>Ga0247843_1000662_pt1 | contig 79217 bp, 83 predicted proteins | sample LaCruzMarch2017__FD_192420 | JGI IMG/M metagenome (GOLD analysis project Ga0247843, IMG submission 192420) | Freshwater microbial communities from meromictic Lake La Cruz, Castile-La Mancha, Spain - LaCruzMarch2017_8m | ecosystem: Environmental > Aquatic > Freshwater > Lake | place: Spain... | reverse complement strand
GCCGCTCTCTCAAATCCAACGAACAAGGACGAGGCATCGGAGCTGGCCTCCCATCCAGCCCCAACCTTGAATCACGATCCGTCCAAAAGGGGAATCCTTCGATTCCAACTAAGCCGACGACGCTCTAAGGGCTGGCGGGTAAGGCTGCGTCTGACGGAGTGTTCATGGCGCGCATCGGCGATTTTATTGACGCGGTGGATCCGGTGTCGCCCGACACCCTGGGTTCGGTCGCGTTCGACCGTTTCCAGGCCGAACCCAACACCCTGGCGATTGCGGTCGTCGACGCCGAGGGTCGTCCTCTGGGGCTCATCGAGCGCAATGCCTTCACCCTGAAAATGGCCGCCGAGTTCGGCCGGGCGCTTTATGCGCGCCGCCCGGTCTCTTCGCTGATGGACCCGAACCCCCCGACCGCCGAGGCCGAGGCCTCGGCCGAGACCTTCTTCGCCAACGTTGATGCCGCAGAACTGAACATGCTGCTGCGCGGCTTCATCGTCGTACAGGATGGCCGGTACTGTGGTGTCGGCGCGGGCGTACAGATTTTGCAGGCGGGCTCGGCCCTGTATCGCGCCCGGGCCGAGGAAATGACGGCACTCGCGCGCAACCTCGCTGCTGCCGAGGCCGAGGCCCAGGCCTCCAGCCGGGCCAAGTCCGAGTTCCTCGCGGTCATGAGCCATGAAATCCGCACGCCCCTGAACGGTGTGCTGGGAATCGCCGGCCTGCTCGAGCGCAAGCTCCAGCAGGAAGAGTTGCGGCCCTATGTCCAGACCATCCTGGATTCCGGACAGAGCCTGTTGCGGCTGCTGACCGATGCGCTGGACATGTCGCGCGCCTCGGCAGGCGTCCTGACGCTGGAGCCCGCGCCGCTCCAGATCGATGCCCTCGGCGCCGATCTCGACGCCCTTTGGCGGCCACGAGCCGAAGAGAAGGGCCTGGTTCTGACCGTGGCTTGCGACACGGCCGGGCAGGACTGGGTCATGGGTGATGCCATGCGGGTCAAGCAGTTGCTCAACAACCTGATCGGCAACGCCCTGAAGTTCACCCAGACCGGCGAGGTCGCGGTGTCCCTCGCCACCTGCCGGGACAACGGCGCGATCCGGCTGGACGGCGTCGTTGACGACAGCGGGCCCGGCGTCCCGGATGCGGCCGTCGCCACCATCTTCGAGCCTTTCAACACGGGCCAGGCAGGTCGGGAGGGGGCCGGGGCCGGTCTGGGCCTGGCGATCTGCCGCCAGCTCGTGGAGCGAATGGGGGGCACCATCGGCCTGGCCCGCTCACCGCAGGGCGGGGCGCGGTTTCATTTTACCCTTCACCTGCCCTGCTGCGCCCCGGAGATGCGCCCGGCCGGTGTCGCCATGGTCGAGCCGACGCCCCACGAAACGCTGCATGTGCTGATCGCCGACGACAACCCGACCAACCGGTTTGTCGCCGCGCGCCTGCTGGAGTTGTTCGGCTGCACCCACGAAGCCGTTGTCGACGGTGCCCAGGCGCTGGAAGCCGCGCGTCTGCGGCGTTTCGACCTGATCCTGATGGACATCAAGATGCCGGTTATGGACGGGGTCGCATCCACCCTGGCAATCCGGAGCTTGCCGGGTCCAGCCGGTCGGGTGCCCATCCTGGCCCTGACGGCAAACGCTGATCCGCGCGACGAGGCGGACTATCTGGCCGCCGGCATGAATGGCGTGGCCTCAAAGCCGATCCAGCCGGACACGCTCCTGAACGCGATGCGGCGGGCCCTTGTCTCCGGCACTGTGGAAGAGGCGGCCGCCGAAGCCGCCTGACGGCCTACTTCGGCGCCAGGATCATGATCATCTGGCGGCCCTCCATCCGGGGGGAGTACTCCACCTTGGCGATCTCGTCGAAGTCGGCCTGGACCTTGTTCAGCAGCTTCATGCCCAGCTCGGGGTGGGCCATCTCGCGGCCGCGGAAGCGCAGCGTCACCTTGACCTTGTCGCCCTCGTCGAAGAACCGGTGCATGGCCTTGGCCTTCACCTCATAGTCGTGGACGTCGATATTGGGACGCAGCTTGATTTCCTTGAGCTCGACGACCTTCTGGCGTTTGCGCGCCTCGGCCTTCTTCTTCTGCTCCTGGAAGCGGAACTTGCCGTAGTCGAGGATCTTGGCCACCGGCGGCTCGGACGTCGACACGATCTGAACCAGGTCCAGCCCCGCCTCCTCGGCGGCCTCCAGCGCGGCGGAGGTCGGCATCACACCCTGCTTTTCCCCATGCTGATCGATCAGCAGGACGCGGGGGGCGCGGATGTCTTGGTTCATGGGCGGCCCATCTTTGGTGGGCGGCTGGTTCATCGGACGGCGAATGGGCGTCGGTTCCTTGTGATTTCACGGTTCCCAACGAGAAGCGCGCGGCGAGCGGCCGCGTTCCCCGGGGGTTCCCCTATATGACCGCGAAACGCCCGCGCTTCAAGGCAAAGCCGGCCTCGCCCGGGCGAACACCGTCTGGATCACCTGCTGGTACACCCCGGTCAGGGCCTCGACCTCGGCCACCGGCACCCGCTCGTCGATCTGGTGCATGGTCTGGCCGACCAGACCCAGCTCCAGCACCGGGCACAGCGCCCGGATGAAGCGGGCGTCGGACGTCCCCCCGGTCGTCGACGCCTCGGGCCGGATTCCGAGCTCGGCTTCCACCGCATCCTGCACCGCGGCCGTGAACCAGCCCTGCGGCGTGAGGAAGGCCTCACCCGAGCACAGGTGCTCGAGCGTGATCTGCAATCCCGTCTCGGCCTGCACCGCCCCGGCCTCGCGGTTGAGCCAGTCGATCAGACCGTCGCCGGTTTGCGCCGGATTGAAGCGGATGTTCAGCCGCGCCTTCGCCTCGGCCGGAATGACGTTCGTCGCCGGGTTGCCCACGTCGACCGTGGTCAGCTCCAGGTTCGAGGGCTGGAAGGCCACGTTCAGGCAGTCCCGCTCCGCGATCGGGACGTCAGCGAAAGACGGAAAGCCCTGATCCAGCACATGGGCGTCCAGCCGCGCCAGTAGCCGCACCAGCACCGGAACGGGGTTGGCCGCCCGGTCCGGATAGGCGACATGCCCCTGCTTGCCATGGACCGTGATCCAGCTGTTCAGCGACCCGCGCCGCCCGATCTTGATGGTGTCGCCCAACCGCTGGAGCGACGACGGCTCTCCGACCACGCAGGCGTCGATGACCTCGCCCTCGGCCGCCAGCGCCTCGACCACCCGCTTGGTCCCGTGCAGCGCCGGGCCTTCCTCGTCGCCGGTGATCAGGAAAGACAGCGAGCCCTTCGGCGATCCATCGGCCAGCACCCGCGACACGGCCGCGACCCAGGCAGCGATCCCGCCCTTCATGTCGACCGCGCCCCGGCCGATGATGACCCCGTCCTTTACCTCCGCCTCGAAGGGTGCCGAGGACCAGGCTCCGGCGTCCCCCGTCGGCACCACGTCGGTGTGCCCCGCGAAGCAGAGATTTGGCGAGGCCGTCCCCAGCCGGGCATAGAGGTTCTCGATCCGCGCATGGACCCCCTCGCCCCCCGGCCCCTCGAAGGCCATGCGCCGGCAGGTGAAGCCCAGGCCGGTCAGCACCCGCTCCAGCACGTCCATCGCCCCCTCGTCGGCGGGCGTCACCGACGGTCGACGGATCAGGTCCCGCGTCAGCCGGACCGGATCGATCACAGGAGTTGATGCGCCGCTCATGCGGTCATGCTTTAGGGGGACTTCGCAGCCGCGAGAAGTGCATGCCCCGGATCGACATCGCCGCAGCCCCCGAGCGCAACGGGACCGCCTATCCGGCGCCCTTCGACGCCCCGTGCCGGGACCGCCAGCGCAGGCGCCTGGGCAATGCCGCGGGCCTGACCCAGTTCGGCGTCAACCGTCTGGTCTTGGCTCCGGGCTGCTGGTCGTCGCAACGCCACTGGCACAAGGCCGAGGACGAGTTCGTCTGGGTCGTGTCGGGCGAAGTCGTGCTGATCGAGAACGACGGGGAAACCGTACTGAAGGCCGGAGACTGCGCGGGCTTTCCCAAGGGCGTCGCCAACGGTCACCATCTGGTCAACCGCTCCAGCGAGCCCGCGGTGATCCTGGAGGTCGGCGGCCGCGCCCCCGATCAGGACGCGGTCGACTATCCCGACATCGACCTGATGATCGCAGGCGACGGCGACACATCCTATCGCCGCAAGGACGGAACGCCCTACGACACCAGTTCCGGCCGGGTGACGTGACCGACGCACCTGAGGCGCCTCCGCCGATCACGCCCGCCGACGCCGAGGCCGCCCAAAATCCGAAAGGAGGGGCCGCCACCAATCCCTGGGTCTTTCGCGACTTTCGACTGATCTGGCTGGGGCGGCTGGCGGCTGTGCTGGCGATCCAGATCCAGTCCTCGGCCCTGTTGTGGCAGGTCTATGAGATCGCGCGCCGCGACCATCCGATCGAACAGGCCAGCCTGTATCTGGGCCTGGTGGGTCTGGCCCAGTTCATCCCGCTCCTGGCCCTGACCCTGCCGGCCGGAGAGATGGCGGATCGTCGGAACCGCCGCACCACCGTCATACTGGCCATCGTCGCCGAGGCCAGCTGCGCCCTCGCCTATCTCGCCATGGCGATCCACGGAAACCCGCCGCTGTGGGGACTGCTCAGCGTCGCCGTCGCCTTCGGGGCCTCGCGCGCCTTTCTCGCCCCCGCCAGCCAGGCCTTCCTGCCCATGGTCGTCGGCCGCGCCGCCCTGCCGCGCGCCATCGCCGCCCAGTCCATCGCCTTCCAGACCGGCGCCATCGCCGGCCCGGCGCTCGGCGGCGTCATCGTCGGCGTCTCGACGCCCCTGGCCTATGGGGTGTCTCTCGCCTTGTTCACGGTCGGTTTCCTGTCCTTCCTCCTGATGCGCACCAGCGGACAGCCCGAACGCGTCGAAGGCGGCCCGGGCCGCTGGCAGGCGGTCAAGGAGGGCCTCGGCTACGTCTGGAACACCAGGATCGTGCTGGGGGCCATCTCGCTGGATCTCATCGTGGTCCTGTTCGCAGGCGTGGCGCTGCTCACGCCCATCTTCGCGCGCGACATCCTGCAGGTGGGCCCCGAGGGGTTCGGCCTGCTCCGCGCCGCCTTCGGCCTGGGGGCCTTCTCCACCGCCCTGTGGCTGGCCCGCTATCCGATCCCGGGCAAGGGCGGGGTCTGGATGTTCGCCTCGGTCGCGGTGTTCGGCCTCGCCACCCTGACCTTCGGCCTGTCCAAGGTCGTGTGGCTGTCGGCGGCGGCCCTGTTCATCGGCGGGGCGGCCGACATGATCAGCGTCAACATCCGCCAGACCCTGATCCAGCTCTCGACGCCCGACCACATGCGCGGCCGGGTGTCATCGGTCTCCATGCTGTTCATCGGTGCCTCCAACGAACTGGGCGAGGCCTATTCCGGCGTCATGGTCCGGTTCCTGGGCCCCATCGGCGCGGCGGTGTTCGGAGGGATCGGGGCGCTCACCGCGACAGGCGTGTGGGCCAGGCTGTTCCCGGACCTCAGGAAAGCGGATCGGCTGGTGTGAACCGTCTCCTCCCCGTCGGCCGCCTGGCCGATGGGGAGGGGGACCGCGAAGCGGTGGAGGGGCTCTTGCCGCAAAGGCAGTGTCGCCGCGTTACGAACCCCTCCGTCTCTCCGCTACGCTCCGAGCCACCTCCCCATCGCTGCGTGACGGGGAGGAGACGCCGCTAGCCCCACGTCCTGAAGTGCTTCGACAGCTTCAGCCCCTGCCGCTGATAGTGGCTTCCGCCTTCGCCATACAGCCGCGTCGGCCGTTCCGTCAGCGGCTCGTACACGAGGCGCGCCACGATCTGCCCGTGCTCGAGTAAGAACGGCGTGTCGTGGGTCCGCACCTCCAGCACCCCTTTCGAGCCCGCCCCGTGCGCCTCGTCGGTGCCGAAGCCAGGGTCGAAGAAGCCGGCGTAGTGGACCCGGAACTCCCCCACACTGGGATCGATCGGCGTCATCTCGGCCGCCTGCATGACCGGGATCTCGACCGCCTCGTTGGACGCCAGGATGTAGAACTCGCCCGGATCCAGAAGCAGCTCGCCGCGCCGGAGCGTCAGCGGCTCCCAGAAATCCCTCGGGTCATGGCCGTCGATCTTGTCCAGATCGACCACGCCGGCGTGCCTCCGTCCGCGAAAGCCCACGATGTCGCCGCCCTGCAGGTCGACGCCCACGCTGCGGGTTTCCAGCTTCGGAGGCTCCCCGGCCTTGAGCCGCAGCTGGTTCAGCCGCGTGCCCGGCCGCACCAGGATGGAAAAGGTCTGCGGCGCGATCTCCAGATACAGCGGCCCCTCATAGCCCGCCTGCACGTCATCGAACGACCCGCCGCGGTCGGTCAGCAGTCGCACAAAGACGTCCACCCGGCCTGTCGAGCTCTTGGGATTGGCCCGCGCGATCAGACCCGCAGGCAGGGCCAGCCGCTCCTGCAGCTCGGCGATATAGACACAGCCCTTCTCCAGCACGACGCCCTTCGAGAGGTCGATCGGGTGCATCTCCACGTCGGCGATGCGCTCCGAAACCAGCCGCCGCCCCGGCAGGAAGGACGCCCGCACCCGCCAGGCCCGGTCCGACAGCCGCAGGTCGAGCGACGCCGGCTGCACCTGGTCGGCATCGAAAGGCGTGGCCGATGTGATCGCGCCCGCCACGATCAGGGCCTCGATGGACTGGCAGGGCAGGATACCGGCGACGGAAGATTCGAAGGTCATGCAAAACGCCATACACGGCGTTCCCGGCCAGAAACAGCGGGCCGGGCGACCACGCTTGAAACGGTCACAGTCGCGGGCGACGATAGGCCCATGCACGACAGCCGCCCCTATGAAGCCGAGACCGAGGGCGTGGTCGTCCGCGTCCGCCCCGCCTATCTCGCCGGTCAGTCCGACCCGGACGAAGGCCGCTGGGTCTGGGCCTATCAGGTCGAGATCGAGAACCGGGGCGATACCGCCGTCCAGCTGATGGCGCGCCGCTGGATCATCACCGACGCCACCGGCCATGTGGAGACGGTCCGCGGCCCCGGCGTGGTCGGCGAACAGCCCCTGATCGCGCCGGGCGACAGCTATTCCTATGCGTCCGGCTGCCCCCTGCCGACGCCCTCGGGCACGATGGAGGGGGCCTATACGATGACCGACGCCCAGGGCCGGTCGTTCGAGGCCGCTATTCCGGCCTTCAGTCTGGATGTGCCTGGCGGCAGGGTCCTGAATTGACGGATCGGCTGATTGACGCCGCGCCCTTTGTTCCGGCCAGGGACTTCGAGGTCAGCAAGGCCTTCTATCGCGCCCTGGGGTTCGAATGTCTGATGGACGGAGAGGTCGCGATCTTCCGCACGGGAACCAGCCGCTTCATCCTGCAGAACTACTGGCAGGAGGGCTGGGCCGCCAACTTCATGATGCAACTGGTCGTCGCCGATCTTGACGGCTGGTGGTCGCGCATGACGGCGCTGGATCTGCCGGGCCGGTTCGGGGTGCACCGGCCGAAGCCGCCCGTCATGCAGCCGTGGGGTCTGGTCGTCGGCTATGTCTACGATCCGGCCGGCGTGCTTTGGCACGTCACCGGCGAAAGGCCCGCCTGAGGCGGGTGGGGGGCTGCGTCAACCCGGAGAACCGCAGCCCCGCCCCGGTCTCGCCAGGGGACCCTGACGAGGCGGATGCGGCCCCTTACGGGATCGGCATGACGATGGCGCGACGGACGCGACACGGATCGCGCTCAGGCAGCGAGAGACCGCGTCGCGAGCGATAGCGCCCCTTGAACTAGATGTACCGCCGCAGCGACCGGGCCAGCTCGTCCTTGCCGTTGCGCTTCAGGGCGGGCTGGAAGGCGACGCGGGCGTGCTCGACGCAATAGACCCCTTCCGAGGCGCGGCGGCCGCAGAAGCTGAACTCCGGTGACGACGGGTCCCCGATCGGCCATTTGCACATGTGGGCCCCCAGCGTCATCACCGTCGCGGTGCCGGGCAGTTCCTGAACAGCCGGCACGCTGGGCGTCGGAGCCGCGGGTCGCGCCTGGACCGCTTCAAGGCGGTTCCCCTCAATCCGGCGCGGGGCCGAGGGCTGGGCCGGCGGCGTCGTGCGGACCCGGGCGGGACGAAAGGTCGTGGCGGCACGGGCCGGCTGCGACGGGGTGGCCCGGCCCGACAGGCCCAGGCGATGCACCTTGCCGATGACGGCGTTGCGGGTGACCCCGCCGCCCAGCTGTTTGGCGATCTGGGACGCAGACTGCCCCTCCAGCCACAGCTTCTTCAGCGCGCCGACGCGATCTTCGGTCCAGCCTGCGGTCATGCCACCCTCCGGGTACGGTTTGATTCAATATGTGGCGCCTGGAGCCTCCTCCCGGCCCCCTGACCCACAACTAATCGTAAACGACCCCTTAACAGACGCAAGATGTGCGAATCACTCCGTCCACAGGAACCACATCTTGAATCGACGTTCGGCCAGGCGGCGGGCGGGAGACTTGCGCCTCGCGCCCCTCCGGCGCACATCCCCGCCATGACAGACCTGTCCTCCACCCGTCCCTCCGGCCTGCCCACGCCGCGCCACTACGCCGGGATCAACTGGATCGGGGTGCAGACGCTTTACCTGCGCGAGGTCCGCCGCTTCTGGAAGGTCGGGGCGCAGACGGTGGCCGCGCCGGTGGTGACGACGCTGCTCTACATGCTGGTGTTCGTGGTCGCCCTCCAGGGCGCGCGTCCGCCGCTGCACGGCACACCCTTCGCCGAGTTCGTGGCACCGGGCCTGATCATGATGGCCATGCTCAACAATGCCTTCGCCAATGCCTCGTCCAGCCTGATCCAGGCCAAGATCATGGGCACCTCGACCGACTTCCTGACGCCGCCGCTCAGCCCGCTGGAGCTGACCATCGGCTTCTCGCTGGGGGCGGCCACGCGCGGCCTGGCGGTCGGTCTGGTCACGGCGATCTGCGTCCTGCCGTTCGCGCGACTGGGCGTCGCGAACTTCGCCGCCATCGTCTGGTTCGGGGCGGTCGCCTGCCTGTTCATGGGCATGACCGGGGTGCTGGCGGGCCTCTGGTCGGAGAAGTTCGACCACCTGTCGGCGGTCCAGAACTTCGTGGTGATGCCCATGACCTTCCTGTCAGGCACCTTCTATCTGGTCGAGAATCTGCCCGAGCCCTTCGCCACCCTCAGCCACTGGAACCCCTTCTTCTATCTGATCGACGGCTTCCGCTACGGCTTCATCGGCCAGGCCGAGGGCAACCTGACGATCGGGGTGGTGATGAGCGTGGTCCTGACCGTCGTCATGGCCGCGGCCTGCTGGCTGGTGTTCAAGTCGGGCTGGCGGCTCAAGAGCTGAGCCGCTAACCCTTCCGCATCTTTCGGGGAGGTCTCCATGCTGTTCCGTTCGCTCGTCGTCGCCGCGATTCTTCTGGCCACCCCCGCCCTCGCCCAGGACGACCTGACCCCGGAGGGCCAGGCGGTCGAGACGACCATCCAGGCCTATGCTGCGAGGACCAACGACCAGCGCCGCGAGGTCCTGGTGTCCCAGCTGCGGGCCGCCGGCTACGCACCGGAGCTCCAGGCCTTCGAGGGCGGCAACGGCCGGACCGGTCCGCTGGCGGGCGCCAACGTCGTCGTCACGGTCGGAACGGGCGAGCAGGACATCGTCCTGACCGGCCACTTCGACGCCGTGCCTCTCGCCGATGGGATCATGTCCCAGGGCGTGATCGACAACGCTGGGTCCATCGTCCTGATGACGGAGGCTCTGGGTCTGATCTCGGATCAGGTCGCGCAGAGCCCCTCGCCCTATCGCTATGTCTTCGTCTTCACCGATCAGGAGGAGCTGGGCCTGATCGGCGCCCGCAAATGGCTGGAAGCCCATGACAGGAGCCGCATCCACGCGGTCATCAACCTCGACGTCAACGGCTATGGCGAGACCCTGATGTACGGCGAGAACGTCGGCGAGGCCTCCACCTTCGTGCTGGCGGCCATGCGCGCACAGTGCGCCGAACGCGCCGTCGACTGCGTCGCCTTCCCCAACTATCCGCCGTCGGACGACCGGGTGTTCTCGGCCGCCGGCCTGCCCGTCATCTCCATCGGATCCCAGGACGCGATCGGCGCTCACCAGATGTGGCTGGCCTTCAACGGCGGCGAGCAGACCGGTCTCGCTGAAGGTTTCATCCCGCCTGTCTTCCAGCGCATCCATTCGCCGGGCGACAGCATGGAATGGATCGACGGCGACGACATTCTGAAGAACGCCACCTTCATCGCCGACCTGGCGCTGCGCCTTTCCCGGACCGACTGACCTGCCCGGTGTTGACTAAGGCTTCGCCCCGACGGACAAGTCGCTGATCCTGAAAGTCCCGTCGCTGCCTGCGGCGGGGCTTCGTTTCTTTTGGAGGTACGTCCGTGTCCGGTCACTTGATGGGTGTCTACAATCGCGCGCCGCTGGAAGTGGATCGCGGTAAGGGCGCACGCCTTTGGGCCATGGACGGGACCGAGTATCTGGACTGCGTTCAGGGCATCTCCACCAACGGTCTCGGTCACGCGCACCCGGTTCTGGTCGAGGCGGTCAAGGCCCAGGCCGAGCAGCTCTGGCACGTGTCCAACATCTTCAGGATCCCGGGCCAGGAAGCACTGGCCGACCGCCTGACCGAGACCAGCTTCGCCGACGTCGTCTTCTTCACCAACTCGGGCACCGAGGCGGTGGAATGTGCGCTCAAGACGGCGCGCAAATACCACGCCGCCAACGGCCAGCCGGAGCGGATCGACATCTACGGCTTCGACGGCGCTTTCCACGGCAGGACCTATGGCGCCATCAATGCCGCGGCCAACCCCAGCTACACCGAGGGCTTCGGCCCGAAGATGCAGGGATTCCACCAGCTGAAGTGGGGCGACCACGAAGCGCTGAAGGCCGCGATCGCCGAGCCGAACACTGCGGCGATCATCGTCGAGCCGGTGCAGGGCGAGGGCGGATGCCGCGCCATGCCTGACGTCTGTCTTCGCGGCCTGCGCGAGCTGTGCGACCAGCACGGCGTCCTGATCATCTTCGACGAAGTCCAGTGCGGCATGGGCCGCTCGGGCAAGCTGTGGGCCCATGAGTGGGCGGGCATCGCTCCGGACATCATGGCCGTCGCAAAGGCGCTCGGCGGCGGCTTCCCCGTCGGTGCCTGCCTCGCCACCACCGAGGCCGCCAAGGGCATGACGGTCGGGGCCCACGGGTCGACCTTCGGCGGCAATCCGCTGGCGATGGCCGTGGGGCTCGCGGCGTTCAACACCATCAACACGCCCGAGATCCTCGGCAATGTCGCCGAGATTTCCGGCTATCTGAAGCAGCAACTGCACGGCCTGAAGGAGCGCTTCCCCGACGTGATCGAGGACGTGCGCGGCAAGGGCCTGCTGATCGGCCTGAAACTGGTCCCGAACAATCGCGACTTCATGGGCTGGGCCCGCGAGGGGCAGCATCTCCTGATCGCCGGCGGGGGCGACAACTGCGTGCGCCTCCTGCCGCCGCTGAACCTGACGCTGGAAGAGGCTCGCGAGGCCGTCGAAAAGCTGGAACGCACCTGCGAGGCGGCGCGGGGCAAGATGGCGGCATAGGCGGGGAAGAGGTTCATCACGGCGGACACGGCGAATGCACCGCGATCACGGCGAAACGGAGCGCGTCCCAGCGGTAGTGAACGACGTCGGCACGGCCGTGATGGATGCGGCATTCGCCGTTCATCGACACCTCGGTCCGGGTCTGTTGGAGGCGGTCTATGAGCATTGCCTCGCCGAGGAGCTGACGCAGACCGGTCTGACCGTGGAGCGACAGGTGGCGGTACCCGTCAGCTATAGAGACACCAGGCTCGATGTCGGCTTCCGGCTCGATCTACTCGTCGAAAGAAGGGTGATCGTAGAGGTCAAGGCGATCGACGCCCTGGCGTCGATCCATACGGCGCAAGTGCTGACCTATCTTCGGTTCAGCCGTCTGCGCTTGGGCTGCCTGATTAACTTCAACTCGGTCATGCTGAAGGACGGCTTTCGCCGTCTGGTCGTGTGACTCGCCTGCCTCGGCCTCGCCGAACCCGCCGTGTTCGCTGTGATCACGCCGTGCTCGCCGTGATGAACCCCTTCGCCAGCGACCCCATGATGAACCCATGACCCGCCATTTCCTCGACATCCACCGGCTGGAGGCTTCCGACCTCCGCGCCATTCTCGACGACGCCCACGCCCGAAAGGCCGCCCGCAAGGGCTGGCCCCAGGGCCGTCCCGACGCCGATGCGCCCGCGAGGGACCGCGTGCTCGCGATGATCTTCGAGAAGAATTCGACCCGCACCCGCTTCAGCTTCGACGCTGCGATCCGCCAGCTGGGCGGCAGCGCCATCATCGCCAACGCCGGCGACATGCAGCTGGGTCGCGGCGAGCCGGTCGAGGACACCGCGCGCGTCCTGTCGCGGATGGTCGACGCCGTCATGATCCGCGCCAACAACCACGAGGATGTCGAGCGCTTCGCCCGCGTCGCGACCGTGCCGGTCATCAATGGCCTGACGGATCGATCCCACCCCTGCCAGATCCTGGCCGATCTCCAGACCATCGAGGAACATCGCGGGCCGATCGCGGGCAAGACCATCGCCTGGGTCGGGGACGGCAACAACGTCTGCCACAGCTTCATGCATGCGGCGCCGAAGTTCGACTTCCACCTGACCGTCGCCTGCCCGGCGGAGTATCATCCGAACCTGCATGACCTCGCCAAGGGCGGTGTCCACGTCACCCTGACCAGCGACCCGAAGGACGCCGTGCGCGGAGCCGACGTCGTCGTCACCGACACCTGGGTCTCGATGGGGGATGGAGACTATGAAGACCGGCTGGCGGCGTTCGACAGCTACACCGTCGACGACGCCCTGATGGATCTCGCCGATCCGGAGGCCGTCTTCCTCCACTGCCTGCCCGCCCACCGCGGCGAGGAGGTTACCGACGCCGTGATCGACGGGCCTCGCTCGCTGGTCTGGGACGAGGCGGAAAACCGCATCCATGCCCAGAAGGCGGTCCTCGCATGGTGCTTCTCGGGCTGAGCCCTACTGCAGATTGACGTCCGCGACGCCACCGGCGTCCGGCAGGGTCTTCGTCAGATTGGCCCTGGGCGATCCCGAAGGCGAACCTGATCAGGCTCCCGCTGACCCACACGCGGCCGTCACCGGCTGGGCCTCATAGCCCGGCCGGTCCAGACCGAGCATGCCGGTGCTGGATTTCTCAAGCGCCTTCCAGAAGGCTTTCCCGGCGTCGGCGGGGGTCAGAATGTCGTCGGCCATGGGAGTGTCCTGCTCGGCTTGGGTTCGGCCCTATCAACCGCCAGGCCGGCCCCGCGTTCCGTCAGGGCCGTCACGGCGTCCGTGTGACACCCAACAGGGCCGCCAGATGGATCAGCAGAAGAAACCCGAGTGCCGCGCACAGCAGCATGACGAAACGCCACGGCACCAGCCTCGGCCGCGCCAGGTTCACGGGCTGGGCCCCCCTCCATCCTGCATAGCCGCCGAGGGAGCCTGCGGCGAGGAAAAGGCAAAGCGTCAGCGTCAGGCTCATACCGACCATGTGCGCAGCGGCGGCCGAACGCGCAAGCCTGACCTTACCGGCAGGTTAATCTTCACGGCTCGTTAACCACGAACCCGTCAGACAGTGTGGCGGATCGCGCTGTCCACAGGAAGTTGGGCAGCCGTCTAGATGTTGGGGTTAACGCGTCGTTTACACCCCGGATATGGGCGACTAGCGTTCCGGCTATGGGTCGGGAGTCGAATCAGTGAGCGCAGCCGCCGCGCCTTGGAGCGTCAAGGGCATCGACCCGAAGGCGCGCGAGGTCGCCAAGGATCTGGCGCGCCGCTCCGGCATGACGCTGGGCGAATGGCTCAATACCATGATCATGGAGGACGGGGACGAGGACGACGGGATCCAGCCCTTGCCAAGACGCCCCCACGCCTCTGAGTCCTTCGAGCGCCGCGGCCGCTCGCGCCGCCTCGACGACGCCTATGCGATGGAGGATCGCGGCTTTCGCGCCTCGTCCTCTGACGACACACTCCATCGCGTCGCGGCCTCGGTCGACGCCATCGCCGCCCGACTGGAGGCGGCCGAGCGCCGCTCGACCATCGCCATTCAGGGTGTCGATCAGGCCGTGTCCGGCCTCGTTCGGCGGCTGGAGGCCCAGGACCAGCAGACCGGCGTCCACGCCCGCCGCATCGACGACATCTCCGAGGAACTGAAAGAGGGCCATCGCCGACTTCGCGCGTTCGAGCGCGAGGTCGGGCCCAAGTCCGCTGAAACCCTGTCGAAGGTCGAGCAGGCGCTCGGCACCCTGGCGGGTCGACTGTATGACATGGAGGAACGCCAGCGGGCCGGCTTCAATGAGACCCGCCAGCGTCTGGATGGCGTCGACAAGACCGACACGGCCGTGGCCGCCCTCACCAGCCGCCTCTACGATATCGAGGAGCGTCAGCGGGCAGGATCGCAGACGCTGATCCAGCGTATCGAGGCCGTCGAGAAGGTGGCTGGATCGGGCTCCGGGACCGATCTCCTCGTCCAGGTCGGTCAGAGGCTGGACGCGGCCCAGGGGCAGACGACCGAGGCGCTCAGAAGCCTCGAGCGCGCTTTCGCCGACCTCGACCAGCGCATGCGCGCGACCGAGAACCGCGTCGAGCCCGAGGGTGTCCGCGAGGCCGCCCGTTTCGAGAAGCTGGCCGAGACCCTGTCGCGCCAGGTCGAGACCAACCGCACCGAAATGATGCGCCGGCTCGAGACCGCCGAGAGCGAAGGCCGAATGAGCCGGATCGAGGCGGCCGTGCAGTCGCTGGGCGAACAGGCGCGCGCCGCCGAGCAGCGCTCGGCCCAGGGCATCGAAGCCATGGGGCGCGAAGTCCTCCGCATTGCCCAGAACCTCGATGGCCGCGTTGACCGGATCGAAACGGCGGGAGACGCCCGTCTTGAGAAGTTCGAGACGGCCCTGACGCGATCGCTGTCCGAGAAAATCGAACGCGACATGGGCCGCTATGGCCAGGCGATCGAGCATCGCCTGACCCGCGCCGATGACCAGCACGCCCTCGCCCTGGAAAAGCTGGGTGCAGAGATCACGCGCATCTCCGACCGGCTCGCCGACCGGATCGCCCAATCGGAAAGGAAGTCCGCCCAGGCGCTGGAGGACATCGGCCGTCGGCTCGGCGAAAGCTCTGAGCGGATCGAGCAACGCTACGACCGGGCCTCGGGCGAGTTGGCCGAACGCATGCGCCTGTCCGAGGAACGGACGGCCTCCTTGCTGGCCGAAGCGCGCGAGACGCTTGAACAGCGTCTGGCAAACCCGGTCGCCCCCGCGCCCGAGCCTGTTCCATCGCCCCGCGTCGGCGACTTTTCCCAGCCGGACTGGCGCGCCGCCGCATTCCCGGCCGATCCGGATTTCACGACCCCCGCTGCGCCCGCGGATGGCTGGTCGATCGAGTCCCTCTCAGCGGACCTCGAACCCTTCCCTGTCGCACCGGAGGACGAGACCGTTCCGCTGTCCGACAGCTTCGACGCCCTGCCGCGCCGGATCGAGCCTGCGGCCGAGCCTGCACCGTTCGGAACGACGGCCGGGGCCTTCAGCGGCTTCGGTGGAGCCGACGTCTCTGACGCGCTGGAAGCGATCGCCGAGGTCGGGACCGGGTCCACCACCGTCGCAGCCATGGCCGCGACGCCGGATCGCCTCGTGGACGACGGCGCAGACGACTTTGCCGCAGAGACCGAGTTCGTCGATCCCCGCCGCCTGCGCGCAGGCACGGCCGCCGGAGCTGCCGCAGGCCGGGCCGCCTCGACCCGCGATACGATTCAGGCCGCCCGGGCGGCCATGAATACGCCGGAGGCCGCCGCGCCGGCCGCCCCGCGCGTCACTTTCGGCCTCGGTCTCAAGAAGGGCGGGAAGTCGCGCCTGCAGGAGCGGCTGGACAAGCAGGCCCAGCGCGACGGCACGGTCAAGAAGGCCTTCATCGCCTCGGTGACCGGAATGGCTGTCGTTGGCGGACTCTATGCCACCGGTCGACTGACGGGATACGATGTCACCGATCTCGGTCAGGCCATCGCCGGCGTCACGGCCGGTGAAGCGGGCTCCATGCCGCTGGCGGCGCTCGCCATCACGACGTCTGGCGATGCTCCGGTCGACGCCGCCCCGGCTGACCTGACCGAGGCGCAGACTCTCTACGCACAGGCCATCGAACAGCTGGACCGCGACGACCCTGCCGGGATCGAGACGCTGACCCGCGCCGCCAATCTCGGTGAACCCCAGGCCCAGTTGAAGCTCGCAGGGCTTTATCAGACCGGCGAGGCCGGGCTGGACATCGACGAGGGCGAGAGCCGCCTGTGGGCGCGCCGTGCGGCCGAGGGCGGAGATGCCCGCGGTCAGCACGCCTATGGCATGTATCTGTTCGACGGCATCGGTGGCGACCGCGACCGGGCCGAAGCCCTGAACTGGCTCAGGCAGGCGGCCAACCAGGGCCTTGTCGACAGCCAGTACAATGTGGCGCGCCTCCATGAGAACGGGGACGAAGGCATTCCACCGGATCCCGCGCAAGCCTACCGCTGGTATCTGATCGCAGCCCGCGCGGGCGACCCGCAGGCACAGGCGGCCGTCGACCGGCTCAGCCCCACCATTCCGGCGGCGATCCGCCAGACCGCCCGCGCCCAGGCTGAGGCGTTCGCTCTGGAACCGCTCGCCTAGAGCTTGATCGTTTGCGGGGGGCCCGCGGAGCGGGTCCGCCGAAAGCGTGAATCACGCTCTCGCTGATATCCGGACTTTATCGGGGTGGCCCCTCGCCCCCCCGGTCGCTAAGACACCCGCGCTCGCCTTCCGGCGTCCAGCGTAAGTTTCCAGCCGAAGGCCCGCCCCTTTGGAGATCTATCTGCCGATCGCCGAGGTTTCGGTGAACTGGCCGCTCCTGATCCTGTTGGGGGCGGTGGTCGGCTTCGTCTCGGGCCTTTTCGGCATCGGCGGTGGCTTCCTGATGGCCCCGGTCCTGATCTTTCTGGGCATCCCTCCGACGGTGGCGGTGGCCAGCCAGGCCAGCCACGTCGTCGCCTCCTCCACCTCGGGCGTCATCCGCTATTCGGGCCAGGGCGCCGTCGACTTCCGCATGGGGGCCATCATGGCCGCAGGCGGCGCGGTCGGAGCGATCGGCGGCGTCGAGCTGTTCCGCTATCTGCGCCTGCTGGGTCAGGCCGACCTGGTGGTGTCGGTCTCCTACCTCGTCTTCCTCGGCGCCATCGGTCTGCTGATGCTCTACGAGAGCCTGACCGAGATCCTGCGCCGCGTTCGCGGCGAGGTCGCACCGCACAAGGAACGGCGCCGCCCGCTGTGGCTCTACGGGCTGCCGTGGAAGGTCCGGTTCCCGAAATCCGGCCTCTACATCTCGGCCATCCCGCCCCTGGGACTGGGCATCTTCGCCGGCGTCCTGTCGGCCATCATGGGGGTGGGGGGTGGATTCATTCTGGTCCCGGCCATGCTTTATGCCCTCAGGATGAAGGCGGGGGTCGTGGTGGGCACCAGCCTGTTCCAGATCATCATCACCACGGCCGTCACCACGGTGCTGCAGGCCGGTCGCAACCAGACGGTCGATGTGGTCCTGTCGACCCTCTTGCTGCTCGGTGGCGTGGTCGGGGCCCAGATGGGCGCGCGCTATGCCAGCCGGTTCAAGGCCGATGTGCTCCGGGCCGCCCTCGGCCTGATCGTGCTGCTGGTCGGCATTCAGATGGGGCTGGAACTGTTTGTACGGCCCTCTGACATCTTCCTGATCGCGCCGGGGGTCGCGGACGGATGATTCAGGCTCCGCCACCTCCCCCTGCGCCCATCCTGGCTCCCGCGCCGGAGCGATCCGTCGGAACGGTCGGCGACCTTCGCGTCGCCGCGGCCCTGACCAACGCCCGGGTCGAGGTCGATTCCAGCTTCCGGGGCGCGTCCATCGTCCTGTACGGCGCGGTGTTCAACCCGACCGACGACCCGACCGACGTGGTCGTCGTGGTCCGTGGTCCCGACGCCCCGGTCCGCCTCGTCAAGAAGACCCGCAATCTCGGGGTCTGGCTGAACAGCCGCCCCGTGCTGTTCGAGGGCGCGCCCGGCTTCTACATGACCGCCTCGACGCGTCCCCTGTCGGACGTCGCGGGCTTCGGCCAGCTGCGGCGGCTGGGCGTCGGCGTCGATCACCTGCGGATCGACGCCCCTGAAGAAAGCCGCACCGTCACCCGCTATGGCGTGCGCGACGTCGTCATATCGCGGCTGGGCGAGGACTACCTCGACTGGCGGCGGGCCGTGATCCGGCTGCGCGAGGCTGCGGCTCTCTATAACACCGATCCCGACGGGGTGACTTTCGTCGACCGGGGCCTGTTCCGCGCCGAGGTTGAACTGCCCGCCACCGCCCCGACCGGGGAATACCATGCCGAGGTCTGGCTGTTTCGCGACGGCGAGCCGGCAGGGGTGTCCAATCTGACGCTGCGGGTCGAGAAGGTCGGGTTCGAGCGCGACGTCTACGAGTTCGCCCACCGCCGCCCCTGGACCTACGGCGTCCTGTGCGTCCTGCTGGCGGCGGGGATCGGCTATCTGGCCAGCCGCGTTCTGGGGAGACGGTGATGGACAGAGGGCGTGGCGTGGCCTGGTTGCTGACTGTGGCGGGGCTCATCCCCTTCGTCGGTTGCGCGGCCATGGTCGCAACCGGCGGGCCGGACACAGACGTATGGCTGGGCGCTCTGATCGCCTATGCGGCGGTCATTCTGTCGTTCCTCGGCGGCACGCGCTGGGGCGCCACGATGGCCGGCGGCTCGCCCGACCCGATGACGCTGATCCTCAGCAACCTGCCCGCCCTCGTCGCCTGGGCGGCCTTGCTGCCGCTGGAGATGCCCGGCCCCATCCGGCTCAGCCTGGTGTCGGCGGGTCTCGCGCTGATGTGGCTGTGGGACCGGAGGCGGCAGCCCGCCTGGTATCCCGCGCTGCGCACCGTGGCGACCGTCGGAGCGTTGCTGTCGTTGGGCTTGGCCCTCGGGGTCTCGGCCTAGACGAGGCTACCCCAGGCGAGGGCATGAACACGGTCCCGCCCCAGCGCTCCGAGCAGGGGCTGAGCCTCGAACAGCCCCGCGATCGCCGGATCGAGCACGTTCAACCCTCCGGTGAAGGCCCCGAACGCCGGCAGAATCAGCCGGCGCCCGTCCGTCACGAAACAGGCGCGCCGTACCCGCCGGGCGTGGGCCATGACGCGCGCGCAGGGATGCAGGTGGCCAGCGACCTCGCCGGGCCGGGGCCTGGCCTCCGGCTCGTGGGTCAGGTAGAGCGCGCCCAGGGCCAGTTCCGGCACGACGCGACCGGGCAGTCCGGCCAGCCGCTCGAAATCCCCGGCAGCGAAGATCGAAGCCACCGACAGTCCGGCTCCCAGCGCCTCGCGGTCGTGGTTACCCTCCAGCCAGACCCAGTCGCGGCCCTCGGCCAGTCGGTCCAGCCGCGCCCGGTCGTCGGCCGCCATCCGTCCGATCGAGCGGCTGTCATGAAAGCTGTCGCCAAGCAGCACGACCCGCTCCGGGGCCAGCTCGACGATCTCGGCCTCCAGCCGGTCCAGCGTCGCCCGGCTGTCGTAGGGCGGCAGCATCTGTCCGCGCGCCGCATAGGCCGAGCCCTTCTCAAGATGCAGATCGCCCGCGACCAGCGTCCGGTGATCGGGCAGCCACAGCGCGCCCGAACACCGCAACACGGACAACTCGCCCATCACCCGCACCGACAGCGAGCCGCACGGCCGCCGCGCGGGGGTCAGCGTGTCTCGCAACGCCGCGTTCATGCCGCCCCCATCAGTTCAGGCGGAGCATCCTCCATGACCTCGTCGATCAGGTCCTGGGCCGAGGCCTCCAGGATCATGTCGGCCGCGTCGCCGCCGACGCGCTCGCGTCCGATCATGACGAGCACAGGCACGCTGAACGGGGAGGCCCGCTCCAGCGGGGCATGGCGCACTCGCCCGGCGATGCGCGTCAACAGCTGACCCAGCCGCGCCACGTCCAGAAGTCCCGACGCTGCGTCGGCCCGGGCGGTTCTCAGAAGCAGGTGATCGGGCTGGTGGCGGCGGAGCACGTCGTAGATCAGGTCGGTGGAAAAGGTCACCTGGCGGCCCGTCTTCTCGGCCCCCGGCTGGCGTCGTTCGATCAGGCCGGAAACGAGGGCACAGTTGCGGAAGGTGCGCTTCATCATGAAGCTCTCCTCCAGCCAGGCCTCCAGATCGTCGCCCAGCATGTCGGGCTGGAACAGGGCGTCCCAGTCCAGCCCGTCCATCGGCCGGATCGCCCAGATGGCCAGGGAATAGTCCGTCACCACAAACCCCAGCGGTCCGACCCCCAGCCGGTCCAGCCGACGCGTCAGCAGCATGCACAGGGTCGAATGGGCGATCCGACCCTCGAAAGGATAGGCGATCAGGAAGTGGCGGCTGCACCTGGGAAAGGTCTCGACGAGCAGGCTGTCGGCGTCGGGGATCAGGCTGCGCTGGTCCTGCAGTTCCAGCCATTCCTGCACGTCGGGCGGCAGGACCCGCCAGTGATCGCGGTCCTCGATCATCCGCCGGACCCGCACCGCCAGCGACGTCCCCAGCGGGAACTGCGCCCCGCCCCAGGACGGGATCTTGGGGTCCTTGCCGGTCGCATGGGTCACGAGCGCATCCATGCCGCTGATACCCTGAAACGCCCAGACCTGACCGGCGAAGACGAAGGTGTCGCCGGGCGTCAGCTGTTCGAAGTACCACTCCTCCGCCTCGCCGACCTTTCGGCCGCCGACCCACGGCTTCGACGTCCCGCCCCGCCGCGAGGCCACCTTCACGTTGAGCGTCCCGGCCGCCACGATGGCCCCGACGTTCATCCTGTGCCGCTGGGCGATCAGGGCGTTCCGGACCGTCCACTTGCCGTCGGCATTCCGCACGATCCGCGCGAAGCGATCGTAGGTCCGCAGCGCGTATCCCCCGTTGGCGACGAAATCGACGACCTCCTCGAACGCCTCGTATGTCAACGCGCGATAGGGCGAGCAGCCGACGACCTCCGCATACAGATCCTCCATGCCAAAGGGCTCTGAACAGGCCACGCCCATGACGTGCTGGGCCAGCGTATCCAGCGTGCCGGTGTGGCGCGGCTCCCAGTCGAAGGCATTGTCGGCGACGGCTTCCTTGGCCGCCTGGCATTCCAGCAGCTCGAACCGGCTGGCCGGCACCATCAGGGCCCGCGACGGCTCATCGAGCCGGTGATTGGCCCGCCCGATCCGCTGGACCAGCCGACTGGATCCCTTTGGTGCCGCCATCTGGATCACCAGATCGACGTCGCCCCAGTCGATGCCCAGATCCAGCGTCGAGGTGCAGACCACGGCCCTGAGGTCCCCCCGCGCCATCGCCGCCTCGACCTTCCTTCGCTGCTCGGCGGCGAGCGACCCGTGGTGCAGGCCGATGGGCAGGTTCTCGTCGTTGATGGCCCACAGCTGCTGGAACACGAACTCGGACTGCCAGCGCGTATTGACGAAGATCAGCGCCAGCTGGGCCCGCTGGATCGCCTCATAGACCTCCGGGATCGCATGCTGACCCGTATGCCCCGCCCACGGCACGCGGCCCTCGGAGACCAGCACGTCGATGACGGGTGCCGCGCCGGGATCGCCCTTCACGATGACGACTCCTTCTCCCGCAAGGGGAGAAGGGACGTGCGGCCCAAGCCATTCCGCGATCAGCTCGGGATCGTCGATCGTCGCCGACAGCGCCACGCGCCGCATCCCCGGCGAAAAGCTCTGCAGCCGCCCGAGCGCCAGGTTCAGCAGGTCCCCGCGCTTGCCCGACCAGATGGCGTGCACCTCGTCCAGCACGATGCATTTCAGGTCGGCGAAATAGGCCCGCGCGCCGCCCCAGGCGCAGAACAGGGCCAGTTGCTCGGGCGTGGTCAGCAGGATGTCGGGCGGATTGTCCCGCTGACGCTGCTTCTTGGATTGCTTCGTATCTCCCGTGCGGCTCTCGACGTGGATGTTCAGCCCGATCTCGCGGATCGGCGTCATCAGGTTGCGCTCCACATCGGTCGTCAGCGCCTTCAGCGGCGAGACGTACAGGGTATGGATGCCGCTGCCCGGCCCGAACTCCGGCCTCGGTCCGCGCTCTGCCAGGTCGATCAGGCTCGGCAGGAACCCCGCGAGCGTCTTGCCGCCCCCCGTCGGTGCCACCAGCAGCGCGTGTGATCCGCCTTGCGCGGCCGCGATCATCTCCAGCTGATGACGACGCGGTGCCCAGCCCCGCGAGGCGAACCAGTCGGCGAACAGGGGCGGCAGACTGGCGGCGGGAGAAGTCACCCTCGCGATATAGCATGTTCCCGTTCCGTTTCACCCCGTCAGACGCTATCTGTCGAAGGTGTCCGACGAATCCGTCCTCTCCAACAGCCGCCTGACCGGCACCGAGCCGTGGCTCGCCCTGCCGCCCGCCCTCGCCGTCCCCCCGGGCGCAGGCGCGGTGTGCGACGATGAGGGCGCACGCAAGATCGGGCGCGGCGCCGCCGAGGGCGTCTTCACCGGCGGTCCCGTGCTGGTGGCCCACGCCAGCCTGACCGCGCGCCGTCTCGGCCTGTCGCCCCCGCCCCGGTCATCCGACCTGCTCGATGTGCTGGAGCTGTGGGCCTTCGTCCGCCCCGCCACCTTCTGCGCGCCGTCTCCCAGCGGCCTCGCGCTCGCGCTCGGCATGGCGGAACCGAAGGGCGCCGAGGCCCAGGCCGCCGCCCTGCGCGACGCGGCCGCCGCCCTGCTGCGCGAACTCGCCGATCCCGCCTATCCACATCGCGAGGACGCCTTCACCCAGGCAGAGACGCTCGGTCGCGCCGGCTGGGCCTGGGCGTGGCGGGTCTCGGGCGCGCTACAGGCGGGTCCCCTCCGTGCGCGCCAGCATCGCGGCTCGGGCCTCGACGCCTGGTCGCGCCTGCCGGAATGGGAGGACGAGGCCCCGCGCGGCGAGGCGGGCTCGGCCCCGGTCGATTCCGAATCCGCCCGTATCCGGCTGGCGAAACTGCTGCAGGCCTCGGGCCTGGACGAGACCCGCCCGACCCAGTCCGACTACGCCGCCGAGGCGGCTTTCGCCTTCTCGCCCCGCAACGAGGAGGGCCGCCCCCGCATGCTGCTGGCCGAGGCCGGAACCGGCACGGGCAAGACCCTCGGCTACCTCGCCTCCGCCTCCCTCTGGGCCGAGCGCAATCAGGGGGCCGCCTGGGTCTCGACCTACACCCGCGCCCTGCAGCGCCAGATCGACCGCGAGAGCGCCGCCCTGTGGCCCGACCCGGTCGAACGCAAACGCAAGACGGTGGTCCGAAAGGGCCGCGAGAACTACCTGTGTCTGCTGAATCTGCAGGACATGGTCCAGGCGGCCCAGCTGGGGAATGGCGACCTGATCGGCCTGGCCCTCACCAGCCGCTGGGCGATGCATACCCGCGACGGCGACATGACCGGCGGCGACTTCCCCGGCTGGCTGCCTGGCCTGTTCGCGGTCGGCCCCAGCCAACAGGCCAGCGCCGGCAACCTCGTCGACCGACGCGGCGAATGCGTCCACGCCGCCTGCCCCCACTACCGCACCTGTTTCGTCGAAAAGACCATCCGCGCCAGCCGCCGGGCCGACCTCGTCGTCGCCAACCATGCCCTGGTCATGACCCAGGCTGCCTTCGACGGGGCCCGCACGGCGCGCGGCCTGAAACAGGACAATGAGACCGCCGCGCTCAAGCGCATCGTCTTCGACGAGGGTCACCATCTGTTCGACGCCGCCGACTCAGCCTTCTCCGCCTGTCTGTCGGGTCAGGAGGCGGCCGAGCTGCGCCGCTGGATCCGGGGCCCGGAGGGACGCGGCCGCCGCGGGCGGGGGCTGGAACAGCGGCTGGGCGACCTGTGCGCCGACAATGAGGCGGCGGTGAAGGCTCTGAACGACGCCATCCGCGCCGCCGCCGCCCTGCCCGGCGAGGGCATCTCCGGCCGCATCGCCCCGCCCTCGGGCGAGGTCAACCCCGTCGGCCCGATCGAACAGTTCCTGATGGCGGCCCTGGAACAGATCCGCGCCCGCACCTCCGAGGCCGCCTCCTCGGCCAGCTCCGAGTTCGGCACCGAATGCGCCGTGCGGCCCGCGACCGAGCCCCTGCTGGAAACCGCGCGCGGCGCGGCTCACGCCATAGCGGCGGTCGAGGCCCCCCTCCTGGCCCTCGCCCGTCACCTCGAGGACATCCTCGACGACGAGGCGGCCGAGCTGGACAGCTCCGCCCGCGCCCGGATCGAGGGGGCCCTGCGCGGTCTCGACCGCCGCGCCCGCATGACCCTGCCCGGCTGGCGCTCCATGCTGGCCGCGCTTCAGGACGGGGGCCCGGAACCGGACTTTGGGCCCGACCCGGACTTCGTCGACTGGCTGTCGGTCGAGACCGCCTTCGGCCGCATCCACGACGTGGCGCTCCGCCGCCACTGGATCGACCCGACCGTGCCGCTTGAGGCCGCCGTCATCCTGCCCGCGCACGGGGTTCTGGTGACCAGCGCCACCCTGTCCGATCCGATCGCGGAGGCGAGCGGAGGCGACCTCTTCGGCATGGCCCGGATGCGCACCGGCGCCGCCCGCCTGATCGAACCGGCCCGGACGCTGAAGGTCGAAAGCCCCTTCGACTATGCCTCGAACAGCCGGGTCATCGTCGTCGGCGACGTGGCCAGGGACGACCCGCGCCAGACGGCGGCGGCCATGCGTGAACTGTTCCTCGCGGCCGGGGGCGGGGGGCTGGGCCTGTTCACCGCCATCCGCCGGCTGAAGGCCGTCTACGAACGCCTCGGCCCCGATCTGGCCAGGGCCCAGATCCCGCTCTACGCCCAGCACGTCGACCCGCTGGAGGTCGGCACCCTGGTCGACATCTTCCGCGCGGAACAGGACAGCTGCCTGCTCGGCACCGATGCGGTCAGGGACGGCGTCGACGTCCCCGGCCGCTCCCTGCGGCTGCTGGTTTTCGACCGCGTGCCCTGGCCCCGCCCCGACCTGCTGCACAAGGCGCGGCGCGAGAAGTTCGGGGCGAAAGGCTACGACGACGCCCTCGCCCGCGCCCGCATCGCCCAGGCGTTCGGCCGCCTGATCCGCCGCGCCGACGACCGGGGCGTCTTCGTCATGCTCGATGCCGCTACCCCCACCCGCCTCTTCGCCGCCCTGCCGCCGGGGGCCGAGGTCCAGCGCGTGAGCCTGGTCGAGGCGATCGAGGTGACGCGGGAGTTCCTCGCTTGAGCGAAGCTCAGCCGAGCGGCAGGTCGGTCAGGACGGACTGCTTCCCGGCACAGTCCCAGCGACCGATCCCGACCCAAAGCGGACATGCCTGGGATACAGCGGTCTTCAGCTGGCTGGGCTATTCGCCGATCAGGGCCGTGAAGGCGCGAGCCGCGGAGCGCGCTGATATCGCGCCTCTCTGCCACACAGGTTCACCCCGATCTCCGGGCAGGGATTTGTTTATCTTGCGCAGGTCTTCCAACAGCTGAGGGAACACAGCCCGATCTATCCCGACCGCGGCGCAAGTGTAGTACAGCGCTTCTGGTGACGGTGCCGCCATCGCCGTGCGCACTCGATCGACCGCGATTCCACTCAGCGCAGCAAGACCATAGGCAAAAAGGCCAGGGCGCCTTTCGCGAACTGCACGGATCAGCAGGCTGGCGCGGAGTTGCCCGGACGCTTGAAACTTCTCGACCAAACGTCGCTCTGTTTCGTCAAGGTCGCCCCGGATCGCCGGATCGTGTGTGAAATCGTCAAGCCTCATGACCGACAGTACGGCGTCGTTGACCGCCGCGCCAAAGGTCGTCTCGTCGACCCTGAACCGGGCTGTGATTGCCTCACGAAGCGCGGTCCCGACACACTGATAGAGTTCTTCGGCGAGAGCCTCGGTCAGCAGGGGGTGGCGGGTGAGTGGGCATCTCAAGTCGGAGATTTGGCGGGAATGCTCCACCAGCCGGCGCAGGCCGTCCGCGCTCAACCTGGCGGTGCTGTTGGTCGTCAGAGCCATGAGCACCGCGGGCTCGGCCTGTTCGATCACGGCATCACACACGCGTCCACTCACCGACGGGCGGCTGGCGACAGCGATCTGATGTTCGCGCGACGCTTCGTACAGCACCCGCAACAGATGCTCGTCTTGCAGAATGGGACTCGACTCGATGATCGGACGGGCAATCTCGATCTCGTCCAGAGCCAGGATATTCACGAGAGCGACGGGTGCCCATTCCGCATGGGCCAGCTTCTCTGCCAACACCTTTCGGATCGCGGTCTCGGCTTGTCGGGCGAGGGTCATCAATATCTCGCCGACTACGGGCGAAACCTCGGTTGACGGCGGACAGGCTTCGCCAAGGGCCACCACACCCAACATCAGTCGTTGGCGGGCATCCGAACTCGGGTTGCGGGCAAGGGCCAACAGATGATCGAGCTGCGGCTTGAAGCTGGCGTTGCTGGCGGCGGGCACATGTTGGGCGAGAGCCATGATCGTCTCCGGCCAACAGGCCATGGGTCATGTCTAGGGCACGGACATTAAAGCTGAGTTGACCTGACCAGAGGCTCGGTGATGGCATCAAGTGGCGGCAGCGAAGGCTGTCACCTGTAGCGGGGTTCAAGATCGTCAGCGGGTTCGCTCGTTCCGGTATCCACCCGAAGCAGCCGCACGGAACGTCCGCTGACGGTCTATTCGGCCTGGTCTTCGACGTCCGGCTCGGCGGCGGGTTCGTCCTCTCGCAGCCGGCCATGCGCGTCGTGGATGGCATCGACGATCTCGCTGCGGCGGGCGATCTGGGCGGCCGCGTTACGCTCGGCCGCGTACAGGCCGCCGAGGAAGGCCTGGTCCCAGCTGGTCAGGCTGGCGCTGCCCGCCGGATCGGCGAACACATTCAGGATGGAGGCATAGCCACGGGTGTCGGCATCGGGGTCGATCTGGGCCAGGGACACCATGGCGATATAGTCGGCCAGCTGCAGAATGGAGACGTCGCGCACCTGATCGACGTCCACGATCACGACCGCCCGGATCAGGTTGTCGACGAACTGGGTCCGCAGGCGCGATGCCGCGAAAACGTTGGTGCGGGGAGCGAAGCCGATGACGCCGCCGGCGCATTCTGGCCCGTTGCAGTCTCCGGCGAGGCGGGTCGCCCGCGCCCCGGTCTCGGAATCCACCGGCACCGCCATCTGCCACCAGCGAACGGGCCGGTCGGTCTCGACGAAGTCATCCAGCGCCGATCCGCCCCGGTCCATGCCCGCGCCGCCCATCCGAAAGGCCCGACGGCGCTCGCTGACGAGGGTGCGCGCGATACCCTCCGCGTCATCGGTCGCGATCACCAGGATGTTCGGCGCGCAGCCGGGCGCGCCCGGTTGCAAACCGAGGTCCCCCGCGACCGTCGAGACGCGGTCGGCGAGATACTGCGCCGTCTCCGCCTGAAGATTGCTGACCCCCACACAGATCTCGCCGTCCCAGCGCGCCAGGCCCCGCCGGCGGTTCGGCTCGGCGACCTCATCGACGAAGTTGCGGATCATGGTGTCGAGCGACCGCCCGGTGACCACCACATCTTCCAGTTCGACCGCGACGTTGGGGCTGCCCGGGGTCTCCTGCACCGGCGGGGTCCAGACGCGTCCGGAATCCGGGGACCCGCCCGGGGTGGCGAGCATGAGGCCTGCGAGCCAGACTGCGATCATGACGCTACCCTTCCCGGTTTCCTCAACTCACGATGGTTTCAAGCGGCGAGGCCGTCAAGCACAGACTGATCGGTCTTTGGGCCCTCCGCCTGCGCGCGATCTCCACGACGGCCGGTCGGCGGCATCCCCGCCGCCCGGCATCGGGGTGCCCCGGTGGCCGGCCTTGCGCCCCTGGTGATAAACCTCCTCAAGCAGCCCCGGCCTTGCCTTGGCCGCCGTTCGCCCCCACATCCCGGACCCGGAGCCGACGCCTTGAAGGCCCCGATTTCAGACGTTTCAGACGCTTCGCACTGTGTTTTTCGCCGCGGCCTTCCGCCGCCAATGCCAAGGCCGGAATGACCGATACGCCGCCCCGTCACAAGCGCTCCGGCCTGTTCGCGCCCCTCGGCCTGTTCCTGATCGCGCTCGTCGCCTGGTCGGTCTGGTGGTTCGTGCTGGCCGGCCAGGTGCGCGAGCGGCTGGACACCCGGATCGAGGCCCTGCGGAGCGCGGGCTGGGACGTCGCCTACAGCGGCATGACCACGTCGGGCTGGCCGTTTCGTGTCCGCATCGGAGCCGAAAACGTCAGCGTCACCGCCCCCTCCGGTCATGCGCTGGCCGCCCCGGACCTGGCGGCCGAGGCCAATGCCTGGAACCCCGACAAATGGGTGCTGGTCGCCGGTGACGGCCTGGTCCTGACCCGCGCGGGCAAGGGCGACGTGGCCATCGGCGGGCGGGTCATCCGCGCCAGCGTCAGCGGCCTGACACAACGCTGGCCCAATGTGGCCATTGAGCTTGCCGACGCCGCCTTTACCTCGCATCGCGACGCGGAGGTCTTCCCGATCTCGCGCGCCGGGCGGATCGAGGCCTATCTGCGCCCCCATCTGGCCCCGGCGGGCACGGACGGCGTGGAGAACAGCGTCGACCTGTTGTTCCGCCTGATCGACGCCGAAGGCCGCCCCGGAGGCCCGGTCGAGGGCATGGCGCGGGACGGCAGGCTGACGCTGCAGATCGAGACGGTCATCGAGGACGCGGATCGCCTTCAAGGCGCCGATGCGGCCGGCGTCTTCTCCGCCTGGACCCGCGCCGGGGGCCGTTTCACGGCCGTGCGGGGCGAGATTTCGGCCGGCGACAGCCGCGCCACCCTGGCCAGCGACGGTCTGGCCGCCACGCCGGACGGACGTCTGGAGGGCACCATCGCGCTTCAGGCGCAGCGCCCCATGGCCGCCATCTCGGGCCTGGCCGGATCCCGGGGCGGAGCGGTCAACCGGGCCGGGGCGGCGGCGGCGGGCGCGGTCCAGGGCGGCGAGGACGTCGACATCGCCATCGTCTTCCGGGACGGCCGGACCTGGCTCGGTCCCTTCCCCCTGGCCCCCGCGCCCAAGCTGTTCTGATGCTGGTCGAGCCGGAACCGGACGTCGAACGGCTGGCGCTGGACCGGTCTCTGGCGGAGGCCCTCGCGGCCCGGATCGCGGCGGGCCCTCACGGTCGCACAGACGCCCGCGCCATGGCCCTGCGCGAGGTCCTGCGCCGCGCCGGCCCGATCGAGGCTGCGGTCCTGCGCGCCGTCCACGGCCGGATCGGGATCGCCGCCGGTCGCCGCATCGTCACCTCCGGGCCGGCGTCCGCTGTCCTGGCCGCCGACCGCTGGGGGACCGCCATCCCGGTCGCGGAGGCCGAGACCGCCCTGACCCGCGTCGACGATACGACCTCGGCGCTGATCGACCTCGGCGACCGGCCGTGGTGGGGACGGCTGCTGGCCCGACCCGATCTGCGCGTCATCGAGGCCCTGCCGGACGAGCGGGCCGGCACGCCCCGGGCCCTCCTGATCTCGCGAGAGACGGGCGGCCCGACCGGCGACGACCGGACCTTCTGGGTCACCGACAGCCCTCTGGCCGACACCCGCGTCCGCGCCGATCTGGCGGCGCTTGGCCTCGTCGCGACCCTGATGACGCAGGCCGGCGGGTTGAAGCTCTACGCCATCGCGGGCTATGTGCAGCCCGAGGACGGGCGGCTGCATCAGGTGCCCGGCGCGCTGTCCGGCGTCATCGGATCAGCCCCCGCTTACTGAGAAAGCCCGCATGACCCAAGACGCCACGATTCGCGCGACCCCCACGCCCAAGCCCGGCATCCTCGACATCGCCCCCTATGTGGGCGGCAAATCCTCGCTCGCGGGCATCGCCGAGCCGATGAAGCTGTCGTCCAACGAGAATACGCTCGGCCCCGGCGAGAAGGCCCGGGCGGCCTATGAGGCGGCTGTTCGCGCCATCCATCTGTACCCCGACGGTCGGGCCTCAAAGCTTCGCACCGCCGTCGCCGGGCATCACGATCTCGAGGCCGACCGCCTGATCTTCGGCAATGGGTCCGACGAGGTCTTCGCGCTTCTGAACCAGACCTATCTGACACCGGGCGACAACATCGTCACCGGCCAGTACGGCTTTCTCGCCTATCGCATCTCGGCGCTCGGATGCGAGGCCGAGGTCAAGCTGGCGCCCGAACCGGGCTACAAGGCCGAGGTCGACGCCCTGCTGGCAGAAGTCGATGAGCGGACGAGGATCGTCTACGTCTCCAACCCCTCGAACCCCACGGGCAGCTGGAACTCCGGCGAGGAGATCCGCCGCCTCCACGAAGCCCTGCCCGCGAACGTCCTTCTGGTCGTGGACGAGGCCTATGCCGAATACGTCACCGAGCCCGACTGGGAGACGGCCCTGCCCCTGGCGCGCGAGGCGACCAACATCGTCGTCACCCGCACCTTCTCCAAGATCCACGGCCTGGGGGGCCTGCGCGTCGGCTTCGGCTATGCGCCCCTGCATGTGGCCGAGGCGGTCGACCGCATCCGCCTGCCTTTCAACGTCTCGGTCCCCGGCATCGAGGCGGCCACCGCCGCCCTGACCGACGAGGCGCACCAGCAAGCATCCCGCCAGTTGATCCAGATCTGGCGGCCGCGCCTGACCCAGGCCATCCGCGGCTTCGGCTTCACCGTCCTGCCCTCGGCGGGAAACTTCATCCTGGTGCTGTTCCCGGACGAGAAGCGGAACGCCGCCGCCGCCAACGATTACCTGAACTCCAAGGGCATCATCGTGCGCGCCGTGGGCGGCTACGGCATCCACGACGGCCTGCGCATCACCGTCGGCACCGAGGACCAGAACCGCGCCGTCATCGACGCGCTCAGCGAGTTCGCGGCGAGCTGACGGCGCGGCCCCAGACCCGGGACCGCGCCGCCGACGGCCTAGTATCCGGCCGGAAGCTGCAGGCCGTGGCCGTCCGGCGTGCTGTCGCTGACGGTGCCGATCGTCGAGGCCGGCCAGTGGGCCTGGATGATGCCCATCATGCCCTGTCCGTAGCGAGGATCGGCGAAGTCCTGGCCCAGGTCCGTCAGGATTGACAGCCAGCCGCCGGTCACCGCGCCGGCGTCGCGCAGCCGCTGGATGGCGTCGGCCTCGGCCATCGGGCTGTTGGAGCCCGAGACATCGGTGATCACATAGACCTTGTAGCCGTTCCGCAGCAGATCGAGCGTCGTGTGCAGGGTGCAGTTGTCGATTGAGATGCCCCCGATCACCACGGTCTTGCGGCCTGTGGACGCGAGGTAGGCCGCTACTTCAGCGGTGTATCCTGACACCTGGGTTCGGTTGAACCGATGGATGTCGTGGGTCACATGCTCGGTGATCTCGGGCAAGAAGGTGCCGTAGTAGTCGTTCTCCTCGCCCAGCACGATCGTTGGCACGCGGAAGAGTGGGTTGAACTTGGCGAAAGCCGTGATGTTGTTCCGGAGTTGGGCGCGGGGGATGGTGTTGATCAGATTGTCCAGCCCGGTGACATAGTCGACGTAGATGAACACCGTGTCGTCGACCGTCGGCCTTGCGAGTGCGGCGGGAGCCGTGCTGTTCTGGGTTGTAGTGGTCTGTGCGTGCGTGGCCGTCGCGGCCGAAGTCAGCATGAGAGCCGCGGCAAGGGCGAGTGTTGATGAACGCATTTTCGATATCCCCGGTGAACGACCCGTCGAGCGGGCGCCTGACGCTCTCTCAAACTGAAGCCCCTTGCGCGCCCGATCCTGCGTGGACCCGACTGGATATTGCTGGATTGGGTGAGGGGGCGACGCTCAGCCGCCTGACCCGGCCCAACGGACCGGTAACCGTGGGACGCGGCGAGGCGATGGCTCTGGCGGTCCGCATCAATCTCGTCGCGCGCGAGCGGTCGATGGAACGGCCGGATCCGGCCCGCCTGAAGATCTGTGTTGCTCCGGATTACTACACGATCGCGCCGGCGGGCGGCGAGGCCGTGCTGGCGGCCCATGCGGCGCAGGAAATCCTTCTGCTGACCATTGGCGTCGAGACGTTCCGGCAGTTCGGCGTGACGGGCGAAGGGTGTCCCCTCGCCCCCTTGCGCGGACGCGTGCTGGTCGATCCGGTCATTACCGGTCTTGTCGAACAACTGGCGCGTCAGGCCTCGTCGAACGACGCCGATCTTAACGAAAGCATCCTGCGCACGCTCATGCTTACGCTCGTCCGCACCGCGCGCACCCGGTCGCGCGAAGCGTCCCGCGGAGGGCTGACGGCGCGCCAGCTCGCCGCTCTGCGCGACCATGTCGAAGCGGCTCTGCATCGGCCAATGCGAACGGCGGAACTGGCCGGCATCGCGGGCCTGTCGCCGTTCCACTTCGCCCGGGCGTTCAAGGCGTCAATGGGGGCCCCTCCCGGCGAGTGGATCCGGCTGCGTCGCCTGACGGTCGCCCAGACCCTGCTGGAAAGAACCCAGCAGTCGATCACCGACGTGGCCGCTGCCGTCGGCTACGAGAGCCCCAGCCGCTTCGCCCGGGCCTTCCGCGCCGCGACCGGCTTCAGCCCCAGCCGCTTCCGCCGCGCTCAGGCCTGAGCAAGGCGGGTCGAGGCCGTCTCGATGCGACGCTCCAGTTCCTCCATGAACGGCCCCCGCTTCAGGTCGGCCTCGATCGGCGGCAAGAACTCATAGACGGCCACGCCCGGATAGCGGCGATACCCGTGCGCCGGCCAGAACAGCCCCGCATTGGTCGCCACCGGTGTGCAGGACGTGGCAAGGTCGCGATAGATGGCCGCCACACCCGGTTTGTAGTCCGGGGGCGTGCCGGGCAGAGCGCGGGTCCCTTCCGGAAAGATGAAGATCTGGCGGCCTTCGCCCATGCGTTCACGGGCCTCGCGGACCATCGTCTTGAGCGCCCTGGCCTGCGCCTCCCGGTCGACGACGATCATCCTTGTCTTGAGCGCGAACCAGCCGAAGAAGGGCAGGACCGCCAGCTCCTTCTTCATCACCAGACAGGGGTCGTCCAGCATGAGGAAGGGCACGATCACGTCCAGCATCCCCTGATGCTTGGCCGCAACAAAGGCAGGCCCTGTCGGCCGGTGCTCCAGCCCCCGGAACTCGACGCGCACACCCGCGATCCAGCGCAGGCCGAACAGCACGAACCGCGCCCAGGCCCGGATGACCCCCATGGCATAGCGGTGGGGCAGGATCAGCGCCGGGGACAGCCCCACGGCGAAAATGGCCATCGACAGATAGAGCCAGGCGACGAAGAGAAGCGACCGCACCGTGATCACGATGGGACCGCTTCCGGCGCGGACGCGGCATCGGCTTCCTCACCCGTGATCCGGTCCAGCGCGACCCGTCCGAGGACGGCCAGATACTTCATGTACTCGAGTGTCATCCGCCGCGCGGTCACCGCCGCCCGCCACCAGCGCGAATTGTCCAGCGATGGCGTCTCGACCGCATAGGGCGTCAGTTCGACACCCGGCGCGGCGCTGCGGATCTCAATCAGCGACCGGGGCATGTGATAGTCCGACGTCACCACGATCAGGCTGTCGTAGCCCTTGGACCGGGTCCAGGCGGCGATCTCGGCGGCGTTGCCGGTCGTGGTCTCGGCCTCGAACCCCAGGTCGACGCAGCAGTTGAACATCCGGCTGGACCCCGGTGTCAGCTCGCGCAGTTCCTGGCGGCGGACCTCCGGGTTGACGCCCGAGATCAGCACCCGCTCGCCCTTGTCCTGTTCCAGCAGTCGGATGGCGGCGTTGACCCGTTCGGCCGACGGGCCGGTCAGGGCCACAATGGCGTCGGCGCGCGCGGGTTCGGGCGTCGGCGTGAACCCGCGCACCCGCTCGGCAAAGGCGAACAGTCCCACCAGCCAGATCAGGGCGATAATGCCTACAAGCGCCAGAAACTTCATCGTTTCTCCCTATCCGGCGGATGCGGGCGCGCCAAGCCTGAGAAGCGCCCGCCCCGCCGTCAGCCGCGCCGAGACAAGCGCCACCGTAGCCGCCACGAGGGGGGTTGGCGAGAGTATCAACAGATCGCCCCAGGCCAGGGGCAGGGCGGGGCTCAGCCCCTCGCCTCCCCCCAGGAACCGCACCCCTCCCGCCAGCACCAGGGCGACGCCTGTTCCGGCCGCCCCGCCGGCGAAAGCCAGCAGGGCGAACCGCCGCTGGAACAGCCAGGCCACCGCCCCGTCAGTGGCCCCGGACAGGGTGAGGGTCTCGATCACCGTCCGGCGGGCCTCCACTCCGGCGCGGACCGCGTGGACGATCGCTGCACCGGTCGCTGCGGCTACCGCCAGAAAGGCCGCGAGCGCCAGCAGGGTCACCGTCCCCGCCGACCGCTCGACCTCGCCGCGCCACAGGCTATGGTCGTCCACAGTGGCGTCGATGCCCGCCTCGGCCAGGGCCCGGCCCAGGACCAGAGCGCTGGCGGGCGTGTCCGGATCCAGCCGTACGGTCACCAGATGCGGCAGAGGCAGGTCCGCCAGCGCCGCGTCGCCCATCCAGGGGCGAAGCAGCCGTTCGGCCGTCGCCCGGTCCATGGCCGCGGCCTCCTCGACGCCGGACACGCCCGCCAGGGTCTCGGCCGCCCGCGCCGCCGCCGCGTCGCCGGTCTCGCCCACGCCGGGCCGCACCTGCACCGTCGCCTCGCCGCGCAGCTCACGCGCCCAGCCTCCCGCCGCCCGTTCGGCCGACAGGGCGCCCAGCCCGGCCAGGCAGGCGACGAAGCACAGAACGGCGATGACGCCGGCCAGCCAGCGCTCGCCCGCCCCGTCGCGCGGCAGCAGGGCCTGCTCCGGAGGTCCGGCACGCACCGCGGCCATCTCCGGGCCGAACAGGTTGGACCACCGGATCATGCCGCCGCCGTCGCCGGGGCCGGGGCCAGCCGCCCGTCATTCAGTCTCAGAAGCCGCGCGCCGGACCGCCGCGCCATGGCCTCGTCGTGGCTGGCGATCAGCACTGTCGTGCCCTGCCGGTTCAGCGACTGGAACAGCTTCAGCAGCCTGTCGGCCATGGCGGGATCGACGCTGCCGGTCGGTTCGTCGGCCAGGATCAGTTCGGGGCGGCTCATCACCGCGCGCGCGATGGCCAGACGCTGCTTCTCGCCCCCCGAAAGTGCCGTCGGCCGCTGGCCGATCCGGTCCCCGAGCCCCACCCAGGCCAGCATCTCCTCCACATCGGCCCGATAGTCTGCCGCCTTCGCGCCGCGCAGACGCAGCGGCAGGGCGGCGTTGTCGAAAACGCTCAGGTGATCCAGCAGCCGAAAGTCCTGGAAGATCACCCCCATCCGCCGTCGAAAGCCCGGCCGGTCGCGGGCGGTCACCGCCGTCGCATCCTCGCCGAACAGAATGAGCTGTCCCTCGGTCGGGCGTTCCGACAGGGTCAGCAGCCTGAGCAGGGTCGACTTCCCCGAACCCGACGCCCCGGTAAGGAAGTGGAAAGAGCCGGCAGGCAGAATCAGGGAGATGTCCCGCAGCACGTCGGGCCGTTCCGCATAGCCGAATCCCACCCCCGTCAGGCGGACGGTCTCGGGCGTAGGCGCGGGATCGGCGGCCGGGCGGCGCGGTCGGGGCATCGGCGTATGTTCGTCAGGTACGGTGCGCAGACGCACCGAGGGGAGGGGGCCGAGGGATCGGCCTCACGAAGTCAGCGACCATGATACTGACCTGCCCGTCCTGCGCCACCAGCTATTTCGCACCCGACGACGCCATTCCGGCGGGCGGCCGCAAGGTCCGCTGCCAGTCCTGCGCCCACATCTGGCACGCGACGGCGGATGAACCCCTCACGCTCAGCGCCGCCGCCGCGCCCGCTCTGGTGCCTGGTCACGCCGAAACGGTCCGTGCCGTTGCCGAGGACGTCCCGCCGGTCGCGCCTGAAACCCCGGCCCCGGAACTCCCCAAGGCCTTCCGCGCCCGGGCTGAGCAGCAGCGCCGCATTCGCCGGGCCGCCACTCACGGGGCGGTCTGGGCAGGCCTCGCCAGCGTCTTCGTCGGGATTCTGGCAGGCGGCTGGCTGTTCCGCGTCGAGGTCGTCGACCTGTGGCCCCGCGCCGCTGCCGCCTATGCCATGGTCGGCACCCCTGTGAACCCCACGGGTCTGGAGTTCGAGGCCGTCGCCGCCAAGGCCATGCTGGACCGGCCCGATATGGTCATGGTGTCCGGCGCGCTCAGAAACGTGCGCGGCCGCGAGGTTCAGCCGCCACCGGTGCGCGTCGCACTGCTCGATGACCACGGGGCCGAGATCGGTCACGCGGTGATTACCCTGGACGGCCCGCCTGTCCTGCCCGGCGGGGTCCAGGGCTTCGCCGCCATGATCCGCGACCCGGCCGCCAAAGGCGTGGATGTCGGGTTGCATTTCGTCGGCACGACCCCGGCGGCCTCGACCGGCACCTCGCACGGCGACGGCCATACCGGGGCAGGACCGTCGCACTCGACCCGGCCCCGACCGGCTGCCGATGACCACGGCCTGCGCCCCGCGATCGTCGAGGCCGCACCTGCCATCCACGCCGAACCGATCGACGCCCAGCCGATCGAACCGACCGGGCACGGGACCGACCACGGCCCTATCGACAGCCATGGGGCCGAGGCGGTATCCGCCTCGCATGGCTGAACCCTCCCCGACGCCGACCGTCCTTCTGCCCGAAGCCGAGGTGGCCCGTGTCGTCGCGGACTTGGCCAGACGGATCGCGCCCGTCGTCGACGACGAGACGGTGGCGGCGGTGCTGCTGACCGGGGGGCTGTGGTTCGCCGCCGACCTGACCCGGGCCCTGTCGCGCCTCGGCCGTCATCTTCGCTTCGACGCCCTGTGGCTGGCCTCCTACGGCGATGAAACCACCAGCCGGGGCCGGATCGACGTCTACGCCCCGTTCCAGCGCTCGCTTGAGGGCCGCAAGGTGCTGATCCTCGACGACGTCTTCGATACAGGATTGTCCTTGGCCGAAGCCGTGCGGCTGGCGAAGGAAGCGGGGGCCGCCGAGGTTCTGACCTGCGTCTTCGCGAGGAAGCCCTGGCCGCTGCCCCGGGCACCCGAGCCCGACTTTGTCGGCTGGGAGGCCCCGAACCGCTTCCTCGTCGGCTACGGCCTCGACCATGCCGGCACCCTGCGCGGCCTACCCGACATCTGCGCCCTGGACTGAGCCGCCCTACTGCATCGACGTCTGGCTGTCGCCGTCGCCGCTCTCGGCCGCGTCGATCCGCATCAGGGCCGTCAGGACCTCGACGCGGTCGTCCAGCCTCGCCGATTCCAGCAGGGCCTGCTTCTCGGCAGGCTCGAACGGCAGGGCCATGGACAGGGAGTTGACGAGAGCCTCCTGAGGCGCGGCCTCGGCCGTCTCCCAGTCGATCTCCAGCTGCCGCCGCTCCAGATAGAGCCGCAGCGCGCCGATGAAGGCCTCCCGGTCGAACGCCTCGCCACCTGTAGGCGAGGTCAGGTCCATCTCGAACGGTGCAAAGGTGGCCCGGATCTGGCGGTAGGGCGTCTGGGTCGGCAGTTCGGACGCCACCCGGAAACGGCAGACACCGGTCAGGGTCACCAGATAGCGGCCGTCAGACGTCTCCGCAAAGCTCGTGATACGCCCCGCGCACCCCACGGCCGACAGGCTGGGCAGGCGGCGCGGCCCTCCGACCGGCTGGATCATGCCCAGCATCCGGTCACCGGCCATGGCGTCATCGACCATGTTCAGATAGCGCGGCTCGAAGATGTTCAGAGGCAACTGGCCGCGCGGCAGCAGGATGGCCCCCGGCAGGGGAAACACCGGGATCACCTGGGGCAAATCGGCCGCCTTCACATAGCCCTGCGCCATCGCCCCGCGTCCCCTATGCGAACAGGATGGAGGACAGGCGGCGACGCCCGTCCCGGGCAATGTCGGACGACAGACCCGCCGCCTCGAAGACCACAAGGAGCTGCTTCCTGGCCGCCTGCTCGTTCCACTCCAGATCGGCCTGGACGATGTCGAGCAAACTGTCGGCGGCCGCCTTCAGCTCGCCGGCCGCTGCCTGAGCCAGGGACAGGTCATAGCGCGCCTGATGGTCGCCGGGATCGGCCCGAAGCCGGGCTTCAAGCAGGGCCGTCTCGGCCGTCGGGGCCGCCGAGGCGAGGGCCAGCTGGGCGCGCAGGCTGATGACCGCTGCGTTCTTCGACTCGATCGGGGCCATGGCGATGGTCTGGCGCGCCTGATCTGGGTCGCCGCCGGCCAGATAGACCCGTGCCATCCCGGCGATGGCCGTCTCGTTCTCGGGCTCCAGCGTCAGGACGTGGGCGAAAGCCTGGGCCGCGCCGCCGAAGTCCGACAGACCCAGAGACTCCTCGCCCAGCGCCAGCAGCTGTTCGACGTCCGAATTGGCCGAGGCACCGCCGCTCAGTTTTTCGATGAAGGCCTTGATCTGGCTCTCGGGCACCGCGCCCTGGAAGCCGTCGACCGGCTGGCCGTTGACAAAGGCATAGACGGTCGGGATCGACTGGACCCGCAGCTGGCCCGCATAGGCCGGGTTCTTGTCGACGTCGATCTTGACCAGCTTGACCGCGCCGCCGGCCGCGCGGACCTGCTTCTCAAGCGCCGGTGTCAGGGTCCGGCACGGCCCGCACCAGGTGGCCCAGAAGTCGACGATAACGGGCTGGATCTTCGACTGGGCGATCACGTCGGCCATGAAGCCGGCGTCCGAACCGTCCTTGATCAGGTCGTCGGCGGCACCGGTGCCGCCCTGGGGCGCGGTCGGGTCGAGAAGGCTCATGGGCGGTTCTTCCTGTCGGCGTGTAACGCGAGAGCCGAGAGATGGTCGCGCGAGGGCGAAGACTCAAGCACCAAGGTCGATCACCAGCGCCTCCCGCCCGATCTCGGACAAAAAGCGACGAAAGGCCGCCTGCGTCAGCCCCGTCGTCGCGGTGTTCGTCAGGGGGTGGAAGTTGACGACCTCCGCCTCCCACAGCCTCCGGTCCAGCACGAAGCTGACCCGTCGCTCGACGTCGTTGATCAGCCCGAGCGCCGTGACCGACCCCGGCCGCACGCCCAGCGTTTCCCACATCAGATCCTCGTTGCCGAACGACAGCCGGTCCGAGCCGATCATCTTCGGGGCCGCCTTCAGGTCGATCACCGTGTCCTGACGCGCCGAGATCAGCCACAGCCGCCCCTTCTTGTCCTTGAGGAACAGGTTCTTGGTATGGGCTCCCGGCATGGCGGCCTTGAGCTCAAGCCCTTCCTCCACGCGGAACACGGCCGGGTGGTCATGGGTCGTCTGGTCGATCCCGCGCGCGGCCATGAAGGTCAGCAACGTCTCGCGGTCATGCGGTGGTTGAGCGGTCATGGGCGGGCCGATAGGAAGGACGACACGACCCGCTTAGCCGAAGGACGCCGCCCCGTGGAACTGGAATGCTATCCGATGTCGGCCCGGCCGCCGGACATGGTCCCTGGCCGTCAGTCGCGGAACTGGATGGACGCCTTCGTCAGCCGGCATCCCTATCGCTGTCTGCCCCTGACCATGGCCAACACCACGGGCTGGGAAATCCTGTGCCCCTTCACCTTCACGGCGGAATGGAACGGCGGCCCGTCGCAGAACGACATCACCATCACGCCCGAGCGGCCGCAGCCGGAACTTGGTCATTTCGTCACCTCGCACTTCTCGCGCGGTGTTCTGACCATGCACCCCCAGTATCTGTTCCGCACCCCGCCGGGCTGGGGCATGATCTGCTCCGGCAGCCCCAATCATGTGAAGGACGGCATCCAGCCCCTGGTCGGCCTGATCGAGACCGACTGGCTGCCGTTTCCCTTCACCATGAACTGGATCTTCACCCGGCCAGGCCGGATCAGGTTCGAGCGTGGCGAGCCCTTCTGCTTCATCAATCTGGTGGAGCACCGGAAGCTGGAGCAGGTCCAGCCGGTCATCCGGACCCTGGAATCCAACCCGGTGATGAAGGGCCAGTTCGAGGCCTGGAACCGTCAGCGCACCGACTTCAACACGCGTCTCGCCTCCGGCGACCCCGACGCCGCGAAGGAGGCCTGGCAGCGCTTCTATTTCAAGGGCGAAATCCCTGAAGCGCTGGGGACAGCCCCTGCCAGCCACGCCAACAAGCGCCGGCTGAAATCACCCCGTGTGGGATGAGGGCACTGCCGGCACCCGGGTCCTGTCGTTCCAATGGGCGAGGTCGCGCCTACATCGGACGTGTGACGCGACCGCCCAGATTCGCGATCACCTCGCGGGCGTCAAAGGCATTGGCATCCCCCGCCGGCTTGGCCCCGCGGCCGAGCACGATCTCTGCGGTCGCCTCGAAGCGGTCGATCTCGCGCACGTCGAAGTCGTTCCGGCCCCAGAAGGGATCGTCCCAACGGCTCCACCCACGCGGGCCGAAGTAGCGCCATGACGGACCCCAGAACGGGCTGTAGGGTCGATAAAAGGGATCGCGGAAAGCCTGATACCGGACGTCCCGGTCGGTCGCGCGGTCAACGGTCGAGAACCAGTCGTAGCCATTTTCGGTGGTGATCTCGGCGGCGCGAAGCAGAAGGCCCATCTCGACCTGCTCGCGCGAGGTCACAGAGTTTCCGGCGAAACTGACGCGGAAGCGATCCGTCTCGAGTCGCTGCTCGGCATAGCCGCCGCGCTGGCCGTTGTAGCCGGCGGGCGCATAGACGGTGGAGGTCGCGCAGGCCGACAGGGCGAGAGCGGCGACGGCCATCAACATGGACCTGGATTTCATGGGTTACACTCCGGAAGAGGGTGGACAATCCGTGATCTCGTCTGAACGGCGCATGAACAGCGCCGCACCGGGGACCCGCAAGTCTCTATAAACGCAAAACAATCATCAAGGCAGCAGACAGAAGCAACAGACCGACGAACACTCCGAACGCGCGCCGGAAGCGGGGTTCGTCCATGCGCCGGGCCAACGCCGCTCCGCCCAGACCGTAGGTCGTCATGGTGAGAACGTCCATGACGATAACCGCCGCAGCGAAGAGGGCGAGCTGGGGCGCAGCGGGCCGATCCACGTCGAGAAACGGCGGCAGGACGGCCGTGAAGAACAGGACCGCCTTGGGATTGGCGATCTGGACAAGGAACCCGTCGACGAGCGCAGGCCGCCGCGTCTCAACGGCTTTGCGTTCAACCGGCGCAAGCCGGGAGCGGGTCAGGGCTGTCCTGATCGAGCTGATCCCCAGCCATGCGACATAGATTGCGCCCGCGATCGCAACCCAGCGGAACACCCCGGGAAACGCCGAGACCAGGGTCCCCAGTCCCAGAGCCGCGGCCCCGAACCACACGAGGGTCGCAGCGTTCATCCCCGCAACGGCCAGCAGAACGGCGCGCCGGCCCCGCTCCATACCGGTGGCGATAGAGAACAGATTGGCGGGCCCCGGCGTCACGGCCATTACCGCCATGACGCCGCAGAATACGAGATAAAGCCGGGGATCGACAGGCAGGGGCATCAGGCCGAGAGACAGACCACCTGGGCCACGCGGAGGTCCCGACGCAGGTCGTCGGCGACACGCCCGTAGTTCTCGACGGTGACGACTTCCCCCTGCAGAGGTTCGTCAGCGGGCTGCTCTCCCCGGATGGCGGGCCCCAGGGTGTCGGGCGCGGTGGAATAGATCCGGCCGCGACGCGGGGCCTCGGCGATGGTCATGGCGATGACACGACCGCGACGGTCCAGCACGGGTGCACCCGACAACCCCGCAAGGGTGCCTTCCAGTCCCTCGGTGCGACCCACTTCGGCCCAGGCCAGAACCGGCTCGTCGCGAGCACCGCGCCCGCGCACCTTCAGCACCTCCCGACCCAGCAGGCGGGAGGTCACCTCGCCCGGCTTGCCCTGCGGAAAGCCGGGGTGAAACGCCCGCTGTCCCACACGCAACGCCTCAAAGGTCGTAACCGGCAAGGCGGGCGGACCTCCGGCGGTGATGAGGAGCGCGATGTCCGCGCGAGGCGACAGGCGCACGTCCGCCGAGACGGCGCGCCCCCCGCCGACAACCAGCGCGGGCCGGCGACATCCCTCGACCACGTGCCGGGCCGTCAGCCAGCGTCCCTGTCCGGCGATTGAGAAGGCCGTGCCTGCTGCCGGCACAAACGGCACATCCGGCGTCATCACGGTCACCGAGGGGTCGAACGGTGTGATCGGCCCCAGCAAGGCCCCCTCCACCTCATCGGGAGGCGGCGGCGCAGGCGGGGCGTCGGCGTTCTCGCGACGGGCCAGCGATACGACCAGAAGGATGGACAGAAGTCCGCCGTAAACGAGCCAGTCGGGCGGACGGGAAAACCGCATGGTCGTCTCAACCCGTCAGGGCAGCGGCGAGGATCAGCGCTGTCGCCAGCTTGGCCGCGACCAGAAGAACGGCAGCCGAGATCTCGCCTTCCTGGATGCGCTGGGGCAAGCCGGTCAGGACCAGATCCACGATGCGGAAGGCCAGAAGCTGAAGGATCAAGGTTGCCACCCCCCATAGCAGGACATCACGCACCGAGGTCGAGACCGAGAGCGACACCGCCAGCGGAATGGCCAGCCCCAGCAGCACGCCCCCAAAGGCGACGGCCGCGGCGGAGTTGCCCTGGCGGATCAGCGCGATCTCCTTCCACGGCGTCAGCATGGCATAGACCACCGCCCCGGCGGCCAGCAGCGCGAGGGTGGCGAACAGATGCAGGACCAGAACGGGAAAGCCGCTGGCGAAGGCCTGAACCTCAGGGCTGGCGAGCGCGTCGGTCAGAGAGGAGTTGGCCATGCAGGGTTGAAACCGGCGAAGAGATGAGCGGGAACGAAAGCAAAACGACTTGCCCCATTGGGGTCACGATCCGCAAGGTCGCGGCGGCCACACTGTGTGACCAATGATTGCAGAAGGATGACCCGGCGGCTAAGCGCCCGCCATGACAGACACCGCCACCCCCTCTCTGCCGACCGTCCTGGTCGTCGCCTGCGCCCTTGTCGACATCGACGGCCGGGTGCTGATCGCCAAACGGCCGGAAGGAAAGGCGCTGGCCGGCCTGTGGGAGTTTCCGGGCGGCAAGGTGGAGGCCGGCGAGCGACCGGAAGCGGCCCTGATCCGCGAACTGGGCGAGGAGCTGGGCATAGAGGTGACGGAGGCCTGCCTGGCCCCTTTCGTTTTTGCCAGCCACGCTTACGATTCCTTTCACCTGTTGATGCCATTGTATCTGTGCCGACGCTGGTCCGGCGTGGTCACCGCGCGTGAGCACGCCGCCCTGGCCTGGGTGAAGCCGTCGAAGCTGGCGGACTACCCCATGCCGCCCGCCGACGCGCCCCTGGTCGCCTGGCTGCGCGACCTTCTCTAGCCGCCGGGAGGGCGCATGGGTTCGCTGATTCGCCGCTTCCTGGCCGACGAGCGCGGTGCCACCGTCATCGAATACGGCCTGATCGTCGCCCTGATCTTCCTGGTCATCGTCACCGCCGTGACCCTGTTCTCGGACCGCGCGACGGCGATCTTTACCCACATCAGCACGACCATCGACGGGGTGATCTAGCCTCGTCCGTGCTCGGTGACGCCCAGCGCGTCCGCCAGTCGAACCCTGGCCGATCCGCGCGGCAGCGGCCTGGGCTGGCTCTCATGGGGGGCCCAGCCCGCCAGGTTGACGATCTCGAACGTCGCGGGAATGCGCCCGTCGGCCTCGGCGTGGCGCTCTGCATAGAGCCCCGCCGCCCGCGCCATGATCGCAGGGTTCAGTGGCCTCAGCGGTCCGGCCAGCACATTGGTCTCGCCCATGGCCCTCAGATCCCGCACGAGGGCGGGTAGCCCGGAATACCGCACCGTCAGCCGGTCCACGTCCGCCACGGGCAGGGCGAACCCGGCCCGCTGCAGCAGCCCCGCCCCATCGAAGCCGTCCGCGAAGGGCGACACCCGGGCGCTGGCCCCACCGCGCACTTCCAGCTCGGCGTCCGTCAGGACCGCACGCAGTTCCTTCAGCGTCCCGGCACCCAGGAGCGTGCCCAGAAACAGCCCGTCCGGCTTCAACGCTCCGCGGATCTGCGTCAGCGCGCCGGGCAGATCGTTGGCCCAGTGCAGGGTCATCAGCGACACGATCAGATCAGCCGTCCTGTCCTCGACCGTCAGGGGCGCGGCTCCCGGATCGGCAAGTTCCGCCCGCGTGCCGACCGCGCGGGGCATCCCGACGCGCGCCCGCGCGTCCGATCCCGCCAGGACATCCGCAAACACACCCGGATGCGCCGACAGGTCGACGACGACCGGAAAGTCGCGCAAGGTCGCCTCGAGACTGAGGACGGCGTTCTCGGCGGCGCGTCGGTGCAGGAAGTCGGCATCGCCGAACCGCCGCACCGCACGCGCCAGCCGGGCCGCGCGGCGGCGGGCATCGAAGATCACAGGGGGGCCGGCCACGCTCATGGGTCATCAGGATGGGGTCTGGAGGGAGCGATGGGAAGCGGGCCGCGCCCGTCTTTCTCCACGCCTGCGCGCGCTCGGTCGCGGCCTGACCGACCTGATCCTCCCACCCCTGGCTCACGACAGCGTCGAGGCGACCGCCCAGGCGGGCCTGACGCCTGACGCATGGAGCCGGGTGGTCTTCCTGGAAGACCCCGTTTGCGACGGCTGCGGGGCGGCTTTCGAGTTTGACGGGGGGACCTTCGCATCGGACCGCTGCGCGGCCTGCATCGCCCAGCCCTACCGCTTCGTCCGCTGCCGGGCCGCCTGCGTCTACGACGACGCCTCACGCGGCTTGATCCTGAAGTTCAAGCACGGCGACCAGCAGCAGTTCGCCCCCCTGTTCGCCCGCTGGCTGAGTCGCGCGGCCGCGCCCCTGGTTGAGGATGCCGACGCCATTTGCCCGGTGCCCCTGCACCCGTCGCGTCTGCTGACCCGCCGCTTCAACCAGGCGGCCGAGATCGCCCGTCCGCTCGCCCGCGGGGCCCGTCGCGACTACCTGCCCGACGCCCTGATCCGGTCCCGTCCCACCGACAGCCAGGGCGGCCGAAGCGCACGGGGGCGGCGGATCAACGTCAGATCGGCGTTCGCCGTCACCGAGACCGGAGCGCGTCGCGTGCGCGGGCGGCGTGTCCTGCTGGTCGACGACGTCCTGACCACCGGGGCGACGGCGGAGGCCTGTGCGAACGCCCTGCTGGAGGCCGGCGCCCGCGCCGTAGACCTCGCCGTCATCGCGAGGGTGCGAACGGCGCGCGAACTGCCTAAGTAGGGGCCAAATCCTGTCTTTACCCGGAGTACCGCCCATGGCCGACGTCGTCCTCTACACCAAGCCCGGCTGCCCCTACTGCATGGCCGCCATGGGCCTGCTCGATCAGAAGGGCGTAGATTTCACCGAAATTGTCGCCTCATTCGATCCGACGAAGAAGGCCGAAATGATCGAACGCTCCGGCGGTCGCATGACCTTCCCCCAGATCTTCATCGACGGTCGCCACATCGGCGGCTCCGACGACATGCGGGCCCTGGATCGCCGGGGCGAGCTCGATGCGATTCTGGCCGCCTGACATGTCCGCGTCCCTGCCCATCGCCCTGATACAGACGCGGACGCCCGCGACGGCGGCGGCCGGGCTGGCTCATGTCGCGCCGCTGATCCGGCGCGCGGCGGCCGAGGGTGCGAAACTGATCCTGACGCCCGAGGGCACCAACCTTCTGGAACAGCGCCGCGACCGGCGCGCCGCGGCGATCACGGACGAGGACCAGGACGCCTGCGTGCTCGGTCTGCGCCATCTGGCGGCGGAACTGGGCATCTGGCTGCTGATCGGCTCGGCCATCGTACGCTCGGGCCATGCCGGCGACGATCGCGCCGCCAACCGGTCTCTGCTGATCGACCCGAACGGCGGGATCGTCGGCCGCTACGACAAGCTGCACGTCTTCGACGTCGACCTGCCGAACGGCGAGACCTATCGCGAGAGCGCCGCCATCCGACCGGGCGACGCCGCGGTCGTCGCCGATTTACCGTGGTGCCGGCTGGGCCTGACGGTCTGCTACGATATCCGCTTCCCCCACCTGTTTCGCCAACTCGCCAGGGCCGGTGCCTGCATGATCGCCGTGCCGGCCGCCTTCACCGTCCCGACCGGCGAGGCCCACTGGGAAACCTTGTTGCGCGCCCGCGCCATCGAGACCGGTGCCTTCGTCCTGGCGCCGGCCCAGGGCGGAACCCACGAGGACGGCAGGAAGACCTGGGGCCGCTCGACCATCGTCACGCCGTGGGGCGAGGTGATCGCGAAACTGGATCACGAGGAACCGGGCGTGCTCCATGCCGTCCTCGACCTCTCGGCAGTCGACCGGGCGCGGGCGGCGGTGCCGTCCCTGGCCCACGACCGGGCGTTCGCCGCGCCATGATCCGCTATGCCCTGAAATGCGACGCCGACCACGGGTTCGAGGCCTGGTTCGGCTCCTCCTCGGACTACGATGACCAGGCGAGGCGCGGGCTGGTCGAATGTCCATGGTGCGGCTCGCATGGAGTGTCCAAGCAGATCATGGCCCCGGCCGTTACGGGCACACGGCGGTCGGCCTCCTCGCCAGAGGTGGCCAGGAAGATGCAGTCGATGATGATGGACGTCGCCCGCGAGGTCCGGTCCCACGTCGAGCAGAATTTCGACTACGTCGGCGACACCTTCGCCCGCGAGGCCCGCGCCATCCACGAAGGCAGCGCCGAGAAGCGCGAGATCTATGGCGAGGCTACGCCTGCCGAGGTCAAGGCGCTCAAGGCCGACGGCATCCCCTGCGCCGCCTTGCCCCCCGCGCCGCCCGACCCGGCCAAGGTCAACTGAGGACGCGCCATGACCCTCATCGCTGCCTTGATTTCCGCCTCAACTCTCCAGACTTCGCCCGCGATGATCGACGACCTGTCGTGGATGTCCGGCTACTGGCTCAGCTGCGACGGTGGACGGGAGGTATCCGAGACATGGAGCGATCCGCGTGGCGGCCTGATGGCAGGGGTCACCGTTACCGTCGGCCGATCGGGTCAAGGCTCACTGGAATTCACCCGCATCTGGCCGGTCGGCGACGGGCTCGCCTTCCTCGCCCAGCCGGGTGGCGTGCCCGCGACTGTCTTTCCCCTGATCGAAGCCACGCCGAACCGCGCCGTGTTCGAGAACCCCGACCACGACTTCCCCCAGCGCATCATCTACAGCCGCGACGGCGATACCCTGACCGGCCGGATCGAGGGCGTTGCCGACGGTCGGCCCCAGGCGATGGAGTGGGTCTACAGGGCGGCCCCGCTGAACAGCCGATGTCCGACCTGATCTGGCGGGCGATGACGCCGGACGATCTGGACGCCGTCAGCCACATCGCCGCCGTCGCCTTTCCCGACCACTTCGAGGACCGCGCCTGCTTCGCCAACCGGCTGGCCCTTCACCCACAGGGCTGTCGCGTGCTGGCCGACGACACGGGCCTGTCCGGCTATCTTGTCGCCTACCCGTGGCGACGGGGAGAGGTCCCGCCTCTGAACAGCCTGATCGACGCCGTCCCGGACGACGCCGATCTGATCTATCTGCACGACCTTGCCCTAAGACCCGACAGCCGGCGTGCGGGCCACGCGCGGGTCGCTGTCGAAGTGTTGGCGGCCAACGCCCGAGCCGAGCGCCGGCGCTCCATCGCCCTGGTGGCCGTCAATGACGCCGAGGCCTTCTGGGCCCGCCAGGGCTTCGTCACCGACCCGGCCCCCGACCTGCGGGCGAAGCTGGCCGGCTACGGACCGGACGCCCGCTACATGGCCCGGCCGCTCTGAGGGCGGGTCAGAACCGGTAGGCCACCCCGACCCTCAGGTTCGCCCCCGGCATCGGCGCGATGTCCTTCAGGAAGCTGACGTGCTCGCGCGCCTCGGTGTCGGTCAGATTGCGGCCGTCGGCGAACAGGGTGACGCCCCTGTCCGCGAACGGACGCCAGGCCCCGAACAGGTTGATCATCGTATAGCTGTCGGTCGGCAGTTCGAATGCGGCCACCTCGTCCTGCTCGGCGACGTGGCGGACTTCCAGGCTCAGGTCGATCGGCTCCGACCCGTATTTGATCCGCCCCGTCACCGAGACCGGCGGGATGCGCGAGGCGGGGCCCAGGTCGGTGTCGGCGTCGACAAAATCGACCGCGCCTTCAAGGGTCACGACGCGGCGGCCCTCCGTCCAGATGTCGTAGGCGACCTCGGCCTCGAAGCCGCGGAAGTCGGCGTCGGTCTGCTGGTAGGCGAAGATCGGGAATTCCTCGATCTCGCCGTCCTCGTCGACCTCGAAGTTCTCGCCGGTGTCCCTCAGGTCGATGAAGCCGTCGTAGCGCGAGGCGAAGACGTGCAGGTCGCCCCGGAAACGGCCGGCGTCGTAGTGCAGCGTGCCCTCGATCGTGGTGACCTGTTCGCTGTCCAGCGTCAGATCACCGACCTCATAGACACCGGTTGCGATGTGCACGCCGTCTGCGAAGAGTTCGGTCTCGGACGGGGCGCGCTCGTTGCGTGTCAGGCTCAATCCCAGGAACAGGGCATCGGTCGGGCGCATGAAGACCGCGCCCGAGGCCGACCAGTTGTCGTACTCGCGCTCGACCTCGGTCATGCCACCGATCGGCGTCGCCGACACGGTGCGACGGTCATAGCGCAAGCCGCCCTCGAAGCCGTAGCCGCCCTGGTCCAGCCGCTGAACCGCATAGACGCCCACCTCGTCGGTGTCGCTGGGCGGAATATAGGCTTCGTCTCCTTCGGCCGACAGGGCGCGCGACAGGGCCTGGACGCCGATCGCGCCGTTCCAGCCGCTGCGATCGCGCTGGATCAGATCGGCCCGCGCCTCCCACCCGTCGGATTCGAATACTGTGCCGGGCTCGCCCACATCCTCGAACTCGGTGTGGGTATAGTCGGCCTGGCCAAACGCCCCGCGCAGGGCGCGGAACGGACCGGTCTCGAAACGAACCTCGCCGCGCGCGTCGAACCGCTGCTGTTCCAGCGCGATGAAGACGCTTTCCTCGGCCACCACGCCATAGGTGCTGTCGGTCTCCTTGTAGGAGACGCCGGCAAAACCTTGATCGGCCACGAACGAGCCGCCGATGCCCCAGGCGTCCAGCTCGGAAAAGCTGTTCGGCAGGACGCCGGTGTCCTCGCGGGCAATCCCGGCGGCCGTGGCGAGCGCCCGCGAGATCGGGGAAGACGGAATGTCGTAGTCGTCGGACTCCTTCGTCACCGCATCGACGTGCAGAACGAAGCGGCCCAGCGCGATGTCCGCCCGACCCCCGAAGGATGTCCCCTCGTCCACGCTTGAGGCCTGGGCCGTCAGCTGACCGTCGAGGCCGCCCTCCGGCAAGGTGTCCGGGATCCGTCCATCCAGCACATTGACCACCCCGCCGATGGCCGAGCCGCCATAGACCAGGGTCGAGGGGCCTCGCACGATCTCGATCCGGTTCGCCTCGGCCGGATCGGTGGCGACCTGGTGGTCCGGCGACACCGACGACGCGTCGATCAGGCCGATGCCGTTGGTAAGGACCTGCACCCGCGGCCCGGTCAGGCCCCGGATCACCGGCCGGCTGGCCCCCGGCGCGAAAGACGACGAACGCAGGCCCGGCGTGCCGGCCAGAAGGTCACCCAGCGTGGCAGCAGGAGCGACCGCCAGGGCCTCCTCGTCCACCACCGTCGTGGCGATGACCGAGGCGCTCTGGCTGATGCCGAACGGCGCGCCCGTGACGATGATCTCGTCCAGCTCCGTCACCGGCTCGTCTCGAGGCGTCGACTGGGCGGCTGCCGCTCCGGCCAGAGCCGTCCAGCTGACGGCGGCGAGCAGAAGCGGGCGGGCGAGGCGAAGCGTGGTCATGAGCGCGGTCCGGAACTGTGGAGTGCGAGTGTTATGAAATAACATACTCAGCCGTCAAGGGCCTAGCCGAGCAGCAGAACCTCCACGCCCTCACCGGCGTCGGACTGTGGCGTGAGGGCCGCGCGGCGGATCAGTCCGTCGGCCATGCTCAGCACGGTCAGCATCGCTGAATCCTGATCCGGCAGGGCACGAACCGATACTCGACCGTCCGCCCCACCCACCCGCACCGCCCGCATCCAGTGCTCGCGCGGCCCATTCGCTGGCAGGGCCTCGGCGAGGGGCAGGGTTTCAGTCTCCGGCAATGCCGTGCCACCCTGCATCGCCGCCAGTACGGGCTTCAGGAACAGCTCGGCACAGACGAGGGCCGACACGGGATTGCCCGGCAGGCCCAGGATCCGGCGTCCGTCCGGCAGCACCGCCCCCCACAAAGGCTTGCCCGGTCGCATGGCGATCCCCTCGACCATCAGCGGCGCGCCCAGCGTCCGCGCCGCAGGCTTGACCCGGTCGTGGTCCCCGACCGACGCCCCGCCGATCACCACGATCAGATCCGCCTCGGCACCCTCGAGGGCCGCCCGGATGTCCTCCAGCCGGTCCCCCACCAAAGGCAGCCGCGTCACCTGCGCCGCCCCCCGCCGGGCGACCCGCGCCACCCCCGGCCCCGCCGCATCAAAGATCTGGTGCGGCCCTGCCGCCTGCCCGGCCGCGACCACCTCGGCCCCGCCCGCCAGCACCGCCACGCGCGGCCGCCGATGACACACCACCGATCCGACCCCCGCCGAGGCTGCCAAGGCGACTCGCCACGGATTCAGTCGCGTGCCCGGCTCCAGCAAGGCCTGCCCCGAGCCGTAATCCGCTCCCTGACGTCGAACCCAGGTCGGAGCGTCAGCGGCCGCCAGCACCGTCAGCCGGTCACACTCGGCCTGCGCCTCCTCCCGGATCACCACCCGGTCGGTGCCCGCCGGCAGGGGCGCGCCGGTGAAGATACGTACCGTCTCGCCCGAACCCACCGATCCGGCGAAACCGGCCCCGGCCGCGCTCTCGCCGACGATCGACAGGGGGCCAGTGTTGAGGTCGGCCGTGCGGACCGCCCAGCCGTCCATGGCCGAGGCGTCGAACGGCGGCTGATCCCGCGTCGCCACCACCGGCTCGGCCAGCCAGCGCCCATCGGCCTCGTCCAGCCCGACGACTTCCACCCCGAGCGACCCGACGCCCTCGAGCAAGGCCGCCCGCGCCCCCTCGACCGACATCAGACTCATGCCGACCGGACCCAGTCGCCCGATGCCCCGCCGGACTTGGCCACCAGCCGCACGCCCTGGATGGTCATCCCCCGATCGACCGCCTTCAGCATGTCGTAGAGGGTCAGCAGGGCGACCGACACCGCCGTCAGGGCCTCCATCTCGACCCCCGTCCGTCCCGTCGTCCGCGTCACGGCCGTCACCGTCAGGCCGGACCCATCCGCGCTCGGCTCGACCGACACCACCGCTGCGTCCAGCGGCAGAGGGTGGCACAGGGGGATCAGGTCCGCCGTCTTCTTGGCTGCCATCACGCCCGCGATCTCGGCCACCGCCCGCACGTCGCCCTTCTTGCTTCCACCCGACAGGGCCAGCGTCAGGGTCGAGGCCGCCATCACGATCCGCCCCTCCGCCCGCGCCTCGCGCGTGGTCTCGGCCTTCGCCGACACATCGACCATGCGCGCGCGGCCGTCCGCGTCGATGTGGGTCAGGTCCGCCATGGTCAGACCTCCATCAGGCGCGGCATGATCTCGACTAGGTTGCAGGGCCGGTGGCGGCTGTCGAGCTGCCAGCGGATGACCTTGTCCCAACCGTCCCGCACCGCCCCGTTTGATCCCGGCAGACAGAAGACGAACACCCCGCCGATGATCCCCGCCGTGGCCCGCGACTGCAGCGTCGACAGCCCGATGGTCTGATAGCTGACCGTGTGAAAGATCACCGAGAACCCGTCGATCCGCTTGTCGAACAGGGGCTCCAGCGCCTCGGGCGTCACGTCCCGTCCGGTCAGGCCGGTCCCGCCCGTGGTGATGATCGCATCGACCTGACCGCCCTCGACCCAGCCCCGCACCGCCGCCCGGATCGCCTCGACGTCGTCCGGCACGATGGCCTTGCCCGCCAGTCCGTGCCCCGCCGCCGCCACCCGCTGCGCCAGGATCGCGCCCGAGGTATCGGTCTCGTCGTCGCGCGTGTCCGACACGGTCAGCACCGCGATCCGCACCGGCGTCACCGGTTGATCCGTCAGCAGCTTTCCTCCCGGCGCGGGCAGGGTCTCGAGGTCGCTCATCCGTTGGTCTCCGTGTCTGTCCACCGGGCGGCGTCGGCGTGATCAGACGCCCGCGCCTCGATCCAGCGCCGCCCGTCCGGCCCGTCCTCGCGCTTCCACAGGGGCGCGCGCGTTTTCAGCTGATCCATCAGGAAGTCCGCCGCGTCAAAGGCTGTCCGTCGACGCGTCGCCGCCGCCGCCACGAACACGATCGCCTCGCCCGGCCTTACCTCGCCCCAGCGATGCACCGCCATCAGGTCGATCAGGTCGAACCGCGCCCGCGCCTCGTCCTCCAGCGCCGTCATGGCCTCCTCGGTGAACCCGCGCCAGGCGTCCAGCGTCAGGGTCTCGACCGCCCGCCCGTCCGTCGCCGCCCGACAAAGGCCGGTGAAACTGACCACCGCCCCGACGTCCGTCCGACCCGCGCAGAAGGTCGCCATCAGCGTACCCGCATCGATGGGCCCGTCCACCAGCTGTGCCACTGTCAGCCCCCCGACACCGGCGGCGCGAAGGCCACCTCGTCTTCGGGCATCACCGCCACGTCGCCGCGCACCACCACCCGGTTGACCACCGTCATCCGCCCCGGCCGCGCCAGCCGCTCGGCCAGTCCCTCATGCTCCGACAGCACGGCGACCAAGGCCTCGGTCGAGGCACCCTCCACCTCCCGCTCGCGCCATCCGGCGACATCGGCGAAGGCTCCGAACAGCAGCACGCGCGGCACGGCTCAGCCCCCCGTCATCGACATGGGCCGCGCCACGGCCGGCAACGCGTCCGGCCCGATGCGGAAGTCGTGCGCCCCGGGCTTTCTCGCCACAGCCGCGCGGATCGCCGCCTCGACCGCCGCCTCGCCCCCTTCGGCCAACGCCCCGGCCAGATCGGCGTGGTCGTCCTGGCCCAGGCACAGGTACAGCCGCCCGGTGCAGGTCAGCCGCACCCGGTTGCAGTCGCCGCAGAAATTGTGGGTCATCGGCGTGATGAAGCCCAGGGTCCCGCCGGTCTCCTCGACCCACACATAGCGCGCCGGTCCGCCCGTGCGCTTGGCCATCGGCGTCAGGGTCCAGCGATCCTCCAGCCCCCGCCGCACCTCGCCCAGCGACAGGAACTGCGCCTCGCGGTCCGCCCCGATCTCGCCCATCGGCATGGCCTCGATCAGGCTGATCTCGTGGCCCTCGCCGTGCGCCCATTCGATCAGGTCCGGCAGATCGGCCGCATTGTCCGACGCCAGCGCCACGGCATTGATCTTGACCGCCAGCCCCGCCGCCCTGGCCGCCGCGATCCCGTCCAGCGCCCGCGTCACATCCCCGCCCCGCGTCAGCCGGCGATAGGTCCCGGGCTCTCGCGTATCCAGCGACACATTTACCCGCCGGACCCCGTGTCCGGCGAGAGCCTTTGCGTGCTCAGCCAGCCGCGTCCCGTTGGTGGTCAGGGTCAGCTCGTCCAGCTCCCCCGACACCAGATGCCGCGACAGCCGCGCCACCAGCTCCATGAAACCCCTGCGCACCAGCGGCTCGCCCCCCGTCAGCCTGAGGCGCCGCGCCCCCAGCCCGACGAACGTCGAGGCCAGCCGGTCGAGGTCCTCGATCGACAGCAGATCTTCGCGGGGCAGGAAGGTCTGCCGTTCCGCCATGCAGTAGGTGCAGCGCAGGTCGCATCGATCGGTCACCGACAGCCGCACATAGCGGATCACCCGGCCGAGCGGATCGACCAGCGGTTCGACGACGAGACTGGACGCGGGCGGGGCCGTCATGTTCAGATGAGCATAACGCTTTGACGACGGGAGACGAAAGCCATTTCTGCCGATATCGCCCGCCGCACGCGTCTGGTTACGGCCGCCGCCGCCCTCGGCCCGTTGCCATGAGCGCAGACCCGCCCCGCCTTTGGTTCCAGGTCCGCATCGGCGGGGGCCGCCTCGGCCACGGCAAGGCCGAGCTCCTGACCCTCATCCGCGACACCGGTTCGCTGAGCGAGGCGGCGCGGCGCATGGGCATGTCCTACCGTCGGGCCTGGACCCTGATGGAGGCGATCAACGTCCTGACCGACGCCCCCGCCGTTGAGACCGAGCGGGGCGGCCCGCGCGGCGGCGGCTCGCGCCTGACCCCCCGCGGTGAGGCCCTGCTGGCCGCCTATGAGCACCTTCGGGCGACCCTGGACGCCGCCGCGGCCCCCACCCTCGCCCACCTCGACGCTCTCGACGTTCCAACTCCTCAAGACGATGGCTGAACTGTTCCGGGAGCCCTGCCGATGGACATGACGACCCTGATTCTCATGGCCATGCTGATGGGTCTCGGGGCGATGCTCTACACCTCGGTCGGTCACGCCGGCGCTTCGGCCTATCTGGCGATCATGGCGATCTTCGCGGTGGAGCCCGTGGTGATGAGGCCGACCGCCCTCGTGCTGAACATCGTGGTGGCCAGCCTGGCGACCTATCGGTTCGTCCGTGCCGGACAGTTCAACGGGCGGCTCCTGATCCCTTTCGTGGTCGGGGCCGTGCCCGCCGCCTTCATCGCCGGGCAACTGAATCTACCTGGAGAAATCTATCGACCGGTCGTCGCGGCGGTCCTTCTGCTCGCCGCGGTCCGCCTCCTCTGGCCCCGGGACATCAAGGCGCTCCAGAACCCTCAGCCGCCCCGGCTGTGGATTGCACTCCTGTCGGGCGCGGCCATCGGCACCCTGTCGGGGCTCACCGGCACGGGCGGAGGCATCTTCCTCAGCCCCCTGATCCTTTTCCTCGGCTGGGAAGGCGCGAGGAAGACCTCGGGCGTTTCGGCCGCCTTCATCCTGTGCGTCTCGATCTCGGGCCTGCTGGGCAACCTCTCGAGCGTGGGTCGGCTGCCCCCCGAGCTTCCGGTCTTCATCGTGGCCGTGGTCCTCGGCGCGCTCGTCGGCACGCGGGTCGGCATCGCCAAGCTGGCGCCGGGTCGCCTGCTTCAGGCCCTCGGGGTCGTCCTGGTCATCGCCTCGGCCAAACTCGCCTTCTCCTGATCGACCCGCCAGAAGGCGCCCGGCGGATCACCGACAGAATTTTCGCTGGGAAAATGGCGCACCCGAGAGGATTCGAACCTCTGACCCCTGCCTTCGGAGGGCAGTACTCTATCCAGCTGAGCTACGGGTGCATCCGCGCGGTCGCGTGACGACCGGACGAAGGGCCATACAGCAGCGAACGGCGAGCCTCAATCCCGAATGCGGGGCGCTCGAACCCGGCCGTCGTTCCAAACCCGTCGAAGACGCTCTACCGTCCAGCGGACCGTTCGAAGGGGAGACGAGAAGATGCGGGCTCTGGTTCTGGGACTTCTGCTGCTGCTGGGGGCCTGCGCCACCACGCCCGCCGCGCGGCCCGACCCCACAGGCGACAGCCTGGACGCCATCGCCAGGGACTACGTCGCCCTGATCCTGGAGATCGGCGAGCGCGAGCCCGGCTATGTCGACGCCTACTATGGTCCACCGGAATGGGCCGCCGCCGCCAGGGCCAGTCCGCGCGGGGTCCCGGCCCTGATCCAGGGCGCGGCCTCCCTGACCCAGCGTCTGAACGCCGTGACCACCGCCGGGGCCGAGCCCGCCATCGCCCAGAGGAAGGCCTATCTGCTTGCGCACGTCTCGGCGGCCTCGGCGCGCCTACGCATGATCGGCGGCGAGCGCATGAGTTTTGCCGACGAGGCCGAGGCCTTGTTCGGCGTTCGGCCCGAGATCCTGCCCCTGTCGGCCTATGACCCGATCCTGGCCGAGATCGACGCCCTCGTGCCCGGCGAGGGCCCCCTCGCCGCCCGCGTCGCCACGTTCCGAACCGGCTTCCAGATCCCGACCGACCGGCTGCAGGCCGTGTTCGACGCCTCGATCTCCGCCTGTCGCGCCCGTACCGTGCGCCACATCGACCTGCCCGCCAATGAGCGGTTCACCCTGGCCTTCGTCACCGACAAGCCCTGGTCGGGTTACAACTACTATCAGGGCAGTGCCGCCAGCCGGATCGAGATCAACACAGACCAGCCGATCTTCACCGACCGGGCCGTCGACCTGGGCTGCCACGAGGGCTACCCCGGCCACCACGTCTACAACGCCTTGCTTGAACAGACCTTCGTCGTCGAGCGCGGCTGGGTCGAGATGAGCGTCTATCCCCTCTATTCACCCATGTCCTTCGTGGCCGAGGGCAGCGCCAACTACGGCATCGACCTGGCCTTCCCTGGCGACGAGGCAGCGGTGTTCGAGCGCGACGTGCTGCTGCCACTGGCAGGCCTGACGGGTGCTCCGGTCGAGGAGAAGTCTCAGCTTAACGCCCTGGTCCGTCGACTGGCACGGGCGGAATACACGATCGCCGACGCCTATCTCGCCGGCCGCATCGACCGGGCCGAAGCCACGCGGCTCCTGTCACAATACATGCTGACCACCCCAGAGCGCGCGGCCCAGCGCGTGCGCTTCATCGACACCTACCGCAGCTATATCATCAACTACGGCCTCGGCCGCGACGTCGTTCAGGCCTGGGTGGAACGCCAGGGCCCCGACCGCTGGCGGGCCATGGAGACCCTGCTGGCCAGCCAGATACTGCCTGTCGATCTGTTCTAGAGAACGCGCCGGTGCAATCAGTCAGCGGTCAGGCGTTTTCCGAACGCTGGCCCGGCTCCGGCCGCCGCCCTGGGCCCCAGGACAGCGGTCGCTGACCGGCCCGTTGCCAGCGCCCGGACCCCGACGGCGCGGATATCATCAGCAGTGACCGCCTCGATCCGTGCAGCGGTCTCGTCGGACGGGACGGGCCGGCCGAACATCAGGGTCTGTGCTGCGATCCGGCCGGAGCGGCTCATGGGACTTTCGTCAGACATCCACAGCCCGGCTTTCAGAACGGCCATCGCACGCGAAAGTTCGGTCCCGGTCGGGCCGGTCATGGTGAGATCACGGACCTCATCGGCGCAGACCTCAGCCAGTTCGACCGCACGGTCGGCGGCGGCACCGGCATAGATGCCCAGAATTCCGGCGTCATCGTAGGGATCGTGCCAGGCGTCGATCGCATAGGCCAGCCCGCGTTCCTCGCGGGCGCTCTGGAACAGACGCGACGCCATCCCACCACCCAGGATTTCGCTGAACAGGCGCATGGCCGGAGCAGCGGGATCGTCGGCCGCGACACCGGGCAGCTGGAAGACCACATTGGCCTGTTCGATCCGGCGCCCGAGACTGGCGGCACCGCCAGTGAAGACGGCGGGTGCCGGCGTGTCGGCGGGGGCGGGTGTGGCGTCACCGAACCAGCGTTCGGACAGGGCCAACAGCTCGGTCTCCTCGACCGCACCGGACACGGCGACGACCATCCGGTCGGGAGAATAGAGCCGCGCGCGCCAGGCCTGCATGGTCGCCCGGTCAGCAGCCGACAGGCTCTCGACCGAGCCGAGGATGGGGCGACCCAGCGGCTGGCCGGCAAAGGCCTGGGTCTGGGCCAGCTCGAAAACATGGTCGTCAGGCGTGTCGAAGGCCTCGGCGATCTCCTGGGCGACGACGTCCTTCTCGCGCTCGATCTCGGCGGGGTCGAGCCGGGGGCGGAAGACGAGGTCGGAGAGGACCTGCATGGCAAGGGGAAGCGAACCGTCCAGCGCCCGGACCTCGAAGCTGGTCCGTTCATAGCCGGTGGCGGCGTTGATCGATCCGCCCTCGGCCTCGATGCGCTCGACGATGTCCCGGGCCCCCATGTCGCCTGCGCCCTTGAAGACGAGATGTTCGAGAAGGTGGGACCAGCCCGAGCGGCTTTCGTCTTCCCATCTCGCTCCTCCGGACACGGCGACCGTCAGGGCCAGGGTCCGAAGTCCCGGCATGGGGTCGCAGACGACGCGGACGCCGTTGGACAGGCTGTGCAGACGGGCGGTCAAGACGGGCTGTCCTCGGCAGGGGGTCGCGTGCGGCGGAACAGGAAGGCGGTCGACACGCCCAGCAGCGCCAGAGCCAGGCCGAACCATGTGAGGGCATAGCCCAGATGGTTGTTCGAAAACGCCGCCGGCGGGGCCGAGGCGACCACGGCCTCCACCTCGGGGTTGGGCGTGACGAGAGCATAGAGGGTGAACCCGGACGGAGGTGCGGCCCCCAGCGCCTCTGCCATGGCGGCCGTATCGCGGCCATAAAAGACCCGCCCCTCCGGCGCGGGCGTCATGCCGCCCTGCACCGGCGTGCGGCGCAGCTCCACGGTCAGGCTGAGCGGCAGGGTGGAGGGTGCCACCCGCGGCCGGTCCGCGACGCTCTCTGGCACGAAGCCCCGATCGACGAGGAAGGTCTCGGTCGAACCCTCGGGCACGCAGGCCGAGATCAGACGAAAGCCCGGCTGGCCCTCATGGATGGAACGCAGCTCGACGAAGGGGGCGGTGGGCAGCCCCCGACAGAGGACCAGCGCCTTGCGGAACTCAGGATCGGGCGCGCCGAGCACGTCCGCAAGCGGGCGAGGGGGCATGTCTGCGGCCGCCTCGGCCCGGGCGATCAGGTCAGCCTTCCAGACCAGCCTCTGGCTCTGCCAGATACCCAGAGCGATCAAGACTGCAAGGGCCGGCACGACCAGGGCAATCAGCAGCCACGGGATGGACTTTCGGGATTCAGTCATCACTGGAGGCCTCGCCGGCCCTGTTCTTCATCTGCAACGCGATCATGACGCCCTTGCCGGGCCGCATCAGGCCCAGCGACAGGATCAGCACCAGCGGCAGGAAGACCGCCAGATGCACCCACATGGGTGGGGACCAGGCGATCTCCACAAACAGGGCGGTGAAGACCACCAGACCGCCCGCGATCTGCATCACGAAGATGGCCGCGCCATCGCCGGTGTTCAGCTTGCTGAAGTCGAAGCCACAGACCGTGCAGTGGTCGACCACCTTGAGGAAGCCGGAGAACAGTCGACCCTTGCCGCAGTTCGGGCACCGGCACAGGGCCCCCGCGCCGATGGTGTTGACCCCGGCGGGGTGGATCAACCGAACGTCACGTAGACGAAGGCGAACAGGAACAACCAGACCACGTCCACAAAATGCCAGTACCAGGCCGCCGCCTCGAAACCGAAATGCTTCTGTGGGCTCAGCTGGCCGGCCAGCAGCCGAAGCAGGCAGACGGCCAGGAAGATGGTGCCGACCAGAACGTGGAACCCGTGGAAGCCGGTGGCCATGAAGAAGATCGAACCATACAGGCCCGAGCTCGACGCCTCGTCGTTGAAGAACAGGTTCTCGTGGAGAATGTGCTCGTACTCATAGGCCTGGACGCCCGTGAAGAGCACGCCCAGCACCACGGTGATGATGAGACCGAGGCGCGCGCCGTTGCGGTCGCCGATCTGCAGCGCATGGTGGGCCCAGGTGACGGTGGTGCCCGAGAGCAGCAGGATGACGGTGTTCAGCAGAGGCAGCTGCCAGGCGTCCAGCGTCTCAATGCCCTTCGGCGGCCAGGTCGACCAGGCGGCGGCCGTCTCGGCCCAGCTGGAGATCTCGGGGATGTTCGTCCGGGCCTCGTTGAACAGGGCCATCTCGAAGAACATCCAGAAGAAGGCCGCAAAGAACATGATCTCTGACGCGATGAACAGCGTCATGCCGTAGCGGAGGCCGATCGAGACCACAGGGGTGTGGTCGCCCTTCTGGCCTTCACGGATCACGTCCCACCACCAGGCGCCCATGGCATAGAGCGTCCCGGCCAGACCCGCAAAGAACAGCCAGGACGTGCCCTCGGGCATTCCAAACAGCCCCTTCATCCACATGACGGCACCGACCATCATCACGGTGACGGCGATGGAGGAGACCAGAGGATAGGGGCTGGGGTCGACCAGGTGATAGTCGTGATGCGGAGCGGCGTGGGCCATGTCGTCTCTGGGGTCAGGCGAGAGGGATTTCGGGCAGGCTATAGCGTCGGGTTCGGGAGCGCGCCAGTGGCAGAGGCGTCCTCGGAGACCGGATAGAAGGTGTAGCTGAGGGTGATCTCATCGACCCCGTCGGTCTCGGCGTTCCCGGCCATTTCGGGGGCGACAAAATACTGGACGGGGAACTGGATCGTCTCGCCCGCCGCGATGGTCTGGTCGTCGAAGCAGAAGCACTGCAGCTTCTGGAAATACTGGCCGGTCTGCTCGGGCACGACGTTATAGCTGGCGCGCGCCTGGATGGGCTTGTCGGAGGTGTTGGTGACGTCGAAATAGGCCAGCCCCGTTTCGCCGATGCGGACCGTCTGGGTCACCTGTTCGGCCTTGAAGGTCATGGGCAGGCCCCGGACATTGGTGTCGAAGCGGACCTTGACGGTACGGTCCAGGATGACGTCGGACGGCTTGTCCGCCCGCATGGTCGTGCCGCCGAAGCCCGTGACCTGGCAGAACAGCTGATACAGCGGCACAGCCGCGAAGGCTGCGCCGGTCATGGTCACCACGACTCCGGCGCACAACAGGGCGACGAACTTCGCCGAGCGAGGCGCCGCCATCAGCGCGTCGCCTCCGCGACCGGCACGTTCATGGCCTTGCGCTCGGCGAGGTTCGACTGCATCCGCAGGAAGGTCGTCAGGAAGATCAGGACGATGAAGCCGACCAGGCCCAGGGCGATCCACAGGCTGCGGCGGTTGCGGGCGGTCAGTTGTTCCGGGGTCAGATAGGTGGGCATCAGGCGGCTCCGAAAGACGCGAACCGTTCGACCAGCAGTGCGGCGAACAGCGCCATCAGATACAGGATCGAAAAGGCGAAAAGATTGCGTGCCGGTTTGGCCTCCGCGCGCACGTCATACAATGCGGCCTCTCGCCCCACGGCCTCGGCCTTGTCGGGTTGGTCGCCCGCGCGAGAGCGCCACAGACGGAACGCCAGAGCCAGGAACAACAGGCCGCCGAGGCCTGACACGGCCAGATAGACGGGGCCACCGAGGCCCGTCAGGCCCGGCGCGATCGCCACCGGTACGAAGACGAGCGAATAGATCAGGATCTGCAACCGCGTCGACTTCGCGCCGCGCGCCACCGGCATCATGGGAATGCCCGCCTTGGCGTAGTCGCCGGTGGAGTACAACGCCAGCGCCCAGCTGTGCGGCGGCGTCCACAGGAAGATGATCAGGAACAGCAGCCAGGCCTGCCAGGGCGCGTCACCCGTCGCCGCCGCCCAGCCGATCACGGGCGGAAAGGCTCCGGCCGCACCACCGATGACGATGTTCTGGGGCGTCCGGCGCTTCAGCATCAGGGTGTAGAAGACCGCGTAGTAGACGATGGTCAGAAGCAGCAGTCCCGCCGCCGTCCAGTTGGTGTTCATGCCCAGCAGCATGACCGAGAAGATCGACAGCACGACCCCGAAAATCAGCGCGTCGTTCGACTTCAGCCGGCCTGCCGCTACGGGACGACCGCGCGTGCGGCGCATCAGGGCGTCGGTCTCACCCTCCAGCGCCATGTTCAGGGCCCCGGCCGCACCGGCACCCACGGCGATGCACAGGATGGCGATGGCCGCGACCAGCGGATTGATGTCGGCCCCCGCCACGACCAGCCCCGTCGCGGCGGTGAAGATCACCAGCGACATGACGCGCGGTTTCAACAGCTGGAAGAAGTCTTCCGGCTGGGTCGTCGACAGGGCGGGGGCGTCGGCTTGGGTCATGGAAGAAAAGAGAGGGGCCGCCTCCCGGTTTGGGAGACGGCCCTCGTCCTGGAACGAAGGGAGGGAGTTAGTGGCTGTCGGCCTTGACCACCGGCAGTTCGTTGAACTGGTGATGCGGCGGCGGGCTGGACAGGGTCCACTCCAGGGTCGTGGCACCCTCGCCCCAGGGGTTGGCGACGCCGGCACGGCGACGGATCGCGGCCTCGGCCAGCATGACCAGGAAGACGACCACGCCCACGGCGGTGATGACATAGCCCCACGAGGAGACCTGGTTCCAAAGGGTGTAGGCCTCGGGATAGTCGATGTAGCGGCGCGGCATCCCCTGAAGCCCCAGGAAATGCTGGGGGAAGAAGACGATGTTGACGCCCACGAACATGATCCAGAAGTGGGTTGCGCCCAGGAACTCGTTGTACTTCACGCCGAACATCTTCTCGAACCAGTAGTAGAAGCCGGCGAAAATGGCGAACACGGCACCCAGCGACAGCACATAGTGGAAGTGGGCCACCACGTAGTAGGTGTCGTGCAGGCTGTAATCGATGCCGGCGTTGGACAGGACCACACCGGTCACGCCGCCGACGGTGAACAGGAAGATGAACCCGATGGCCCACAGCATGGGCGTCTTGAAGCTGAGTGAGCCGCCCCACATCGTGGCGATCCAGCTGAAGATCTTCACGCCTGTCGGCACCGCGATGATCATGGTCGCGGCGATAAAATAGGCGCGCAGGTTCACGCTCATGCCGACGGTATACATGTGGTGCGCCCACACGATGAAGCCGACGAAACCGATCGCCACCATGGCATAGGCCATGGCCAGATATCCGAACACCGGCTTCTTGGAGAAGGTCGAGACGATGTGGCTGATGATGCCGAAGCCCGGCAGGATCAGGATGTAGACCTCGGGGTGGCCGAAGAACCAGAACAGGTGCTGGAACATCACCGGATCACCACCGCCGGCCGGATCAAAGAACGACGTGCCGAAGTTGCGGTCCGTCAGCAGCATGGTGATGGCACCGGCCAGAACGGGCAGGCTCAGCAGCAGCAGGAAGGCGGTGACCAGCACCGACCAGGCGAACAGCGGCATGCGGTGCAGCGTCATGCCCGGGGCGCGCATGTTGAAGATGGTCGTGATGAAGTTGATGGCACCGAGGATCGACGAGGCACCCGCGACGTGCAGCGAGAAGATCGCCAGATCCATGGCCGGGCCGGTGTGGCCACTGGTCGAGAGCGGCGGGTAGATGGTCCAGCCGCCGCCGAAACCCATGCCCGGTCCGCCGTCGACGAACATCGACAGGGCCAGCAGCACGAAGGCGGCCACCAGCAGCCAGAACGAGACGTTGTTCATGCGCGGGAAGGCCATGTCCGGCGCGCCGATCATGATCGGCACGAACCAGTTGCCGAAACCGCCGATCATGGCGGGCATGACCATGAAGAAGATCATGATCAGGGCATGGGCCGTGACGGTGACGTTGTAGCCGTGCTTGGAGGCCTCGACGATGCCGAGCTGTTCGATCAGCCCGCCCTCGACGAAATACTGGATCCCCGGCGCGGCCAGTTCCAGACGGATCAGGCCCGACAGCACGCCGCCGAAGATGCCCGCGAAGATCGCGAACAGCAGGTACAGGGTCCCGATGTCCTTGTGGTTGGTCGACAGGAACCAGCGGGTGAAGAAGCCCGGCTTGTGATCGTGCTCGGCATGGGCGTCGTGCCCGGGAGCGATGGGGGTGTCGGCGGTGATGTCGGTGGCCATGATCGTTTTCAGTCTGACGATTATTGCGCGGGCGCGGCGGCGGGAGCCGGAGCGGCGGACGTCGGGGCCTCGGCAGCTGCGGGCTGCGCGGCATCTTCGGCGGCGGGGGCGGTCACGACGCCTCCGGGAGCCACGGCCGTCGTTGCGGCCGCGACCTGGGCGGCGGTGCCCCCCGGAGCCTGCTCGGCGGCGCGTGGGGTCATGGCCCCCCCCTTGGAGGCGACCCAGACGGCGAACTCGGCCTCGGACACGACGTTGATCTGGATCGGCATGAAGGCGTGATCGACGCCGCACAGCTCCGAGCACTGGCCGTAGAAAATGCCTTCCCGTTCGGCGCGGAACCAGGTCTCGTTGACCCGGCCGGGGATGGCGTCGGTCTTCAGGCCGAAGGCCGGCAGGGCGAAAGCGTGAATCACGTCGGCCGCGGTGACCAGAACCCGGACGGTCTTGCCGACCGGGACCACGATCGGCTCGTCCACGGCCAGGCGGAACGGCACGCCCTGTGCCAGGGCCTCGCTCTCGGGCAGCATGTTGGAGATATACTCCGGCACGCCCTGATCGGGGTATTCATAGGCCCAGTTCCACTGGTTGCCGGTGGCCTTCACCGTCAGGTCCGGCGTCGGCATGTCGTGATAGGCGAACAGCAGGCGGAACGAGAACAGCGAGATGCCGACCAGGATCATGACCGGCAGAACGGTCCAGACGATCTCGACCGCGGTGTTGTGGCTCCACCTGGCCGGGGTCGGGTTGGCCTTTTTGTTGTAGCGGAACACCACCCAGGCCAGCAGGCCCAGCACCAGCAGGCAGATGCCCGTGATGATCGGCATCAGAATGGCGTCATGAAAGAAATGCGCCTGATGCTTCAGCGGCGAGGCGGCGGGCTGCAGCCCGATGCCGCCCGGCGTGGGCTGGCCCATCAGGTCCTGCGCCCAGGCGGGCGCAGCGAAGAAGACAGCGAAAGAAACCGAGGCGATACCGCCCCCGATCCCGTTCAGGGCGCGCTTGCCCAGACGCATGCGAGATATCCTCATTCCAGACGGCGAACCGATGATCGCAGGGATGTGCACCACCGGCGCCGGCTCCGTTCAACCGGGAGCCCGACGATTTGAGCGGTCCATATCGCCCCCTCCCTGCGTTGCCAAGCGATTGGACGCCGCACCCTCGATTTCAGCCAAGGTCCGTTGCGTCAGGATCCGGACCGACCGGCCGCGGATAACGCGCCACCTTGACCCGGTCAGTCGCACAGCGTGATCTGTCGGACATGACCCATCGCGCTCGCCTCCTGCTCGCAGTCGCCCTGTCCGCCCTCTCCATGCCCGTTGTCGCCCAGGATCTGCTGATCCGGGGCGGGACGATCCACACGGGTCTCGACGGGGACCCGCCCGCCGAGATCGTGATCGCGCGGGCCGGCCGCATCGCCTATGTGGGGCCGGTCGCCGGCGCACCGTCTCTGGAGGGGCTGGACGTCGTCGAGTTGAACGGCGCGACCCTGTTTCCGGGCTTTACGGACGGCCACGCCCATCTCGACGGCATCGGCTGGCGCGAACTGACGCTGAATCTGGAGGGCTCGTCATCGGTGGTGGACGCCATGGCTCGTCTCACTGCCTGGGCCGGCAACAATCCCGAGGGCGTGATTGTCGGACGCGGCTGGATCGAGACGCGTTGGCCGGAGAGCGCCAACGGCGCCCGCTTCCTGACCGCAGCCGACCTCGATGCGGCCGCCCCCGGTCGTCTGGTCCTGCTCCAGCGTGCCGACGGCCACGCAACCGTCGCCTCCACCGTCGTCCTCGACCGTCTGGGTATCACGGCCGAGACGGAGGCACCCTTCGGGGGCGAGATCCTGAAGGGCCCCGACGGCCAGCCAACGGGACTGTTCGTCGACGCCGCCGAACAACTGCTCGCGCCCCTCATGCCCCAGGCCGATCCGGAAGCGACGCGCGCCGCCTACCGCGCCGGCCTGGCGGTCGAGGCGCGTTACGGCTGGACGGGGGTTCATTCCATGAGCGTGCCCTGGCGCGACGTGCCGTTGCTGGAGGCCATGGCCGAATCCGGCGAGGTGCGTCTGCGGGTCTACAACAGCGTCACGCCGGACGGCGCCGCGGATCTGTTCAGGTCCGGGGCGCGTGACGTCGCCGATGGACGGATCATCACCCGTGCGGTGAAGTTCTACGCCGACGGCGCGCTGGGCTCGCGGGGGGCAGCGCTGCATCAGCCCTACGCCGATGCGCCGGAGACGTCGGGCCTCATGCAGGTGACGCGCGAGCAACAGACCCCGCTGTATGAGCAGGCCCTGCGGTCAGGCATTCAGGTGGCGACCCACGCCATCGGCGACCGGGGCAATACCGAGGTGGCCGCGTGGTACGCGCAGGCCCTCGCCAATGTGCCGCCATCCGAGCGGCCGAACGGGGATGACGTGCGCTGGCGGATCGAGCATGCCCAGATCCTGAGGCCCTCGGACTACCACTGGTTCGATGAGCTGCCGATCATTGCCTCCATGCAGCCCAGCCATGCCATCGGGGACTTCCACTTCGCCCCGGCCCGTCTCGGCGACGCCCGGCTGGACGGGGCCTATGCCTGGCACAGCCTGGTCGACCGGGGCGTAATCGTCGTCGGTGGATCAGACGCGCCGGTCGAACGGGGCGATCCCCTGATCGAATTCTATGCCGCCGTCGCGCGGCGCGATCTGGAGGGCTTCCAGGGTCCGGACTGGCGCCCGGCCGAGGCGGTCGATCGGGCGACGGCGCTGAAGATGTTCACCCTGTGGCCCGCCTATGCCTCGTTTCGCGAGGACGAGCTGGGGACCATCGAGGTCGGCAAGCGGGCGGATTTCACTGCTTTCGATATCGATCTTATGACGGTGCCCGAAGCGGACATTCCAAAGGGCCGGGCGGTGCTGACCGTTGTGGACGGCCAGGTCGTCTATCAGGCCGAGTAAACGAGAAACGGCCGCTCCGTCACCGGAGCGGCCGTCAGTCTCGGGAAAGACAGGTGCCGTTCTAGAACCGGGCCGTCAGGCTGATCGATGCGCTGGAACCCAGATCGTAGTTGTTGATCCGGATCTTGTTGCCCAGCTCCTGGTACTCGTCGAACTCGGTCCCGAGCAGGTTCCGCAGCTCGAGCGCAAAGCCGAGGTCGCGGCCCAGAGCCTCGAAGTCCTTGCGATAGACGAAGTCGAGGAACACGCCGGGCTCCTGGATGAAGTCCGGCTCGCGGCTGCCGCCGACGCCCGCCCCGCGCGCGGTGATGCGCTCGGAGACGTAGTTGACGATGATCGTCGCCTGCGACCGGGCCTCGTCGTCTTCCCAGCCGAACTGGAAGTTGGCGACGTGCTCGGACTGGCCCTGCATACGGCTGCCGTCGGCGATGAAGAAGGCCGCGCTTTCGGGCCTGCCGGCCCCGCCGAGGGTCAGGACGCGGTCGCCCGCATCCACCGTCACTTCGGAGTCAGAGTAGGTGTAGTTGGCCTGCACCAGCCACCGCTTGTTGGCGATGAAGCTCGAGCCGTTGTCGGGGAACTCGAAATATTTCTTGGCCTCGACCTCGGCTCCGATGATCGTCGCCTGCGGCGCGTTCAGGAAGGACTGCTGACGCTGGTTGCCGACGTCGACGATGATCGACTCAACCGGGTTCTCCAGGTCCTTGTAGAAGATGCCGGCCGTGATGAACTGCTGGCGAGCGAAGTACCACTCCCAGCGGGCGTCAAGGTTCAGGATCTCCGTGTCGATCAGGAACGGGTTACCGATGAAGGTCCGGTCCGAATCCGGGTCCGTATAGGACTGCGGGGCCAGTTCGCGGAACTGCGGGCGACCGATCGTCTGGGACGCAGCGAGGCGCAGCTGCATGTCCTCGGCGAAGTTCCAGGTCACGGTGGCGGCGGGGAGCCAGTACTGTTCCTCGATGCCCGTGCCCGCGAAGGGCGCGGCACCGCCGAACAGGTCACGCGGCGAGACCGACTGTTCGCCGTCCTCATAGCGGACGCCGACGGTCAGATTCACCAGCGGCAGAATCTCGGCCTCGACCTGGCCGTAGACGGCGTTGACCGTCAGTTCGGCGTCATAGGCCGCTGCCCCGTTCGAGCCGGTGATCTCTTCGATCTGCAGCGTCGTGCCGTTGATGTTGAAGTCCGAGAACAGGAAGTCGACGCGCGATTCCCGCTGGTCGGCTGACAGGCCGCCCGGCGAGATGAAGCGCAGATCGCGGCGTTCCGAGTCCCGTGTGTTGTCGAGATGGGCAAGACCCAGGCTGAACACCGCTTCACGGTAGTCCGACAGGGCCAGGGTGTAACGGAAGTCCGCACCCGCCGAGAAGACGTCGTCCTGGAGCTCGCTGAACGAGATCAGATTGCGGTTGATGTCATGGGCATAGGCACCCATGGCGTTCAGGCCGTAGCCGAAGCGGGTCTCATAGGGTGCGTCGCGGGACGTGGTGGCATAGGCGGCCCGCCAGTCGATCTCGAAGGCTCCGTCAGAGAACTCGTGCTCGCCGGCCAGCTGGGTCGAGAAGAGCTGACGCACGAAATATTCGGTGAAGTCATCGCGGATGACCGAACCACCGGCGTCGAAGTCGGGACCTTCCTGGATCCGGGCTTCCTTGGAGGTGTTGCGAACGTAGAAGTTGGTCCAGCGGACCTCGTGATCGAGGTTCGACAGGGACAGGGCCCCGAGGAAGTTCAGCTGGACGTCGTTCTGCGTCGATTCGAACGCCTTGGATGTCGACACGATCAGGTTCGAGCCGGAGAACTGGCCTTCTTCCTGGAAGCCCTGGCGGGTCTGGCTGCTGTAGTCGTAGCCGGCCACGGCGAGAACGCCGAGCGTTCCGATCGGCGTCTCATGCGAGAAGCCGCCGGAGGCCTCGAGGCTGCCGTCGATCGGGATCTCTTCGCGTTGCAGCAGGCGCAGCGGCGAATTGCTGAGGGACTGGCCGATCTGGCGCAGTCGGGAGGCGGTGTAGTTGGGTCCGACCTGAATGCGGTTGCCGGAGCCAAAGGCAAGGCCGAGCGGACCCGGGACGTCGCGGGTGCCGTCATCGAAGCCGAGGAAGTCCGTGCGGCTGCCGTAGTAGATCAAGCCGTCCTGGGCCGTCGTCTCGGTGTCGTAGCCAAGCCCGGCCGACAGGGTGAAAAACGGCTCGTTGGGGGCATCGATCGTCTGAAGATCGATCACGCCGCCGCCAAACTCGCCGGGATAGTTGACCGAATAGGTCTTCTGGACCGTGACGCCCTCGAGGATCGAAGACGGGAACAGATCAAGCGGGACGACCCGCTGGAGCGGCTCCGGCGAGGGCAGGGGCGAGTTGTTCAGCAGCGCTGAGGAATAACGTTCGCCGAGGCCCCGGACGTAGATAAACCGGCCTTCGACGACGGACAGGCCGGTGACCCGTGTCAGGGCGGCGGCAGCGTTGGAGTCACCGGTCCGCTCAAGATCTTCCGACGTCAGGAAGGCCGCGACTTCCGGGCTCTCGCGGTTGGGTTCAGGAATGTAGCGACCGAGAACGACGATCTCGTCGACCTGGGTGACCTCGTCTTGGGGCTGTTCGGCCGGGGTCTGGTCGACCGGAGCCGTCTGGGCGTGGGCCAGGCCGGGCGCGATCAAAGCGCTGGTGGCCAGGAGGACCCCTGTCAGGGTCAGGGAAAGAGTCTTCATGATCTGCGCGCCTTGAAGGGGTTCAAACGAAAGCGGGAAAACCGGCGGCGACCCCGGACCGGGGCCGCCGCCTCGCTTCCGTCATCAGCAGGTCGTGCTGCCCGACAGGCCGCAGGTCCAGCCGGCGTACCAGGTGTCCGCCGCGTTCTGGACGGCACCGATGTAGGTGGTGGCCGTGAAGAAGCTGTAGACGGCCGGGGCGTTGACCGGGGCCACGGCGGTCTCGTTTGCGCCGTTGATGAAGGTCAGGCCCTGGTTGGTGAGGGTCGCGCCTGAAGCTGGGGCCGTCATCGTGTTGGTGCCGGCGGCCGTATTGCCGACGCTCGGTGCCGTCGTGAACACCGCCGTAGAGATGGCAGCGTTGGCCGGACGGTAGGAGATCGGGCAAGACATGAACACCGAGCGGAAGTTCGTTCCTGCCGTCTGTGTGTCGGCGTCGGCGATGGCCAGGCAGCCTGCGAGCGAGCCGGTAGCGCCGGTGAAGACCGAGTTGATCACGGTCGCGGCGGCGCCGGTGTCGAAGTGGGCGACGGTGTGGGCGTCGATCGGCGAGTTACGGCCGACGAGCGTCCAGTTGGCGATTTGCGGACGCGAGTTGTAGCGGCTGGCCAGCGGGGTCGCGGCCGGGGCGGCCGAAAACTCGAAACCGGCCGAGCGGCTGGTCGAGGTCGGGGCGCGCTGGGTCACGATGCCGAACTGGGCACCACCGCGCCAGCCGGTGTCGGTGTCGAAGCCGTCGTCGTCGGCACCCGTGATCACGATGCGGCGCAGGTTCACGTTGCCGCCGAAGATTTCGATACCGTCGTCCGACGAGTTGTGGACCTGGACGAACTCGACCGTGGTGCCCGAGCCGACGCCGCCCATGGTCAGGCCCTGGAGCTCGTTGCCGGTCGAGATCTCGAAGCCCGAGAACTTGATCTGGACGTAGCGAACGCGGCCCGAGTTGTCGGTCGGCGTGTTGCCGCCGTAGAAGGCCGAGGTGCCTTCGACCTGGCCGGTGCAGGTGACCGGGGCGGTCAGCTGGCAGTTGGCCTGGGGCGCGCGGCCGGCGATGACCAGGCCGCCCCACTGGCCCTGCGAGGTCAGGGTGGTGGTGCCTTCGATGTTCTGACGGCTGGTGAAGACGATCGGGTTGGTGGCCGTGCCCTCGGCGAAGATCTGCGAGCCGCGGTTGACGATCAGATAGTCCGAGCCGCCCGAGGCGAAGATGCGCACGCCCGGCTCGATGGTCAGGATGCCCTGCTGTCCCGTGGTCGAGGCCGGGTCGATGCCGCGGTCGGTGCCGACCTGGGTGCGGCCCGAGATCGAATAGACCGTACCGAAGCGGTTGGAGAGCGTCAGGTTGCCGATGATGTCGGCCGGCAGCTGGCAGGCGCGCAGCGTGCCGCCGGCGACGAGGCCGACGTTGGCCAAGCCAGCGGGGCAGTCGGCGGCCGGGGTGCCCGGGGTCGGCGGGGTCGGGGTGGTCGGGGTGGTCGGGGTCGTGCCGCCGCCGAAATCGCCTTCACCGGGCGAAGCCACCTCGGCCGAGCCACAGGCGGCCAGCGCCATCACGGCCGTACCGGCCAGCAGAACTTTGGTCAGTCGAAGCATCGGGGATCCCCTCGCGTTGAATGTTCGGATCGCCACGCGCCCGAACGACGCAGTCCCAGCAACCCCGGGGGCACGCTTTAGGGCCTCAATGTAATGCTCGGATGACAGAAAACAGACAAGTTATTACAATGCGTCGGAACACTGAGTGTTAATAATGCTGGAGGGGCAGGCGTGGCCTGCGAAGTTTTCACGTAATATTGTCTGTCGACGGACAAAATCGGTTTATTGCGGCGCGCGTCGCTTGTGGCCTTGAGCGATGCGCGCGTTGCGCTAGGGTGGGCGTCGGCTGCGCGGGCGTGATGTAGTGGTAGCCTGAAAGCTTCCCAAGCTTTTCGTGCGGGTTCGATTCCCGCCGCCCGCTCCAGAAATCACGGACCTGGACGGGTCTATGATCCCTCAAGAGATCCGCACTGACCCGGTTGCCTTGTCCTTGCCGAGCCTGTTCCGGCGTCAAGCCGGAGGCGTCGTCGGGTCAAGCGGGCGTGAAGTCTCATCGGGCCCCGGGTCCAGGGGGTCCTGCTCGTCCAGCAGCACCCTTTCGGCCGCGCCCTTCATGTCTTCGTACTGGCCGGCTCGCAGTGTCCAGACGAAGGCCGCTACCGCGATCAAGCCGAGCAGGACAGAGAACGGGGCGAGCAGAAGGATGACGTTCATCGCGCGCCTCTGAGCCGCAGGGCGTTCAGGGTGACCACGAGGGACGAGCCCGACATGGCCAGGGCGGCGACGAACGGATTGACGAGACCGACCATGGCGGCCGGCGCGGCGACGAGGTTGTAGAGCGCGGCGAAGCCGAAGTTTTCCAGCGCCCGTCCGCGGGCCGAGCGCGCCACGTCGATCGCCTCGACGATGCCCATCAAGCCATCCTGTGTCAGGACGAGGTCGGCTGCGTTCTGGCTGGCCTCGATCGCCGATCCCGGCGCGATGCCGGCGTGAGCGCGCGCCAGGGCCGCCGCGTCGTTCAGACCGTCCCCGACCATCAGGACTTTGCGTCCGCGGGCGGCGAGCGCGTCGACGGCCACGGCCTTGTCTTGCGGCAACAGTCCGCCCCGAAACGCCTCGATCCCGACGGCCGACGCCACCGCCGCGACGACCCTGGGCTGATCGCCCGAGAGGATCTCGATCGACAGACCCCGGGCGCGCAAGGCCGCGACCGTCCGGGCCGCATCCGCCCGCGGGGCGTCCGAGAAGCGCAGGCGGACCCTGGGTCCATCCTCGAAACCGAACCACAACTCTGTCTCGCCCGATCCGGGTGCCGGCACGCCGACGAAGGTCGCCCGACCGAGCCGCGCGCGTCGTCCCCCGATCAGGCCCTCGACGCCCCGACCGGAGTGTTCGACGACCTCCGTCGCGATCTCGCCCTGCCCGGCCGCGCGCGCGATCGCCCTGGACATGGGATGGTTGGACGCGCGGGCGAGGGGGGCTGCCATGGCGATCACGGACATCGGCGTGTCGATGACCCGGGGTCGTCCCTCCGTGAGCACGCCGGTCTTGTCGAACACGACATGGTCGATCTCGGCCAGCCGTTCGAGCGCAGCGCCCGACTTGACCAGAACGCCGCGTCGAAAGAGGCGGGCGGAGGCCACGATCTGGACCGCCGGCACGGCCAGACCCAGGGCGCAGGGACAGGTGACGATCAGCACGGCCACGGCCCGGATCAGGGCTTCGCGCGGCTCAAGGCCGAGCGCCCATCCGCCGGCGAAGGTCAGAACGGCCGCGAGATGCACCACCGGCACGTATAGCGCCGCCGCATGGTCGGCGAGCCGGACATAGCGCGACCGGCTCTGGGTCCCCGCATCGATCAGGCGAGCGATGGCGGCCAGGGTGGAATCGTCCGACCCCGCTTCGGCCCTCAGCGTCAGCAGGCCGGACAGGTTGACCGCACCCGCCCTGCACAGCCTTCCGACGGCCACGGCTTCCGGTACGCTCTCTCCGGTCAGCAGGCTGTTGTCGAGCACGGCCTCGCCGCTGATCAGGGTCGCGTCGACCGGGATCCGGTCGCCCGGCCTGACCCGGACGAGGTCGCCGGTCGCCACGTCCGACAGCGGAACCGATCGCTCCCGGCCAGCCCGGTCGACGACGCAGACGGAGGTCGCCTGGAGGGCCAGAAGGTCGCCGGCGGCGCTGCGTGCGCTGGCCCTCAGCTTGTGGTCCAGCCAACGCCCGATCAGGAGCAGGAACAGAAGAGAGACCGCTGCGTCGAAATAGGCGTCCCGCCCGTTCAGGATCGTCTCGGAGAAACTGATCGCCAGGGTCAGGATCACCCCGACCGAGATCGGCACGTCCATATTGGCACGGCCGGCACGCAGCGAGCGCCAGGCGGAGGTGAAGAAGGGCATGCCGGCGAAGATCGCGCACGGTGCACCGACCGCCGCCGACATCCACATCATCAGGCTGCGGGTCGCGGGCCCCAGTTCCTGATCAAACAGGCCGGCCCAGAGCGGAACCGAAAACATCATCGCGTTCATCGCGCCGAAACCCGCGACGGCGAGGGCGAGGATCAGCTGCCGGCCCTCGCGATCACGCTGCTGCAGGGCCGCCCCGGGATCGAACGGGGTGGCGGGATAGCCGAGCCCCCCCAGGGTGCGGATGATCAGACCGGGATCGACCGCCGGGTTGAAGAGGCCGATGGAAAGACGACCGGTCGACAGGTTGAGCCGCGCGGACTCCACGCCGGGAAGGCGCATCATCTCCCGCTCGATCTTTGCGATACAGCCCGCGCAGCGCGCACCGGTCACCAACAGGTCGAGACCGGCACGCCCGTCCTCGCGCCGGCGCAGATAGGCCGACATGTCTCCGGTCGTGGCGGCATCGAAGGTCAGGGCCATGTCAGTCGCCGTTCCGCGATGAGGCGTCGCCCCTGCGCGTCGGTGGCCTCGATCCGGGCATCCCAGGATCCCGACAGGCCCACCGGCCCTGTGTAGCGGCCGGGCGCGGTCTCGCTCAGCGAAACCTCGGTGCGGCCCTGCTCCGTCGCCGGGCGCTGCAGCAGGGCCGAGACGTCCAGACCGGCGAGAGGGGCCCCGTCCCGATCCTGGAGCACGACTTCCAGGGTCCTGCCTTGTGCCCGGGCACCCGCCCGCCAGCCGAGCGCGGCCTGCGTCCGCTGTCGCTCCAGCTCGGCATTATAGATCAGGCCGGTCTCATACGGTTTGGACGCGACCTGGCCCGGGTGGGTTCTGTAGGCCTGCACAAGAAAGACCATGTTGACCGCGATCACGATGGCGAAGAAGGCCACCACGGCGGCGGCGACATGCCAGCCCTTGACCGTGAAGGGAGCGCGGACCCCGGGTTCAGACGTCGTCATCGCAATGAGCTTCCATAATCAAAGGCGGTGGCGACGGACCGGATCCGGTCGCCGGCGTGGATCTCGAAGGCGGCGTCATGGCTGCCATCCCCGACGGCGGCCGAAGGGGCCGTGACGAAAAGACGGAGGGGCGTGACGCGGTTCGGATCAACCCGCACGACGAGCGGGTTCGACGCGGTCTGTCCGGGGCTGTTGAGAACCGCGCCCGGAATGCCCGAATAGCGGATCTCGATCTCTGCCGTCTCGAAGCCGCGGTTGGCGATCTTCAGGGTGTAGCCGTTGCGCACCGAGCCGTCCTGAAGCTGCACATAGGCCGGATTGCGGTCTCTCAGCGCGTGGACGTGGATGGCTTCTCGCGTCAGGAACCCCTGGGTCATCAGCCCGGCCACCAGGACCAGGGCCCCGGCATAGTAGACAGTACGCGGGCGGACGAGCCTGTGCTGCGGCTTCTGGCCGGCGCAGCGCGCTGCGACGGCGGCGTCCGTGTCATAGGCGATCAGACCGCGTGGACGCCCGACCCGGTCCATGATCTCGTCACAGGCATCGATGCAGAGACCGCAGTTGATGCACTCCAGCTGCGCGCCGTTTCGGATATCGATCCCCATGGGGCAGGCCACGACACACTGGTTGCAGTCGATACAGTCGCCACGACCGTCCCACGACTCGGCCTTCTTGTGCGGCCCGCGCGGCTCGCCGCGGTCGGCGAGATAGGTGACCTGGAACGACTGCTCATCCAGCATCGCGCCCTGGATGCGCGGCCAGGGACACATGTAGATGCAGACCTGCTCGCGCATGTGGCCGGCGAAGACATAGGTGGTGAAGGTCAGGACGGCGCAAGACACATAGGCCGTCATCGGTGCCGTCCCGACCCAGAAGGTCCGGATCAGCTGGGGCGCATCATGGAAATAGAAGATCCAGGCCCCGCCGGTGCCGAAGGCGACCCCGATCCAGACGGCGTGCTTGCCGGCCTTGCGCCACAGCTTGTCGAACGACATCGGTGCCGCGTCGAGCCGCATGCGCGCGTTGCGGTCCCCCTCGAACATCCGCTCGATATGGATATAGAGGTCGGTCCAGACCGTCTGGGGGCAGGCGTAGCCGCACCACAGCCGGCCGAACAGGGCGGTCACCAGGAACAGGGCCAGGGCCGCCATCACCAGCAGGCCGGTGATGAAATAGACCTCCTGCGGCCAGAGCTGGATCATGAAGAGATAGAACCGCGCGCCCGCAAAATCGACCAGCACGGCCTGGTCGGGCAGGGCCCCGGGACGCTCCCAGCGGATCCAGGGGGTGATATAGTAGATCGCCAGCATGGCGATCAGCAGCGCCCACTTCAGCCAGCGCCACGGGCCGTGCACCAGCTTCGGATAGATCGGTACGCGGGCCTGGTAAAGTCCCCGGGGCTTCGCCTTCTCCCGCTGGCGCTCGGCGACCGAGACCGGCCCCCCGGAGACGGGTTTTTCGCGGGTCCGGTCGATGATGATGGTCATGGCGCGGCCGCTTCGACCTTGATCAAGGAGGGTTCCCCGCCACCCGCATTGACGTGGACATAGACCGCCAGGGCCTTGATGACGCCCGGCGAGAACCGGTTTCCCCACATCGGCATGACGCCATTGCGCGTGTTGGTGAGCTGCGCGGTGATCTCCGAACGCTCCCCGCCATACAGCCATTCCCGGTCCGTCAGGTTGGGCGCGCCCAACTCACGCATTCCCGTCCCGTCGGGCATGTGACAGGCCGCGCAGTTCTCGGCGAACAGCGGGGTGGCCCGAGTGACCGCCGCGCGGTCTGCCTCTCGACCCGAGAGGGCGACGACATATTCCGTCAGGTCGCCGATCTGGGCAGCCGTAAACAGCCCGTCGCGGCCGAAGGCCGGCATCATGGACATCCGGGTGTCGGCATGGCCGGCCCGAATCCCGACCTTCAGCGTATGCTCGATCTCTTCCAGAGAACCGCCCCAGAGCCAGACGTCGTCCCTCAGATTGGGATAGCCTGGAGCCCCGCCGCCGCCGGCCCCGTGGCAGCTGGCGCAGTTGTCGCCGAAGACCGACTGACCCACGGCCAGGGCGTGGGCCTGAAGCTCCGGATCCGCCTCGATCTGCTGCAGGCTGGCGGAAACCAGAAGCGCCTCGCCCCGCCCGCGCTGGGCCCGAAGCGCGCTGAGCTCACTGACGACATCGGCGCGATCGGACTGTTTCAGCAGCCCGGGGGTATAGCCGTTCAGGCCGGGCCACGCCGGCATCAGGATCCAGTAGACGACGGCGAAGGCGATACAGGCGTAGAAGATCCACAGCCACCAGCGCGGCAAAGGATTGTCCAGCTCCTTGATGCCGTCCCATTCGTGGCCGGTCGTCTCGACGCCAGAGTGTTCGTCGCGCTCGTTCTCAGACATGACCGTCCTCATCTTTCTCGAGCGGCAGGCGGGACAGGCGGGTGAAGAGTTCGCGGTTCTTCGGCCACAGGGCATAGGCCAGTCCGGCGATGAACATCACGCCGAAATAGATCAGGCCGCCCTGCTGGGCGAACCGAGCCACGGTTTCGTAGTCGAGGCCGCTCATCGCATGTTGTCCGGGTCTTCGGCCTGATAGGTGCTGAAATCCACCATCGTGCCCAGTTGCTGCAGATAGGCGATCAGGGCGTCCATCTTGGTCAGACGCTCCGGGTCGCCGTCGAAATCGCCCTGCACGACACGGGCGTCGTAGCGCCCGCGCAGGTCCGAGGTCTCACTGGCGTAGGGGTCGACCTGGGCCCGTGCATCGGCCTCGGCGTTCTCGATCTGGTCGGCGGTGTAGGGCACACCCACCGTCCGCATGGCCACCAGCTTGGCGCGGATGGCATGCAGATCGAGGTCCTGGTTCGCCAGGAAGCGATAGGGAGGCATGTTGGATTCCGGCACCACCGAGCGGGGGTCCATCAGATGTTCGGCATGCCATTCGTTCGAATACTTGCCGCCCACACGCGCCAGATCCGGGCCCGTTCGCTTGGATCCCCACTGGAAGGGATGGTCATACATACTCTCGGCGGCGAGGCTGTAGTGGCCGTAGCGTTCGACCTCATCGCGCAGCGGCCGGATCATCTGCGAATGGCAGCTGTAGCAGCCCTCGGCGATATAGATGTCCCGACCGGCCAGCTCCAGCGGCGTGTAAGGGCGCACCCCCTCGACCTCCTCGATCGTACTCTCGACCCAGAACAGGGGCGCGATCTCGACGATGCCGCCGATCGAGACGACGATGGTGATGCCGATGACCAGCCAGGCCGAGTGGCGCTCGAACAGTCCGTGTTTCTTCCACATGATGTGATCCTCACTCAGCCGGCAGCAGGCGCGGCTCGATCGTCGTCGCCGGAACGTTCGCGGAAGACTCCGGGGACGGCATGCGGATCGTTCGCCACAGGTTGTAGGACATGATGAGCGTCCCCATCAGGAACATCAGGCCACCGACGGTTCGGATGACGTTCTGGACGTGCTTGGCCGAGACGGTCTCGATGAAGCTGTTGGCCAGGAATCCGTCGGGCGTGTACTCGCGCCACATCAGGCCTTCCATGATGCCCGAGACCCACAGGGCGGTGATGTAGAGAACGATCCCTGTGGTCGCGATCCAGAAATGCCACTCGACGAGGGCATTGGAGTACAGCCGATCCTTCTTCCACAGCCAGGGGACGAGGCAGTAGATGGCCCCGAAGCTGATGAAGCCGACCCAGCCCAGGGCACCGGAGTGGACGTGGCCGATGGTCCAGTCGGTGTAGTGCGACAGGGCGTTGACCGTCCGGATCGACATCAACGGACCCTCGAACGTCGACATGCCGTAAAAGGCGAGAGCCACGACCATCATGCGGACGACCGGGTCCGTACGCAGCTTGTCCCAGGCCCCCGACAGGGTCATCAGGCCGTTGATCATCCCGCCCCAGGACGGCATCCACAGCATGATCGAGAAGGTCATGCCGAGGGTCTGCGCCCACTGCGGCAGGGCCGTGTAATGCAGGTGGTGCGGACCGGCCCAGATGTAGATGAAGATCAGCGACCAGAAGTGCACGATCGACAGGCGGTAGGAATAGATCGGCCGCTCGACCCGCTTGGGCACGAAATAGTACATCATGGCCAGAAAGCCGGCGGTCAGGAAAAAGCCGACCGCATTGTGGCCATACCACCACTGCACCAGGGCATCCTGGACCCCACCGAAGGCTGAGTAGCTGCGTGCCTCCAGCAGGCCGACGGGCACCGCCGCATTGTTCACCAGATGCAGCAGGGCCACGGTGACGATGAAGGCCAGGTAGAACCAGTTGGCCACATAGATGTGCGGCTCCTTGCGCTTCCAGATCGTGCCGAGGAAGACCAGGAGGTAGGCGACCCAGACGATGGTCAGCCAGATATCGACATACCATTCCGGCTCGGCGTACTCGCGCGACTGGGTGATCCCGGCGAGATAGCCGGTCGCCGCCAGCACAATGAACAGCTGGTACCCCCAGAAGACGAACCACGGCCATATCCCGCCCGCGAGACGGGCCCGGCAGGTCCGTTGAACCACCCAGAATGAGGTGCAGATCAGGGCGTTTCCGCCGAAGGCGAAGATCACGCCCGAGGTGTGCAGGGGACGCAACCGTCCGAAGTTCAGCCAGCCGGCCTCAGGGAAATAGAAGATCCCGGGCCAGGACAGCTGAGAGGCGATCAGCACCCCGACCGCCATGCCCACGACGCCCCAGAACATGGTGGCGATCACGCCGGCGCGGATGACGCCGTCCGAGTAACGGGTCGGGTCTGCGCGGAAGCGACCGTTCGTGACGCCCAGCGTCATGGCGGCGAGCGCCACAATCCCTGCGGCCAGCAGGATGACGCCGTGAAACCGCATTGCGGCGTCGGCGGTGAAGGCCGTGGCCAGAAAGGCCACCACGGTCAGTACCCCCAGGGTGACGAAAAGCGGGACGAAGCCGCCCAGCAGTTTGTCGTCATGTCTTCGATTCGGCATTCGCGCCCCCTTGTGTCGAAAGGGCTTTGCCGCACTGCGGGAGGCGCGGCTTTGATCTAGCGCAATGCGAGGTCAGGACGTCCTGGATTGACTGGGGGCCGGAGGACCGAATGCCCATCATCGACGATCAAGAGCGCAACATCCTGGGCGGGGGATTGCTTCTCATCGCGACGTCCGCCACCGCCCTCGGCTCGGCGCTGGCCATCGAAACCTGGGATCACATGGCGTTCGCGGCCGGCCTGTGCGGGCCGACCAACGGACATTGCGTGGCCTGCTACGCCGCCGTCGGATCACTGCTTGTGGCCCTGGTAACAGGTGCCGCGAGCGCCGCCGTGTTCCGGACCTTGCGCCGGGGCAACGCTCGGACATGAGCGCGTTCGACTATACGGCCGCCTTCCAGACTGCCATCGACCGGGTCAGGAGCGAGGGGCGCTATCGCGTCTTTGCCGACCTGAAGCGGGTGCGGGGCCGGTTCCCGAGGGCGATCCGTCGCCTGGAAGACGGGTCCGGGCAGGACTGTGTGATCTGGTGCTCCAACGACTATCTCGGGATGGGTCAGAACCCGGTCGTTCTGGAGGCCATGTCGGCCGAGCTGGAGGCGGTGGGGGCCGGGGCCGGCGGGA
>Ga0247843_1000661_pt1 | contig 79286 bp, 93 predicted proteins | sample LaCruzMarch2017__FD_192420 | JGI IMG/M metagenome (GOLD analysis project Ga0247843, IMG submission 192420) | Freshwater microbial communities from meromictic Lake La Cruz, Castile-La Mancha, Spain - LaCruzMarch2017_8m | ecosystem: Environmental > Aquatic > Freshwater > Lake | place: Spain... | reverse complement strand
TGGAATCGGATAGAGTTTGTCCCAAAAGCTTCTCGCAAACGAAGTAATATTCTTGATTTTGAGGCCTATCTGCAACAGCGTTGGCAAGAAGGGCAGCAGTCGGCCAAAGCATTGTATGAAGAAATTAACAGGCTTGGTTTCAAGTATTCTCAAAGTACGGTCTATCAAATGGTGAGAAATTATCCCAAATCCGCTGCTGAGCCACTGCCGGCTTCGATTAAAGCAACCTATTATTCCTCCAAACAACTGAGTATTTGGTTGGGGATGTACCAGAGTGAATGGAAGGAATATATGCCGATTGAATTTTTAAAGAAACTATTGGAAGATAATCTGCTTATCAAAACAGCCAGGGACATTACTTTAGAATTTAAACAACTCATGAAGGCAAAGCAAGGGGATCAACTTCAGGATTGGTGTAATAAAGCGATTGAATCAGGCGTGGAAGCGCTGAAAGGATTTGTCAGGGGAATTAAGCAGGCGGGCGGCGTTCCGCATTTTAAAGCCATTTTCCAAGCTTTCACCTCCGAATGGAGCAATGGACAGGTCGAAGGACAAGTTAATAGGCTCAAAAATATCAAGCGTCAAATGTATGGAAGAGCGAGTTTTGAGCTGCTCCGCAAAAGAGTTATCCTGATGGGAAATCCCGACTTTCACCAAATGTGACGATGAACCATTTTCACAGGAATTTACATCAGCATTGTTTGTAGAATCAGATAATATTGGAATTAACTGCCACGGGGATTTAAACTTTGTTTGATTGGTTTTTTCCCAGTTTTTCTGAATACCCCATCTTGGGTTCCATCCGTTTTGGAGTATGTGATTCCTATCAAATCTAAATAACAGGTCATTTGTTTTTACATATACCAATCCATCCTGCTGGCCAAAAACTGATTTGAAGCCAATACCTTTATATCCTGTTTTAGCTTCATCATCTCTCTTTGTTCCTCTTCCAATGCCACATAAACCCCTCAAATCTCTTTCGTCAAATGGTTTGCCATTGTGCGACAAAACAACAAAGCCAGATTTTACTTCAATCATCAATTCTGATTGATCTACTACTGCCGCATCATCTGCATTTTGAATTAACTCATAGATGAATCTTTTATTTTCTGAGTAGATATCAATTGCCAAAGCCTCCACCGCCTCTGCAATGTCAATTACATTATATGGATTATTTTGATTGAGCTTTTCATTATAAATATCATTAATGACAGAATCTAAACTTGAAATATCCTTTGATTCTTCACTACCATTTAAAGGTTGATTCTTTTCTAACCCAATTGTACCATCAAGTGAAATAACGCAATCTCTTTGAGTTACTAACAAGAAAGGATTTAATTGTATTCTCTTATCTAACGCTGCAAACTGAATTTTAAATTTGTATTTCCCTCCCGGTTTTAGCATTTTAAGAGGATTAGCTCATATCAGAATGCGTAAAGGAAATTTATCATCAGGATAATTCAACGGTTTACCATCAATAGTTGTGCAATTAGAAAAAAAACCTTGTGTGCCGTTTTTTGATGGAGCATAATTCCCAATTAATTCATCCTTATCTATATCAACACCCCAGTAATCCTTTAGGATTGCTTTATACTCGTGATTTGGTTTCGGTAACTTTAATTGCATACTTATGAGTGGGAATTAAGGATTTTTACAAAAACCACAGGCTCTCCTTGCCGTGGTCGGGTAGTTTGTTGTGGGTGAAGTAAGGGAATATCTCGGCCACCATTTCAGGGTATTTAATGGTAACCGGTAAACTTTGTAGGTTTACACTTTTCCAATACATTCTGCTGAACTGATATACCTGGTCAATAAATTGGTTAATCAGTGCAGTTTTCTCTTTTTCAACTAAACATTCTGTTGCTCCGTTTAAATCGTCTTTGCGTATGGGGCAATAGCCATCTTGTTTTGCTGTGTAATAAGCAAATTCAGCTATTTCAACTTCAACGGGTACCATAAAAGGGATTGTATTCAGTTGAATTTCTTGCTGCATTGAATGGTATTTATATCATTATTTTATCGCTTGTTTTATCAAACTCATTATGTATTCCAGGTCTTTGTCTGTTTCAACCTGTATCTGATAATCGCCATTGCCCCAATGCCCTTTTTCTGAAACATCTTCTGCAAGCTGCTTGGGGTCATCTAATTTTCCCTTTTTTAGGTTGATCCATATTTTAAGAGAGTTTTTCAAAATACATATATCTGCAAATACTTTGCTGTCCTTCCGAAAACCGATTTCCATTTTCTTTGGCTTAATCTCAATGTCATCTGCTAATTGTATAACTCCCTGCCTGAATTTTTGGTAGAGTTCTGCAATGAGTTCGGTTGTCTTTTGGATGTGTTCTTCTTCGGTGTAAACCTTTATTTCTTCCGTTACTTTTTTGAGTGCTTCCTTATTTTGTGTTAATGGCTTTATACTTTCTGCCGCATTCGATTTTTTAATTGGATTGATGATGATGGTATCATTGTCAAATTGTTTTACTTCCCACAACTCAATGGCAATGTCCTTAAAGTTTGTTGCCTGAACTTGGTTTTCGGTAAAGTTTGTTGATACAAAAGCAACCCTTGTCTGGCTCCAATCCACATCTTCTCTTTTCATGTTTTGCCGTAGGCTTTCATTGTACTCCACAATAAAATCAGCTTTGTTTTCCAGCATCAAGCTGAGGTAAGTAAAGCCCTGGTCAACCACACTGATGTTTTTATCTCTTTTGTATTCTATAATGATAAAGGCACATGCCTGTGGATCATAAGCCAATGTATCTATACGCTTGTTTTTAATGGTAAACTCGCTTTTAACCAATACAAGCCCCATTATGGCAAACAGGTTTTCCTCAAAGACTTTTTGAATGTCTTTCTCCAGTTTAAAAGGTTTTTCTTTTACCTCTTTTAGTTTGCCAGTTTGGTTTGTGCATAATGCCATAATTTGACTTAGTTATTACTCAATCCAGCAATGCTTTTATCAAACAATCCTTCAAATCAGTATAGTACTGGATATTAATTTTTGTTATCATTTCATCCGATAGTTCATTCAACTGTTTTCTTGCATTAAGGGGTATTAGCAATGTGGTTGCACCTTTTTCAACTGCTATTTCTGCAAGGTTTACGGCATTGTAAACCATATCCAATGAACCCCCCAAATTTAACTGGCCGATAACAACAAGACCTCCCTTGGTATTTTTTTCAAGTACTGCACTGCACATTCCCATAAGTACCGCCATACCCATTCCATTACCACTTTTGGAAGCATCAAAGGCTCTTAGCTGTATGGAAAATTCATTAAACCGTGCATCTCTATCACCAATTAGTTCTTTGCTTTTACTGTATAAATTTTGCTCAGCATACCTTACACTTTCCTGAAACTGCGGTGGTGCTGGCTTGTTCAAAATCTTTACACCTGAGCCAGGGCTTGAATTAATTTCAATTTTGTATAAGCCTGAAGTTTCTTCCTGACCACCAGCATTTAACGCCCAAATCTGACCAGGAGGCAACGGATCTTCACTGATGGTATTTTCGCTATGAATTTCAGGAGTAGTTACAAATGTTTCAACACCATCTTCGCCAATTCGGTAACTGAAATGTGTGTTGCGAAATTCTGTAGAACCAATACGCTTTTGTTGTTCTTTAACTCTCCTGCGGTATTCCAATGAAATTTTTATTGCCCATTCAAGTAGTTCATCTGAAATTGGAGCTTCTGGATTAGGTTGCATCAATTTCAATAGACCGTTTAAGGTTTTATTAACCGCTGTGGTATCTCTACCGCTTAATGCACCGCCATAGTCAATACGGGGTAATACTGAAGATATGCGGCTGGTATCCCTTAGTCTTGTCCAACACTCTGCCAGAAAATCACTTACCAAACCAAAGTGATTTGTAAAATATGTTTTATTGAGTTTAGGAAAATCCCAACCCGGAGCAAAGGCATGGATACGATCCATAAAGGCTGTATCGTCTCTCATTTCTTTCGGCATTGGACCAAATAAATGACTGATGCGTTGCTGATGTTCCACATCTACATCAAAGTTTCCAACCATTACTACACCACCATCGGCACGTATGGGTTCCTTTCCACGGCTGAACTCTCCACTTTCCATGTAACCTTTCATGATGTTAACACCATCTTTCTGGTCGAAGGAAACACCGGATACTTCATCAAAACAAACCACATCGTATTTGCAAACAAGTCCTCTTTCGCCACTACCCATGTTTACAAACATTTTGGCTACCGTTGCTTTGCCACCAGAAACCAAATGGGAATAGGGGGATATTTGTTGGTATAAATGTGATTTTCCTGTACCTCTTGGCCCTAACTCAATCAAGTTATAATTGCGTTCCACAAAAGGGATCATTCTGACAAAAAGAACATTCTTTGCTTTTTCAGATAAGCTGGAGGGTTCCATACCTACACTACGAATCAAAAAGTCTTTCCATTCTTCTAAAGTGAAATATTCCCGACCTTTATATAATATTTCTAATACATCACGTTGCGATAACTGTATTGGACGGATATTGCTGATCCCAAATGGACGACCATTGTTTTCTTGGGCAATGGCTGCATCATATACTAATTCAATTTCTGCATAGAAACCACCGGTAAGCATTCTGTCGTTGGCATAAACAACATCTGATGGTATTCTTACTTTATTTAATCGCAGGCTCGGTAGGTTAGCAAGATAATTACCTGAATCAGCATCTAATTTAGCAGTTATGATGTCTATTAATTTTACTTTCCCTTCTTTTTCAGCTTTCGATTTAAAATATTCTTCTTCACCTGGCCTTACTGTGCGGTCTTGCAATTGCCTTTTTACAATTTCCAAACCTTCCTGAATTTCTGCTTCGTTGGTGGTTGCACAATACCTGCCCAAAAGAAACTCTATGACATAAGTAGGCACAGGATAAGTTTTGCGGAATTGCTCCAGCAAATCTTTTCGCACAATAAAACCTTCAAAGGCTTTTGCTGCTAATTGGTCTATTTTGTCCAACTCCATAATCGTATATTTTTAAACACCTACTGTGGTTGGTTTTTTGTCTAAAATCCGTTCGTTTTCATCCAGCAATACAATGGTAGCTGACTGGTATTCATAGTTATCATCAATCATGAGTGTGACTGTGTTGCCTAAAATTTTCTTGACTTTACTTGAAGCTTCCAATACAGAGGTTTTTGCATCATTGTATTTTGTACGTATATCAACAGAATATCCATCGGGCACATCACTGGTTTGAATCGTACATTTCAGGTTTACCCATTTTACTACTTTCACCTCCGCTTCAATATTCAGCACATTCGGATTTTCTATTATTAGGGTCGGTACCAAGCATTCATGCATCGAAATACCTCCGTGAGCATACTCTTCGTTTACTTTGAAAAATGAAATGCCGGGAGCATAAGCAATAAATATGGATGGGTTCCAACGCCAAGGCAAATGCAGCAAATCTGTAGTTGCCCCTTCTTTGATTAATGCACAACGACCCCAACGGGTATCTGTTAAGCCCGCATTGAGTTGGGTTTTAGGTAAGCCTCCCGGTAGTAATAACCAACCATGATCGGTCACTATTTTAATGCGTTTAATTCCTTTTTCAAAAGCTACATCCAAGGCCTCTTGTACCTGGTCAAATAACTCTTCAATGCGTTTTACCATATCGGCTTGTTCTTCGTGCCCTTTGGTATCTATATCACCGATTTCCTGCCAATACTTTCCTTCGCTTTGAATGTCGTTTGCATGGGTTACCAATTTGAAATCGGCTGTTTTTAGGGCATCACGAAATACGGGCGTAAGCAGGTCTTTGCCATTTTGTAATTGAGGCCGAAACTCTGCAATGCCACTTTGTGTTGACACCGCCGTTGCTATGGGTGATATATTGGGTTTTGCCGTTGGTGTTAACGAAGGGATAGCTGACCAACCAGCCTGCAATGAGACGTTCCATTTTTGTGCTGCCAGGCGTTGGCAAAACTCCTCGGCTAGTTCATAACGGAAGGCATCTACAAATAGAACAAAGGTTTCTGTTTCTACAACTGCATTTTGCGAGGTAAAAATGCTCGTATCCTGTTCCACCAATTTTTGAAATTTATGGGTGATGTTTTCTAACCAGGGTTGGTAGAACAAATGGATGATGGATTTTACAATGGTTTTGTCCTTCTCTGATTTCACAGCGGCTAATGCTTTACGCATGAATTGGTCAACCGAAAAGCCATTTGTTGTGTAATAGTTTTTTATGGCTTCGATGGAAGAAGATGAAAATGCTTCATTGGCTTTTGTAGCCATTTTAACCAAATAATGCAAGGTATCCGCCATTGGCGATTTGCCCAACTCAAACCAAACCCAGTTTCTTCTAACACTGTGTTCTTTCTCTAAATCTTGTAAGGTGACCAATGCTTTTACGGCATCTTGTTTTGCGGCTTTTATTAATGCCTGAGTCAGTGCTTCTTCCTTCTGCTCGTTTACCTGTGGCCAACTTTCATCGGGTAACTTAAAAAAACCAATACCTAAATCGGCAGGTTTAGCTAATCGCAGCAAGCCTTCTATTTCAGGATATTTATGGGGTGCCGTGGCATACAAGTGCCAAACGTATTTCCAGGAGTTTCTTTGCGAACCCAATTTCTCTGCAATGGCTTTGATGTTTTTGTGGTCGGGTTCAAATTCGTATTGCGATTTGCAGAGGTTGGTAAATACTTCGCCCTTTCCTGCATCCATTGTATTCAGAAACCCATCACCCTTGCACATCCATTTCAGTATAGTGGGGATGATATCGGGAAACAATTGATTGTTTAGAAAATCGGCGTCGATGATGGTTTTGTTATATAACACCTCCCGATCTTGAAAAATAGAAGGCAGGGTTTTCTTTAAAGCATCTTTGGTAGCATTGTCTTTGACTACCTTGGTGCCTAAGCCAGTGATTGGATTTTCAACAAATGCCAGTATGCTCCATTCCCTGCCGTTTTCCTGTATAAACAGTGTACCCGTATATTGGTATTCTAATAAGGGTTGAAAATTGAACACTGCATTTTCTACATTCCGCAAATCTGACTTTGCCACCCCTGGTAAGTAAATAATGGGAATGGCATCTTCATCCCAATTGGCTTCGGGCAGTACTTTGGCAATCATACATTTTAGCCAAATGGCAGGACCTTGTTTTTTTGAAGGTTCAAAGTTGCCATAGATGAGTAGGTGAGGTATACTTTCTTGCAATACCTCTATCACATCGCACCATTGGTTTTCAGGATCGGGCCAAAGGATGACCTCCGGCTTTACCATTACATTGCTGTTATGGTTTTCTGCCTGTTTGAGTGCTTGGATAACTTTATCGTAAATGGATTTACTCATTAGTTTGCCCTTTCAAGGATTTTCTCCGTCAATAACTTAAAGTCTGAGTAAGCTCTTAAAACTGCTTGGTAGTGAGCGCCAATTGCACCATCTGCTGGCTTTAATAAGAAAATAGGTTTTCTTACTTCCATTGCCATAGGAATTAAACTATGATAATGCTTTAATAAGGCCAAACAGTTGTGGTCATTCTCAACTTTAATTTCAGAATTATTTGTGCCCCCAAGGACAAATTCATTAAATACAGAAGGAATTCGATTTGCCCATCTTAGATAGGATTGAACCGGCCTACTTTCCTTGATGCCATGTTGCATGACTACGTACCCCAATGGCTTGATATTACCATTTGGAAGTGAAAGGTCTGTTGCTCTATTGCGTGAAACTCTATCTCTCCATTCATCTTTCCAAATATTTAAACGCCTACCTAAATTTTTCAATCCTTGAAGTGAGAACAAATCTGCAGCAACTGAAACAATAATATAATCAGTGGCAATAAGTACAGCTCTATTCAATGCACCAAAATTAGGCCCAACATCTATTATACAATATTCTGCATCAAATCTGCTAGCTTCCTTTTCAATAATTCTTGATAAAGAAGTAGTGATTCTAAATGCTGCTTCATCTCCATCTATGCATTTGACCCAGCTCTCAATTAGCTTATCCTCAAATAATGATAAATCCTGATCACCAGCTAAAAGACCAATGTTACTTGTTATGTTGTGAACTTTAACTGGTGCAATATCACCTATACCCCTATCAAGGGGTTTAATACCAGATATTAGCGTTTCTTTATCAATATCTTGGCTGTAAATACGTTCCAGTTCTTCATCTGATAAAAACATGGAAGTCAAATTTGCCTGTGGGTCAAGGTCAACCGCCAAGCATTTGTGGCCCAACTCTGCCAGCATAAAGGTAAAATGATAAACCAAGGTAGTTTTACCGACTCCGCCTTTGTTATTAAAGAATATGATTGTTTTCATGCTATATTCTTTTAAATATTTTCACTAAAAATGAAGTCGGTTGATCTTTAATAAATTCTGGTGCAGGGCTGCCATTCTTATTTAGAGAAGCTATTGCAGCTTTTACACCAACATTAAAACCATTTACGAAGCCCAGATTTTTCACAGCCTCTGATAACGCTGGGTTTCGATAATCATTTTCGTTAGGGAAGTTTTCAGGTCTGGCTTTGCCAAATAATCCACCGGCATTAGAAATTTCTATTCTGTCAGTAAACTCGTAAAACTTAATTGGTGCGTTTGATTGATAATCTTTATGTATCACTGCATTATATAAAAATTCCTTTATTGCCCGGAGTGGATAACTTGAAACATATTCTCCTCCCAATGCTGGCAATACCATTTTTACAATATTTGCTTTTATAAAGCCCTCCATTTGACCCAATTGCGTGGTTAGGTCACCTTCAAAACGATGTTCGTACTCAAAATCGCTTGCTTCGTCTTCTCCTGTAAATTTCAAATATTGCACCGAAGCACCTGGGATAAAAAAACGAGGATTGGTTCCAAACATTAATATACCTGCATACGTCGGGCAATCTTCTTTGATGTCATAGAATTTCAAAGAGGCCAATTGAGATTTTAACTCTCTTCCATTTTCTGCTAACGTTTCAGCATCAATAGCCGAGGGTAAATACCTCAACTTAAATAGTTCAATACTAATATCTTCCAGTGTACTTCCCTTGCATGGCAATACATCAAATGAACGAGCAAATGCAGAACGTTTTTCGGTTAAAATTCTTTCTTCCGCTTCATTTGCTGTACCTTTTCTAATGCCAGCTCTTACACATAGTTTACCTTTATATCGAACTGGTGGTAAAAAATGTGGTTGGACTTCTACTACAGCAACAGCTCCATCGGCATATTCAAATCTTGAAACTGTCATAGCTGGGGGAGGAACAATTCGTCCATCCGTCCTAAAGCTTAGTAATGTTTGTAATTGCTGTTCGTCAATTTCCATCCCAGCTCTACTGCCATCATCGTTTACACCCACAATTAAATATCCCGGCTGCTTATGGTTGGCTAAATCATTGGCAAACGAGCAAATTGCTTCTCCAAACTTATCGGCATCATTTCGAGAAATAGTTTTCTCAATACGATCCTGCTCTAATTGAGGAAGCAATTGTTCCAATTCTTCTTTTGTAATCATGATTTTATTTTTTTTCTCTTGCAGCCTGTTTTTCCTCAAGACTAAGATGCTTATCATTATCTCTCACTTCACCCCAAAAACTATTTGGTGGGTTTTTCCCTCTGTCCACTCCCCATTTCACATTAAATTTATTGCGTAATACACCTGCCTCTACAAAAGGGCGAATGTTTAATCTTACTCCATCATTCAAATCGGGTTCCCATCCAATGGGTTGTTGCTCCAAAGGTTTCCAACGAACAAAAATGTCAAAAGGGATTTCGCCATATAGGATGGCTTTTAAGTTTTCTTTGAGTTTTTGTGCGGCACTGAGCAAACCTTCTGCACCGCTTTCACCTGCATTCTTTTTGGCTACACATACCCGAATCCAGTCATTGAGATAAGTATAGATCAGTTTGGAAAGATTGTCTTTATCTAATTTGTGGTAATTGACCAAAGCCGAAAAACCATCTTTGCGGCCATCCCAGATATGCCAGATGAATGGACGGTTTTGAAACACCTTGCAGTGCTGCACAAAAAACTCATCCCGCAGCCAGGCTTCTAAGTTGGTGGATTTTGCTCCTTCTTTTTGTAGCAGTTGGGTAATGGTTTGGTTGTTCCATTCTCCTGCAAAAACCTGTTGCAGGTAATCTCTCAAACGTTCTGCTCCGGCTTGTTCTGCATTTACAGATGGAATACAGAAAATACCATCCTCATCGCTTAAGTGGTCAAATGCTTTTACGGCATCAATTAAATCCCTTGCTTCATCAGCCAATTCCATTTCTGTATCACTTTCCACAGGCCAGCGGTAGCCCAATACTCTGGCTAAGGCAACTTGTAGTGGATTTTCTGTTTTTATTGGATGACCATGAAATAACCATTGGGAAGGATCATCGCTGTATGGTTTGGGTAGCCCATTGGGATATTTTTCGGAAGCGACTTTTTGCCAATGGTCTAAATCGAATGGGACTTTTGCTAATGTGTTACAGCTTGCTTTAAGATTTTGGTCAATTTTCTTAACTGATTTTTCAAAATCAGGACTGATACAAAAGTTAAATATTGGATTTAACCAATCTTCTTTTTTGGGTGAAAGGACTGCTACGTTTTCATCAAAAGCATAACCTAAATACTGGGTAATCAAAAGTCTACCCATCCCTGAAACTGCTACTCCTTTTGTCCCCCAAATTTGTGTTCCTGCTTTCCATTTCCCCGAAGAATAACCACTTTCTTGTTTTAGACGCATAAACTCAAATAAGGAACCTTTCCCGTCTTCCCACCTAAATACTTGTGTAGCCCCATAGTCTTCGATAACTTGGTTCTCAGGGGTAGTTTGTTGATACTCCCAACCATTATCAACAACTTTCAATTCGAAATATTTCAATGTAAATCTCTCCTTGTCAAAGGTTCCTTGACCGTGCAATCCTTCTGCATACGTTGAAAGAAGTATACCTTTAGTTATTTCGTCTATTGAAATCCTTGAATCTGGATTAGCTATTTGAGTAAATTGACTGACTTTAACTATTTCGCATTTTTTTAGATTTTCATCTTTTGCTATTGAAGATTTAATATTAGTGACATCTAACCCTAAGAAGGTGTTTCCATTTTCCGGCTTAAGTTTTGACAAAGAGATCATTATTCCCTTTACCACCTCTCCACTTATTTGGCTAAATGCTCCAGGACCTAATCTTATTATAAAATCAAAAGTTTGATTTTTCAATAATCTTAATCTAAAGATTTTGTAAGTGTCCAAGAAAAGCCAAGGCTGTGGCATGACACATGAAACACTTCCCTTGCTCGAACAATTTTTTATCATCCTATCTAAGAAAGTTGTAGCTAGATCACCTTTACTTTCAGAATATTCTCTTGTGCAAAAATTGAATAATGCACCATTTTCTAATTGACGTCCTCTTCCTAGAAATGGAACATTGGTAATCTGCAATGTATACTTCATCGCAAGCAATTGCCCCGCTTTAGCTATCCCAGCCGCTACCACTCCTCTTTCTAATTGCTCTGAATCAACTTCATTTTCCAACGCTCTTTTCAATACCGGTTGCAGTTCTTCAAAACTGGCTGTGTACATATCGGCTTTAATCGTGGTAGGGTCAAGCAAGCTACCCAGTTCAGGTGCTAACTGAAAATGTTCATACAACATCTTCATACCGTTTTCCAAACGAAGTTTATCATCGGCTCTTTCAACTTTGCCAACTAACTTTATCCAATCTTCTACTTTGCCTTTAGGAGCAATGCCACTGCAAGCCAAATTCATTTCGGGTAGTTCTTTGTAATGCCCACAAAACTTCCAGGCGGTGAGAGCCAAATTAAAAGCGGCTATTTGAGTACATCTTGCATCCAACTCCAAGCCGTGCAGGTTTTCAGCAATTACTTTATCGGTGGCTTGTTCTTTGGTCAACCCTTCTTCTTGCATCCGCAAGGCTGCAAATACAGGAAACAGGGAAGCCACAAAATGCCCGGAGCCCATGCAGGGGTCTAAGGAAGTTATTTCAGAGGTTTTATCTGGCCATCCTTCAAAATTACCTGCGGCAGGCACCTCACCCCCCCGCCCCTCTCCACTTGGAGAGGGGAGCAAGCGGAGGTACTCAAACCTTACAGGAGGTTTTACACCAGGGTTGCGGCATACCCACCATGCACCCAAAGTATTGTCTATCAGAAAATGAACCATGTAAGGTTCGGTAAACAACTGCGTTACGGCAGGTAGTTTTTCTCCATCAATTTTATCGCCACTGTCGTTTATCCGTTTCTTTTCATCCGTTTGCCAAAACTGGTACACCCAACCCAATGCATCATCGGCGATAAAGATTTGGTTTTCTAATGCACCAATAATGGTTTCCAATTTTATTCTTTCGTCTGTAGCATAAGCAACCTGCATCAAAGGGTCGTCAGTTCTAAAAATAGCGGGCAGCATCTTACTGGCGTAGTTAGCTGCTGCATCCCATTTATCTACAAAGCCTTCTTCTGGAGCCAACTGGTCACAATCTTCCATTGTTACAGCCACGCCATCGGTATGCATCAGCAAATTGTTGGCTTCAAGGAACTTGGCAAACAACATTTTGTGCCAGGTTTCATACGCCAGTTCGTAACCGAGGTGGTCAATTTTTTGTGCTCCACTGGCAGGTAAAACGTCACCCAACAAACGGGCTTTGCTCCGTAGGCTATTTCGCAAGTTGCGCTGCTCGGGTGTCATGTGGGCAAAGGGCTCGGGATGGTCAATGGCCATGCCATGCAAGGCATTAAATGCACCCTGCTCTGCCACTTTCCGTGCTTGCTTTACGGCTGCTTCCAGCGTATTCCGTTGTTGTGGTGTTAGTACTGCCATTATTTTAAAATGATTGAGCTTGATGCTGCTAATAAGGTTTCTAATTCTGTTTTCAGTTCTGCCAAATAGATATCTATCTCTGCCTGATTGCTGATGGTTTTACGAGGAAGGCTGTATGTTTTTGCCTGTGGTGCAGAGAGTTTGATGGCATCTTCCAAAGCAGACTGAAACTGACCGGGCAAAGCAGCAATTTTAGTATCCCATGTATAAAGTGAAGCCTTTTGCAATTGATTGTGCAAAGCATAGGCATCCAGTGCTTTAATCTCTGGTTTTGCCAACAACTGATGATTGACTAAAATACCATGCTTTTGCTCGGGTTTCAGTTTTTTGAAATACTCATTGGCCTGCAAATCGGCCATACGCAAATCATAGAGGGTATTGTATTGTTCTTTGCGTTTGTTGAGTATAGCCAGCAGCTTATCAGTAATAGCCGTTAGAATGGGTTGAATTAAATCAGGCTCCTGAAGCAATAAGCGATTGTCCTTGATGGCAGCCGTTTCAATTTTGAGTTGCTCCATTTCACGTTCATCAGGTGCGTGGTTGTTTAGTTCCACCAACAAGTTCCAAAGTGGTTCTCTTGCACCAACGAGTTTTGCCTTTGCACTCCAATCGGTAAACTTAGATTGCAAGTCGTCTTTTTGTTGCAGAATGTCTAAGAGCCTTTCATTGCCTTCCTTGTTTTCAATTTCCTTGATGAAATCAATATTAATAGGTTCAGGTCGGGGAGCATCACCACTTACCTGTGCGGCAAGGATTTTTAGTTTATCCAGATATTCGTTTGAGTAAGGAAATATTTCATGGTTGGGTGGGCAAGTAATGCCGGCAGTCTGAAACAATGATTTTATTTTTATTTTATCCGCAGCCTTAAAGATTATCGTTTCTCGTTTAAAAGATGCTTGATTAATTCTGGCAACCAATAGATTAGTTTCTGTTGTTGAAATAACCCGATAATTTTTTAAAACAATGAGCATCGTATCCACTCCATCCTGTGACCAGCCATATGGAGACTTCATAAATTCATTGCGAATATCTTTACCGGTTTTAGTAGAGTTGCCTATAAAATCAAGGATTGCAGAAGCAACGGGATGTTTTTCGACATCACCCGTGTAGTTGATGGCATTTAATGCATCAGGATTCCCTGCCAAAGCTTTGGTTAAAGCCTGACCCCAGTTTAAATAATCGGCTTTGCTTTTAAATTCAGGAAACTGACGGTCGGCAATACTATTTAGGGCTTCTTGAATGTTTTCTTTTAAAGCTCCTGATTGAACCCTACTGCCACCAGCTAAAAATACAGTTGTTTCATTACAGATTTTTTCAATCAATTCCTGCAATTCAGTCTTTGCTTGAGATTGTCTGGTTTCCATACTTTTCTTAGCTTGTTCACCTTCGGGAGTAGAGGGTAAGCCCATGGCATTAATCGTCAAACCAGCAGCTAAGAATTTGATAATTTCTGTTCTTAATTCGGGATCTCTGAATTTTTTCACAAAAGCGTAAGCCAAGGGTGCATTGCTACCTGCGGCACGAATTTCATTTTCTACGGTAGTTTCGTTTTCAAACCAACCATCACGAATCCATACGTTCAGTTTATGCTCGGTGTTGGGTATGGTGTCTTTGTCCCACAATTCAAAATCACGCACCATTCGTGAAGTCCCTTGTGTAACACTAATACCTCTGGTCTTGTCTTTGAAGTGAGCCACCATTTTTTCTCTACGAAGTGACTGTATCTGGTCATCACCGGAATTATTGAGTTTGATGTATTGCTTGGTAAATTCCTGTTCCCACTCTGCACCAATTTTTGTTTGCAGTTTGTACTCATCATTAATTGGCATCAGCACCTTTTCATCCACCAATTTTTTAATCAGACCTTTTACTTTGGTGCGGAAAGCATCTGAGTTTACATTCAGATTATCAATTAACAAATCGGCAATGGTATTGTCGTTGGATTTGATACCTGTATCAGAAATATTGGAAGTGATTTGGTCTAAAAGAAAAACGGCACTTAATATCCTGCCTTCAATTTCCACATCACCACCTTTAGCTTTTTTGCCTTGAATTAAATTGCTGGTGTCGTTCAATAACAGCCCTGCCTGTATAAGGTCTGCACGGGTCTGTGTAAAAATAAAATCGGCAGGAACAACAGAACCTACTTCTTTTTCAGCAATTGTTTTTAAGCTATCATCAATTAAACGTAATTGGTTACGCAATTGACCTGATGTACCTGCAACATCCACCACTTGTAAGACTTTATACCAGAATTTTCTTGTGGATGGCAGCAATGGATAATCGGCAACCAATGTGTTTTTATCTTCGGTGAGATACCCAAAAACAGTGCCTTCCAGATTACGTGAAATTTCACCTGCTGATGCATCCAGCTTTGTGTTCAATGGAGCAATGGCAGTAGGTTTCTTATCCAAAATTGTTTTACGAATTACCGTTTGGATGTCGGTATTGGTTAACTGAATAGGGATTCGAAATCTGGCCATTAGTCTAACTAGCCTTTTTGTATCTCTAATGGCATTCTGCCCCGTACCAATCAATAAAAATTTACCGTCAAATTCGGAACATAAATCCTCCGCTAGATATTGAACATCTTCCGACAAACGATCATCCTCACCGATAAACATTTGTACTTCATCTAAAACAATTATTGTGCAAGGAATCCTATCGCCAAACTTAAGGGGGAGAATCTCATTTTTTATGGCTTTTATGAAATCAACACGACCAATATTTTCAACTCGAGGAAACTGAACTTTCAATAGTTCACGCAATTTTATTTCATTTTCTGCAAGATCAGGCAAAAGCTCTAATACAGATTTAGCTAAAATTGGAGAAACGAATAAATTCTCTACTTCTTTTTTAAAGTTTCTGCCAGCTATTTCAATCAAAGCTTGCAATTTTTCAAGTATGCCTTCATTGCTTGCCCAGTTTATAAATTTGAAGTGATGATACTGTGCAGGCAGATCAAGTGTATTTAACAAAAGTTGTAAAAAGGAATATCGAATATCCTTTGGAGCGAAATCACGCAATGTACCTGCGATTGATAATTTGCCCTGTATTTTCTGTTTGCGGTCTATTTCAACAAACAAGTCCTGAATATCCTGCGGTAAAGGCTTTATGCTTCGGGCTGTTTTACCATTTGGAAATTCTAAATCAATCCAAAGGTAACTGGCCATTTTTACCAAATGTGATTTACCACTACCATAAAAACCACTTACCCAAAATGCCGGCAAATCAGTTTTTCCTTCCTGCAAATAAGTAAGGTAGGTTTGAAGCATTTTCCTCAAACCCTCATGGTATTCACCTTCACACACAAATGTTTTTAATTCATACTCTACAATGGAGAGATCTTCTTTTTCATTGATGGCTTTGATCTTGGCAACCCCTTCATTCTTAAGGTTTACTTGCTCCGGATTCAGTGTAAATAATTCTTTATTTTTCATTGTAGTTATTTTATAATGTTATGGGTCTTGCTAAATAGTCCCAACCATCTCTGGCATCGAGCAATCGGTAATGGTTATGTTCAAACTCACCTGGAAAAAAGATGAGCAAACGACCTTTAAAATCCTTGTCGCAACTTTTTAAAACTTCAGATAAACGGGCAAACCCGAAAAGTGCAGATACGTCTTTCAATGCAATCAAGGTATCCTCATCCTGCTCAATTTTCTTTAGCTCATTTTTTAAAAACTGAATAGTATAAGGAATAAACTCAGCCTCCAACTGGTCAACTATATATTCAGGGTTGCTGAAATAATCCTCTTTGTATTCATGATTAGCCATCCATAATGGAAAGCATTGTTTTAGTGATATACCTTTCCATTTTTTACCGGCTTTAATGGCAGCGGTTTCAAAATCACCTAATCGCAAATCAACTTTACGTTGTTCAGCTGGGTCGTACACTAAAAACCAAATTCTTTCCTGGCCTGACAATGCAGATGACCAAGGTTCTTTGAGAATCTTTTCATAAGCCTCAACCAATAGATCAGTTCGTGTTGCCATTTATTCCGATTTTGTTTAAGAGATTTGTAAAATTGATTGCAGTTACACTACCCGCATATTGATACTGCATCAGATCTTTCTTTGCACATTCGATAGCTAATTCTCTGAGTTTACTTTCATACAGGCATAAAGCATTTACACCGATACTGCCCCAAATAAAATCACCTCTGTTACCATTGAGATAAGCCAGTAAAAAGGCAAAACAAGCAACACGATAGGTTATCTCTGGCTGTGTTCTGATGTTTTTTACCTTGCCTACAATAAAGCCAGCTTGCTTCCATGAGCTTGCAATGTTTTGAGCCATTGATCTACGGGTATTTGCCGAATATTGATTGGGATGATACTTTTCAATTACTTCTTCAAAAAGTTCTATCGTGGCTTTTTCACCGGGCTTTACACTTTGTAAAACTTGAATGCTTTCAGCCAATAAGTCATCCTGGGTAATGGCATACACAAAAGCGATTAATGGTTTTTCGTTTGAGTCCGAAATCTTCCAGAAGTACTTAAATGCAATAAATGGGGGGAATTGAATATCAAAACCATAAAGACTTTTTAAATAGCGTGCGGTTTTTTCTATGCCAGAGTTGGATTTTTTGCCCGTTACATTGTGCCCTAACGATTCCAAAAAAGTATTGCCATCAATGGAATAGGCCATAACCTTTTCCAACTCAGCGTACATCATTGTTCTGCTTGTATGTACGGTTTTAAATTTCTTCACTTGTTCTATTTTTTCGTTAGGTTAATATTTTTCTCTACCACCTGAATGGCTTCATTTGCCATCTTTTCATCCTTTACAACTTCATAAATTTGGTCGGCTAACCATAGCGTCATTAATTCATCGCTGCTGACTTTGAGTATTTCGGCAATGATGGGTATCTGTTCCCGTTTGAGTTGCCGAAGCCCATTTTCAATTTTACTAAGTTGAGCCGTGTCCATTTCAAGCAAAGGGGCAACCTGTCGCAAGTACAAATTTTGCTTCTCCCTGAGTGTCCTTACTCTCTCACCAAATTGACTTTTCATCGTTTTAATATTGACTTGTCAAATATTGACAAATATAAGATAACAATGGAACACAATACTATATCCATCAGTAAAACTGCAAACCTTGCAAAATCTGCACAAAGTCCGAAAAGTGCTGGGCATAAAAAAAGCCCTCCGGAAAGGGCTTTAAAAATTTTAGCGATAACTTATCAGGCTTTATTGCGCCTACTGATGTGTGCCATTACTTCCAACTCTGAATTTAGTGCAACTTCCTCTCCTTCGTTACCTTCAAAGGTGTCAAATTGAACAATATCTAAAAAATCGATTTTCGTTTCTTTCTGTAAAGATTTGATACTGCACTGGAACTCTTTGAGCTCAGTATTTTGGTCTAAATCAAGTTGCTCAAAATCAATATCGTTTACCAATTCAACCTGGCTTAATTTAAAGGCAGTAGCTTTTAAATTTCCGTCATCAGTTAACTGAGATTTTCTAATTTTATCGCACCCAACACTATCTTAATTTTGTGTTGCAATGGAAAAGAAAACAAAAAACATCATAACGGGGCTGCCCGCGCGGCAATCATCAGGCAAATAATCGGAGCGATTTCAATGGTTTATTCAACTAAAGGCGTATAAAATCATTCTATTTTTCCCGCAGGGCGGTCTGTTGTCCTACTCAAAGCTTTATACCCCTAACCAAAGCGGAACAGTTCGGTACTTGGGTGGTACATAATGGCAATGCATATACTATTAAAGGCAATACTGGTCAATAAATAGAAAGGGGACTGGGAAGTCCCCTTTCTATCTAAAGGATACTGAAGTTCACATCTCCCAGTATTACCTTCGGCGTATTTATCTTAGCCGTGATGGGGTATCTATCCCCCACGCCACCGTCGGCGCAAGCCAAATAGCCATTTGAATCAAAATACTCGACCGTCCATGTTTGGGTGGCGTTGCTTAATTGATACTCCACAAATGGGTCAAAGTTCTCGTATTCGACTGTAACATTTTTGGGGGCTGCTGATGTGCCGCCAAACCACAAGGCGTTGAACTGACAAGTGCCGTTGTATTTGCCACTGAGGTTAAGCAAAATCTCTTTGACTTGGCCATTGTAGGTAAAAACGTAACGGTCGCTTTTGATTTCTATCTTCAGTTCTAACCACTCATTTAACGGTACATTGCTGATGATAAGGCTATTGTCGAAGTGGATATTGTTGTTTTGACGGACGTAGGGGTAGAGTTCGAGGCAGTTGTTGTCGGTACTCCACCGCCAGCCCCAGCGGCACTCGGTGCCAGGTTGGCTACCATTCAAGCCGAAGGTCTTGTTCCAATCATATTGGTCACGGTTGCCATGATTGTAAATGGCTGACTCATTGAATTTAACACGGCTGCTGATGCCTTTGGGATTGGTGACGAGGCCGTAGCCGTAATAGGGGGTAGGGTGATGGTTGTTTTGGAGTATTGTGGATTGGAAGGATTGCATTTTTGATTTGGTGGTTTATTGGTAGTTTTTCTGATTGATTAGCTTGGTCGTTCCGCTCTTGGCCGCGGTGGCCGCGCTTTCTGTTTCGACACTTCGGTCTTTCGGGTTGCTGCCGCAACTTTTCCGAAATCCCTAATGTGTCTCAGCAGAAAGCTGGAAATGAAGGGCTGACGCCCATTAAGGTTGCGGTTGTACGTACTCCACTTTTCTTGTTTTATACGGTTAAACAGTGATGCCGTATTCGGGATGCCAGCCATAGCCGTAATAGGGGTCGTGCGGCGTCGCTCGTGCGGTGGTGGTGGTTTCCCCTTGCGATATTGTTTTGAAAGTGCTGAATGACTAACAGAAATGGGGTTTAGTTGATGCGGTACGAGAGAATATCCAGCTTGTTGATGGCCTCGCGGTGATCGGGGGTGCCGTTGACATAAATCATTTGTAATCTATCCACAATGGCCGCGTAGGAGTCGGCAATGATGACCGTAACGTACTGCTGCTGGGTGTGGATGCGCCAAAGGGTGTAGGTATTGCCACTTTGACTAATTCTGAACACGCCCCAAGTAGGTGAGGGTAAATAAGGCACTTGCCAGAAGTCTTTTAGTTCAAAAGTATGGGTGTTTCGCACCGTTTGAAAATAAGCGTAGTAGTCAGGCCAGCAACTTCTGTTGACATCGTAGCCTGTGCGGTCAAATCTACCGTTGGTACTCATTTCTGCAAAACCGTTGGTAGTCGGCGCAAAGGTGTTGGGCGGGGTAAACCTAACGACAAAATGATTGGTAGCTTGGGGCGGTGGTGCTGCAATAGCAGTGGAATCTGGTGGGGGGGCAGCGCAGTTTTGGTGAGCGCAGGCCGTCAGGCCGAATGTCAGACAGGTCAATATGACCATTGCGATTGTTTTCATGATTTTTTGTACGGTACGCCGTCGCGGCTGTTAAATTGAAAGAAAATGTTTCGCTGGTAAAAGTAAATGACGGCTTAGTGGGTGTAGATTGAGGTCGTCATAGATGACAATTGGTTACCAGATTTGAGCAATTATGGCGGTCGTGGCAGCAGCCATTGAAGTGCAATAGATATTTGTCAAAAAAAACGGCAAGTAGTAACGCAAGCAGTCATGGCTAAAACAGCATCGAATATTTTGGAGGCAGCAGCATTTTCTATGAATGGCAAGCACAAAGAACCTTCTTTGGAAGAGTTGCAGGCGCAATTTGAGGTATTGGGCAAGGCGATTGCCCAGAAAGAGGAGGCCGCTCGCGCAGCGAACAGCCCCAAAGCTGATTATCCACCAGTGACCACCAATACCATAGGCAGGCTGAAAAGTCTGACGTGGATAGTATTGTTGGCTTTGGTGGGAGGATTTCTCTACAATTATATCGTCATCAATGACCTTTCGATGCGGCCGATAGATGTGGCGGGGTTACAAAAGGTGTTGCTATCGGTGATTGTATTTTTTGTAGGGCTGTTGGTCGTCGAACGCTCGCTAAAATACTTTGTGCCGTATCTGCATCAGTATTTTGTCAATGACCGTGCTTCGGAACAGGATTTTTCAACTCATCTTCAAGAACTTCAACCTTGGCAATTGGTATGCGTTACGTGTTTTTTTATTGGGCTTTTTTTCTGGGGATTTGTGACGTTACTAACGGTCAAGTGGTAATTCGGCAGTCCACAGTCAGCAGTCCACAGTTGGCAGTAAAAGTTAAGGATAGCCAAGAAGTGGAAATGCGGAAGTGTTTGGTGAAGGTGGCTTTATCACAGACGCACGTGCGGGAGCGGACAGGGCGGAATGATGGGGTGGAAATCAGGCGTTATTTGAGGCTATTGAACCTCCCAGAAGGAACGCCTTATTGTGGGGCATTTGTCGAATGGGTATATCGGCAATGTGGAGTGGTGTCGAATGTTCAAGCCCCTGCGGTGGCGTTTAGTTGGGCTAAATACCCCAATCGAGTAGTTTGGCAACGGGGATTAATAAGGGGTAAAAAACTACCTCAATTGGGCGATGTGGCGGTCTTTGGATGGCGGCAGCGTACAGGTGGGATTCGGTACCATACTGAGGTGGTGTTGGAATGGGATGCTGATGATGAAATAGATGATTTTGTGACAGTTGGGGGCAATACTTCGGCGCCGCAGACGCGCAGTCCTGTTTTTGTGAGGGTCAAGGGTGAGGGGGTTCATAAGAAGTTGAGGGAGAAGGATGAGGCGGTAGTGTCGAATCATATTTCGGGTTCTTTGGAGGTGAAGCCTCGGCCTTTGGTAAATCCGTTTGTCACGCTGTAAGCGTCTATGCTGTTGATTTATAGAGGGTTTTTAGAATGGGAGAGTTGGTTGTTCCGCTCTGGGCCGCGGAGGCCCCGCATTCCCGTTCAATGCTGTGGTATTTCGGGCGCGTTGCGCTTTTTCCGAAATCCCAAGGCATCTCACAGGAATGCTAGAAATGGAGGGCTAACGCCCATTGGGTTTTGTTCGCCTCTATTGAATAAAGTCACGGAGTCGCGTTGGGGCATTTTGGATTGGGCTACTCTGATATTGAAACAAATAGCTGGAAAATAGAGCGACAAAGTCGCTTTGGGTTGCTTCTTTAGTCTCTTTAAATTTGGTTTTATGTTGGGGTTTATTGGACGATTTGGGGTTGGGTTTTATCTATTAGCAGTCATACTTAAACTTTATTTTATCATGCAGCAGATTCAGGATTTGGGGGTAGTAGAACGAATCAAAGCTCCGACACCACGATTTTTCAGAGTGATTTGGAATGTGGGGATTGTACTGGGGGCGGTGGGAACTACTATTTTGACGGCAGGGGCGGCGTTGCCTGTTGTGGTGACGACCGTGGCGGGATATTTGGTAACGGCAGGGGCGGTAGCAGCGGCAGTGAGCCAAACGACGGTGGATTGGAAGGCATATGAACGCCAACGGTTTGTTGGCCTCTAAGATTTTCTTCCCAACCCGTTTTAGGGCGCGGGAATTTTTGGGTAACTGTATTTAGGAAAAGCCGCGTCTGATAGCTGCGGCTTTTTTTGTGGGTAAAAAGTGGGTTTTTTATGGTACATTACCAAGAAAAAATTTACAAGAGGCGCAATTATGCACGGATTATGGAAGGATATCGCCGCGTATATGGAGGGTTGTCAGAATGATGTTGTCTTGTCCTATATCAGCTATACATTGGTTGATGATAATCCTAAATTGGCTATGCATTTTTTTTTGTTAATCCTACAATGAGCTATACAAAGATGGGAATATTGAATCCAAGCAAAAAAGCCAGCGATATCGCTGGCTTTTTTGCTTGGATTACTTCAAACTTGTTACACTACGCCCGTATCCACGGCAACGATTTGGAAAGGGTTGAACTGTCCGTTTTGCAACAGGTACTTTTGGCCGTTTACTTCTTGGTAAAACTCCAGTCCGACACCGATAAAAATAGGTTTGGCTGCATCAGCCATAACATTGATCGTCAATACGGTAGCGGCTTGTGGGACGTTATTGATTGGCAGAAAACCCGAAACATCGTCGGCTGCTGTAATACTTCCACTCTCGAAGTCAACTTCTGCCGAACAAGCAATGTAACGCAGGTGCGTAGCCCCTTGCGGGGCGGCAACGGACACGGCAGGTGTTAGGGCAGGCACAATGGCTTGGCAAACTCCCGTGATGCGGTCGAGGGTGGAAGCGATTTGGGCGTACATCACCCGACCTAAGGGCGCATTACCATTAAAATCGAAACCTTGATACAACGAAGTTTCATCGTCAATGATGCCGCGCTGGCCACGGGGGTTGGTCAAATCGAGTTTCATCACCTCACGACTCACTTTAGAAAGTCGGTTATGCCAATCACTGGATTTGGCATTGGCCACACAGCTTCTGAAAGCTTCGCCAATCAAAGAAGTGGCTTTGGCTTGGGTGCTAAATTCGCTGTTGTTTTCCAAAGTGCGCTCAGCGGTAACGGTGCGCGACGCGGGTTTTTGGCGGACTTGGCCGCTTTTTGTGAAGTTTAAGTTACCCAGATTACCTTGTAATTGGATAACGCCTGTGTTTTTTGCCATGGTTAAAAAAATAATGAATTATAATTTGATGGTAGGCCCTCTTGGGCGGGCAGCCCTCGCCCTCTTATTCGATGCTGCGGCCTTTGGGGTTGCTTGCGCAACTTATCCCAAATTCCTAAGGCATCTCACAAGAGGGCTGGAAATCAAGGGCTCTCGCCCATTGGGGTTTTCATTGGCTGTTACAACCTAATCTCAATGCTATGCGGGGTAGGAATAATCCACTACGCACCGAGTGTTAGGCTAAACCGTTTTTTACGAAGGGCTTTGCGGAAGAGGGGGTCGGAATATTCCTTGCCGAGTCGGACCAATTCTCGCAAGGCTGCCCCTGCGGTGGGGTACGAACTGCTTTCATTGCTAAAGCCGATCATGCTGACTGTAAAGCTGCTTGCTGAACCTGACACGGTGGCGACGGCATCGAGAGTTGAGAGGTCTTGACCTACTGATACTTCCCGTGAATTCGGTGACGCCCCGTTCTTGCGCTTTGAGGATTTGGTTGGTCAAGGCAGTAAGGCCACGCGGTTTGGGAGCAACGCTTTTGAGCTTGCCTTTGGCATTGGTGTAGCTGTAAGAAAGCGTAAATTGTTTGGTGGTGGTGTTGTAGGTGAGGGTGGCCATTTTATGAGACGTTGACGTTGAACTGAAAATTTTTGACGGCGTTGCGGTGGTATTCGGAGCCATTGCGCGAAAGTAGGTAGAGGTATCGCAGTACCTCCACAAAAGTACCCGCATTGACTGTTAGCAAATTGCCATTCTCAAAGCGGTAGAGATAACATTCGCTGCGTGAACCTTCCAAGGAAAAAACAGGCTCTGCAACAGTAAGTTGCCAAGAGAAGGTGGTTTGTCCACGACTTTGGGCACGAAGTACCTGCGTAGCTAGGGCGCGAAAAGTCCTGGGTTTAGGATTGGCATTTCGTGCCAATTTCCTCTTGGTGTAATAAGTGTAGGCCATGAAAAATCTTTTTTCTATGGCGTTATAGTTGATGGCTACCATTTTAAAGGGAGTTACAGACAAGTATTGATTTTACGTCTATTGGTGGTATTGAGGTGTCGCCAAATCCAAGGAGGGACGGGCGAGGGACAAGCCCATAGACCCCGATTGTACCAACGTGCATTGGCTTGGAGCGGGTCGGCATTTGCCTCATAGCCTTTCAAGTTCCATCCTTTGACGGACCAGACGAGTCCCTTTTCCACCAGGATGCTATCCAAAGCGATGGGGTGACCGTTGAGGTGGCTGACCTTGACGAGCCAGCGATGGTATAGGTCGTAGGCGATGGGACGGCAAGTGACACACTGATTCAAAATTAGTTTCCGTAGGGAATCACCCGATTGTCGGCCAAAAGGTTGGCTGAGTTCGGGCGCGTCTATTTCTACGATACGACAACGCACTTTGGTGGAATTTTGTAACAACTCAAAGGTGTCGCCATCCAACACGCGGACGACGCGGCCTTGAAGGAGGGGAAGTTGGGCGTGTGTTAGCGATAGGGTCAATACCCAAAGAATGCAAAAAAGAAATCGTTTCATGTACTGTTTTGGTTATTTTTGACACAACGTTAGCAGATGAAGGGAGAAGATTTTTAGCTTGCGTGGATAGTGACTTAAACTGATTGATTATGACACCCCTACGAATAGTTTTGTACGCTTCGGACATTGTGGCCTTGCTGGGTTGCTCGGAAGCCTCGGCGTATCGGTTGATTCGAAAGATTCGAAAAGAGAAAGATAAACCTGCCAAATCGCAGGTATCGGTGGGGGAGTTTTGTGAGTTTACCTATTTGAAGTATGAAGAGGTGTTGTTTGCCCTGAATCGGGGTAAAGCGTCATTGGATGTGACCGTGATTCGACGCGATCAGTTGAGGGCAGTGAGTGTGAAATGAGTACATTTTTGGTTGGCATCTACCAGAATTGGCGTTGAATTTGCTTGGGAGATAGGTATATCGCAAACCCAAACATTATATAGATGAATTCTTTCATAGCTGACGCCAATAAACAGTACCAAGCTGCTTTTTCGCAACTTCAGTCATTACAAGAACAACTTTCCAAAGAGACCTTCGCTGATTTTTCGGCCCAATTTGCCTTTTTTAAAGAAACCTATCTACCACTTTTAGTCGAAGCCAAATTGGCTTACAGTATTTGGCAGTTTGAATTGCACTTCCCGTTGGGGGCTGTTGAACACAAGCACAAATACCTCCAAAATGCCTTTGAGTACCTTCACCATTTTTTTGAAAAACACCACTCCCTATTCGTCTGTTATCGCAACGGAGACACCTATTTTGAGGCAGATATGTGTAGGGTTGAAAGTCCTAAGTTGGAAATCTATGCCAACGTAATTGCCGCACTTTACTTTGAAGAATACCTTCATCAAAGAAGTGATTCCGCTAAAAACTTGGCAGTTACGCAAGCCTCCACTACCTTGATGTGGACCGAGAAACAAGTGGCATTTGTTGAATTGGTTTATTCGCTTTACGAAGCCAAAGCCTTCAACGGTGGCTACATTTCTTTGACTTCCCTGACGAATGAGTTGGCAGGGTTTTTTGGGGTGAAACTCACGCAAGACCCCAATCGGATTTGGCAAGACATTAAAAACCGAAAAAAACGCCAGACGTATTTCTAAAAGAGCTTTCGGCCAAGGTAGCTGCCAAAGTAGCTCGTTGAAATATTTGACCCCATGGGGTGATACCTTGGGAAAAATATCAAAATCGTTCGTACACATTTGTGACCACTTTTCGAAAAGGACTCATTCAAAGCCTTGTGCGCAGGGGCTTTGGCAGTGTTTATCCGTAAACTTTAAAAAAATGGTCATAGAAATTCTAACAAAAGACGAATTACAGGTTTTCAAACAAGAGCTTATTGCCGAACTAAAGCAAATTCTTGCCCAATCGGCGAGTTATTCCATCCATTCTCGTCCCTATCTACAAGCGTCTGACGTCAGGAAGATGTTGGGCATAAGCCCAGGGACACTCCAGCACCTGCGGGTGACGGGTCAATTGCCGTTTACCAAAATTGGCGGTAAGACTTTTTACCAAGCGGAAGATATTCAGAAGATGATGGAGGACAACAAACGATGACAAAAGAGCCCATTCTGGAACAGACCCACCGAGGCTTGGACGTATTTCGGCGTTTTATTGCGGGGAATTGGCAGGTAGGAAAAAACTTCAAAAACCCCCATTACGATGATAAGAAGGCATCTTGTAATGTGTATTTTGATTCAAAATCCAATCAATACAAAATCAAGGATTTTGGCGATGCTTATTATCAGGGCGATTGCTTTGCTTTTGTAGGTCAGATTAATGGCCTTGATTCGAGCGACGCTTCAGATTTTCAAGAAATCATGCGATTGATTGTTCAGCACCTTGACTTGAAGATTGACCCCAAGATTGCGGCCAACTATCATCCAAAAACCTACCTGCGTCCCGAAGGCGCCAACTACGAGTGGGTGATGGTGGCCGATGCCTCCAAGTACAAAGCCGATAGAATGGAACAGGTGAGTGGGGAGTTTGATGCAAAAACGCAACCCATGACTGAAGCCGACCTACTTTTTTGGCGACAGTATGGGATTGGCTTGAAAACGCTGGAAAAGTACCAAGTGGTAAGCATACAACGCTTTTGGGCCATCAACAAAGAGGGTAAGCAATACACGATTGTCCAGAGCGAAGTCGAGCCCATTTTTGGGTATCAGCACAAAAGCTATATCAAGATTTATAGGCCGAAATCGGAGTTGCGGTTTCAGTTTTTGGGACAAAAGCCTGAGCATTACATTTTTGGGCTGGATTGTTTGCCCTCTCGTGGGGATGTATTGTTTATTACGGGCGGTGAGAAGGACGTGCTGAGTTTGTCGGCGCATGGCTTTTTGGCTATCTGTTTCAACTCGGAAAATGCCGCCATTCCTTCGGAAGTCATCAAAAAGTTATCGTATCGGTTTCGCCACATTGTACTACTGTATGACGTGGACAAAGCAGGGATTGAGGCGGTGATCCACCATTTAAAATCACTGAAAGATTACGACCTCAAGCACCTAACGTTGCCTTTGTCGGGGACGAAACAAGAAAAAGATGTATCGGATTTCTTTCGGATGGGAAAGACGGCCGAGGATCTAAAACGGCTTTTCAATCAATTGCTGGAAAGCCTCTACGCCCAGACTTTTGCCATGCTGCGTTCATGTGAAATTGACTTTGGAAATCCGCCCATTACGCCTAAGCCGTTGATAACGATTGCGGGAGTAACGATTGGGAGTCCTGGCAACCTGCTCGGTATTACGGGTAGTGAAGGTTCGGGAAAATCGAACTTTTTGGGCGGAATGTTAGCGGGGGCATTGGCGAACCCTACGCAGGTGTTGGACGGTCGAACCGTTGATAGTTTAGGGACGAAGGTACTATCCAATCATACGGGGAAAACGGTTCTGTATTTTGATACCGAGCAGTCGGAAGACCAGTTGTATCGCAACCTCAACATCGTTTTACAGCGTTGTGCGCTTAGTAGCCCACCCGAATGGTTTAAGGCGTATTGTTTGACGAATCTGAGCCGTCGGGAACGGTTACAGGTGATATTGCAGTCGGTGGATAAATTTCATCATCAATTTGGGGGTGTGCATTTAATGGTGATTGACGGGATAGGCGACCTCATCGGTAGCCTCAACGACGAGCGTGAGAGCATCAACCTTATCGAAGAATTGCACCGAACAGCGGGAATTTATCAGACTTGTGTGCTGTGTGTACTTCACTTGGTGCCCAACGGTGTGAAATTGAGAGGTCACCTTGGCTCGGAGTTGCAGCGCAAGTCATCGGGCATACTTTGCATCGAGAAAGACGAAAATACCGACGTGAGTTGTGTAAAGGCGTTGAAGGTACGGAGTGGTAGCCCGTTGGACGTACCGTTGATTCAGTTTGCTTGGGACAAAGAACTGGGCTATCATACCTACATAGGTGAAAAGTCGAAGGACTTTAAACTGCAACGTAAGATTGAGGATTTGACTTCTTTGGCAGAGGATGTTTTTCGAGAAACTGAAACAGTTACGTTCAATGACTTGATAAATGCTTTGGCCGAAACAATGGGCGTGAAAGAACGAATGTCCCGTAATTACATTCAGTTTATGCTCGAAAACAGTATCGTAGCACAGCTTCCAAAAACTAAGTTATACAAGCTCGGAATGTCAGTCAATAAGTAGCGTTTTTAATTTTTGCAATTTTGCAATGAGCTATATGGTGATTGCAAAATTGCAAAAATAAGAACCTTTTATAAAACATTGATTTTCAGAGCTATAACTGTTTTTGGTTTTTGGGAAATTGGGTAATGACTATATAGGTGATTTCCCAATTTCCCAAACTTTTTTGAGGTACTAGCATTGCATTCAATCCAAGAGTTTTTTAAGGCTCTCAGCATCGGGCAGTACGTTTTTGAGATGATCGGGCAATCGTTCTGAAAGTTGATAAACAGCAACTCCCATTGGATTTGAAATTTGCTGAAAGGCGTATTCTACCGTTTTATCATTCTTGACCGAACAGAGTACGATGCCAATGGCGGGATTCTCATCGGGCAGTCGCTCAGTGTCGTTGAGGACATTGAGATAAAACGGGGTCGCCCGTGCGATTTAACTGCCCTGCATCTTGGGGCCTGAACTTACCTTTTTTGAGTTCAAAGGCTACAAGGCATTTCAAGATACGGTTATAGAACAATAGGTCAATATAAAACTCATATTCATCTACTACAAGCCTATGTTGATTACCAATGAACGAAAACCCCTTACCCATTCGCATTCGGGCCGCCGATGCGGATGAACTCCTTTATGTTGTTGACAATGCCTTTTTCAACCACACGTTCGTCGTCAGTTTCAACCGCGCTGGCGGCCCAGGTTAATATAATCAAGTAGATATTCATCTTTGAAAGCCAGCGTAGAGCTTTGTTGCAAAGCCACGGGGAGGGTTTTGCCAAAGTTGTTTTGAATGGTTTTGCCTTGTTTCTGATATAATTGGGTTTTAATTTGCCATTCCAGCATTTCTACTGTCCAATGGTTCTCGGCGGTTTTTTGCATATAGAAAAGCCTTTCTGCCCATGCTTTGCACTTATTGATGAGGAGGATGTGATGGGTAAAGCCAATTCCCAAAAATAAGTCGGAGGTTAGGTTTTCAAATTGGGCAGTTACCAACTGCCCAATTTGAAAACTCTCTTTTTCAGTGCTTTGTGTCCCTCTTTGAGTTAACTGTAAAAAAGAAATAGATATGTATTCATCAGCAAACTGCCTCATGTTTTTGAGGTTTCTAAATGAAAAACCCCTCAATCCAGGCAATTCTTTCTGCAAATCAGCGGCTATCTGCTCAATGACCTTAGCTCCCCATTGCTCGGCGGCTACTTTTTCGGAGAGTCGTTTGCCGACTAAAAAGTAGAGTAATAATTGTTCGCGATTGACGAGTCGAGCTGCGATGTAGCGGCTTCTGACAATATGTTCTTTAACTTCTTGGATGAAAGACAGATAATTGATTTCGTTCATGGATTAAAAGGGTGACTTGGTTGGACAAAGATAAAACGCAATTTTTAAAGTCCCCTCTGAAAGACGTCAGAGGGGAGTAGCCGGATTGGGAGGAGGGTTGGATGTGAACCTCCAATTAATTAGTCGGATTAACTCCCTGTATCTGCGTTATTGGTTTGGAACGGAGTTAGTTTTTTCTGCAAAGCCTTCATATCACCACTTAGTTTTGATTCGACCACTTTAGCGTAAATCTGCGTGGTACGAATGGTACTGTGGCCAAGCATGGCTGATACCGATTCAATGGGGACACCGTTTGTTAGCGTAACTGTAGTGGCAAACGTATGACGCGCAATGTGAAATGTCAGGTTTTTAGTAATTCCGCAAGTATCGGCGATTTCCTTGAGATATGAATTCATACGTTGGTTTGAGATAGGGGGAAACAATCGTCCATAAGCCACGGCTTTGGGATGGTCTTGATACCGATTCAAAATTTCAAGTGCTTGGCTCAAGAGCGGCACTTTGATGGCTTGGTCGGTTTTCTGACGGCTGGATTCAATCCATAACTGTCCATCAATACCCCTCACCAAGTTTTCGGACGTCAGATGCATCAAATCGGTGTAAGCCAGACCTGTGTAGCAACTGAATATAAATAGGTCTTTCACCTGCTGCAGCCTTTGAATGGAGTAGGTTTTCTCCACAATCAGCGTTAATTCCTCGGCGGTTAAGAAGTGGCGATTGGTTTTATTGAACGAAAGTCGGTATCTCTGGAAAGGGTCCTTAGTAATCCATTCATTTCTGATGGCGACGTTGATTATTTTACGCAATCGTTCAATGTGCTTCATGACGGTATTGTTACCACAACGGCGCAGTGGGTCGAGGGGTGCTGCCGTATTTTTGATGAATAGTTCAAAGTCCACCACAAACTTATGATTGAGTTCGGACAGAAATATGTCAGAAGTTTTTAGTTTCTCTTTCAAGAACCGCTCGACGTATTTGTGGGTGGCGAAGTAATTTTTGAGGGTACCGGGTTTGATGGTAGTGGATAAGTCTTCATTGTGGTACTTGATAAGACTGAGCAGCGTGTGTTCACGCTCTCCAGCCCCTAGATAGCCATTTTTGATGGCTTCGGCAGTAACGAGGCGTTTTTCACGCAGTAAAGTTTCCTGACACTCAAGCAAACGGCTTTTTACTTGATCAAGATAAGCATTGAGGGCTTTTGCCTCTGCTTTGGTACCTCTGGCTCTTCCTTTGACATTGTCCCATGCCTCATACGAAATGGAGCGTTTTAGTGAGATTTCAGAACGCTTGCCATCAACGGTGATACGAGCGTAGATTGGAGCAAGGCCATTACGGCTTTTTGCTTGATTTGCCCAGAATAGGACGCTGAATGTAGTAGTTGTTGTCATTTGACGAAATTTGAATGATTTTGGTAACCGAACCGTTTAAATTCGCCTTTGTAAAATGACCAAAAACCAACAAATTGAATCAATATAAATGACTGATAATCTGTCTATTACAGGCCATTCGGTTACCTTTTTTCAATAATACGAATAGGTAACCGAATAGGTGTAATTTTTTTTGAAAAATCTTGATTTTCTTTGAGCTTATATCAAACAAAAAGCCGCCAAATCATAAGATTTGACGGCTTTTGTGAGTATTTAGACTCTTCGTTGTCGGGATAGCGGGATTTGAACCCACGGCCCCTTGCCCCCCAGACAAGTACGCTACCGGACTGCGCCATATCCCGAAACATGTAAGGCTTATTGCCTTTTATGTGGGTGCAAAAGTAGTTTTTTTTTATATGACTGTCAACTCAAAACCTGATTATTCTCCTAATTGCCTACTTTCAGTTTCTAAAAAAGTCTCAAATCTTTTTCTGAGAAGATGATAATACATAATTAATTGTTTAGCTTCTTCCGTTATGATAGCACCTCCTCCTTTTTCTCCACCTGTTTGAGTCATTACAAGCGTTGTGTTTACTTGAGAATTAAGTGAATTAACCATTTCCCAGGCCTTCTTATATGACATCCCCATTTGTTTTGCTGCCTGATTTATTGAGCCTGTATCATTAATACGTTCCAATAATTCGACTCGTCCTGGTCCTAAAAAGCGTTTTTCTTCGCCTTCAATCCACAAGCTTCCACTTACACGAAAATGAGAATCTTTTAAGATTTGTTTCACTTTTGATAACATTTAAAAAAATATTTCACCAAAAGTACTGACTATCAACGATTATAAAATAGTTTTTAAAAAATAATAGCTAAGGGGTTGACACAATCAAAAATAAACGTACCTTTGCACCACGTTTTACTAACGCAGCGAACAATGGAACCAGTCGGCCCGTTCGTCTAGCGGTTAGGACACGACCCTTTCACGGTTGAAACAGGGGTTCGATTCCCCTACGGGTCACAAAATCGCACGAAAACGTTGGTGAAGCCACTGAAACCCTGCTGAGAAGCAGGGTTTTGTGTTTTATGAGGGTTTCTGTTTTTTTCTAAACTGCCTGTTGTTCAGTTGCTCTCATTTTCGCTCACAGCATGAATCTCCTTGCTCACAGTTTTTTACACACTTTACGCTGCAGGTTGGCCTTCACCAAATCAGCAGGTTTCATGTTTAAAAAAAACAGATGGAGGTTCAATTCTTCTTACGGGGAAAAGAGTCAGCTCGTAATAACGAGCAATGTGCAATCTATGCACAAATCAATGTAGAAGGCAAACGCGGTACTGCCTTCAGTACTAAATTGAAGATTCCTTCCCGACACTGGCAGCCGAATGACGTCGAATCTCCCGTCAGCCCTACTTACTACCGCGCTGCCGAAATTAACGCCAAACTCAAAGAAATGAGAACTACAATGGCGGATTATCTGACGGCGCTCGCCGTGATGCACGATGAGTGCAGCCCCGCAACGTTAAAAACACTTTGGGAACAGGGAGGATTGCAACCTAAAAAGATACCGACTTTTATGAAGGTATTGGATGAGTTGATGACCTCAAAACGTACCAAAGGACGTGAAGACTCAACGCTAACAACGTATAAAACTCGAAAACAAAACATAGAGGCTTTCCTGAAAGAAAATTATAGCATTGATTTGCTGATTTCTCAGGTGAAGTATAGGCATTGTGAAAAACTGGAGCTTTGGATGAATACCCAAATGCAAGAAGGGAAGCCGAGGTTTTGCCAGAATAACATCAATAAGCACATAACGCTCCTAAAGCAGGTGCTGGACTACGCCGTGAATGAGGAATATATTGTGAATAATCCCATTGGGCGTTTGTTCCTTGATTATGAAAAGGCGAAGCCTCCCGTGTATCTTCTTCCGGACCAACGTCAACGACTTCTCGACTGCTCCATGAAAAGTCTCGAAAAAGAGAGGGATGTGGCTGTATTTCTTTACTCAACCGGACTCAGCTATACTGATTATCTTTCTCTTACCAGTGAGCACTTGTTGAAAGTGCCGAGCGGTGAACTGTTTATTAAGAAACAGCGAGACAAATCCGAAATTTACTCCATCATTCCTCTTCTCCGTGATGCACGTGAAATAATAACCAAATATACCTGTGTGGAAAACCTACCCCGACCGGACATTAGTGACCTAAATAAAGCACTAAAGATTTTGGCTGAGGTCGCTGGAATCCAATATGCCCTGAAAACGTCCGACTTTCGAGATACTTTTGCCTGTATGATGGAAAATGAGTACATGATTGAAAAACGAACGCTTATGTACATGATGGGGCACACCAATGAACGGCAGCTTACGAACTACTCTGCGGTAATGCCTGCACGGATATTGTATGAATTGAGGAAGCAACTGCCGAATCCTATACCTTTGAATTTAGAGATTTTCAATCAATTGTTAGCTTAAAAACGAAGCGGGGCAAAACCCCGCTTTTTTTTGTGATTCTACGTACGGCGTGTGGCGCTGCGTCGTCACATGTGTTGTGCCTGGCATTAGTAGCCCCGGTATGTTCACGGAGTGATGGTTTTGATATAGAAATAATTTATGGTACCATCGGGTTTGGGAAAGAGGGAAATACTGAGCATTCCTTCGTGATTTTGCCAACGGATCGCATTTTTATTGCTGAAGGTTGGCTCTGCTATCGGAAGGCCAAGAATGCCAAGAGCCGTTTTATCATAAGTGCCGTTTTTGAGGGTTAACGTAATCCAGTCGGCTTTCCCATCAATGTAAACTATTTCTATCGCTTCGTCTTTGTAGCCATACTTTGGGTTCTTTTTTCCATTCATTTTGATGGCTTCCAACTCGGTAGATTTGCCGAGTGCAGCAGCTACTTCTTTTTCAGAATGTCCGATGATGTTTTTGATGTCCAACAACGGGGCTTGTGGGTTGTCTTGGGAACCACCTGAGCAACTTAGCATAAATACTATGCTCAATAAAGGGAGAATTTTTTTCATTTTTAATTGGGTGAATTTGAGGTTAAAAATCACGTAAATAAAGCGAAAATAGTTGGCGATTGACTTGCTTGTCGGGATAGTTAGTGCGTTGTTTGTCCTATCAAAAACACGATAAAACACTGATAGATAGATGAATACGCAAACGATTTTAAGCAACGAAAGCCTTACAAAAACAGAGAAAATTCGGCAGCTTTTGGCTTTGGGATTAACCAGAAGAGAGGTTGCTGATTTGACAGGTGGCAATTACGGATTTGTTCAGAATGTTTTTGCAAAGTACTGGCCAAGCCAAGTTCAAATAAAAGGGATTTTTCGCCCATCTGTTTTCAACAAAAAATTCGGGATTGAAATTGAAGCCCACGGAGTAACGCGCTCGAAGGTACTTGCAGCCATCAGAACGGCAGGAATCAGAATTGAAGATGAAAGTTATAACCATAGCACTCGCGGATGGTGGAAAATTGTAACCGACGCAAGCATCAGCGGCGACAACGGTTTTGAAATCGTAAGCCCGATTTTGGAAGGAGAAGCCGGGCTTGAGGAATTGAGAAAGGTTTGTGAGGCTTTGACTTCGATAAGAGCAAAAATCAACAAAACCTGCGGAACGCACGTCCATTTTGATGCCGCAGGGATGGGCATCAACGAGGTAAAGAATTTGATGCTTAATTATGCTGCTTATGAAAGTCAAATAGATACTTTTCTTCCAAACAGCCGCCGGGGAAACAATAACCAATACTGCAAAAGCCTACGAAGCGAAAAGGCTAAAATAGAAGCCGCAACGGGAATTAGAGAATTAGCCACGGCCATCGGCACTCGCTACCAAAAAATTAACCTTCAAAGCTTTATCAGACACGGAAGCATTGAGTTTCGCCAACATAGCGGAACGACCGAATTTGAAAAAATCAAAAATTGGGTCATGTTTTTACATAATTTGGTTGACTTCTCTAAAAAGCACAAAGTGTCGGAATCAGAAGCGACTTTTGAAAGCTTACAGAAATTTAACCAACCGGAGATTTACAATTATCTTTATAACCGCAGAAACGATTTAGCCGCATGACATACAAAACAACAACCGGGGAGGTACTGCAAGGCAGTACTTCTACCGATATATTAAAAGCCTATCAAAAAACGTCATTATTTGATGCCGACAAATTTCATGGAGACTTTTTAAATGACTTATGGCAGCGCCTGGATGAATGGGAGGGAGAAAAAGTGCAGAAACCGGTAAAGGAGTTGATGGATTTGCACGTTTTTTCGAGATTAATCGAAAACGGCTTTTTGATAGAAGTCGAGTCCGAATAAATACTTTGCTTGGTGTTTTTGGTTGGGATACCTCGCTGATGATTTCAGCGAGGTATTTTTGTTAGATATCGCATAGGTTGAAATGCCGATAGGATCCTACATCTTTTTTTGGGGAGGGTGGTTAGGCGACCCCGGGGGTGTTTTTCAGTAGTTCCACGTCAGGCATTCGGTCTTTTTCTTCTTTTCTTTACGACGCCCGTCAACTGCGAGGTTTTTTTCGTGTGTTTCGCTTTTCCAACCAAATTTATTGATGTATTCAAAAAGTTGAGTTTCGGGATAAGAACTCAGCAGAAATTTGCCTTGTAGCTGGGAGCAGACATCAAGCAGCTTTTTGAAATCGTCGGCGCTGTATCCTGAGTAGTGACCTTGATTTGATGAAACATAAGGCGGATCAAGGTAAAAAAAGGCGTCGGGAGAATCATAGGCTTTGATGACCTTGAAAACGTCGTTATTTTCAATAGTGACTTTTTTGAGGCGGTCTTTATAGGCCGAGGTCAAAGCCTCCTTTTTATTGAAAAGTTTCAGTGGGCATTTCCCGTTTCGGTCATATCCAAAGCCCGCTCCTATCATGCTCCCGAAGGACATATTAGTTTGGACCCAGACTGCCCATGCAGTACGGAGGTCATCTTTTTCCGCGGGGTTCTCATAAATATCGTCGGCATCCTTATGCTGAGCTCGGCTGTGAAATGTCTCATCAACCATCGTTTTTAATGCATCAAAGTCGTATTTGAGTGCCTTATAAAAGGTAATGAGGTTACTGTTTAGGTCATTGACGACCTCGGCATCGGATGGTTCTTTTCCCCAGAAAATAGCCCCACCTCCGAAAAATGGTTCAATGTAGGTTTTGTGGGTTGGAATTTTGGGGATGATTTGGGGAAGCATCATTTGTTTGCCTCCATAGTAGGTGATTGGGGTTTTGAAGAGGGGTTTTACAACTGTCATGGTGTGGGTATTTTGTTTGGGCTGCAAAAGTATTCCCACAATGCTTGCACGAAAGGACGGAATTTGTCAACTTTGTGACGGAATAGCGTCAAAAAAATAGACGCTAAAAACAGCGGTGTCAGCTGAACAAAACGGCTATTGCAATGGGAGATAAATTTAAAGTGGGCAGGGAGCTTGGTAAAAAGCATCTCACCCAAATCGATGCGATGAGTTCGCGTTGGAAAAATCGTTGTATACCTGCTTATATCCGGGATCATTTGTATGTCCCATACTACCTTACTGAGGAAGGAAGCGAGCAGGTACTGTATGTAATCCAGTATCCATTGGCAGGAGATAAGGTTTCATTCCTTCCTCTTGTTCGTGGGGCAATTCCAGAAAGTCCATCATGAAGCCACCAAAATTTTTGATTGCACAAAATGAAGCCGCTCAACCAGGAGCGGCTTTTATTGTTCATACCCAAGACCCTTCTTTCGTTGGTCAAATACTAACCTTCACTGATAAGGAAGAAATGCAGCAATTTGTACAACAGAATGATTGCATACAGGTCAATGAGCAAGTGGTTGTCCATTTGCAACAGTACTTAAAGTCCGAAGAATTCAAAAGATTTGATTGGTTAAAAGGGAAGCTGAGGCACTGGATGATTGAGTATCTGGCCAAGAAATAGGCTTTCAGATATTCGTAAAAAATCAAAAATCAAAGTGGCTGACGTTAAAGGGCGCGCATTTCGACGTGTGTGTGGTTTATTGTAGATATTATCAAAATCAGACAACCAGCTGTCCATCTGTCAGTTGTCTGAGGGTCTGAGTTTAATTATTTTTGACTGAATTTTGGTACTTTAAGAGCAATTGAGTGTGATTCTTGTCAAGTCTTAAAATTTGCTTGACTATTTCGGGAGATGGGGAAGGGTAAAGCTTGACAAGTTGGTTGGAGAGATGACCGGCTTCAAGTACTACTTGTCTAATTTCATCTCGAAGCCGGTCTGATTCATTTACTTCAACTCTTCCTCTTTTTTTTTAGCAGGAGCCTTCGGTTTTGTCTCTTTTTTAGGCTTTTCTTCGACGTCGTTTGCTGTTGGATTTTGCGATTGAGCATTGGCTTCGGCAGCGGGGTCGGCCGTAGGTAATGGGTTGGTCAGAGCAGCAATTTCGGCTTCGATAGAATCAACAAGTGCCTGTTTTTCTTCACTGGGATAACGTCGATTTGCTCTTTGGGCTAACCACAAATCGGCTTCGAGGGTTTGGATGGGTTTCATGTTCAGTGAGTGGGGTTAAAAACAGAAGGTCGGCGAACCGACCTCTTGCTTATTTTGATTTAGCTAAAACATCGGCATCTTTAGCGGGGGCTACCTTGGCAGTATCTTCTACTTTGGTGATGGCTTTGCAGCCGCCATTATAGAAAATTTCGGCTTCGGCATCAGTCATTGTATCGACAATGTCGGCGATGCAAACGGTACGGCCTTTGATTGGATGGAACCATGTTTCTGTTTTGGCGGCTTCTTTGTCAACCTTAAATTTGGTAAGCATGATTTTCAAGTTTTGGACTGAGAAAAATAGTTATAAAAAAAGCTGGGATCGGACCGCCGAAGCGGATGACTCTCCCAACTTCAAAGGAGTTAAGGCAGGTTATGCAAGGGCAGGCAACGGCTCAACTGCGAAGGTAGCAGCTGTGCCAAGCGGAATGACAGGAAACATTAGACCGTCATTTTTGGCAGCAAAAGTGATTTTCTGAGGATCTGACCCTTTTGCTCCTGAATCGGATTGAATCTCAAATTCGAGTGGGGTGTCGATTGAGCCGACGAAGTAATTGGTGTTGTTATTGCCACGAGCGATGATGACGCAGGGTCTATTAAGCAACTTGGCTACTAACGAAATAGAGTCTTTGTCAATCCCGTAAATGTCAAAACTGACGTTTTGTTCGAAGGATTGGTTCCCAGACTTTCCTTTCGAGGAAAAACCCCATTTTGTTGTGTCGTAAGCTGCTTGAATCTCGGTAAATTTCTGAGGCGTAGGAGTTAAGATAAGGGGAATAGGTGTGATAATTTCACCCGCAACGGCGTCAGCATACGTAGGAAATTCTACATCTTGGAGCTGATCAATAGGACACAGATACAGTCGTTTGTTGCCACCCGGTTTTGGGCCTGATTTTCGTCGAATACCTACCAACGCAACTAACCCCATAACAGGTGCAGCATCATTTTTATGTTCAGAAAATGGGTTGTGGTATTGTACGAATTCGGCAACTGTCCGGCTTGCTTCAACTACTTGACTTACAATACAGACTTTTGCACTTTCCTGTGTGCATTCGATGGCAGGATTGTAAAAAAAAGGCAAAATTTGGGCTTCATTTGGGCTCGTAAACCCTATAAAAAGCAGGGTAAAGGCTAAGATTTTAAGGAAATTTTTCATTGCTTTTGTGGAAATTTTGTGTGTTTGGGTCCGCCGAAGCGGTGGCTTTTAGGGAGTCTATCAGTAAAGGAAGTGGGGGCTGTCATTATCGACAAACCCCCATTTGGGCGTTATACTTTGTTGTTGCGGACGATGAACTTACCGTAGGCAAAGTCAAACGCGGCTCTGAAGAACAGGTTGACTTTCCAGCCTTTCACGTCCTGAATGATAGTGAGGCGGTTTTGACTGCCATCGGTACCGAAGAACAGGTTCTTGGGAGGCGTGATAATCACGGTGTCTTTTCCGAAAAGACCTACGTCAACGGTAAACACCAAGTTTTCGTAATCATCCGGTGACAAGGCGACATCCTGCGGACCAACGGTGTTGGGGAATTTTGCACGACGGCCTTTGTCGTAACGCATTTTCATTTTTCGCGAAAGGCGAATCTCACCACGGCTTTCGGCAAGGCGAGGCAGTACGTCAGCGTACTTATCACACAATGCCTGAATGTGGTCATAGACTGCAGCATCATCGGCAAAAGTGGTGATCGTAAGCGTGTTTGCGGCAGGGATACTGCCATCGGCAACCCCGGCAATCATTTTGTAAAGCAAGCCGTCCAAAGCGTACAGTGATCCTGTTTGTGCAGTATCCTGGTCACCTTTCCATGCGGAGTTTTCACGCATGAATAAGCCTTGTCCTTGGATGATTTCGCGCAGAAAGAATGCTTCGAACGGATTGTCCAATGTTTCCTGAACACTTCCGACACGTTTGGCATCACGGAGCCATGATTTTGCCAAACTGGTAAGCTGTGAACGTGGGATAAACATATCCGCATCAACTTCCTGCATTTTCCACTTCCGATAGCCAAACTCAGCAGCCTTTAAGGGAGTGAAATCATCGGAAGCAACACGCAGGATGTCCATCACGTGCATGTTGGTGATAACTTCTTCGTCGTCAGCGTAGCGAACATCGAAGTCGTTATTGATTTGCTGGAAGCCATCCTGCACGAGGTCAGTGATAATCTCGGGATTGGCTTCGACATAACGCTGCAAATCGGCGGGAATCGCAGTTAAGTCAAGTGATTGTGGCATGGGTATTTTAAAAAATTAAAAGTTGGTTCGATAAATGACTGAGGGACATTCGTGTCCCTCAGTGTTACTTTTTAGGGGCAGTTGGCTTGGCAACAATTGCCTCCAGTGCGGTGCGCATCAGGCTTCCTTCGGGGAATTTTGAAATGACATCGTCACCGGTTAGGTTTTGATCCTGACCCGGAACTACAGCCTGCGTGGTTTTGGCATGGTTTTCTTTCCACTGACGGAGTTGCTCTGCTTCGGCAGAAAGAGTATCGCGCTCGGCAGATATAGCGGCGACTTGGCCTGACAATGCGGTGACCTGCGTCTGGAAACCATCACGCTCGGCAGTAAGTGCGGTGATTTGTCCTGTCAAGCCATCAATATTGGCCTGTACCTGGGTAGCTTCGGCTTCGGCAGCATTGAGGACTTCTTGGGTTGCGTTGCCAGCTACGAAAGTATAGGCAGACGCAAGGATTCGGGCTAAAACGGAAGATTCGGGTTTGTTCATTGTGGATTATTTGTCGGAAAGTTGAATGACGCGTTGAAGGGCTTGGGCATAGGTGCCTTTGCGGTCGGCAAGGCCAACGGCAACAGAAGCATCGGCATCGAAAGTATCGCCGGTCCAAACAGCGTCGGACTTGAGGCGCATTCCACGGCCACGGCGAACGTAGGATTTAAACTCTACGTTGGCGGCATTGACCCGGGCTTGGAAGCGGGCGGCTGATTCAGGGTCGAGCGGTTCGTATGAGTTGGGAACTCCTTTGCGGGTAGAACCTTCACTGCGGAACACTATCACTTTGATACCCTGCTTTTCGTACATGGCGGATTGGTCGTAGTGAACGTAGATGATTCCGATACTGCCGATTTCGGTGGAGCTTTGAGGCTCGGCAATGATCTCGTTGGTTTGGGAAGCTATCCAACAGCCCGCAGAGCAGCAATAAGAAGTGTGGGTAACGATGGGCTTGGGGTACTTGTACAGAAAATCAGCAAAGGCTACCAATTGGTCGACCATTCCCCCCGCCGTTTTGATTTCGAGCAATACGCCTTTGATATCGCTGGCGCGATTGGCAATTTCCAGAATCCTTGTGTAGTAGTTGATAGAGGATGGAGATATGAACCCATCAATTGAAAATTCGAAAATGGAAGGATTCTCCGAGCTTCTAAAATTATTGAGGCGCTGCATATCCTCACGGGAGAGAATTGGAAATGCAGAGGCCTGCGCAACACTAATATGCGTTTCGTCTTTGATTGCGTATAGACCGGAGGGAATAACTTGCACCATCATGAGATTGGTTGAAGGTGCAAGTTTCGGAGGTATGGTTGGCAGTAGAAAGGACGGTATTTTAAGACCATCCTTTCTATTTACCTATAAACTTACGCAAAAGCACGACTGAAGCCGGTGCTGAATGTTCGGGTTAGAATGGGGAGGGCTGTAGTATTGAGCGGAGCGTTGGGGGTACGACCTGCCACAAATATGGCGGTATTGTTTTGGTCGTTGATGGATTGCGAGTAGGTAAGCGTAAGTGGATAGTCTGGAGTACCTGCAATGTAGAAGTTGCTGTTGTGGTCTTGAAAAAAAGCAATCCATCGGAGATTACGACCTTTTCCCAAATTTCGTGCAATAGCAGCCAATAACTTTGGAAGCAGACCTTGAATACTTATTAGGTACAATGGGCCATCATTCGACTGATTTTGCGAAAGGTTGTATTGACAGGTCTTGGCAGGAAAATCGAAGGTGATGGTCTGAGCATCGGCATTGATGGGTACATCTGCCATATTGATGAGTTGGGTGTCGGTGTAGCCTAACAGTAAGGAAGGATCAGGCAGGTATTCGATATCAGTGTCAGGAACGAGCACCAAACGACGGACGTAACCTGCGTTATTGCTACCTTTCCAATCGCCTATTTTGAGGTTTTCCATAATTTTGAAGGGACGGGTTTTTGAGGGGGTGTGGATTAAAAAAGTATTTTTGACTACATCGTTGCACCTTGTATGTAAGACGGTTACGGGTTTTTGATTTATCGGGAAATTATTACATAACGTCGCAATCGGTTACGTATCGTCGCAATCGGTTACATAACGTCGCAATCGGTCACATAACGTCGCAAAATTTTTTTTGTTTGAGCTCTATTTTCTCTTCCGCCGTGCGGAGTTTTCGGGCGGCGGTATTGACACTCAAGTCATCGTCATCGATATCGTACATTTCGAGAAACCGTTTAATATGCGGCTCATAGGCGCGGGATATAGAATACCCGCATTGGCTGTAATATTTGAGGGCTTCTTCAAACTCATCGGTCAGAATCTTGGTCAGGTAATGGAGCCGGTGCTCGGGCACGTGCAACAGTTTCGCGTCCTGGTAAATCTTGATAACTACGCAACACCCCTCAGCTTCTTTGGGTGGATGGGAGGTGAAGTTTTTCTCCAAAAGCGACTCAATCAGGATACCGAGGGTTTCGTCGCGGCGAACGTAAATAGCGCCTTTCTCATAACGATACGTACGTTCCAAAAACTTCTTCACATAACGCGGAACTGGAACTTTTACCTCTATTTTACGATTCATAGCCGATGCGGTCGTTTTTGTATAACCGAAAGTTAACTATTTCCCTCCTAAGTTAGAAATTGCATTGACGATGTTATCCAAACGCCAAGACTGATCCTGCCCGCGAACGGCACCTTCTACCCCACGCACTGCCGAAGTGGTTTCGTTGACCTTATCTCCCAATTTGCGAACGGTGTCATTGGTTTCTTTGGTATTGCGGGCAATTTCTTCCAATAGTTTGAGTTGGTTTTCTCCCTGCTGACGGGCGGCCTCACCAGCTGCTTTGGCCTCGTCTACATTGATACCACCATCGCCACTGCTTCCCGCTGAATAATCACCACCATCGCTACTGCTACTACTGCTTCCGTAGGAGTTGGCGCCCGAATCGCCTGCCGAAAATTCGTTGTTATCATCATAACTTGGACGGCCATCTTGGTAGAAGTTCTTTTCCCAAAAGGGGCGTTCACCTTCGGGCTTGAAGGCACCGCCAATGGCATACCGTTTTTTGTTGCCACGACGGCGCAAAGGTGCGGGTCTGCCTGTTAATGATTGATTGATAATTTCATTGAGGGTATCGCGGTGATAGTCGGTGACGGGACTGCTTACGATGTAGGCTTCTTTGTTTTCGACCTCGGCTACTTTTTGACCTGTGGTGTTGTCAATCATGTCAATGCCTCCCTGTTGGTGCGATGCTCCACGCAGTACACCTGCGTTTCTCCACAACATACCACCACTAGAAAAGGTGGGAGCGGGTTGGCGCTTTATCATGGCCACTTGGATACCGGTGGCTATGGCGGTGGCGGCGGCAAAGACCAAGTTGACAGGAAAGAAACCGGAGGCCAAGGCCTTAATCGTAGCTAAGGCACCGGCTATAATTGCCGATGCGATATCTGCTTTCTGCTGTGCCTGCCAGGCTTTCATTTTGGCAGCTTTTTCCTTTTCAGCAGCCTGTTTATTGATGTTGTCAATGCTATTTTCCTGACTCTTTTTAGCAGAAAGTATAGAGGCATTGTACTTATCGTTTACGACCTTTTTGTCGGCAGTAAGTTGTTTTTCGATGGCGGTGGCTTTCTCGGCACCGAGGGCATCTTGGGTAATTTGCGACTTAACGGTTGCTATTTTTTCAGCTTGTTCGGCCTTTAAGCGGGCTACTTCCTCTTTATTGCCTTTGTCGCGGGCTTCCTTTATTTTGGCTTGGTACTCAAGTTCTACTTTCTGTTTTGCTTTGGTAAACGAATCGTTGAGTTCTGTCAACTCTTTTTTCTCTAACTGATTGGCCAACAATTCCTGTTCAACTCGGTCGAGTTCAGCATCGCGCTGGGCTTCGATGGCGTCAATGGTGGCTTCGGTTTTGGCCTCTTCAGCGGCGATTTTGGCCGTTTTTTCTTTTTCAATGTCGGCAAGTTCGCGCTTGAGGCGCTCCTCGGAGAGTTTTTTGAGGAAGGCCACGGCGGCTTGAGCCAACTGAGCCACAGCCTCGTATTTCTCCATGTTTTCGGAGAGGCGTTCCTGCCAAGCAGATTTTTCGCCTTTCACGATGTTGCCCATGTGACCTACAAAGCCGCTGAGGTCGCCTTCAAGCAGGGCTTTGATGCCGTCGGAGCCTTCCTTCCAACGGGCGTTTCGGGCTTCTTTGAGTTCTTTTTCGACCTGCTTTATTTCATCGGCGGTTTTCTTTTCGGCGGTAAGTCGCTCGTTTCGGAAACGGTCTTCGATGTTTTTGATGGCAGTGCCAAGCTGGTCAGAATTGGTAATGTCTCGCTCGGCTTTGGCCCGTTCCTCGGCTTCCTCAATGCGTAGCTTTTCAAGCAGGTACTTTAGCTCGGCAGCAAGTTGTTCCTTTTTGATTTCGGCTAACTTATTGGCATTGCCTTTTGCCGTTAATTCACGCCAATCAAATAGGGCTTTGTTGGCCGCACGCTCCTGTTCGTTGAGGGTCTTTTCAACGTTTAGCTTTTTATCGGCCAGTTCCTGCTCCTTTTTTAGGTCATCGGCTCGTTGTTCGGCTTCTTTATCGGCTTTTTCTTTTTTGATGCCTCTGACTTCATCGTCGAGCCACTTTTCTACTTTTTGGATGAGTTCAGTTCGCTCCTTTTCATCGGCAATGTTTTCGGCAATGCGTTTCTTTTCGGAGTTGGCAAAGTCCTGGGCTTTTTTGATTTTCTTCACAAACTCATCTTCCACCCATCGTTCAACGATTTCAGCTCGGGTTTTGGATTGTTGCTCGGTGAGGTCGGTGAGGTCGTTTTGGTATTTTTTCTCCAATGCCGCAATCAATTCGTCCTTTTTGGACTTGGAGGCTACGGACTTATTGACGGCTTCAACTTCATCTTCGTAAGCGAGGCGAAGTTTTTCGCGGGATGCTTCCAACTCGCCTTTGGTACGTTTGACGTGGTCAAGGTAGAGTTCCTGATTAAGGTCTTTGAGTTGAGCAACGGCATCTTCGTTGGCTTTCTGAACTTCCTCCAAGTGCTTTTTCTGGGCTGCTTTTCGCTCTTCGAGTGATTTCTTTTGGTCGTCTGTAAGATTTATGTTAAAATCTTCGTGCGCTTTTATCTGTTTTGCAAGGGTGTTTTTTTGTTCGTCAGTCAAGGTTATTCCTTGAGATTTATAAGCTCTAACTTGCTCATCAAATCCTTTTTTCTGTTCTTCATTTAGTGTTTTCCAATGGGCTTCACCTTGTCTTTTCGCTGCAAACTTTGACTCAATCTCAGCAGTTGGGTCTTTCCAAATGGCAATGGTTTCTTTGACTCCCTGCTGAATATTGGAATTCATTGAAGTGAGGGTTTTGTTACCGTAGTCAACGGCATTGTCGAGCGAGAGTTTTGCTCCTGCAAGGTTTCCCTGTGACACTTGGGTTACTGCCTCTGCGAGAGAAACAATTGCCATTCCACCGTTTTTGACGGTATCGACCATGCCCATGATTAGGCTTTTGGCTGCTACGACTACCGTACCAATCGTTTGCCCAACAAACAGAAGTACCGGAATGGAGGCATTGAGCAGGTCGAGAATAGCCACAAAAACAGGGCGGAGACCTGTACCCAGCGTTACCATCAAAGAGTCGAAATTGTCGCCCAAATTGGAGGTTTTGCCTCCTAACGTTTCCATCATTTTGGCGTTCTGACCTGCTACGCCTGTCATGGCACCCATGGCCACAATGGCGGCAAGAATAGCTTCTTCGTTGTTTTTAACAACTTGGGTTTGACCTTTGAAACTGAGGGAAATATTATCACCTTCCTTTTTTGCGTTTATTCCAAACTCTTTTAATCGTGTAAATTCAGCAGTTTGGGCGTCTAAAACGGCTTCGACGAGTTGGTCAAACGTTTTGCCTTGAGAAGCGGCAAGGTCGGAGAGTGAGACCATTTCTTTTTGCGTAGGTCGAAGGCCACGATTGACCATTTTGACGTACCCTTCGGTGAGTTCGTCCACACTGAAAGCCGTATTGGCAGCCATTATTTTGATGGCTTCCATTGCGGCTTTCGCTTCTTTTTGGCCACCTAACGCAGTTTCAAGAACTTTTTCGTACTTCTCAAACTTGGCAGTAATATCGAATATGGCCTTGCCCATATCCCACAAAAACTGCACAACCTGAAGGCCAATGAAGCCTTGAAAAAGGGTGGACATTTTTCCGATACCACCCGTGATATTGTTCCAGAGCGTGGGCTTAGAGGTCTCGGCAAGGGCTTCGTTGGTGCCTTTCACCTGCGTATTGACCTTTTTGAGTTGGTCTTCAGCGGCATTGAGGCGTTTGACGGCGTCATTGAAAGCGTCCGTTCCCGGCACTAAGCCTTTCACATCATTGGTTAACTGCTTGACAAGGTTTTGCAGTTGGCCGTAGGTGAGTTTTGAGGCATCTACATTGAGGCGATGGGCAACCACCGCCTTACTTGCTTCATCGGCTTGAGCTTTTACGGCCTTCCATTCGTCAGAGCCTTCCCCTACCGTTTTGGCAACTTTCTTGAGCTCGCTGTTGAGGGTTTTGGCATTTGCTTCGAGGCCCGCCAATTCGGTATTGGCTTTCTTGGTTTCGAGCATCAGTTCAATGACTGCCTGTTCTCTTAAATCCATTGGGGTGGGTTATTTGGTAAGGGTTTCTTTGACGTACTTGATGGCGAAGCTTGCACCCGCTTGCCCTGCCTGCGACTTGAGTGAAATCATGGCTTTGCGTACCGAAGCGGAGTAAATGCCTCGGTAGCCACGTTTGACATCGGGTTTGCGTTTGATTGACATTTTTAGAGCCCACGCGATGCGTCGAATGGCAATGTCTTCATCGGCAGGCATGTTGCCGTTGGTATAGCCCGGGACGTAATAGAAGCGATGAACTCCGTAGGATCGAACAAAATATTCCATTGAGTCAAGGGGTGGAGTACGGACATAGTGCATCGAACGCAAGTCGCGAATACGGACATAATCCACCATGCTGATTTGCTTGGCGATGTAATCTTTGCCCGTTTCGGTAGATGCCACTCGAAAAGAGGAGAGCATTTCGCCCGTCATGACGAGGTCAGCGGAGCGGATACGGCGTTGCATTTCGTCAACGGCTTCGCTTACGTATTTTTCGAGAAGAACTCGGAGATGTTCGTTGGAAAACATGGTGTGTGAGTTTGAACCTCACCCCTGCCCCTCTCCTTGCAGGAGAGGGGTAATATAGTGGGGGATGATGCAAAGAAATGGGGTAAAATGGGAGTGGAAAGGACGGGAAAAACACCCCACCCCTTGCCGCACGGGCGGCCCCGCCCTCCCCACTTAGGGAGGGGGATATTATGCACTTACCAACAGGCCGGAGGTGGGTTGGGTAAGAGGATAACTGTTGGAGAGACGAACGGGCAGGTAATTCACTCCGTTTACGTGGACTTTTTTCGTAAAATCCAGCAAGGCCAAGTCTGCCTCACTAAGAAGCAACTGGCAATCAAGGTAGTGGATTTGACGGCGGAAAGCTTCGGTTTTGGCAAATGTCCAGTTGATAAGTCCTGTTGTGCCATTCCAATACAGGCTTTTTGTTGCGGCCAAATTGGTAGGCAAAGCACGGGGAAAACCTGACTGAACTCCCTGCCAAAACAGCAAACGAGGGGTTGATTTTTTGTCGAGTTGGGCAAATTGGGAGGTGGCTCCCAACTGCCGGGCATTGGCCAAGCCGGTACTGGCATCCACCACGAGCGTAGAGAATTTGGTGGACAATTTGGCAATGGTGAGGTCATCGGCAAAGGCAGGCGTGAGGTAATCGGCAAGGGCGGCGGGGCGATCCTTTACCATCGCGTCGTTGGAGTCCAGTTCCATTGTAAGTTGCAAACGTCGGCCCCGTTCGAGAATTTTTCGCGCTCCCAGCACCAACTTTTCTGACCAATCCAGTGTGGTTTGAAGGGAGAAAACCGACTCCGTAAAACCGATGGTAAGCCGTTTGTTGAGCGTGTCAAAATCTAATCTGAGGTTGAGGTACTTGCGAAGTTCGACGATGAATTCCACCACTGTCATTTCGGGCAAATGACGGTTGAGCGTCACCACTGTAGCCGCATCCAACGCCCTGACGTTGTATAAAATCAGCGCATCCATGTCGGTGTCGGTCATAAAAGCACCATCAATCGTCACTCCGGCAAGGGTAGCAATGCGCCGTAAAATGTACTTCACAAAAACCATTGGCACTCGCGGACCCGCGGCGGTGTAGGCTCCGGCGGTATAATTATTGACGCGGTTGGCGTAGGTGATGGATGCGCCGTTGGTACCGTAGTAGTCTTGGTTGAGAATGGTAGGAAAACAAACGGCGTTTTGAGTGCTATTCTGGACTACCCCTCCCGCAGGCAACGGCGTAGTGAGCGATACGGTACCGAAATCAATGTCGGTGAGTTTTTTGAGTTGATAGTCTCCAAAAAACTCACCAACGGGCTGCACCACTTTCAGCGAATAGCCTTTTTTGGGAGTATAATCAACTAACAGGGCCAAGCCTTCTAAAACCAGATACCCATTGATGTACTGCTGAAAATTGAAACGCGGCACATTGGAGCCAAGCGAAGGAATATCTACGTAGCCAAAGATACCCCGATTGGTAGGGGTATCCGGCAACGTAGGGATGTTGGCGGTATCCGTCAAAAAAGCCGACGCCTCGTAAGTGAGGTAAGGGTTGAGGCGCTCAAACGTTCCCTTTTGGTCACGAGCTTGGTCAACGACTTGGTCGTTTATGCGAAGTTCGATTGTGGTTTTTGACATGATTATGGGTATAAATATACATACATTAGATCTCCAACCGCACAGGTAGGCAGATTAAGAAAAACCTGAAAGCCTTGCGTGTTGGGGATCGTGCCGGACCCACTTGATAGAAGCTGGCCATTTTTGTATATTTCATATTTGTAAGCAACAGTTCCCTGACTCTGCGAGTCATGCAGCAATGCAATTCCTGTGCCCGGCGGTGTTACTGCGATATTGTTGTTTATCCCTCTTGTAAGACTTTGGGTTGGACTCTTGGATTGAAACCCATTCGTATTTATTGCTAAGTTAGAAGCAATAAAGACGCGGTAGTTTGCTTTTCCAGAAGCGGGAGTGAAAATATAAAACTGTCCTGCAACACAACTGCCATTGGTGTTTGCATTGGCCTGTGTATCAATCATGTTGGCATAGGCAGTAGCTTGCGTATCAGCATCAATTTGGGAAATAGCACTCGTAAATGCGCCTATTGGCACAGAGACCGTCCAGAGCCCGCCTGTTTGGGGTAGGGTGCAGCCTTGTCTCATATAGGTGGAGTTTCGCGATATAGCTGCACTCTGAAATAACAGATAGCAACTGCCATTTAGGTTGGTATACTCTTGTGTGTTCAATGAATTGTATTCAGCCTCGGCTATGGCATCGGCAAGGCCGGCGGCCTCCGCTCCATACTTGCCAGCTTCAATAACAACTACAGCAGGGCCGCCAGTATAACCGCTATCGCACCCTTGGCGATTGAAGGTGGTATTTCTCGAAATACCGGCGCTCGGGAATGGGGTAGATCCAATCACAACGACAGGGTCAAAATAGCTGTCAATGTAATCAGGGTCGCCAACGGTATTGGGTTTTTGGGTGTAAGGAATTACAGCGGTGTCGTCATCTGTGTAGGTTTTGACGATTTTTGTGGGCCTGACAAACCCGGTTCTTTTTCCGAAACCATCCAATATCTGCACTACGCCATAGGATTTCCAATAGGTTGGACGGGTTGAAAAAGGTGGAGAAGCAGGTAAAAAACTGAACGATTTCTGCTCCCTGACATAACGGAACTGAAACTGACGAGCCACAAGGTCAGGATTGTCGTTATGGTCAACGAGTGAGTTGGTGATGAGTTCGAGCGGTTCGTGGTTGCGGTCGGTAATGAGGTAGCATTCCTCGGTCATCAAGAGCTCATCCAAATAGCGAAGCTGAGCGGCCACGTTACGCTCAAAGAAGCCGGTACTGATTGTGAGCTCACGGTCACCGCCTCGGTCAACCACAAAGAATTCGGTAAAATCATCGGGTAGGTAGAGCGGTTTTTCGCGGTAAGCGCTGTAGCGCTTCACTTGCAATGCCTCGGTAGATACGCCGGTGAGCCGGAGCGTATCGAAGGTGTTGAACGAATTGCTGAACAATATAGAACGTTCCTGAGCAAAAGTCCGATACTCAAGGTGGTAAGTACGAACCTCAGAAAGTCGGTCATTCAACTCATTTGCAATCCAAACTTGGTAGGATTGCAGGGTTTTTTCTGGATTGGCCCCAATGATATATACACCCACGGGTACACAAATCACCTGCCCGAATTGGACTCCGCTTAACTGTAATGGGGTCAATAATTGCTCTGAAGCATCGGTATATATGGCTTTTACACGAAGTTTTATCGTGGTGGGTGTAGGAGTGAAGTTTAACAGAAAATACAGGTATTCTTCCTGCGTTTCGGTGATGCGTTTGTTGTTGGGTTGCCAAGTAAGGAACTGACGCGATTGGGCTAAATAGGTGGAAAAGAAGCGAGTGCCCCATTGGTCAAAATCCGACTCTGTAAATCCCATCTTGGCCGCATAGCTGGCAACCAACGCATTGGAATAAGCTGTAGCGCCATTGTATTGAACCGTTTCTACTAAGCGAAAGGGGGTGGTCAATTGGGAAGTTGCCGCTATGGTCGAAAGTCGGAAACTTGGCTTTGTGCGCTTCATTAGGCCATCCAACAGGCTGTCAAAGATAAAATTAGCACCATCGTACCGGCTGGTAATGCCTTCGACAACAGGCGGTTTTTCGCGGTTGGGGATGGTAACCAAATCTACATACGTATCACTGCCCGGATAGTCAGGAACTCGAATGGTAAGCAGGTATTTCAGCAAATTGCGATCCGGATAGTTATCTGGATTGGCAGCCGTAATGGTGTGCTGTATTCGGTTACGGCTCGGTTTAAAGGGCTGATAAATGAGGTAGTCAGCAACGAAATCAATCATGATTCTAAGATTTTAGGGGATTAATCTTCATCCTCTTCGACATGGCCACTGCCAAAAAACGTAACGGAGAAGCGAAACTCGTAACCAATGGTGCGGTCGGCAAAAGTGGGAAGGACTACTTCGCCTTTCACGCCGTTGAGTGAGAATTCCAAGAGCATGTCTTTGTAAACAGACTCCCGTTTCAGGGTTGAAAAAATGGAATCCCAGATCTGTCGAGACGTTTTCAATGCTGCGTTTTTAGCCGCGGGCGTATCTTCGGTAGGGTTCACAAGTACCACACCTGTGGTATCACAGATCACCATGAGCAGTTCGGATTTTTCTTCGAAACGAACTTGGGGAAGCTCAAGGTGCAACAGTGGGTATCCAAACTCTTGTTCGGAACGCGAAGCCGCGATGACGGTTTCGGTGAGGTCGCAGTAGTAGGCTTTTAACCCCATAACCCCACCCCCTGCCCCCTGCCCCTGTAGGGAGGGGGTTACGAATTGTTGGAAATATTCTTTGAATTGGTCTTGGTAATAATCAATCAGTTTCATCTTCGTAGTTTGGTTGAGTTGGTGTGACGTGTCGACCGCCATTGTGTTTTGTTTTGAGGCGTTCGAGGGCATCAAAGACGTCGTTGATGTTGGCTTTCATTACTTCGTTGACGTTGCCCAGAATGTTTTCTTCGGCCACGACGTAACGGAGGTTTTTCATTCCCAAAAGTCGTTCGTGCCAATCGAATTCCTGAACGATGGGTTCACCTCTGACGGTTTCGGGGGTGGAATCCTGAAATACGTCGTAGGAGTCGTAGAGCCAATTGAGCTCGTCAACGAAATATTGAATGATGGCGGCAAGGATGCCAACGGGGAGGTCGCTGAATGCTTCAGCATGGGCTTCGATAAGGTGCTCATTGAAGGGTTGGCGGTGGTCTCCTGTCCAGTCGGGAGGTGGGAAGTTCGTTCCCGCCGTCGGCATGGAGGGGCGGCATAGGGTGGCAACGAGACGGGCGGCGGAGAGTTCGCGGGGCGTTTCGGTGTCGTAGTAGGCTTGAAACAGATACACCACGGCGGTGAGCCACTCGGCATAAGAGCTTACCCCAAATTTTTCTTTGGGCGTGAAATATACCTTGCCATGATGCTCAAAGGACTCGAAAGGACGGCCTTCAAAAGGATGCTCCCAGAGCCAATCGAAGGTTTGCAGTAACTCGTTAACTTGCCAATCCAGCAGTTTCCTGAAAATTTTTGGGGGAATGGGATTGACCAAACGCAGGGCAGCAAGCTTAGAACGCTCGTTGCAGGGTTGTTCGTGAGCAATACGCAATAATCCCATCACGCTCGGTGAGGGGACTTGCGGCCACGAGGAAGGTAAAGTGTATTCGATATTGTTGAGCCAGATTTTCATAAAACCCCACCCCCGGCCCCTCCCGCAACGGCGGACCGTCTGTAAGGGAGGGGAGAAGGGAGCAATTATTTTTTGGTGGTTGGATAGGTGGTAGTGGGTTCTACACCGAAAAATTGACCGAGGATGGCAATAGCAGCTGCTACCGCTGAATATACCTTGAGGATGGCAGATTCGGTGGCGGCAGGGAATTCGACAGCGGCAAAAAAGGCAACGAGTGCGGCGCCGAGTGCAGCCGAAATCTGAATGATTTGAAGAACGATTCTCGGTGTTTTTATACCGAGTTGAGTGAGTCCGAATTTCATGGTTTTTGTGATTTTAAAAATGGGGTAATGTGATTGGCTACGGCTTTTATCCAGTCTTTGTGGCGGTAATTAAGGTAACAGCCTTGCATTTTGGTACTTGCACCAGTGGTGTTGAAGCCGATGAGTTTCACGAAATCTTCGTCATCGTCATCGAATCCCGCAGGATCGGCTACGAATTCGACGTGGCTTTTGAAGAGGGACACGGCATCGAACAACTGCACTTTTTCGCCTTGCTTCCATTTGACGTGCTTTTTGGGGTCGGCAAACCACGACCGCACGGCAGCAGGTGCGGAAATGGGGAGACGAACACCGTTTTTGAGGTGGCACCAATAGCCTCCAGAGGCGCAATAGAAGGCATTGGCGGGCACTCCAAGGGCTCGGTTGTAGATGGTGATTTGTGGGTGCTGGTTGTTGGCTCCGGGCTTTTCACGCAGTTTCAGTTGGGTTTTGGCAGTGTCACAAATTGCACGACGCAACTCGGCTTCATTCGTCACAACGGGCTTTGTGGGAAAACTTGGCTTGGGTGCTTTTACGGTTTGGCCATGTGCGCCAAGACTGATAATAACAAGAATCCAATAATAGTAATGACGCTTAAAATTGATCGTTGCCATGGGGTGAGGTCAGTAAAGAATTCGGTCCAGAAATCTTTTTTTGATTTGATAATAGGGACAATGTACAGCACTACTGTTGGCATGACCAACAGGCACAGAAGGGCGGCGCGTGGCAAATCGGCAAACATGGTGAAGCTCTCGTAGATGTACTTTTGTACACTCGACAGGTCGTAGGCAGGGCGGAGGGTTTGACCACCTTCGGGGACGTTGGCGTTGTGTTGGGTGATCACATCGCCCACCCAAAAGAAGGCGTCGAGGGTCATCCAGAGGATTCCGAGCAAACCAAGTACTTGGCAAATGGCCAAAATGCGGTGCAGCTTATTACGGCGGGCGGTGGCGGTTTTTTCATCTTCGTCCACTTCGGGCGCAACGATACCCAGTTCAATTCCTAATTCGCGGGCATTGGCTTCGGCGGCGGCTGACCAACGCAGGAATTTTTCGCGTTCAGTTTCGGAAATATCAGGGTTACGTGATGACTTACGGTAGTTATCAGCATCGGCTAAAATACCCTCATATTCGCGCTGTAGCTGCTTTTTGCTGGCTTCTTGCTTGCTTTTTTCGGCTTCCTGTAGCTGCAAAGCTGCTTGATTAGCTAATTCAGCGGCTTCGACTGCCTGCTTTTGCAAGGCTTCCAGTTGGTCGGAAGTGATGGTTTTCCCGTTGAGTGCGATGACGACTTCGGGGGAAGAAGGCGAACCGTTTCTTAGTTGGCGTTGGTTGGTAGTTGTCATTTTAATGAGACGGGGTTAGAAAAAGCCGAGTGAGTTGGGGGAAACTGTGACGACGCTGCGGGCATTGCCTTGCTTTCTTTCGTAGTATTTTGGAAAGACAGACTCAGTGGCGGTAGCGTCAAGGTATTTTACGAGGGCCTGTTCGGCTTCTTTGAACGTGTTGAATAACTCTTTTCGTAACTCATCGACGGCGGGGTAGGTAGTGGGCGCTTGGTTTTTCATGGCATCGTCGATGGTTTGGACATAGAGGCCATCGGCTTCTACTTTCAATCGTAAGGCAGGAATAGCCCTGTATAATGAGTAGGGAGCGATGAGCTCACCGATGAGCTTCAGGAGTTTCTTTTCAGGAGCACTCAGGGTATCGGGAGTATTGACGTATTTGGCCTTGAGCGCTTCTATCACTTCCTCGGTACATACGGCGGTGGCGATGGTGTCTTCTGATTTTTTCAGGTAAAAACGCAGGGCCATGAAGGTGCGACGGCGGTTTTGAACGGCGGGCAAAACTTCGGTCAGCTGAGTGGCATTCCGAATGATGAGGTGACGGTTTTGCTTGAAACCCTCGGAGTTTGTCCATTCTGGAAAAGCATTGTTGTTGGAGATACTTTCGAGTTCTTCCAACAAATCTTCTAAAGCAGCATCGGCATTTTCGGAGGTACTGGCCAGCAAATCTACGTGCGCCCATTTGGGAGCCATACTTGTGCGGGCGGGTTGATTCATCATGACACCCAAGTCACCTGATACCACCCTCAAGTGAGGTAAGGCCAGAAAATAGGCATACCATGCCGATGCTTTGATGGCAAGGGCTTTGATGGTTGTGTACTTGGTGTCGGATGTTGTGCACAAAAACGCAAAGAAGTCTTTGCCAATGGCCGAAACAATAAAGCGACGCTCGGCGGTGGCCACGAAAGGTTCGATGGTTTTGAAGTCAAGGGATTTCTGAATACCTCCTAACTGTGCCTTCAAAAGCTCGGTATTGTTGATAAGAGTGGGCATGGCTTATTGTTGATTGGGGGCGATAACGTTTTGAGTACCGGTGGGGTTGACATCCAGCGTGGTCATTTGGGAGTCTATTACCTGAAATGTGACGTCACGTGGGAGAACACCCGAGATACGGGCAGCAGCAAGAATGGGTTTCATTTGGGCGGTGCGGTCGGTGGCGGTCATCATTTTGACATACTCGTAAGCAAGGCGCAATTCTGATCCTGAACCGCCGAGTTTGGAACCTGTGTCAATTCCTGCAAGGGCGGCGGGGATACCATGGGCGGAGGCGTGGTTAGTATCGGCTACCTGACTTACTCGGGTATAGGCTTCGTCGGAAAGGGGATTATTGAGCGGCTCTATGACAATGCCCGCAACGTGTTTGCCCGTGTTGTCCATGAAATACCGAGTAATCAACGCCTTATTGACGTTGTTGACACCAGACAACCACCGGTCAAAGTTGGACTGAAGCTCGGCAAAGGCGGCGCGCTGAGCGGCTTCATCGGTGATGCCCTGTTGAATGAAATAATCTACCGGTATCTTAATCAAGTACTTGATGTTGTACCCATTTTTCAAACCTGAAATGTGAAATTGTGGGATAAGGTTGGAAACTTCTAACCATTTTTCACCACCCCACCATCCTGCAAACGCGTAAAAAGGTTGCCCCGGGATGGGTTCTTTTACATGCATGATGCTTTCGGCGTATGCCGTTGGGAAGGCTGTGTCGTAGGCAGGAACGATGATTTTGGGGGCTACGCGGTGGTAAGGTGTACCGAATTTGTCAGAAAGAAAGAAGCGCTGCACTCGGCTTTCCCCTGCCATAATACGGCCGCTTCTTACTGTGAATAAATCGCGCACGGTAGGCCGCGCGAAGAAACGCCCACCCTGATAGCTGATACTGATATTGGCGAAACTATTCCAGGAGAATGACCACTGCCATGCGAGTGCTTTGAAGAAATCCTGTACCTCGGCGGCTTCCATCCAGTCCTGAAGTTCGGGAGCTTCGTAAGGTTCATAGATAACCTTCCGATTTTCGACGATTTTCCGAAAGGCTCCTACGCCAGCGCCCACAATGTATTTGGTTTGGGTACGGAGCAACTGGGTAGCCTTATCATTTTCTGCCATCAGCTTGTGCATCTGGTTGGGTTTGTCGTCACGAAAACCCCACGGGTAGTGTTCTGGATAGAGCGCCTCGGAGGTATCGTACCAGCCAACGTTGGGCGTGTGGGCTTGGTCGTGACCGACAAAGGTCAGGAAAGCGCCTGTTTTGCTATTGGTGGCGAGGGTAAGGTTATTGGAGATTGGATGGAGCATGGACTGCGCGTCTGCGTTAACGTGATGGGTGGATTATTTCGAACCATTCGGCAGAGCCGCGTGGACGATAGTGGGTTAAGAGCTTAATTTTTAGGTTTCGGAACTCCGTCTTTTCACTTTCCACAAATCGAATGCGGATCATGAAGTTGGACTTGAGGTTGGGCGTGTCTCGCTTTTTAGCAACCTTGACACTCTCGGCCTCTTTAGAAGCTTTGGCAACAATTTTGACAACATCCTCAAAAGAGCGGGTACAATTGCGCTTCTCAGAGACGGTACCATCCGTTTTGTAATATAAAAAATTAGCCACACGGGGACTTCCATCGGCTTCGAGGCCATTGAAGAAATCAAAGAGGACAGCTTCCCGCTTCAAGGATTGCATTTTCGTCGTTGCGCGGGGCCACCCTTGTGGCGAACCGCTTTTTTTCGCTAAATTGGCGGGTAGAAACGGGAGGGGAAAGGACGGGATTTACACTCCGGCCAACCGCATTAAAAACAAAAATGTCATGCAGATTAATTGGGGTTATTTTTGGAGAAACGTGGGGTTTCACTTGGTGTGGTGGACTCTGTCACCCTTTGCCGTGCTGTTTCAGAGTAAGCGCGGGGTTTCAGGGATAAAACGTACTACTGAGCGGATGGACTTGGTGTATGAATCCATGATGAAGAAATACGTGATTCGACCATCGTTGGCAAGTCCTTTGCAAAAATTGAGCGATGAAGACATTGATACGCTACGTTGGCTTTCGGAGAAATATCCTTTTACTATGCTTGAGGTATATGAGATTTGGGAAGACAATGATAGAAGAACGGCAATGACGATTGAGCACCTTAAAGCGCGAGTAGGCCATTTAATGCCGTTGAAGAAATAAAAAAGCCCCTCAGCCGGATTGCTGAGGGGCGCATGAGGTCAACTGTTACAGGAATTCTCCAAGTTGCCTCTTTTCCCGGTATATGCCCGATGAGGGCCGTCGTTTATGGTTATTCGCAGTACAAAATTAATAAAAAGACAAAGGCTTATCTCCACTTCATTCCAAAGTTTGTTCCGCAAACAGAGTAGTTGGTTAAGCTACCTTTATGCCCCCCGCTTCGCAGGATATTGATGGCCTCCATTAAGCATGACCACATTTGAAAGCACAACCTTTCCTTATTGTGCTGTGCGATATAGAGTATATATCGTCGTTTCGCCTTTGCCTGCACAAAGTTATTGAATTTTTGATAAGCGTCATTAGAGAGATAAATGACAGAATTTCGTACAGATGTCTAAAATTCTGGCAAAGGCAAACCATCTGAGACTATTACTTTAACAAGGTGTTTCATCGTTTTTTTACAACATTTTTATTTTTTCGTACAGCTTTACAATGCCAACCACAATGCGTTCGCGAGCGCTGGACGAACGAAAGGCCGCAGCAGTTTTATAACCAAACATCTGGGATATTTCGTCATCGCCAACGTTTAGGGTTAGCTTAATAATTTTGTATTTACGCTCAATTTCTTCGTTTAGCATGGGGTTGGAGGTTAGTATATGCTATACAAAGATAGTATTTAGTCTCGAAAAAATGGCGCGTCAACAATAGTAGATGCCGACTCCATGCCATCTGAACGAATGTAGGCCATAAAAGATGCCTCGGTGGTATGTCCGGTAATCTGCCTGATTTTCAGGGTTGGAATACCTGCCAAAAAAGCATTCGTAGCAAATGAGCGACGCGCGGTATGGCTGCTCATTAATTCATTTTTTGGGTAAACTTCCTTCGTTTTTTGGCCATTTTTAGTAAAATACACTTCTGTGGATTGGGTTATTCCGGCCAACTCTGCAATATGCTTAATCTGCCTATTGTAAAGTTGAATAGAACAATGTTTGAGCTTCCAATTTCTTCTTTCAAGAATTTGCAAAATAGCATTGGCGATAGGAATCACCACAACCGTATCGGTTTTGGCGGTTCTTATACGAAAATATTTGCGGCCATTCTCTTGAAGAGTATAGAGGCTAATATCCGACAATAAAGTTTTGAGATCACTGCGCCGTAAGCCGGTATAGCACTGTATTACGTAGGCGTCCCTGATAGCTTCCAAACCGGGCAAACTCGACAAATCAAGCCCGATTATTTTCTTAATTTCTGCTACATTGTTAAACACCTGAGTCGTAATTTCAGGCCCATACCTGAATTCATCCACCAAACAAAACACCTTATTTTCCTTACAAAATTTCCGTAAAATGGAGACAAGGTTTCTTACACTACTGTTAATTGTATTTTTCTTTAATCCTAAACTTATAAGATAAGAAAGAAAACCTTCAAACCATTTGTCGTCCATCTCCTGAGCATAGGCTACTTTCGTAATTTTTTCATAGGCCTCCAGCTGTCTTAAAATCCCGACAATACGTTGCTTGCTGGCATAGGAGTACTTCTTACCCTGCTTAGTAAGAACTTCACCTTTTTCGATAAGAGCCACTCGCTCTTTAATGTATAGAGCGAGTGGCTTTTTGCTAAACCATCTCATAGGATTACGCCTAAAATAAATAGGGGAGATTGATGCCCGGGTATATTGGAGCCCATGATGAGCTTAGTTTTCATGGCTTCTTCTCCCCAATTTTCGTAAGGAATGCTTACAAACGGAATGTCTAATACATCATCCGGGTCGAAAAAGCCCATTGATTTTATTCCAAGAATTTCAATGACCTGCATTACGACATACCCATTTTCGAGGGCTTCGTGTAGGGTAATTATCTTACAATTATTGTACTTTTGCATTGTGATTGTAAATTTTGAGGTTTGCGATTACTTTCTTTAGCCCGTGAGCCTGCCAGCCCACGGGCTTATTTTGTTTACTTGGTCAATTCTTCTAAGGTGCCATTACCAAGCATAAATTGCATTACTGCCATTTTTTTTCCGGCTAATGTGGCATCGGCGAAATTTCTCATTTTTCCATTTTCTACTACATAGAAATATCGGTATTCATTTTTCCAACTTCCCCCTTCGCGAGCTTCTAAAATATCACCCTCTTTTGCGGTAAAAGTGCCAGCTACCTGTACTGAGTTTTTTGAGCCATAGCTGGTTGGCAATTCGATAAACTCTCTGTCTAACTTTCCATCTGATACACCAACAATACGCGCTATAAATGGCTTTTTCCACTTTCTGGTATCGCATACACCGGAATCCCATGATAGTTCATAGACAGGAGTTGGTGGAGTTTCGGGAGCGATGGGCTCATTCATGGGGCGGTTGCTGATGTTTTCATCAATAGCACTGCGCAAATCAAGGAGTTCTTCTAAAGTGAGGTTTTGGAGGTCAATAAATGCTTGCATGATTATAATTATTTGAGGTTTGCTTTATCGGGCTGCCACCCGAATCAATCACCTGATTGACGATGCAAATATATTAGTATATATTAATACAAAACAAGCATTTGTTAATATTTATTTTTGTTTTCAATAAAAAAATCCCTGCAAGCATTGCTCACAGGGATTGGGCACTATCAAACAAATCAGTTGTTAGGCTACCTCTTTGTAGGGGATTGCCTTAATCAACCGAAGGTCGTTAAGTTCTTGTATTACTCGTATGTTTTCGGGTGGGATAATACCTCTTCTTATCCAGTTAGTTACCACATTAGTGCTTTCCAACCCAAAGCGTTTGGCATACTCTTTTGCGGTAAGCCATTCGTTTAGAGAAATTGTTTCTCCGTTTACGGATAGCCAATTTTCGGCTTCTTGGCGAGCAGCTCTCGACTCTGCAAGTGCTGCTTGAATTTGTGCTTGTAAGTCCATTGTTTTAGGGTTGGGGGCTTAAAGCCCCCTTTTTAGTTTTTCGATTGTTTCTTCATTTTTGAGAATTTCGTCAAGTATCTCATTTACTTGCTCCTCTGTTAGATTTTGCCCAAAATTTTCGAGGATTTTTTTGAGTTGGATATTTGCTGTTTCCAATCGGGCGATGATTAATTCGAGTTGCTTCATTATTATAACTGATTTGTTTGATGATGTAAAAATAACAAATGTTCCGCTATGGAACAAACATTTAAGCACTTATTTTTGAATTTTTTCTACAGCCAACCTAAAGCCGGTATAACCGAGGCAGAAGCCCCAAAACGACCGGTACGGCTGCCGTATTTGCCACAGGCATAGTAGTCAAACGTATCGGAAAGGTGGGTGGCGAGTTCTTGCGGAATTTTGCGGCCTTCAGATTTTTTATCCTTCGTAAAATCGTCGTTTATTGGTGCCTGCTGAATAGAATAAATCAGGGATTGGCATTTTTTTGCATTGAATCGAATCTTGGGCAAACGTGGATTTTTTTCGTTCAGAATCTCATCAATGAAAAAGTGTTTGTCTTTGTGGAGCCAGTTGAAACCGTTTACTCTGGAGATAACCGTCCAGCCCAATAATCGCAGGGTTTCGGTGAAAACATCCTGCTGAGTAGCAGCGGTTTGGGAGGCTTTGGAGGTTAGATTTCGGTCACCCCAGAGATACACCACTTTCTTTTTATGAGCGGCGTAGGTTTCGTGAAACTTGAAGGCAAGCCGCTGAACGAGGTTTGATTTTTCCTCGTTGGGCTTCACAAAAAGTGCATTGATGCAGTTTTCGGTGTCTTTCTTTTCCTGCCAAATGGAGCAACAGGTGAATGACGCGTTGGCATCGACAGAAACTTCCAGTACTGCCTCGGCATCATAATCATTAAATTCTTTGTGCCACAGGCCGAGTTCGTCATCAAAATCGTAGTTATAGCCGTGCTGAACGTGACGCTCCTGGTTAAAACTTGGGTAAAATCCGTTAGCCAACTGAGTCATCCGCTCGTTCATCATTTCGATGGCGAAGGTGATGGGGTCCAAGATTTCGCGTTGGGTTTCGATGTAGTCGGGAACCTTGGCCAACAACGCATAATTATCCTTGGCGGTGGCTTCGTTGAAACGGTATTTTGCGGGCTGATCCTTGGCGAGTTGCTCGTATTTCCATATCCACTGACCTTCGGAGTGGGTGGGAACGGAGGTAAAAAAGTAGAAAGCGAGGTTGAGATTGGATTGGATGTCGAGCGGAGCACGGTTTCGGGGAAGGATGATTTTGTTAATCCATTCTTCTTTGAACCAGCCAGCTTCGTCGATGAAGTTTTGGGAGTCGTTACCACCTCGGTTGGTATTGGGACGGTCGTAGCTTCTCAGCTGCAGGGCATAGCCTGTTTTGAAACTGATGACATTTTCCCACTTTTTGGGCGCATAAATAGGACGGGTCCAGTCGTCGGGAGGGCGTCGAAATAGGGTATAGTTGCCACGGCCTGTTTTGGGGTCGTAGGGATAGAGTCCGTAGCTTTTCCAGACATCTTCCGATTGTTCGAGAATGATTTCGAGCGCTTGCCCAAAATGGGTACAATTGAGTGATGCTTTGGCACGTGGGAGATTGCGGGCCGAGAGTCCGATGACGTGGTTGAGGGTGTTGGTTTTGGCAGAACCACGGCCACAGACGGCGGCTTTAATTCTTTGCGGTGCTTTGAGGAATTCGATTTGCCACGGGTTGAGGGGGATGGTCCGGGATAAGTTCGTAAGGGACATCTATCGGTTCGTAATTAATAGTGGTGGGAACGGAGTAGTCGGTTTCGTCTTCTTCGGTGGTAAGCTCTTCTTTGTAAGTGCCGAGAATCTTGTTGATTTGGTCGTTTAGACGAGCCGCGGCCATGAGGTCACCATAGGCTACAGCGTCTTTTTCGCGGCGATCCAAGTGCTGAAGACGAAAGGATTTTCTTGCCCGGAGAGAAAGCTGTTGCATGTCTCCGAATAATTCCAAGGCTTCGTTGACGATGCGGTTGGACATCTGAACTGACACTTTATAATGCTCCCTGACAAATTTGACGATGGCGGAACGGGTCCAAACGGGCTGTTCTTCGTCGGCTTCGTTTTGCTCAAAAAGCAACATGACGCGTTCGTAACGGTCGAGGTACTTTTTTTCTTCTTCGTCCAATTCAGCGGCTCCGGCGTAGTAATCGCGGTATTTCTGAAGTTTATCTTCGTCGGGACGGATGCGGATTACATTTGTCATTTGTGAATTAGTGATTTAGTGAATTTTTAATCCACAATCCTGCAACGATTCCCGTACCGATGCGCCACGCCCAACGTTCCAGCTGGGCACGGCGAAAACGGCGGTGCAGGATCTCATAAGAAGTGTTAGCGTCGAAAAGGTGGACGGCCATTTCGTTGGCATCGGTTCGGAGTTTGGTGCTTTGGATATGGCACTCGGTGAGTTGGGTTTGGAGGGTGCTTACCTGCTTATTTTTAAGCTGTAGGTTAATTTTTGCGTCTTGAAAGCGCATCAGACTATCCAGAACGGCCCGGGAATTTTGGACATACTGTTCAACCTCACCCCCATGCCCCCTCTCCTTATAGGAGAGGGGGTGGATTGCAATGGTGTCACTTGTTGGGCTTGAGGTATTGGTTGATTGCGCGTATGGCTTCAAGCTCGGTAAGGTGAGTAATGCTGTCAGAACGAAGCCGCTGACGAAGGTTGAGAATGGTTTCATCTTGAAGTGCAATGGTATGGTCTTTTGAGGCAATGGATGAGGAATTATGTAAAGAGTCGAGCAGGCTTTGTTCGCGCTTGACGGCTTGTTGAGCAAGCTGCTGGTATCGCGATATTTGCCGTCCTTGAATAACTACTCCCAACCAAATACCTGTACCAAGCGTAAGCAGGTAAGTGAGAACAGGGACTATAAATTGAGCTCGGCTTGGCGTAGTGCTTTGGATAGGTTTCTTGCAGAAACTACCTATGCGGCTTAATAGACTGATTAGGATTTTCATTTGGATTTTTGCCTCCTAAATTGATTCCAGGTAATCCAGCCCAATAATCTAACATAGCCAAACATAAGAGCTCGCTGCCAACGCGGTACGCCTGCTTGTTTCATCAGATTGTACCAAAACACATCCGCTTCCAGTCGGCTATAGTCGAACTTTCGGCATTCGTACATAAAATCGTGAACGAGGCAGGGCATCGCCGTGAGACCATGCGGGGGGATAAACCACCAAAGTAATTGCAGAAGGGAGGCAAAATCAGTATTGAAACCTGCGGGAATGTGAAAGCGCCCAAGCGGATGAAGGTCGCATTTGACTAGCACGCGTTCCGCTACTTGCCACCAATCGTTTTTTGGGGCATTGAGTGGCTTCAATAATAATACCTTGGGGTAAGTGGTCATGGCTGAGGTTCGATTGGGGCTTGAGCGCGTTGAATGGCGGCGTCGAAACGCTGGGCGATGGAGTCGGCATTGCCGATCCGTCCCGACTCGCTGAGTTCGGCAATGTTGGCTTTGATGGCCTTCACGTCCTGAGCCGTGAAGTGGGCAATGACAATTTCCTGACTATTCGGTTGGGCTTGAGGGCTGTTCATTTTGCGTTTCGGGTTGATGAGGTTCAATAAAAATTCCGGTTTGCTCTTCGATGGGAAGAAGGTTTTGTCCATACATTTGAGCAAGGGCTGAAATAGTGGCGTAACGCTCTTCTTTGGTGGTACCGCCGAGTGCATGAACGATGATCGTGTTCATGGTGTCGTTGACGAAGTCTTTCAAAGGTTGGCCGCTCATTCCCATTTCGAGACCTTTTTGGGCGATGACGGCAGCGCTGATGTTGTCACGCAGGAAAGCGCGTTCGCGGCCTTCATTGTCGAAGTAACTGATAAGAAGGACAATGGGGTTTTGGTCATTGTTGTTGACGGCAATAACTCCATCGGTGTAAGTGATCCGCAATCCTAAGATTTCGATGGGTGGTGCGGTGCGATTAGTGCTGGAGACTAACCAAGGCGTGATTTTCCAAATATTGCTCATTATTACTGAATGATAAGATAGTTGAAGGTATAAGTAGTGGCGGCGGTAAGGGCAGTGGTGCCGGAGGTGAGCACCAACGTAGTAGTGGTGGATGACGGAAATACCATATTGGCTCCACTCAAGGCGGCGGCTAATTGGTTGGAGGGCGTCAGGTGTATGTAGGGGGCAGCGGCGAATGCTCCGCCTGCAAACGTAACGGTGGCAATGGTAGCGTTGGCTACAGGGGTTGTGCCCGTAGTGATGGTGATTCTGCCCGCTATGTCGTTGCCAACAATGCTGATGGTGGGTGTGGTGCCGGCTCCAGTGCCTGCGGCAATGGTTGGGGCGGCGGATGCTCCCGCGAGGCGGTTGGGTGATAATAGCCCAACTACGCGGCCTGCTCCATTGACATAGAGCGGGACGGTTTGGTCGGTGAAGTCGCTCCCGATGTTGATATGCAGGCGGGAGGCAAAGTGACCAACGCCCGAATTTGCAATGATGAATTGGGGTGTGTAGTTGGAGCCATTTGCCAAGAGCGCGGCCCCTGTATGTTTACCGAGGCGAAAAGCGTAGGAGGCTGAGTCGAGGTGGGAGAATATTGCTCCAATGAGATTGGCAGCTGCAGTATCGCCGGCATAGCCAAGAATGTACTCCGAATCTTTGAAAGTGATGCCTTTGGCCGCAACAGCTGCGCTGGCACCTGCAACGGGCAGGTTGATGCTGTTGGAGAAGGTGGCAAGGTCGGAGAAGGTGGCAAGGTTGGAGAAGTTGGTAGGGCCTGAAAAGGTTACCGTTCCCGTAAAGGTTTGGCCATTGACATTTGCTTTGGAATTGGCCACGTTCATGGCAGCAACAGGATCCCAAGCGCCGGTATTGGAGAAGTAGTCCAGGACTGATTTCAGGACGTCGGCAAAGTCAGTATGGGAAACCGGATTGGCAGGGGTAGCGGCTCGAATGTCGTCTATGTAGGCTACTACTTGAGAATAAGTGGGCATAGCTTCGTTTTTTTTTGAACGAAGGTAATGAGGAGAGGATGTGGGGGAAAGGACGGGATTTTGTAAAAAAAAATTAAAAATCCCAACCGCATCGGCGGTTCGATTCGCAGCGAGGTTGGGATTCGGGTCAAAACACTGATAGATTTTGCATCCGCAACGGCGGACAGTCGCAACGGCGGACCGTTATTGGGTGGCAAAGGTAGGGATTTATTCTAAAAAATTGAGGGTCTGAATTCGACGTAGTAGAATTGGCCGTGCATGAGCCATTGCCCACGTTCGAGGCGGTTGTTGAGTTCTTGTATTTGCCGTAATTCGATAGGTAGGAAGGCCGTAAAAACCTCTGATTCAAGGAATTGATCAACAGGCTTTAATGTTAGGTCAAACTTTAGGAATCTTCTTGGTTGGTAGGTATTCGTCTTTGAAACCTCAAAAGAGCCTTCAAAAGTGAAATTTGTCTCGCTTTTATTTTTTTCGTCCATTGGTTTTGAGTGTTAAGCTATCTTTTGGAATTTTCATAAAACGGCCCCCCGCCGAAGCGGGGATTTGATTTTCTGTCATGTGATTGGGGGCTTTAGGTCAGTTACTTCGACGTCAAGTACTTGTCTTATTTGCCCGGGATTGGCGGCTTTGGTAGAGGGAATATTGTAAATAAGTTTTACCTGTAATTCCTCGGAGTTTGCTACGGCCATGTAGAAGTTGAGTTTATCGACTTGGGAGCGGAGCGCGTCGGCGATGTCTTGTTTTCGATTCATTGGATTAGGAAGTTAAAGGTCGTCAAGTTCCTCAAAAATTTCTTCTAAGACTTCCGCTAACTCGGTCAATATTTTGTAATCGTCAGGAAATCTGTTTTTATCCATTACTTCGAGAATCAGTTCGAGTTCGTAGTCATATCCTTCAATCCCTTCAATATCACTTTCATTAAAGGCTCTCCTGATTTCTTTCAGATAATCGACAGTTATTTGGGCAAGGCCTTCTTTGCTTAGGGAGGCAGCTATAAATGTTTTCAGGTCTTTTGTTGCTGACATTATTGGCCTCCTTTCTTGACTTGTTCGATGAATTCTTTGGATGGCTTGAATGTGGGGCAATCGTAAGCTTCTACGACGATAGCGGTGTTTTTTTGGATGTTTCGGGCATGGCGCTTAGGGCGATGCTTGGCCTGAAAGTTGCCAAAACCACGTAGGTAAATGGTTTCTTTTTGGGTGATTTTGTCTTTGATGACCTCCAAAAGGGCATTGACTGTTCTCTCAATTTCGAGTTTTGTCTGTTTTGTTTGATAAGAAATTTCGGTTACTACGTCTGCTTTTGTCATTTTTGTTTGGATTGACGGTTGGCGAATCTAAATAAATTTCGTTGCGTTTGCGAAGGATCACTTCAAAGCTATCCTTGGTGACGTTGGCAAGAGTGACTCCATTGGGGGTGGTAATAATGAGGTATGTCATGCCGCTGACGGGGATTTTTTGGATTTGGGTATTTGCTTGAGTATCGCGGTCCGCCGAAGCGGTATTTACGGCGGGACGGTCCAACCTGCTGAAACAGCTGTAGCTAAAAAGGGCCATCGTCAGCGAAATGAATGCTGAATGCAGTATCGCTTTTTTTAGGTTTAGGCTCATCTTTGGTTTTCTTTAGCTTATGTAATTGATTGAGGTGCTGTTGGAGGTATTGGAAAGATTCAATCAGGTATTTGCAGGAATTAGAATTGTACCTTTCGTCGTATTGATAGCGGTTTCTTCTAAGTCCAATCTGAATATAGTCATCCCCCTGAAATGCAGAATAGATTTCTTTTTGAGTGACACGGTCATGGATTGCAAACCCTAAATAGTTAGTGGAGCTTATTCTGATTGCAAAAACATACCGTTCCTGATTGGTAGTGGCTTTGAAAGCCTGTCCAATGAATAATTGGCATCTGTCAATCAGGTATTTGTAATGCTCTTCGACAGAATCACTCCAAAGCTTAAAATGAGCTGTATAGTGAAGGGTATCGTAGGCTTTTTCGAGATTCTGGAGCGTGCTGATTGCACCGTCGATTGATAGGGGTTTCATGATTGAGACTCTCCTTTCTTGGCTAATTTGTCGTATTCGCCTTTAGTGATTTCAATCATATCGACAGGTTCTTTTTGAGGTTTTTCATCGGCAAAAGTGATTTTGAATTGGAAATTGTTGTGCTGGGTTCTTCGCTCGGCCATTGCTCCCATGTAATAGAAAACATCGGCGAAGTTTGAAATGCAGGTTTCAAAAAGGATGGTTAGGTCGTCAGGGTCAGAGGATAAAAAGCCTGCGGCCTTTTTGTATAATCCACTAACTCCAACAAAAGACGAAATAAACTCTTGTCTTTGGGATTCGCTATGACAGGTGTATTCAATAACTATCTTATCAGTGTTTTTGTAGGTTTTCATTTTTTAAGGGAGGTTTAATTGAAAAATTCGTTGATTTGGGTGTCATGATTCGGGAGCTGCTTTCTTTTTCTTGGCTAATTTGTCGTATTCGCCTTTCGTGATTTCAATCATATCGACAGGTTGTTGCCAGCCAGTGTTAGGAAAAATCTGGATTATGTAACCGTAATCAACATGAACAATACCGTAAGTCATAAAAGACCTCAATTGCCCACCTAAAACGGTTATGTGTGATTTAAAGCCAATGATTGCATTCAAGTCGTTAGTTGATACATAGGGAAGTGCATCGAACTTTTGTGTAATTAAATCGCCTTCTTTAGTGGCACGAGGTAAGTAGGCTTTTGTTTTGGGGTCAATTTTCCAGACCGTCATGTCAGGAGCAGTAGCCATAGGTATGGAATAGATACCACCTGCAACAGAATCTAAAGGGATGAAATGATCCACATCATCACTTTGGGTGATTTCTCTAACCAATGCATTAGACACTTCTCTCACTTTATTACATTTTATTAAAAAATCGGTAAATGTTTTACCTAGATCGGCGTCTTTTGACACTTTGAAATAGTTGTACATGATTAGCGGTATTTTAAATGTGCATTTATTTCTTCGATGGATTTACCTTGATTAATGAGCTTTACGGCATTAATATGGTATTGGGCGCGAGCTTCGTTTGATTGGCTTATCCACTCGAAGGTGATTAGGCATTTTTTTCCAAGTTGGTCGGTGAATGTTTTTAGGAATTTAATTTTATAGTCTGAGGTAAAGCCAAATGGATGGGTTTCCATACGTTCGAGTTTTGCAATAAAATTGGCATCAATGAGCTGTATTGAGTTAAATTCATTCACATCCATCACCTTCCAGAATGATATAACTCCATTAATACCCAAGGATATACAGCGACTATCGGTAGCAATAGTTAATCTTCGCATGATGGTTATTGGTTACTGGTTAAGTGCGTTGTTGAAACCTGCGTTGATTAGGGAGCGGTCGAGGTGACCGAAGATTTGACCAATGAGCACGTCGGTGTACGAGAAGGGTTTTAGTTCATCGTACAATGCACGGGCTTCGGTTGCCTTGAGTGATAGGTTTCGGGCTTTGCCTTTGTGGTAGTGGGAGTGATGATTAAGGATGTGAGCTCGGCGAATGAAAAAATCGTACAGAAGGATTTCGTTGACCCGGCTATTGAGTCCAAAACTTTCAACCTGACTATAGTTCCTGGACAAATACGTGTATAACGTAGCGTACTCGAGAGGGAGGAGTTTGATGCTTATGGATTTGTTCATTGCTATCGTACTATCGTAACAGATTTGGAACAAGTTATTTGCTGAAGCGTTGAATAGTGCATTTCCATGTTTCAAGAATTTCGTTGACAAACTCGAGTGATTCGTCAGTAGCTATAATTTCATGGTTGATTTTGGTCTTAAAATCTCCGTTGGAAAGGATATTGAGTTGGCAGAGCAGGGGGTTTGGGGCGGTTTCGGGGATGGTACCGCCACGGTTATCGTTGAAATAGATTTGGATGGAGGTCATGCGGTTGTCGGCATAACGTGCTTTGAGTTTGTTTTCGATGAAATCGTTAGATCGTTTGATTTCAAGCACCATTTTGGCCTCTTCGGTACCAGCTGCGTCGTGTTCGCGGTCTGATTTTTTTTTGAGGTAATACTTTTGTGACTTGCCACCGTGGTGGTTGACTGGGCGCTGGTGGTAGATGGTGTAGGAGATGAGGCTGTTTTGCTCGTCGTAGGGGCTTTCGGTTTTGGGGCGGGAGGTGGAATTTGTAGCGGTCATAGTGTTAATTGGTTATCTATCAGTGTATTAGTGGTTTTTTGCGATTCTGAGGGACTTTTGGCGGCGACGCGCCCCCCCCAGCCTCTGTTCTGATTCTGAACGGGTCGGCACTTTTCGGTACTTGTCAGGACTTTTTTCAGTACTTACACAAATCCTTTTTTCGATTTTGGGAGTTTTGAGGTCGAGAGACCTATCTAAAAGTCCTTTAAAAGTTCGGATGAGTTCTGATAGGTACTGAATCAGTACTGGTATCGGTACTTGTCTGAAAAAATTAGCTTATTCTTTTTTTAGGACGCCTCCGAAAGCGGCTGAAAAAATAGCGCTGATGCTCGAAGGGGTTTCCATGCGTTTTTGGGCGACGAGGTCTATGTCGGCCCGGGCATTCATAATTGAGCGGGCGGCGGCTCGTTGGGTGGCAAGGATGGCATCTTGGCGATAGCGGGACTCTTCGGCGGAGAGTTCGCCTTGGCGAACGGCTTCATTGTGGCGTTCGTTATCAAACTGAAGTACTTGGGGGTTGATCTCCAGAACGATGCAGGCGGTGTTTTGATCTTGAAGCCCCAGCCCGCCGCGATGCTTTGCAACAATCAAACCTTTGTACATGCGCAGTAGCTTGTTGACGTGGTTTTTGAGGGTGGCTATACAGCAGCTTTCGTTGAGGGCTCGGCGAAGATAACCGTAGGTGATTCGGATTTGGTAATTACGAGCGGTAGATTTTCCCCAGTTTTTGATATAGTACATAAGCAGCTGCCAGGCGGTGCCTTGCACGGATTGGTGCATACGCGGATACTCGGCTTTGTTTTCGTCGCACAACTGACGGATCAGCGCGTGTTGAGTGAAAAGCTCAGCGAGTTTGGTTTTGGTTTTGGCCATCGAAAAATCAGGTTTTGAGATTTTTGGGGCGATGATGGCGTTTTGGAAGGCTGTATACAAGCCTACGGATATGGTGGTTTTTTGCATTTTTGTTTTTTGAGTTGAAGAATTATCGGCTTTTGCAGATACTCATGCAGGTGAAAGAACCTGCATGAGTGGAATCAACTAAACCCTTAACCATAATGAAAATTTTAAATATCCCTCGGATAGAGAGCGCCGTTTTGTAAGTAGCAGGTACTTACACCTATTCAAGCAAACCTTATTTATGAAACGCAATTATATTTATGGGGTAAAGTAGTGGCTACTGCGGAGGTCTTGAAAGGACGTGGTTTTGAATAAACTCCTTTGCATCGGGTATATTTTTGAACACTTCGTGGTGGTTTTCGTAGTTGTTTTTGGGAATGACTACGTGGATGGTTTCGGGTTCGAGGACGCTGTACATGCCTACAAACGGGGTACTGATTTTGGGAATACCGTCGAGGCGTTCTTCGGTGATTTCGGTGATGAGGTATCCTACCTCGGGGTTTTCAGCGGTGAGCCATTTCATGATTGTATAGAAGGATTAGAGGTTGCGTGTTTTTTCATGTGGCCATTGAGGGCCATCTGATTTTTAAAAGGGGCAGTGTCTGCACACTCGGAGTGAGTGCATTTGAAGTCAGGTTCGGGCTGGAGCTGGAGCTTCTTGACTAAGTAATCAAGAACGGGCTCGGAGGCGAAGTAGGCATTGCGGATGATTTCTTCCAGCACTTGGCGTTGTATGAAATCGTTGCCGGGGACTGATAGGCCACGGGCAAGGGCAGTGTCCATTTTTTGGAGTCTAATTGTACGTTGGTTCATCTATCAGTGTGTTTAAGTTAGCGTTTCGGTTTCCCGAACGTCGCGGCGGCGAACCGCTTTGTAAAATTTTATAACGTCACGATTTAAATCCCAAATGAGGTAGATGGCGAAGGCGATCATACCAATAAAAAGGGCGATGGTGATGGTTTGCAAATACATATCGCAACTCAATGTTTTTTTAGGATTTTGAATGATTTTTCGGCAATCCAGTTTATAGCACCAATGGCTAATGCAAAAGGCGAAAAAGCGACCATGGCCATGGCCATGAAGAGTATGCCAATGGCTGTTAATAGGGCTTTCATGGGTGAGGTTGGAGAGCAAGTTGAAGATTAGTATAGTGCGTATGATATCGCTTAACGCGTTCAGTCAGCCAGTCAAGTTCGTTGGGAGTTGGGATTTCCATACTGCCCACCGCCATCATGGTGGTGTATTGCTGGTCTGTGGAATAGCCAAATTTGTTGACGAAATCATTCTTGATTTCCGACCGACCCTTCTTCTTTATTACTCCGTCGTGGTACGTTGCCCTTAGTTCTTCAAGAGTCATTTTTGTGCCGTTTAATAATATTTTACAACCACTCTTACAATTATTTGCGTAAAAGTTGTTGCTTTGTTGTTGTATTGTTGTTGTATTGTGATGCAATATTATATCAAATGTTTTATTTTGTCAAACATTTGCTATAATATTTTGTGAAAATATTATTATTAACCTCATTATCAGGCACTTAAAATGACATCGGAGGAGGTAAAAGCAGAGCGAGAAAAAGATCCAGATTTTACGATTAGCCCATGTTGCGCTTTTATTGCGGGAGAATTGTCACCAACTGGATTAACTTGGAAAGAGGTGGCCAAACGGGATGAGGACAGAATCGAGGCGTTGTTTAGAAGGCGTGGAGTAGATAATCCGACATTAGAAATGATGTACAGCAAAGGGTACAAATATATAAGGGCTAAGGACGATTCAAGTAGTAATTTTAGGGTTGATATGGAGTTTTACATACCAAAACCAACCTCGAAGTCCAAAAAGAAAGATATTGTTGTTGATAAAATATATAACATTAAAAATGTTGATGAACAACAATTTGCAATTACTGACGAACCTTCTACATCCTCTTTTGAATTTCAAGAAACATTAGGATTGGATTTTATAAGTATTGATTTTGAAACTGCTAATAGTCAGCGAGTCAGTGCCTGTTCAATAGGTATTGTTGTGGTTAAAAATGGACTTATTAGTGACCGTATTTATCATTATATCAATCCTGGAGATGTTGTATGGGGACAAATCAATATGAAAATACATAAAATAACTCCTGAAAAGGTCAAAGACGCTGACTCATTTCCTGAAATGTGGAAAAAAATATCTCATTTGTTTGACAACACGCTAATCATTGCCCACAATGCTTCATCATTTGATATGAGCGTATTGAGGTATTGCCTTGATTTGCACAACATTCCTGCTCCAGACTTCAAGTATGGTTGTACAATGCAATCTGCAAAAAACAATGGATGGGATGCGAAGCTAAAAGACCTATGCAAGAAATTTAAAATTCCTTTAGATCATCACAATGCCTTATCAGATGCCGAAGCATGTGCAATGCTAGCACTCAAGTTACATAATGATAAGTTATTTCACACTTTGAATATTACACCTTTTTATTAAAAGCTATGGAGAATACAATAAATCAGCGGATTGATACTCTTATCTCCGCACTTAACAAGAATCACAAAACCTTTGCTGAGTCACTTGGCAAAGCTCCCACAATCATTTATAATGTTGTGAGTGGAAGAAATAAACCGGGCTACGACTTACTTGAACTAATATGTGAAAAGTATTCAAATGTAAGTAGAGACTGGCTGCTTATGGGAGAGGGAGATATTTTTCGTGAGGCCAAAGAAGAGCCTCGCCCTGATGGATACTTGCAAGAGCATTTGGTAAAGCTGGAAGAAAATTTCCGAAGACTTAATCAACAAATTGAAGTCAAAGACCAACAGATCGCTGCAAAAGATAAGCAGATTGAGAAGTTGATGGATTTATTGGGAAAGCTTGATGTGGGCGAAAATACCACCTGTAAGATTTTAGACTTTTGGCCTCCTGTAGGGGCACTAATTGCCTAACGGCTTACAGTTTCGCTCACAGATGGAGATTCAGCATTTCCAAGTGGTTTAATATCAATTGTATAGCGTGTTTTCCCTTGTTCCCCTACGGGTCACAAAATCGCGCGTGGTAACGTTAAAAGCCTCAAAACAGCTCGTTTTGGGGCTTTTTAATTTTTAGCTCTTTCCAAAACGTACTGTAATTGTTTTAAAAACGTACTGCTTCTGGAACAAAACCAAAAGTTGTGGAGGACGTTGGATTTTTTTAGGTTTGTACTTTTAATCAAACCTATTTGTTTTGGAAAATTTTCTGCCTTTATTAGAGCACTCTTACCTGATTTTATCGTATCCTACTACGAATTGCTCCGAGTTGAGTCTGTGTCTGATGTTCTTCATTTATACCTTCAAGAGAAGAACTATGAAGAAACAAACATGACTAAGAAACACCTATTGTCAAAAGGGTCTCTTCTGCCTGAGATTACGATTCAGGACTTTCCCATTCGAGATAAACGGGTATTTCTACATATCAAACGACGTTACTGGCTGAATACCCATACAGGCAAAGTTGAACAACGGAATTGGAATCAAGTAGCTCAAGGCACGCGAAAGACTGGTGAATTCGCGGCTTTTTTATCGGATCGTCGATGCGAAAGAGATTCATTGATACGGCGCCGAATGACATCCATACTATTGGGCGTTTTTACGGAGTTAATGGTAAAAAACTATTGCGTCAGTATAAAGATTTTCAAAGCGGATTTTAGCAATGGGATCAAAAGCCCCATGCTAAACAATGGCTTTTTTATACGCAAAATATGGGCGGCGGACCGCTACTTTGACAACCGAAGCACCAATGCTTCGACTGAATCTTTCAACGCCAAAATCAAAGCTTTTAGAAGTCAATTCAGAGGGGTAGGAAATGTAGAATTCTTGCTTTACTGACTCACTCAGTTATATGCTTAATCCAAGTTGCTCCACAACTTTTGGACTTGATTCTATCTCATTAATAACTGATTGTAATAAAATTGGATGTTGTTTAGCGGTTAGAATAATCTTAACGGCTCAAATTTTCCGTCCAATACTAATTTTGAGTCCGTTTTGAGCCAATCATCCAAGAGTGTGGCGTATACTTGCCTGAAATCAAGTTTGTATTTCAAATCGCCAGTGTCCAAATCTGTAAGGTCTGGAGCTTCGTTCAAAATAGGGCGAGTCCGTTTAGGTCCTCCAATCAGAAATACGTTGTTTGCTGTTCCGTGATCGGTACCGTTTGAAGCGTTTTGTTTCACTCTTCGTCCAAATTCACTGAAAGTTATGATCATCACATCGTCCAAACGGCTGTTGGCTGTGAGGTCATTGACAAACACATTGACTGCTTCGGCGTATTGACGCAGGAGTCTATCTTGCTGGTCGTTTTGACGAATGTGTGTATCAAAACCCGACAGCGAAACGTAATAAACACTGGTACTTACTCCCGATGTAATGAGTTCAGCAATGGTTTTCAGGCTTTTTCCTAATTCGGTAGTCGGATACATCACCCGTGACTTACTGACCTTGGCTTTGCTGTACACATACTCGGCAGAGGAAACTGTTCCTGCCAATGTTTTATACAAATAGGCGACATTATCGTGGTCATCAGCCGTAGGAATAGACCCTATATTTTTTACAACAGCGCTTTTGGTTTGACCGTACAGTTTTTCGGGGTTTTGAAGTGATAAGCCATTGACCTGTTGCCCTTTCAAAGCCAAACTCAGCGTATCGTCAATTTCCAAGGCTTGATGTGGTAAGCAACTTTGGCCTTTGCATTGAGCATCCAAATAACGACCAATCCAGCCGGTAGATAAATATTGGTCAGAGCCGCTCCCAGTTTGCCAAATATCCATAGAACGAAAATGCGAACGGTCGGGATTGGGATAACCAACGTTGTTAATCACCGAAACTAAACCGTTATCGTATAATTCTTTAATTTTTTCGAGCGCCGGATTGAACCCAATTTCATCATTGAGGCGTAAAACATTCTCCTGTTTGATAGCGATAGACGGCCGTTCGCGGTAGTAAATATCGTTGCGAAAAGGAACTACAGTATTAAGGCCGTCGTTGCCGCCGGAAAGTTGGATAATGACGACCGATTTTTCATTTAGGGATTGTTGCCCCAAATGTTGGCGTTCGTAGGCTTTCAAAAACTGCGGAATCAGTAATGAACCGGCAGTGGTAAAAGCAGAGTTTCTTAAAAATTCACGGCGTTTCATGGTGTTACATTTGGTTGGGTTTTGGGTAATTTAACACACTTGATATTCAGGTAAACCCATCAGGGCAACGGTGAGCTGTTTTATTCGCTCCGTTCGGTCATTAAAAGTTACCTGATTTTCAATTGTTTTTAGTAATAAGCTGTTTATAGGTACTTGTAACAAATAAGATGCCACTATTTTTCCCAAGTTTTCCTCGGGTACTTTGTCAAAGGCTTGAGCAAAATGGTCCCAATTCATTGTTACTTCAAATTTGTTCTTCCGCTTGACAGTTTCTTCGTTAGCATCTCCACTGTCTTTTACGCTTACATTGAGTGTTTCGTTGCGAAATAATACTTTCGGCAGTTGCATTCTTGTCAATAAACTTGAACTGTCAATCCACGATTTTCCTCCCGGCCACCCGGCTACGTTGGGGGGATTGAACAGCATTTGCCCGAGTGCTTTTTGAGTATACAGTACGGGAGTTTTGTCTGTAAAGTCCATGTGTAACGTTCGCTGCATACCTGCCAGTAACTCTACGGGCGATTTAATTTGAGCACCTATGTTGACTGAGTCGTAAAACCAATCGGAAGTGAAAACATATTCCATCAAATCGGCAATATCATAATCACTGCGAAAAAAACGTTTGGCCATGTTGGCTACGTGTTCTTCATTAATGCGCTCATTAACAAAATTACGATAGAGTTTTGTGGAGATAAAACGAGCCGTTTGTGGATTGGATAACAGTATGTCAATGACATCTTCGCCTTGAAAATTTCCCGATTTTTCAAATAGTGTTTTTGTTCCATCATCATGAAACAGTTGGTGAAATACAAACTCCCCCTGTAAATTGAACCCCCAACCCGTAAAAGCCCGAGCTGCTTCTTTGATGTCTGTCTCGGTATAATTCCCTCTGCCCAGCGTGAATAATTCCATGACCTCACGAGCAAAATTTTCATTAGGGCTTTTTTTGCGATTCTGTTGATTATTAAGGAATTGTAACATAGCCGCATCTTTAGAAATAGCCATGAGTAAATCCCCGAATTTTGCAAGTGCGTGTGTCCGTAACGTATTGTTTTGTTGTTGAATGAAAGTCGCCAATTTACTTCGACACGCAAAATGATTGTGCCAAAAAAGCGTCATCTTTTCTCTCAGAACACCTTGTCCTTGCCCCATACGCGCCACCCAGGCATCGTTTAGGTTTCCAATTGTTTCGCGGCGTTCCTGAGCAAAGTCCTTCAGCTGTTCCTTCATTTCTTCCCGATCTGTCGCTGCTGATTTAATGACTTTTTTAAGAGACATGTAAGGCACTGTTTTTACAAGGTCAAACGAATCGAATTGGCGACTGTCATGGAACAAATTTTTGACGAGCTGCCGACGTGACTTAGATAAAGCCTCCTGTACCTCGACTGGCGAAGCACCAAACCCCGCTCGCCAAAAAAGATGTTGGATAGTACGTTGGTGTTGGGTAGAGTCCATGTGATTTATAATATGGTGTTTGAAGGTTAGAGTAGGATTGTTGGAATAAGGTTTAACGCAGCGGCAAAAAAATAACCCTACCAACAGTTTGGTAGGGTTAAGAAATAGTTTGTAACAAATTGATTTTTACCAGAATACAGTATAAAGCGTTATGATAACTGCTACCACTACTAGGGCCCCTGCCGCAAAAGAACCTTTGATACGGAACATAGAAGCATCAATTTCAAGTCCTTTGTCGCTTGGTTTCCAAAGACCCAGAACAACCATAACGGCTACACAAATTAAGAAAACGATACCCATCCGATCTAAGAAAGGAACAGTGGACCAATCAGCTCCCGGAAGCCAATTGTTGTGCATGGAGAAAGCAAGTAAAAAGCCACCTACAATGGCAAATAGAGCACCTGCTGAGTTGGTTTTTTTCCAAAAAAATCCTAATAAGAATGCAGCAAAAAGACCTGGCGAAACCAATCCAGTCATTTCTTGGATAAACTGAAAGCCGCCTTTGTCTATTCCCATATAAGGAGAAATAATAATCGCCAAAATCATGGCTACAACAATCGTAACGCGGCCAATCCAGACCATTTTCTTCTCGTCGGCATCCTTCGCAATGTATTTCTTATAAATATCAAGGGTGAAAATTGTAGAAATACTGTTGGCCTTACCAGCCAATGAAGCTACTATAGCAGCCGTAAGAGCAGCAAATGATAATCCTTTCAACCCTACCGGTAATAAATTAAGAAGAACTGGATAAGCGCGGTCGGGTTTAAGTACGTTGTCATTGAGCATTTCGGCTTGAAAGAGCCCTTTTTGATAAAGTGTGTAGGCTGCTATACCAGGCAATACGACAATGACGGGCATTAGGAGTTTCAAAAATGCCGCAAATAAAATCCCTTGGCGGGCGGTTTTGAGGTCGGCGCCAAGGGCGCGTTGGGTAATGTATTGGTTACACCCCCAATAATTAAGATTTACAATCCACATTCCGCCAATCAAAACCGTCAATCCTGGCAAATACATATAGGCATCTTTTGTACCACCGTCTCCATCAGGATACGATAGTTGACTTGGTTTGAAGATCATATGGAAGTGATCCTGTGAGTTTGTAAAAATAGTATTAAGAGCACCTGAGACCCCCTCCACTCCAAACTCTTCGGACACCAAATCAAGGGCCAGATACGTAGTGGCTAAACCACCCAAAATCAAGAAGAAAACTTGAATCACATCCGTATAACCAATTACTTTCATCCCACCTACTGTAATCAGAATAGCAAATACGGATAACCCAATCATACAAGTAGTAAAGCTAATTCCTGAAATAGTTGAAACAGCCAAAGCCCCTAAAAACAGAATAGAAGTAAGGTTCACTAATACGTATAGTAGCAACCAAAAAATGGCCATTGTTAAGCTGACAGTTTCATTATAACGCTTATTCAAAAACTGAGGCATCGTAAAGATGTGGTTTTTGAGATAAATGGGCATAAAGAAAATTCCCACTACAAGAAGCGTAGCGGCTGCCATCCATTCATAGGTTGCAATAGCCAATCCGACTTTGAAACCATCTCCCGACATTCCGATAAATTGTTCAGCAGAAATATTGGAAGCAATCAATGAAGCGCCAATGGCCCACCATGTAAGGGAACCTTCAGCCAGAAAGAAGTCGGTAGTACTGGCTTCTTTGGATTTTTTTCGTTGATAAATCCAGTACCCATAGCCGGCGACTATGATAAAGTAAAAGAGAAAGACTAAATAGTCGAGGGTCTGTAGTTTTTGCATATTGCAGGCAGGAGGTTAAGTGATTGGGTTAAAAAAACAGGGTGCAAGATACCTAAATGTGTGTAAAAACGCAGAAAAAATACTATTTTATTGCTTTTCTACAAAATAATCGTTCGGTTTCCGTGGATAAATACACGGTCATTAAATACTAATTTGAGGGCTTTTGACAATACTGATTTTTCAGTGTCTTTTCCAAGGTTAGCCATGTCGGTTGCTGTAAAACGGTGATCTACTTCCTTAACATCTTGAGCAATAATAGGACCTTCATCCAGATTGTCGTTGACAAAATGGGCCGTGGCTCCAATAATTTTTACGCCCCGTTCGTAGGCTTGACGATAAGGATTGGCCCCGATAAAGGCGGGTAAAAAAGAGTGATGAATATTGACAATGCGATTGGCGTAATGTTTGACAAAATCCGAAGTTAAAACCCGCATGTATTTGGCCAAAACCAAGTATTCGGGCTTGTATATCTCAAGTGTCCGTAAAATAGCTTCTTCGTGCTCCTCGCGGGTTTTGTGTTCGTGCGAAATAAAATGAAAGGGAATACCAAATTTGCTGACCAAGGGTTGGAGTGTGTTGTAATTGCTTATAACGGCCTGAATCGTAGCATCTAATTCATCGAAGGCATACCGAATCAACAATTCACCCAAGCAGTCGTGTTCTTTGGTAACAAAGACAACCACATCTTTCTTTTTTTAGGATTGAGTCGAAGGTTCAAGCCTGTTGGCAGGGTTTGGTGTAAGTCATCCATAATTTTCCCGGGCTCCCCTTCGCCTTCAAATTCGGTTCGCATAAAGAATTGACCTGAAGGACTTACGTATTCGTCTTGGCGGATAATGTTTTGATTGTGATTATACTTAACTCACAGAGGTTTGCAAAACCAATTTTGGAGTTTTGATGATTTGAAAGTTTGTATTTATCAAAGATTTTAATTTATCTCTATAGCTGCCAATATCGGCAAAAAAGTCTCTTATTCG
>Ga0247843_1000659_pt1 | contig 79394 bp, 77 predicted proteins | sample LaCruzMarch2017__FD_192420 | JGI IMG/M metagenome (GOLD analysis project Ga0247843, IMG submission 192420) | Freshwater microbial communities from meromictic Lake La Cruz, Castile-La Mancha, Spain - LaCruzMarch2017_8m | ecosystem: Environmental > Aquatic > Freshwater > Lake | place: Spain... | reverse complement strand
GGCGAAACATCCTCCCATGGTGGGCGGAGTCAAGCACGGGTTTTAATGTTTGGGACCCTGAACTAAGGAGTATTACCATGGCAACAGCCAAAAAAGCAGCAAAAAAAGCAGTAAAGAAAGCAGCCGCAAAGAAGCCCGCAGCTGCCGCTAAGAAAGTCGTTGCAAAGAAGCCAGCGGCCAAGAAAGTCGCTGCTAAGAAGCCCGCAGCGAAAAAAGTAGCAAAGAAAGCAGTCAAGAAAGTTGCAGCTAAAAAGCCCGCAGCCAAAAAAGCAGCAGCTAAAAAGCCTGCCGCTAAAAAAGCTGTTGCTAAAAAGCCCGCAGCCAAAAAAGCAGCAGCCAAAAAGCCTGCCGCTAAAAAAGCTGTTGCTAAAAAGCCTGCAGCGACCAAAGTTGCTGCAAAAAAAAAATAGTTAAAAAAGCTCCCGCTAAAAAGCCGGCAGCCGCTGCCCCCTCGACCGCCGCAGCTCCAGGTGCAAAAACTGCCCTGAATCCTGCAGCGTCTTGGCCTTTTCCTACGGGCGGCCGTCCCTGAGCTTTTAGCAGAGGTTTGCTAGACCTAGCCGCCTGGTTCGCCAGGCGGTTTTTTTATCCCGTAAAGAAAATTGGATTCACAAGAGTGCGCACTCGCATGCGACAATGTCATTCTTGTTTCTCCACTCGGGACAGACTCTCTTATGATTGGCGAAATCCTCCGCTTCCTACTCGATATCGGCTTTACATTGATTGGCGCAGTGCTGCTAGCACGCACGTGGTTACAGGCCGTCAAGCTCCACCCGTTTAATCCGATCTCACAAGCCGTTCATCAAGCCACAAATTGGCTCGTGACGCCTTTGCGCCGAGTGGTGCCCACAGACGGTGGCACCGATTGGGCAAGCCTGCTCGGCGCACTCCTCGCGGCGATCGTTTATCTGATTTTGTTATGGTTAGTCTCTACAGCAAGCATGCTGCCGGTGAAACTGATCCCGGGCATCATTGGTGCAGGCTTTGCGACAGTTGGACGTTGGGCGCTCAACCTCATTGTTTGGCTGACCTTGATTCAAGCCGTGCTTTCGTGGGTCAATCCCATGGCGACTGTCATGCCCGTCTTGAGGACACTGACTGCGCCTTTACTCGAGCCCATCCGTCGCATCATGCCCAAACTAGGTGGCTTTGATCTGTCACCCTTGGTATTGTTGATTTTGGCGCAAATCGCCATCATGGTGCTCAACCGCATCACCTATCAACTCTTCCCGCTATTCATCCTGTAGCGAGGCTTTAGCTGCCTGCGAGCGGGACCACACGCGTCGGTCCCGCACCGCTCACCACCTGAACGCGTTGATTCATCATAATTGGCAAGTCTGCTTCCTGAGCAATCACCCGCGTCTCACCGTTATCCAAACGGACGGTGATCTCCAGACCCTCTTTCTTTCCTATCTGTTCTTCCACAGCATTGCCCGCGAGCGCTCCCAAGAGTGCGCCACCGATAATCGCCAAGGTGCGCCCTGTTCCGCCACCTACGGCGCTACCTGCCACGCCACCCAAAGCACCACCGGCAATCGCACCTCCACCTGATGTCTGATCACTCTGAATCGTGATGGGACGTACATTGATCACCGTACCATTTCTAACAATCTGATCCCGCTGCGTCTGGTTATAGTTGTAAACATTGGCGGAAGCGGAGGGTTTAGCGCAGCCAGTCACCAATACAACACTGGTCAACGCAAGCGCACCGATGGCTAGACGAAAGCCAGCCCTGGCCCGAATACAATATTTATCAGTCATCACAAGACTCCTTTCAAACACGCTCACGCAGGTAATCGTAAATTGCAATAGGCGCTGAGCATGGCGTCAATCTCGGCTCGGCTTGGAGCATGGTTTTGCGGACCACGCGAAGCAATCTTAATGGATCCCATCAGATTTCCAAGTTTACAGGCATCGGACCAACTCCAGCCCTGTGTCAAACCATATAACAAACCGGCTCGATGCGCGTCACCGCAACCTGTCGGATCCACCAGTCCTTGAGGCTTGACTGGATCGATATGCTGCTCTTGACCCTCAGTATAGAGCGTCGCGCCCATTGCGCCACGCGTCACAACGACCGCCCGTAAATGTTGAGCGAGTGCCGCGATTGTCTTGCCTGTACGCTGCTCTACAACGCTTGCCTCATAATCGTTGACCGTGAGCGCTTGCGCCAAGCTGAGCATGCTCATGATGTCATCCCCATCGAAAAGAGGCATCGCCTGACCTAGATCAAAAATAAAAGGCGTCCCTTGGGCATGCAAGCGTTTGGCGTTCGCCATCATGCCGGCTTTAGAATCGGGAGCCACAATCGCCCAGGCGGCCTGGTGACCGGTTAAATCATTTTCTGAAGAACGATCCATGGCGCCTGGATGAAAGGCCGTGATCTGATTGTCATCCAAGTCCGTGGTGATGAAACATTGCGCAGTCAAGGTCCCGGGCAGACTACGAATCATCTTGACCTCGATACCGAGCTGTTTAAAACGCTGTACATAATCTGAAGCGTCTTCGCCCACCGTCGCGACGGGAATCGGATGCCCACCCAACAGTTTCAAGTTGTAGGCAATATTGCCCGCGCAACCGCCAAACTCACGGCGCATACGAGGCACTAAAAAGGATACGCTCAATGCATGAATGCGATCGGGCAAGATGTGGTCTTTAAACTGTCCTTCGAAGACTGCGATCGTATCGAAAGCGACTGAACCACAAATTAAAACTGACGCTGTCATGTTGTATGCCTCAAGGAAAAAATGGTTTTAGCGTGTAGCCGTTAATCTGCAAACCTGTCACAGCAACGGGCAAAGAAAGACTGACTTCCTGATTTGCGGCGAAAGGCTTATCAGCCAGCTGGGCAGGGAGATATTCGTTGGGACTCATACGTTTGCGTGAGACAACCGTACCCGATGCATCCGTAAGCTCCAGAGAAAGCCCAGGCCATGGTTGCGCTTGATTCAAGCGATTACGCAAAGAAAATCTCAAGGACATCTCGACAGGCTTACCCTCTTGGGTTGGAGATGCATGACGCTCAAAAGCAATCACTGACACGGTCATCCGCTCGATATATCGACGCAGACTCACTTCGCAGCCAAGTTTTGCGCACATCGCATCAACAGCAGGGCGTAATGTGGGGATATGTGTCGCAATATCGTTACGATAAACATAAGCGAGCTGAATGACGAGCAACCCTAACGCAAGCACACTCGCCAAACTCCACAGCAGCATCTTTAGTCTCGGCGTATCGACTTCATCGACTAAAAACTCTGGTTGCGTCCTTCCCACCGAAGGACCTTCGCCACGAAGTCGGGACTCACCTAGAATTGCCCCGGAGGATTCGGAGTCCGTGCGCACAGAAAATACGGCGGGCTCAGAGACCTCTTGCTCTCTGCGTTCGAAGGGCTCGCTTCTTTCAAGACGATGCCTCAATACTGCGGGCTCTGCAGCCGAGGCCACAGGCACTGCCGTCGCACTTGTCGCTGCGGGAGCCGAAAACCGAACAGGCTCAACGCCTGGACGCTGCGTCAACGTGGGGAGCTGGCTTTCAAGCGTCGCAAAGCCATCAAAAATATGTGCGCAAGTCCCACAGCGCACTAAACCATTCAACGCTTGCAGCTGTTCAAGTTTGACAACGAAGTCACTGTGGCACTTTGGGCAACGCGTGATTAAACTCATGCGATCACCTCAGGGTTTACGACCAGCTAAACAAACCCAGCCATCGCGGGCTTGCCAGACTGTCATCGCTAGCCAAGGAGCATACGCCTGCGCGACCTCCACGGCCTGCCGCTCAAGCACACCCGAAAGCACTAAACAACCTCCCGAGCGAACACGTGTTGCAAGCATCGGCGCTAAAACTTTAAGTGGATTGGAAAGAATATTCGCGACAACCACGTCAAACAACCCATCCACTAAGCCTTCGGGCATCTGCGCATTGACCTCAGTATGATTGGCCACTGCATTGGCAGCCGTTGCTTGAACGGCTTGTTCGTCTATGTCGACCCCCGTCACGCTTGAGGCGCCCAGCATTTTGGCGGCAATCGCTAAAATCCCAGAACCACAACCATAATCCAATACTGTCGAGCCAGCCGCTAACTCATCGGCCAACCATTCAAGACAAAGATGGGTCGTAGGATGGCTGCCTGTGCCAAAAGCCAAACCTGGGTCCAATTGGATTGCGATATGTCCGGCCTCAGGTGCCTGAGGCATCTGATCTGCATGCCAACTCGGCACAATCAAAATGCGCTCGCCTACCGAGATGGGCCCAAACTGTGACTGCGTGAGTCGTACCCAGTCCGCATCGGGGACCTGGCGCAAATGCCATGGCAAATCGGTCTCTCTATCCAGATCCTGGCGCGCACTGGCCAATAGTTGCTCTGGGTCCGCACCGTCCGCCAATAGGACCACAAGGCGATTGCGCGCCCAAGCTTGCGTATTGGGTTCACTGCCAGGCTCTCCAAAAAGGGGCTGCTCTTCGTCGGTATCAAGGTCTGCATCTTCGACAGAAACAGATAACGCACCGGACTCCAGCAGACCGTCGGAAAGGGGCTCTGCAAGAGAGCCAGGGCACAAAAGAACCAGTTCACGCATCGTGTTTTCCGTGACGTGCCATGTCGCGCTGTTAAGTCGCGCGGGAAGCGAGCTTGTGCTCGAGATAATGAATACTAGTGCCTCCCTCGACAAACTTTGCGTCGGCCATCAACTCGCGGTGTAGAGGAATATTGGTTTTAATGCCTTCGACAACCATCTCTGACAATGCGATCGACATACGCGCCACTGCCTGAGCTCGTGAATCGCCATAGGTAATCACCTTAGCGATCATCGAGTCATAATTCGGTGGAACAAAGTATCCATTAAACGCATGCGAATCGATACGCACACCTGGACCGCCTGGCGTGTGCCAGTTGGTGATGCGGCCAGGGCTTGGCATAAAGGTAAATGGATCTTCGGCGTTGATGCGACATTCCACGGCATGGCCGCGGAATGTAATATCCTTTTGACGTAGCTGAAATTTTTCTCCCGCTGCCACTCGAATCTGCTGCTGCACCAGATCAATTCCAGTGATGAGCTCTGTCACAGGATGCTCAACCTGAATGCGCGTGTTCATTTCGATGAAATAAAACTCGCCATTCTCAAACAGAAACTCAAACGTACCGGCGCCGCGATATTCGATCTTGCGGCAGGCCTCGGCACAACGCTCACCGATCTTTTCGATCAGTTTGCGATCGACTCCGGGAGCAGGCGCTTCTTCAATCACTTTCTGATGACGACGTTGCATAGAGCAGTCACGCTCACCAAGCCACACAGCGTTTTTTCCGCCATCCGCCAAGACCTGGATTTCAATGTGACGTGGGTTTTCAAGAAACTTTTCGAGATAAACCTCTGGATTATTAAATGCTGCACCGGCTTCAGATTTGGTCATGGTGACCGCATTAAGCAAAGCCGCTTCGGTGTGTACGACGCGCATGCCTCGTCCACCACCACCGCCTGCCGCTTTGATAATGACGGGATAACCGACCTCACGGGCTGTGCGCAGAATCTCGTTCGAGTCATCAGGTAATGCACCCGCCGAACCAGGCACGACGGGGACACCGGCCTCGATCATGGCGCGTTTGGCACTCACCTTGTCGCCCATCAGGCGAATCGACTCAGGCCGCGGGCCGATGAATACAAAACCGCTCTTTTCTACCCGATCGGCGAAGTCGGCGTTTTCGGACAAAAATCCATAACCTGGGTGGATGGCTTCGGCGTCAGTGACCTCAGCGGCCGCAATGATGGCTGGCATATTCAAATAGCTATCGCGCGAAGCTGGCGGGCCTATACAGACCGACTCGTCTGCTAGGCGCACATATTTAGCGTCGCGATCGGCTTCGGAATGGACCACTACGTTCTTGATGCCCATTTCACGACACGCGCGCTGAATACGCAGTGCGATTTCGCCTCGGTTGGCGATCAGAATCTTTTCAAACATATCAAACGATCACAAAAAGAGGCTGGCCGTACTCGACCGGCTCACCGTTTTGAACCAAAATTTCCTTGATCACTCCGGACTTGTCTGCCTCGATCTCATTGAGCAATTTCATTGCTTCGATGATGCACAAAGGTTCGCCTTCTTTGACTGTCTGGCCGACCTCGACAAACGATGGGGAGTTTGGATTGGGTGCACGATAGAACGTCCCCACCATAGGCGCCTTGACCGTGTGACCGACAACCGCGGCAGGGACGGGCGCAACCGGTGCGGCAGCCGCTACAGCCTCTGCGCCCGCCGGGGCGGGTGCATATTGCTGAGGAGCCGGTGCGTAGGCGACGGGCTGTACCGCCTGTGAAAACTTGACAATACGAACCTTACCTTCGCCCTCTGTAATTTCCAGCTCAGCAATACCAGACTCGGCCACCAAGTCGATTAAGGTTTTAAGTTTTCTCAGATCCATAGTATTTCCGTAAAGTTCTAGATAAGCTCATATTGAGCGGCAAAGCGCACTGCAGCCTCGTAGCCCGATGGACCGAGACCTGCCACCACGCCTACCGCCAGATCAGACAGGTAGGAGTGATGACGAAACTCTTCGCGTTTATGAACGTTCGACAAATGAACCTCCACAAAGGCAATCTTAATCCCAGCAAGGGCATCGCGAATCGCAACACTTGTGTGCGTGTAGGCACCCGCATTGAGGATAATGAAATCGGTACCATCGGTTCGCGCCGCCTGAATGCGATCGACTAAAGCGCCTTCGTGGTTGCTCTGGTAGGTTGCCAACGAAACGCCGAGAGACTGAGCGAGCGTCTTCAGACCCGCCTCTAGCTCAGGCAACGTCGTATGACCGTACAGATGCGGCTCCCTCAACCCGAGCAAATTCAGGTTGGGTCCGTTTAGAACAAGGAGATGTTGAGCCATACCAACTCGCCGAAAGCAATGATCAGGTACGCATTTTTACGCTAATTCACGCCATTTGTCTATCTACGTCTTTGATTTTGCCACTAAGCGTCCAATTCTTACATTTAGATCTTCGGGTGAGACCTGACCAAGAATTGTGTCGAAAATGCGGCCTTCTGCATCTAACAGGACGGTAAAAGGGAGCCCGCCCGCTGCATTACCGAGCTCTCTGACCAATGCGATTCCAGCATGACCGGCTACATATAAAGGATAAGAAACGGGTATTTTAGTGATGAATTGAGAGATATTCGATGCAGTATCAATACCAATGCCAACAAACTGAACACCTGGCAAAGATTTTGATAAGGCATCGAGGTGAGGCATCTCCTCAACACAGGGTGCACACCAAGTTGCCCAGAAGTTAGCAACGACTGGACGACCTAGGAGCGGCTTGAGCGCGACTGGGCTGCCCGTCAAATCCGGGAACGTCGCCTCGTACAAAGCGCGAGGATTAGGCTCGGCTTTTTGCGCGATCCCGCCCGGCAAACCCACCGCGCGGTTCGCCGCCGGCGCGCGCCGTGAGGTCGACTGCCAGGCGAGCCACGCTGTGGTGGCGATCGCCACCAGACCTGCTGCGCCAAAGATCATCGTTCTTCTCTTCATGCCCACTATCATAGCGCCACTCGCCTCGAATGCGTTGATTCCACTCAAGGTTTGACCCCCGACGAGTCTTGAGACATCTGCCTCTACAATGTCGGCAGGAGACTGTTCATGCATCTGCATATACTGGGAATTTGCGGCACCTTTATGGGTGGCTTGGCGCTTATTGCGCGCGCCGCGGGACATCGTGTCACAGGCTGCGATGCGGGGGTCTATCCCCCCATGAGCACGCAACTCGAAGAGCAAGGGATCAAGCTGATCGAAGGTTTTGAACCCGACCAACTAGCGCTCAAACCCGACCTTTTTGTGATCGGTAATGTGGTCACGCGCGGCAACCCCTTGATGGAAGCCATCCTGGATGCAGGCTTGCCTTACACCTCAGGCCCGCAATGGCTAGGAGACTTTGTTCTGCAACGCCAACATGTGCTCGCTGTGGCGGGTACGCATGGCAAAACGACAACAAGTTCTATGCTGGCCTGGATTTTGCAATGCGCCGGCAAAAAGCCCAACTTTCTGATCGGGGGTGTCGCACCCGATCTTGAGGTTTCAGCGCGCTTTGATGTCGAACAACCCTTTTTTGTGATCGAAGCCGATGAGTACGACACAGCCTTTTTCGATAAGCGCTCCAAGTTCGTTCACTACAGACCGCGTACGTCTATCTTGAACAACCTCGAATACGATCATGCAGATATTTTTCCAGATCTGGCTGCGATCGAGACTCAATTTCATCACTTACTGCGCACCGTTCCCCGCAACGGCCTGATGATTACGCCCGCGCATGACGATGCGCTCGCGCGCGTCATCGCCCGTGGCTGCTGGGCCGCGCACACCTTGATCAATACGCACGACGGGTGGCACACTCGCACACTGGATGCCGAGTCTTTTGAGGTCTCAAAGGGCGCGGAGCACTTCGGTGACATCCACTGGACACACTCAGGGGTACATAACCAGCACAACGCTCTCGCAGCCATCGTCGCCGCTCACCACGTCGGCGTCACACCACAAGACAGCATCGCAGCACTCTGCAAATTCAGTGGTGTCAAACGTCGTATGGAGGTAAGAGGCACCGTCCGGGAGATCACAATCTATGATGATTTTGCGCATCACCCCACGGCGATCGCCACGACACTGGCAGGTTTGCGGACACAGATAGGCTCACAGCGCATCCTCGCCGTGCTCGAACCACGCTCCAACACCATGAAACTCGGTACCATGGCGGCTCGCTTGCCCGCGGCATTGGCCGACGCTGATTTGGTTTTTTGTTATGGGCAGCGCGAAGGCAAACAAGCTCTAGGATGGGAGCCTGCCGAAGTTCTCGCTTCGCTTGGCGCACGTATGCAAGCGCATCATGAGATCGAACCCCTCATTGAAGCAATCAAACGCGTGGCGCAAGCGGGCGATCACATTGTGATCATGAGCAATGGCGGTTTCGCTGGCGTGCATAGTCGACTCCTTGAGGCGCTCGCCGCCTCGCCAGCCTAACTATCTCACTTTACAGATTCACCGGAATACCAATATCCATGTACGTTTTATATGAAGAAGATGGCGCGTTCAAAACAGGCCACATCATGGCAGAAGCTGACGCGACACTACAAGTCGAGTCGGAGTCCGGCAAACGCAGCAAGGTCAAGCGAGCCAACTGTCTGTTCACCTTCGCAAGTCCCAAACCGGATGTGCTGCTCCCTCAGGCAGAACGTTTAGCCAACGAGATCGACCTGCCTTTTCTCTGGGAATGTGCGCCGGCCGATGAGTTTGATATTGACACAATGGGTGCTGAGTATTTCGGACATCCGCCCGACACACTTGAAAAAACAAGCTTGTTACTCAGGCTGCATAGCGCTCCCCTCTATTTTCATCGTCGGGGCCGAGGTCGCTATCGCGCGGCACCCCCTGAAATTTTGGCTGCCGCACTTGCGGCTCAGGAAAAGAAGCAACGGACAGCCTTACAAACCGAGGAGTGGGCGCAGTCGATCGCTGCAGGCCAACTTCCGCCAGAGGTTGCCCAGTCTGCGATGTCCCTGTTGACCAAGCCCGATAAAAACTCACAGGCCTGGAAAGCACTCGACGCGGCCTGCGCGCAACGCCAAACAACAGCCGAACGGCTCTTGCTCGACGCAGGCGCCTGGCCTCATGCGCTTGCGCTGCACAAGGGACGTTTTCTCGCAAACTATTTTCCACGTGGGACGGACTTTGCGCCCTGCGACGTCCCGGAGATCGCACGCGAGCTCCCACTCGCAGACGTTGAGGCCTACTCGGTTGACGATATCAGCACCACTGAAATCGATGATGCACTATCCGTCACTCAGCTACCCGATGGTCATTTGCGCGTCGGGATCCATATCGCAGCGCCGGGTCTATCTGTCACTAAAGACAGCGCACTCGACAAGCTTGCGCGCGCCCGAATGTCTACCGTCTACATGCCAGGCGACAAAATTCCAATGCAACCTGACGAGGTGATCGCCGCTTTTTCCTTGGATGAAGGTCGCCCTGTACCTGTGCTGTCTCTGTATGTCACCGCCAACCCTGACACAGGCGAAATCCTCTCGCACGAAAGTCGTCTCGAACGCTTGACCGTACGCGCCAATTTGCGTCACAACCTTCTAGATACCTTCATCACCGAAGAGTCTTTAGCGGACCTAAGCATCGAGCTTCCCCATAACGACTGGATTCGACCGCTTTGGAAGCTGTCGCTCGCGCTTTGCAAACAACGCGAGATCGTCCGCGGCAAGCCTGAAAACAACAATCGCGTCGAATACAGTTTCTACGTGGACGGCGACCCAAACGATCCTCACTCAACCGTGAGGATCGTGCCGCGCCTGCGCAATGCACCTCTGGATCGCCTGGTCGCCGAATACATGATTTTGGCCAATAGCACTTGGGGTGGATTGCTTGCGACCCACGGTCTACCCGGTATCTATCGTTCACAACAAACTGGACGTGTGCGCATGAGCACGCACGCCCTTCCACACGAGGCGATCGGCGTTGCGCAATACGCGTGGTGCACCTCGCCGTTACGACGCTACGTCGACCTCGTGAATCAGTGGCAACTGATCGCGGCCATTGAGCATGGCGTGTCCGCGCCACTGGTCGCTCCATTCAAACCTCGCGATGCGGATTTATTCGCCATCATCGGCGGGTTTGAGTCACAATATGTCGCATGGCATGACTTTCAGAACAGCATGGAGCGTTACTGGTGCTTGCGCTGGCTACAACAACAACAGATCACTGAGTGCGAAGCCACTGTACTCAAAGAGGACTTAGTGCGTCTTAGCCATGCCCCAATGATCGTGCGTTTAGCCGGACTACCCGCCCTTGATAGGGGACAGCGCATCCTATTACACATCACGGCTATCGACGAACTTGCGCTTGACATGGATTGCCGTTTTATCGAAAGTATGGATCACCAACCCCCTGAGGATCTGCTCGAAGCGACGTGAACATCAGCCATCCCTCCTTCGCAGAGGCGTCTTCGCCCGGCATCGCAAACTGGCTCATTGCGCAGCAGCGTTTTTTACGCTGGGGGCTTTTGTTGTCTGTGGCCATACACTTGGCTTTACTCGCTTGGCATAGAGCCGCGCCCCCTCTTTCGACACCCAGACCCACTGAGCTCGAGATCGTCATGGTCAATGCCGCGACTGAGAGCGAGCCTAGTCAGGCGCAACTCCTCGCGCAAACCAATGTGGACGGCGGCGGCCAAGCGCAAACCGGCTACCAGACGACACTCGTTCCGCTCGCGGGCGAGTCCGTCGAACCCGTTATGCTCGAGGCATTGACGCAACAAAGACAACAACTTGAACTACAACAGCAACAGCTTCTCACCCAACTCACATCCAAAGAGTGGGTCATACAGGGACGTCCCGCAACAAACCCTACTGATTCAAGCGATGTCGCCGGCGAGGACCAGATCGATCAAGACAGTATGATTCTCAATGGACAAATCGCCGTTCTAAAACAGCGGGTTGAGCGTGACAACGCACAGCCCCGCAAACACTTTAATGCTGTATCTGCGCGCAAAACAGCCTTTGCACCTTATATCGATCAATGGCGACAGCGTATTGAACAAGTCGGCACGGAACACTACCCAAGCGGCGTTGATGGCAAGTCCTATGGCAGCGTGCAAGCGACCTTGACCATACGCGCGGATGGAACAATTGTGGACCTGACGATTAATCGTCCGTCCAATAAGCCTTTACTGAATCAAGCCGTGCAACGTATTGCTCAACTTTCGGCACCCTTCGCGCCTTTTCCCGCTGACATGGCACGACAAATCGACCAGCTTGTTCTGACTCGAACCTGGCATTTCGTTAACGGCGCACTAGAGACAAGACAACCATGACCTCAAACATCAAACCGACCACCATGCCCTCCTCCCTGACACCGGCGCGCTTTGCGGTGATCGGCAATCCCGTCAAACACAGTCGCTCACCTTCGATCCATCAACAGTTTGCAGCGCAAACCCATATATCCTTGATCTATGAGCATCTGGAAGCGCCGCTCGATGGGTTCATGCACACCGTTATGCAATTTTTTACAAATGGCGGTCGGGGACTCAATGTCACGGTGCCTTTTAAACTCGAGGCGTGGGAGCTCGCGCGAGCGCATCTCAGCGCGCGTGCACAGCAAGCACAAGCAGTCAACACGTTATGGATGCGTCAAGGCGTGTTGCATGGCTGCAATACGGATGGCGTGGGCTTAGTTGCAGATCTGAAACGCTTGGGTGTCCGGTGCGAGGGTGCACGAATCCTGATGGTGGGTGCGGGTGGCGCCGCGCGCGGCGTGCTAGGCCCCTTGCTTGAAACAGGCTGCACCCGACTGCACGTTGTCAACCGTACAGCCGAGCGGGCCCATGCGCTCGTCGCTGAGTGGCATAACGCGACACCGACCGCCTTGCAAGTACTGTCAGCAGGTCGCTTGACCGAAGCCTTGGACCCCATCGGCTGGGATCTTGTCATTAACGCCAGTGCTAGCAGCTTGACCGGCGAGACCCCCGAATTACCCACAGGACTCTACGCACCCGGCGCTTGGGCCTACGACATGATGTATGGCGCCAAACCAACCGCCTTTATGATTCAAGCAAAAAAAGAGGGGGCCTCACAAATCAGTGATGGTTTGGGCATGCTGGTTGGTCAAGCCGCTGAGAGTTTTTTTCTATGGCATGGAAAGCGTCCTGATGTCGAGCCCGTACTGGCGACTTTACGCGCAGAACTCAACCGCGCGTAATTGGGCATTACACTTAAACCTATGCGAACTGCCCGACGTTACCTTGCCCGAGAAATTTACCGCTCCACCTCCGTGGTGTTGATCGCCCTGCTCGGACTTTTTACTTTTTTTACGCTCGTCGACGAGCTTGACACGGTCGGTGATAAGTTTCCGCTCACCGCACTTTTTTATTTGCAGCTACTGTCCGTTCCCACACGCCTCTACGATCTATTGCCGATTGGCGTGCTGATTGGCGCGATTTTGGCGCTCTCAGGCTTGGCTCAGCGCAACGAGCTGGTCATCTTGCGCGTCTCTGGCGTCAGTGGTTTTGGCCTGTTGAAAATGCTCTGGACTGTATCCCTACCCATTATTTTCGGCGCTCTTATTTTGTCTGAATTTTTAACGCCGATGGCTGAAATAAAAAGTAGCGAAACCAACCTGCTCATGCGCGGTAAAGTCGAAGGCGGACGTCTAGCGAGTGGCTACTGGTTCAAGGAGCCGACGCCTCATGGCGGCACCCGCATCATCAACGTTGGCAACTTACTCTCGTCGGGCAACGTCGCCAATCTGCGCGTCTACGAATTTCCCGACGGACGGACGCTCTCGCTCGTCGCGCAATCTGAAGCCGGTCGTTTTGTCGATGGACAGCTTGTCATGCAACAAGTCACTGAAAATCATATTGCACCCTCTCTAGAAAAATCGCTAGCTGATGCCCAGGTGTCTAAGACACCTTCTGTGACCATCACGCAATCTGCCGAGCGAAGCTTTGACACCTCCCTCACAGCAGAACGCTTGATCGCCCGCATTTTGACACCCGAACGGATGTCTTTTTTCGCGCTTCAGGACTATATCGAATACCTCAATCGCAACCAGCTTCAAGCCGATCGTCAAATCGTCGCCATGTGGCGCAAGCTCGCCTATCCCTTTACGCTTCTCGTCATGCTGACGATCGCAGCGCCGATCAGTTTTATGCAGACACGTCGAGGAGGCGTGGGCGCCAAGGTGTTTCTCGGTATTTTGCTAGGCACTGGTTTTTTCATGATTAACCAACTTGCCCTGAACGTAAGCTTGCTCTATCAATGGTCGCCCGTAGTCACCGCACTTCTGCCTAATATCGGCGCGATGATTCTCGCGCTCACCGCGGTCTTTACGATGGAAAATCGCAACGCTATCGCGAACCGTCAGCGGACTCGCTCCTTTTGGAAGAAATCACCCATATGAGTATGTCTAGCATCTGGATGATCGGAGATATTCAAGGTTGCTGCGGCTCTCTTGATACCTTGCTATCTCAGCCCGATATCCAAGAAGATGCCGATGCTCACTTCTGGTTTGCGGGTGACCTCGTCAACCGCGGCCCACAATCACTGGCCACACTTCGTCGGATCATGTCATTGGGTGAGCGCGCAACAGTCGTGTTGGGCAATCACGATCTTCACCTGCTGGCGATGGCGGCCGGAGTCCGCAAAAACGGTAAAAAGGATACCTTAGACGAAATCCTCGCCGCCCCAGATGCGCAGGCCATGATTGACTGGCTACGTCATCAGCCGTTAGCGCATTACGCCTACGGTCACTTGCTCGTTCATGCGGGTGTGTTACCAGAATGGGATGCCGAACAAACCCTCGAACTCGCGAGCGAAGTCGAGGCGGCGCTTCAAAGCGCTGATTGGAAAAAGCATTTACAACTGATGTATGGCAATACACCAGATCAGTGGGATGAGCGTCTCAAAGGACCAGATCGTTTGCGCGTGATCATCAACGCACTCACGCGCGTGCGTTTTTGTGACAAACAAGGCCGAATGCTTCTCAATGTCAAAACTGAGCCTGCGCCCGAGGACAAAGCCCTCATCCCTTGGTTTAACTTACCTAAGCGCGCGACGCGGGACGTGACCGTCGTGTTTGGGCATTGGTCCACACTGGGCCTCAAACTCGATCGCGATGTGATCTGTCTCGATAGTGGTTGCCTGTGGGGTGGCCACCTCACTGCGGTACGCCTTCAAGATCATGCCGTGATCCAAGTCCCATGCGCGCAAACGCTCGACCCGCACGAGGACTGAGCGAGCGTTATACCGTGTGCGCGATCTTGCCTGCTTTGAACCAGTCTTTGAGCAAAATATTGACGGGCTCGACGGCTTCGTAATTGACCCAATGACCGACCTCGGACAAAATCAAACCCTGGCGTCTCGCATGTCCGTCGATCATCTGCGTCATCAGATACTCCGGGGTGCAGGTGATGTCATGCTCCCCCCAGATGATCAACGTCTCTCCGTTGTATAAATCCAAAGCTGGGCCCAACAAGCCGCGCCCCGAGATACCCCGACTGCGAAAGCGGGTGTTGATGCACGAATAGGTATGAATCCCCATCGCAAAATCATCAATGTGCGTATCCGCGTAAATCATATGCGCCCATAAGTTAAAGCGCATTGCCTCGAGGAGGTCCTCGTGCGTCTCGGCACGCTTCCAGTTGACGAGCTTGCCACGTTCTCGACGTGGACCGCCATGGCCACCAGGCCCGAGTAACGCCAAACGGCGAACGGACAGCCCTTTGGCCGCCAAGTTGGCAGACACCAGCCCTCCGAAAGAAAAACCTGCAAGATCGAAAGGGGTGTCGGAGCCAAAGAGTTGCGTCAGACACGCTGCGGTGACATCGACCATGGTTGAAAAGTCATCAAAGCGTGGGTCGCTCGAGTCACCATAGCCCGCCAAATTAGGGATCCAAAGGGAAAAATCTTGAGAAAGCGTTTCGATATTGCGCGCCCAGTGCAGCCAGCTGCCATGTCCACCATGAATCAGCACCAAAGGCGATCCCTCACCGAACTGCCGCCAAACCACCTGGTGTTCACCCACGGTCACGACGTGACGCGTCGCGCGCTGCTCGAAAGCAGCGATCCAGTCTAGAGTCTGCTGGTTCACGGGGCTGGACATGGCTTAGGCTTCCTATTTTGCAAAAGATAGATCATCGTGTCACAAGATATTATCCCAAGGGACAAGTCCGTCAAACGCGTGAAAATTGTGTAAAGTGTTCTTTTTCATCGTTTACCGAGCTTAAACATGATTATTGATTGCCACGGTCACTTTACGACCACCCCACCTCAAGTCGCCAAATTTCGTACCGACCAGATCGCTGAGTTCCAGCAAACTGGTCGGGCTCCGACAGCCCCCCCACCCGCCGTCTCCGATGACGAAATTCGTCATGGCATCGACAATAATCAGCTGCGTATCATGAAAGAGCGCGGCATCGACATGACGATTTTTTCGCCTAAAGCGGTTGCCATGGACCATCACATGGGCAACGAAGATACGAACGTTGTCTGGGCGCGCTACAACAATGAATTAATCAATCGCGTCTGCAAGCTCTACCCAGATCATTTCATAGGCGTGTGTCAGTTGCCACAGGCGGCTGGAGTGCAACCCGGCAAGCGCGTCATCGAAGAACTCGAGCGCTGCGTCAACGAGTTTGGTTTTATCGGTGCCAATATCAATCCCGACCCAACAGGCGGACGCTGGACCGATCCACCGCTTTGGGATAAAAAGTGGTGGTACCCACTGTACGAAAAAATGGTCGAACTCGATGTCCCGGCCATGATTCATGTCAGCGGCTCATGCAACCCGCATTTCAACGCGGTTGCCACCCACTACATCAATGGCGACACGACCGCCTTTGTACAGTTTATGACCTCGGATATTTTCAAGGATTTCCCGACGCTCAAGTTCATTATTCCGCACGGTGGTGGAGCGGCACCCTATCACTGGGGTCGTTATCGCGGTATGGCGCTCGACATGGGGATCTCCTCGCTCGAAGAAAAAGTACTCAATAACGTATTTTTTGATACGTGCGTGTACCATCAACCCGGTATTGATCTATTGCTGCGTGTCGTACCCAACAAAAATATTTTGTTCGCGTCCGAAACCGTTGGCGCCGTTCAAGGCATTGATCCGCTCACCAACTTTTATTTTGACGACACACGTCGCTATATCGACGCGTCCCCTTCTGCGGATAGCGCGCAGAAAAAGAAGATCTTTGCGCAGAACGCACTCGGCGTTTATTCACGCCTACGTGCGCACCCTCTCTGTCAAAGCTGCTGATCGACTGAAATTGGACACTGGTGTGGGGCGTTAGCGCCTCAACACCACGTCCTTGATCACCTGGTGAGCTCGCGCCCCGAGTGCTGCACGCGCCGGTGCATGTTCACCATCCGGCACCCAGATCGGCGCCAAAAAAGCCACCTCAATCCGGACACCTTTTCCACCCAAGACTTTCCATAAGTTTTGCAGCAGAGTCTGATCGCCCACAAAGGCCGCGAAATCACTACGTTTGTCGTGGTGGAAAAACAATAAGGCTACGGGTTGTATCGGGACATTTGCACGCCGAGCAGGCTCAAAAAGATTGGCATAAAAGGGCAACAAATCGAAACCCTGAGACGTTGTTCCCTCTGGAAATAGACCCACCACCTGCCCAAGCTCAAACTTATCCTGCATCGCACGAGCGACTTTTTGAACGGCATGGCGCGAAGCGCGTTCGATAAAAATTGTATCCGCTCCGGCCACTAACCAACCTAGCAATGGCCAGCGACGAATTTCGCTCTTTGCAATGAACACAGCGGCGCGCGCATGGTTGATTGCGAAAATATCGAGCCAGGACACATGGTTGATCACCCAAAGTGCCGGTCCCTCGCGCAAAGGCTCACCTGAGTAAGACACTCGCACACCACACAATAGCAAAAGCACACCTGACCAGTTGCGCTTAAGCGCTAACCGACCTTTGTGCCCAGCCAGCGGAAAAATCATCACAAGTGTTAACAAGCCACACAACACCCAAGTCAATGCCAACGAGGCTCTTAAAAGGAAACGGAATACGTTCAACGAGATCGCTCCCAAACAAGATCACCGCGAAGCACCGTAGCCACCACACGCCCGGGCAACTCACGACCTAAAAAGGGCGTGCATTGGCTGGCCGTAACAATGTTTTCACGGCACACTAACCAATATTCCTCAGGATCCACGACACACACATCCGCAGGTGCGCCAACGGTAAGACGGCCCGGGAAAACAGACCATCCGGCACTTTGACCCAATACCTGACCCGGTGCATACGTGACCAGTTTAAGCGCGTTTCGCAAGGGCACACGCTCTTCTTGTGCCCACTTTAGCGTCAGTGAGAGCAACAACTCCACACCCATCGCTCCCGGCACCGCATCAACAAAGCTCAGATTTTTTTCCAACTCTGTCAGTGGGGTGTGATCCGAGCACACTGCATCAATCGTGCCATCCAACAGTCCAAATCGAATCGCGTCGCGATCACGCTGACCACGCAAAGGAGGGTCAAGCCGAAAATGACTATCGTAATAACCAATGTCGATATCGGTGAGATGCACCTGATTGGCCGCCACGTCGCAAGTGATGGGCCGCCCTTCTTTTTTAGCTGCACGCACCATGTTGATCGCCTCGGCACTCGATAAACGACAAAGATGCATGCGCACCTCAGTGCTCCGTTGTAACGACAGCAAGGTCTGTAACGCAATGGTCTCGGCCTCGACAGGAATCCCCGTCAAACCCAGGCGCGACGCATACGCACCTTTCGCGACGACACCGCCCCGCGACAACCATGCGTCTTGAGGTCGCAACCACACCGCAAAGTCAAACGATTTTGCATATTGCATCGCACGCAAAAGTACCGCAGTATCTTGCACAGGCGTATTACCCTGTGAAAACCCCACACAGCCCGCTTGGGACAGCTTCACCATTTCGGTCAAGGCTTGCCCTTTCAAATCTACCGTGAGCGCACCTAGGGAGTAAACCTTGGCCTGTGGCTCGCGCGCATCATTCAACAGTGTCTGCGGTGGCTGCACGAGGCTGGTCACACCCCCGGCCAAGGCAGCACCCGAGGCATCGTCCGACGGCCCCACACGGGCAGACAGATCCACCAAGCCAGGCAGCACCAACATGCCGGAGGCATCAAGGACTTTTTCGGCGACGAAGCTCTCTGGAACCGCCCCCACGGAGACAATCACGCCCTCGGCAATACAGACATCCGCGTGCGCATCCATGCCATTGGCAGGATCGATGACCCGACCCTGCCGAATATGCAGTCTCATGCCGATACCCCTACAACAAGACTCATCACTGCCATGCGCACCGCGAAACCTGTGGTCTCTTGCTCGACACGTTGAGCCTGTCCACCCAGAACCAAACAATCATCTGGGGCATCAGCCAGTTTTTCCTCAATCAGCCCATAGCATTTGACATACTCTTGAACCGAAGGGATGTAGGTATGGTCAGTCTCGCCAGACTCGTGATCCAGCATGATGACAACGTCGGCGTTCTGTAGCCCCAGCGCCAAATCTGTGAATGCACGCACACCCAACTGCGCGAGCCCCTCGGGCAACAATGTCAAGGGCGCGACCACGCGGACTTCGGCAACACACAAGGTCGTCAGCGCATGAATACAGGAACGCGCTTGACGCGAATGTAATACGGCTCCCACCAGCACCACAGTGAGATGCGCAAAGTCTTTTTTAACGCGACGAATCGTGTACATATCCATCAAGGCGCGCGTCGGATCAGCATGGCTGCCGTCCCCCGCATTGATGATATGAACATGCGGTCCAACATGTTGTGCAATTAAATAAGGCGCACCACTGTCTTGGGTGCGCAAGACAACAATATCCGCATCTAGACTAGCCAGGAAAGATTTCGAGGTGCTTGGCAATGTTTGGATACCGCACCACTCTGCCGACAAACTGTGCGTCGCGCGCTCAAATCCGCGCATGACGGCTGGCGCCTGAGCAGCGATATCTTGATCCACTAAGCTCAGTACTTTTTTTCCTTGAAGGAGCGGTATTTTTTTAATTTCACTTTCTGTTGGAGAGAAAAACAACTCAGTCGCATCGAGAATGCGCGTCAGTATTATCCGCGACACCCCTTCGGTTGTGAGCAGATGTGTGAGAGCACCACGTGGGTTTAGTTGGGGGTTGCGCATGCGTTCATTTAGCCCGGAATCATTTAAGTCAACGCATCAAAATAACGCTGCAAAATGATCGCCGCAGCGACCGCATCGTCAAGCTCATTCCCGGTGATTTTTTGAGCTTCAACGCTCGAGCCGCGCTCGTCAACCAACACAACAGGCAAACCAAACCGCCCTTCGAGTTGACGCGCAAAGCGACGACAATGTTGACTGGCATATTGTTCGTTACCATCCGTCGCCAGCGCCAATCCTACAACCAGTCTTTCAGGTTGCCAGCGCTTGAGCAAAGCCTCGATCCGCTTGAAACGTCCGTCGCGCGTCGCTTCCAAAATAATATCCAGAGGACGGGCTTGTTTGAGTAAGGTATTACCCATCGCGACGCCACATTTTTTAGCGCCATAGTCAAAGGCTAGCAAGGTTTCTTCAGGCATGCCCTGACGCACCTGTCAGCATGATGGGATCGATGCCCAACAGCTTAAGCGCTGCGGGGTAGCGATCCTTGGGCGGCGTATCGAAAATAATATTTTCTTGTGCCGCCACGCTCAGCCAGGCATTTTGAGCCAACTCATTTTCGAGTTGACCTGCGCCCCATCCTGCGTAGCCTAGCGTGACCAGCATATGCTCAGGTCCGTGACCTTGGGCGACCGCTTCCAACACGTCGCGCGAGGTCGTGAGCGCCATGCGTCCGAACTTGATGCTTGAACTGTAATCACCTGCGGGAGAATGCAGGACAAAGCCGCGATCGGTCTGCACTGGACCACCGAAAAATACTGCTGGCAAATGTGCAGGATGTTGCTCAGTGCTTTGTCCAGGGGCGATTTCGAGCTTGAGGTCGATTTTTTCAAGCAAGCCCGCGACACTCAAATCCGTGGGCCGGTTGATCACAAGACCTAAGGCGCCTTTTGAACTGTGCTCACACAAATAAATGACTGTTCCCGCCAGATCACCCGACACCATGCCCGGCATCGCCATCAAAAACTGATTTGACAGGTCGGTCACAGTCTCGGCAGCGCGTTGGGATGCGTCCATAAGTGTGGATCAGATCTCCATCAGCTCAAAATCTTCTTTGCGGGCACCACATTCGGGGCAGACCCAGTTTGGCGGAACATCCTCCCAGCGCGTACCGGCAGGAATTCCCTCTTCGGGCACGCCCGTTTCTTCGTCATAAATCCAACCACAAATTAAACACATCCAAGTACGCATCTTTCTCTCTTTTAGTGGAACCCGTCAGTCCTCAAGGAAAAGGACAGGTAAAACGGGTCATCTCTTACAATGGGGTCAATCTTAACCAAACCTACCCATGCGTGCCTACACATCGCTTGTCTTTTTGACATGAATCAACCTATCGCAACACCCATTACTCTCCTTTTCGGCCCTTTTGACCCGACCGGCTCGGATGGCTTGCCCGCGGACGCGATCACCTGTGCCGCACTCGGTGGGCACGCCGTCTCTACCCTGACAGCCATCACGATCCAAGACAGCGCCAAAAGCGAGTCCGTTTTCCCCTGTTCCGCCGAGCAAATCGATGACCAGGCGCGCTGCGTCCTAGAGGATATCCCTGTTCAAGCGATCAAAGTCGGCGCACTTTCCTCGGTGGCTGCCGTGAGCGCCGTCGCACAAATCGCCGCAGATTACAGTCAAATCCCTCTGGTTTTACATCTTGGCGCCCAGGAAATCGACACTGAAACCCCTGCCGAAGAAGAGGACGAGGTGGACGACTTGATTGGCGCCGTCATTGAGTTGCTCGTACCCCAGGCGCATATTGTCGTCATTGAGGCACGTCGACTAACCCAATGGATTAGCGACGAGGTGATGGAGGCCTCCGGACACACCGGAGGCGCCCAAGCGCTTCAAGCCATTGGTGCCCAGTGGGTGCTTGTGACTGGGGTCAAACAGCGCCCAGGCCATCAGGCTCACGTGCTCACTGGACCTGAAAGTGAAACGATCGCCTGGCCAAGCCCGGTCTTTTCAGAGCGGACCCGCGACTCAGGTGGCCTGATCGCCACGGCGCTCGCCTGCCTGCTGGCGCGCGGATTAAGCGTCCCCAACGCTGCAGAGCAGGCCTGCGCCCATGCGGGGCAAGCCCTGTTACAGTCTTTTCAACCGGGCATGGGGCACCTGATCGCCCGACGCATACCGATCGCTCCTTAATGGGTCCTTGTTCTCTGATGCAACCGAATCTTAAGTTTCCCACTGGCCTTTATGGCGTCACCCCAGACTGGGATGATGCCGCCCGCCTCGAGCTCGCGGTTCGCGCCGCTGCACGCGGTGGCATGAAGGCCTTGCAGCTTCGTCACAAAACCGCTGAGCCTGCACTGCGCCGCCATTTGGCGCAGACCTTACTCCCGGTTTGCAACGAACTCGGCCTGGTGTTTCTGATCAATGATGACTGGCGCCTCGCGCTTGAGCTGGGCGCCCATGGCGTGCACGTAGGTCAGCATGATGACGATCCGGCGCTTGTTCGCCGCGAAATCGGCCCTGAGATGCTTCTGGGTGTCTCCTGTTATGCCGATCCGCAACGCGCCCAACGCTTACTCGCGCTTCAAGTTGCCTATATCGCCTTTGGTGCCATGTATGCCTCTTCCACCAAACCACACGCTCCGACAGCTCCACTGAGCGTGCTCTCCGAGGGGCAAGCACTTTGCCAAGCTTTGGGCGAGCCTCGTCCCGCCGTTGTTGCGATCGGGGGCATCGGTATTGCTCAAGCCTCGACCTTGGCGCGCGCCGGTGCCGATGCGATCGCCGTCGTCGGCAGCCTATTTCTCGCTCCCGATATCGAAGCCGCAGCGCGCGCCTTATCCGCGTCTTTTAGACAGACGCCGCCCGCTTCACCTCTTTCCACATCCTCGCTTCCCGTTTGAACGGAGTATTTTTTATGTCACGCAACGTTGAACTTTTCGAACGCGCCTGTCGCAGCATCCCCGGTGGCGTCAACTCTCCCGTTCGGGCCTTCCGTTCAGTCGGCGGCACACCGCGCTTTGTCGCACGCGCCCAAGGACCCTATTTTTGGGATGCGGATGACAAACGTTACATTGATTACATCGGCTCATGGGGTCCGGCAATTCTTGGTCATGCCCATCCCGAAGTGGTCAAGGCCGTCCAGGATGCCGCCGTCCACGGCTTGTCCTATGGCGCGCCAACCGAGACCGAAGTCATCATCGCCGAAATGTTGATCGAACGCATGCCTTCGCTCGAACAAGTGCGTCTCGTGAGCTCTGGCACCGAGGCCACGATGACAGCGATCCGTCTTGCACGTGGTGCGACGGGTCGTAACAAAATCATCAAATTCGAAGGCTGCTACCACGGTCATGCGGATAGCCTGTTGGTCAAAGCGGGCTCAGGACTCTTGACTTTTGGCAACCCGACCTCGGCTGGCGTCCCGCCCGAGTTTGTGGCGCACACCATCGTGCTCGACTACAACGATATCGAGGGTGTTAAAGCTGCGTTTAAACAGCATGGCAAAGAGATCGCCTGTGTCATCGTTGAACCGATTGCGGGCAATATGAACATGGTCAAGCCGATCGCAGGCTTTCTTGAAATCTTGCGTAGCGAATGTTCTGCGCACGGCGCCTTGTTGATTTTCGACGAGGTCATGACGGGTTTCCGAGTCGGCCCCCAGGGCGTTCAAGGCCTGACCGGCATCAAGCCCGACATCACTACTCTGGCCAAGGTCATCGGTGGCGGCATGCCCATCGGCGCTTTTGGTGGAAGCGCCGAGGTCATGAAAAACATTGCCCCTCTGGGTGGTGTTTATCAGGCAGGCACTTTGTCGGGCAATCCTGTTGCGGTCGCTGCTGGCATCACCACCCTCAAGCTCTTGTCTCAACCAGGTTTTTACGAAGCCCTGGACAGACAAACACGCGCCTTGACCAAAGGACTCACCGAGCGCGCGCATGCACACGGCATCCCATTTAGTGCGGACAGCGAGGGTGGTATGTTCGGTTTGTATTTCTCAAACGACATCCCAACCACACTCGCTGCAGTATCTGCCAGCAATATCGAGATGTTCAAGGTATTCTTTCATGCCATGCTCGATGAAGGCGTGTACTTTGCACCGTCGGCCTATGAGGCGGGCTTTGTCTCCTCGACGCACGATGACAGCGTGATTAGCGCAACCATCGCTGCTGCCGACAAAGTGTTTAAACGCTTAGCCAAAGGCTAAACGCCCAGATAACGTGTCCACAGATTCCGCTGGGTATCCAGCTCAGCGGAGCTGCCTTGCCACACCACCGCGCCCCGCTCCAAAATCACATGCCGATCGGCCAGCTTTAATAAGCGTTCGACATACTTGTCGATCACGAGAATGGTCTGTCCGCTTTCGCGTAAACGCGCAAGACATTGCCAGATTTCTTCACGCACAAGAGGAGCAAGTCCCTCGGTCGCTTCATCCAGCACGAGCAGTTTGGGATTGGTCACTAACGCGCGTCCAATCGCTAGCATTTGTTGTTCGCCACCGGAAAGTTGATTCCCCATATTGCGTGCCCGCTCGCGCAAACGAGGAAAGATTTCAAAGACCCTCTCGACATCCCAAGGTTCAGTGATCTCGGGATTGCGGTGCGCGGCAAACGCCGTGAGGTGCTCTCGCACGGTTAGATTGGGAAAACACTGTCGCCCTTCGGGCACGATCGCCAAACCTAGGCGTGCAATCCGGTCAGACTCCCAACCCGCAATGCTCTCACCCTCAAAGCTTAGGGTGCCTGCCATCAGTGGCAACTGACCAAACAGCGTTCGGACCAGCGTACTTTTACCCATGCCGTTACGCCCTAACAAGGCTACGACCTCGCCTCGCCGGATCTCAAGCGAGACATCGAACAACACCTGGCTCTGTCCGTATCCACTTTGTATATGATGGGCATGCAACATCAAGCCTGCTCCTCACCCAGATAGGCTTCTCGTACTCCAGCATGATGACGGATTTCCTCGGGTGTGCCGGTTGCGATCATGCGGCCATAGACCAACACAGAAATGCGATCTGCAAGCCGAAAGACCGCCTGCATATCGTGCTCGACCAGCAACATCGTCGTGCGTCCGCGCATTGAGGCAATCAGCTCGGTCAGCTTAATCGTTTCATCCGGCCCCATGCCTGCCATCGGCTCATCCAGCAACAACACGGATGGTTTAGATGCCAAGGCCAACGCAAACTCGAGTTTGCGTTGCTCTCCATGCGGCAAGGTTCCCGCAGAGACATGCCATACAGCGGGCGCGATGGCACAATCGTACGCCAAGGACTCTGCGGCCTCGCGCAAGATCATGTCCTGCGCGCGGGCACGCCAAAAACTAAAGCTACTACCCGAGCACGCTTGCATGGCGAGCAACAAATTTTCAAACACACTGAGCTGTTTGAAAATATTGGTAATCTGATAAGAGCGCGACAAACCCGCTTTCACTCGTTGATGCAAACTCGCGCGCGTGACATCATGACCCTGGAGCGCGAGTCGACCACTGTCAGCAGACACTGAGCCTGACAGTAAATGAATCAGCGTCGACTTACCCGCGCCATTGGGACCTATCAGAGCATGAATCTCACCGGGCAACAAAGAAAGCGAAACCTGATCGCATGCGATCAGCGCGCCATAGCGCTTGGTCAGCTGCTGCGCCTCTAAGACGGGGTTGGCATTTGAAACAAGGGCACTCATCGCGCAGCGCTCCGTTTAAACATCCCCGCCAAACCTCTCGGTGCAAACAACACGATCGCAAGCAACAAGACACCCAAAGGTAAGTGCCAATAGTCCGTATACAAGCGCAACACTTCCTCAAGCCACAGCATCACCGCGGCTCCCACGAGTCCGCCATAGCGCAAGCCAATACCCCCGACAATCACCATAATGATGAGATTGGCCGAAGCCGTCCAGTGCATCAGGCTTGGCGAGACAAACTGATTGTGACTGGCTAACAGTGCACCTGCGAGCCCGGCCATCACACCTGCGATGACGAAGGCCAGCAGCTTAATCCGAAATACCGGATAACCCAAAGCCTCCATTCGAGATTCGTTTTCTCGAATACCCTGCAAGGCCTGACCAAAGCGGGCATTAATGAGACGATTGAGCCACCACAAACAGGCCAGCACTACGACCAGCACAACGTAATAAAACGTCCGATCATCCGCTAGATTCAGCCCGGGAAACAAACTCGGTCCCTTTAAGTTAAGGCCATCTTCGCCCCCATACTGACGCAGCGAGATAAACAGATAAAACACCATTTGGGCAAATGCCAGCGTAATCATGATGAAATACACGCCACGCGTTCGCAAGGAGATCATGCCGATGACAAGCGCCAAGGCGCCCGCGACCAACATCGCGACGGGCCAGGCAATCAAGGCTTGCGAGATACCTTGCACGGAGAGCATCGCGACGACGTAGGCGCCCGCACCAAAAAAAGCCGCATGCCCCAGCGCGACCATCCCCCCATACCCCAAAATAAAATTCAAACTCGTCGCAGCCAAGGCAAAAATCAAAACGCGTCGGACAAACGAAACATAAAAATCAAGATTGAGTGCAGGTGCAATGAGCGGAAACACCAATAGCAACACAAGGCCCAACACAGACATATTGGTCGCAGTGAATAACTTGCGCATCATCAACCGCGCGCCGGAAACAAACCTGAAGGTCGGAATACCAACACCACCGCCATCAGGATATAAATAGATAATGCCGCAAGCGTCGGACCCACGCTGGAAGCGACGGCAGGCGAGAAAAAAAGCTTTAATAATGAGGGTAAAAAGGCGCGCCCTGCCGTGTCCACAAAGCCCACCAGCAAAGCACCCACAAACGCACCTCGCATTGAACCAATCCCGCCGATGACGATGCACACCAGTACCAAAATCAGAATTTGCTCGCCCATCCCTGTCTGAATCGCCGTCACCGGCCCGAGCAAAGCACCCGCAAGCGCGGCCAGCATCGCACCCAGCACAAAGACCCCCAGAAACAACAGTGGTACGCGCACGCCCATCAAGGTGGCCATCTGTCGGTTGGACGCCCCCGCGCGTACGAGCACGCCGGCTCTCGTGCGGGTCACAAATAAATAAAGGCCTAGAGCGGCCGCCAAGCCCACCGCGATGATCAACAGCCGATACGCCGGATACATCAGATCGGGGGTGAGTTGAACAGGTCCCGACAGCGCGGGTGGCATACTCATCATCATCGGTGCAGGTCCCCAGATCATCTTGATTACGTCATTGGCAATCAAAATCACCGCGAACGTGCCGAGCACTTGCGCCAGGTGATCGCGGATGACAAGTTTTCTGATCAAGACAAGTTCGAGTACCAGCCCCACCAGTCCCGTCACCACGGCCGCGACGACGACAGCGGCAACAAACGACTGCGTGACCTGCATGGTTTGCGCAGCAACATAAGCGCCTGCCATGTACAGCGAGCCATGCGCGACATTCAGGATATCAAGGATCCCGAATACCAACGTCAGGCCCGCTGCGATCAAAAACAACATCAGGCCGAATTGCAGTCCATTGAGCAACTGCTCGGCGATCAGCGTCGAACTCATGTTATTTCTTGCATTGACCCACGTAGACGTCCTGATAGGAGTCAAACACCTTGCCCACCAACTTATTAGTGATCTGACCTTGTGCGTTCTTTTCAATGACACGCAGGTAATAAGGCTGAATGGGGAAGTTGTTGATGCCGTATGTGAACGGACCGCGCACCGAAGCGAAGTCTGCCTTTTTAAGCGCAGCCAAGACCGCCGGACGATCCGCCACATTGCCCTTGGTGGCTTTGACAGCGGCATCGATCGCCATGATCACGTCGTAGGCCTGTGCCGCATAGACGGAAGGTGTGCGATTGTTGTACTCCTTGCGGAAGGCTGCGACAAATTTTTTGTTTTGAGCATTGTCCAGATCATGGGCCCACTGGGCCGTATTAAACATGCCAAGCATGGGCTCGCCCACGGCACGGATCACATCTTCATCGCCTGAAAAGCCTGGGCCAACAATCTTGATGCTCTTGTTTAGACCTGCGGACACAAACTGTTTGATAAAGTTAATCCCCATACCGCCCGGCAAAAAGATATAGACGGCCTCTGGCTTGGCGTCGCGCAGTTGTGCCAACTCAGCCGCATAATCGATCTGACCAAGCTTGGTGTAGACCTCTTGACCCACCGGTGCTTTGTAGCCACGCTTAAAACCATTCAGGGCATCCTTGCCAGCCGGATAATCCGGGGCCATGATCACCATATTTTTAAATCCACGGTCAGCGGCGACCTTGCCTGCCGCCTCGTGAAAAGCATCATTCTGGTAGGACACGCCGAACCAGTAATCATTACACTGCGCGCCCGCAAACTGGCTCGGGCCAGGGTTATTGGAGAGATAAGGAATCTTTGCGGCAAACAAGGTGGGGCCGACAGCTAATGCCACATTTGATCCGATCGGGCCGGTAAAGAAATCAATCTTGTCACGTTGAATGTAACGATTGACCAGTTGACGTGCTTGATCAGGATTGCCACCCATATCCGTCTGCAAAAACTCTGCGGGTTTACCGCCGAGCTTGCCACCCAACTCTTTGATCGCGAGATTAAAACCATCGCGCGCCTCCGCGCCGAGTGCGGCGAAAGGACCGGATAAATCATTCGCGATACCGACTTTGATCGGTGCCTGCGCGAACGCCAATCCCGGCACAAGTGCAGCCAGGGCAAGAAGTTGCTTGATCAAACGCATAAAAGTCTCCTAAGCGATCAGTTGCCCTGCTTTGGGCAAAAAAGGGGGTGCTGCTGCAGCGCAAATAGTAGCAGGTGAGCCCCTTTGCGCAATGCTTCCGACCCGCTCAGAGGGATGAAAAACAGGTGATAATGATGTTTTGCTCAACTCTTTATTAGCAGATCAAACATGCCCGTTAATTTGCACATCCCCTCCGATGACGTTGTCTATCCCGTACCCGGTGTTGAAATCGGCGTCACCGAAGCCGGCATCCGCAAGGCAAACCGTCGCGACTTGACGGTCTTTCGCTTGAGCCCGGGCTCAACCGTTGCAGGCGTCTTTACCCGTAACCGTTTTTGCGCTGCCCCCGTGCTCGTCTGCCAGGAACATTTAGCCGGCGCAGGCCCGATTCGTGCCTTGGTCATCAACACAGGTAACGCCAATGCTGGCACCGGCGAGCCTGGGATGCAAGCTGCCAACGAAACCTGTCAAGCACTCGCAGCGCTCATGCAGCTCGACAGCAAGCAGATTTTGCCCTTTTCCACGGGCGTCATTCTTGAACCCCTGCCGGTTGACCGCATCAAGGCGGGTCTCCCTGGTGCACTTAAAAATCTGAGTGCAAACAACTGGGTGTCCGCTGCACACGGCATCATGACCACCGACACTCAGCCCAAAATCCACTCTCAGCGCGTGAGCCTAGGCGGTCACAGCATCACCATTACCGGCATTAGCAAGGGCGCCGGCATGATCCGTCCCAACATGGCGACCATGCTGAGCTACCTCGCTACCGACGCCGGCATCGCCCAACCGCTTCTCAACCAGCTCGCCAAAGAACTCGCCGATGTATCGTTTAACCGTATCACGATTGACGGTGACACCTCGACCAACGATTCTTTCATTGTGATTGCCACGGGCAAGAGTGGCTTGACCATCGACAGCACCGGACATCCTCAATACGCGGCACTCAAAGCCGCGCTGGCAAACGCCGCCACCGATCTGGCCCAAAAAATCGTGCGTGACGGCGAAGGCGCGACCAAATTCATGACCATTCGCGTCGAAGAGGCGAAAACCACCGAAGAGGCCTTACAAGTCGCCTATGCCGTGGCCCATTCACCACTGGTCAAGACCGCTTTTTTTGCCAGCGATCCAAATCTAGGCCGTATTCTGGCCGCAATTGGCTACGCCGGGATCACGGATCTCGATGTCAGCGGTGTCAAGCTCTGGCTCGGTGAGGTATTGGTTGCCACCAAAGGCGGACGCAATCCAGATTACCAAGAGGCCGATGGCCAACGCATTATGAAAGAGCCTGAAATCCTCGTGCGCATCGCTCTCGGCCGTGGCACGATTTCCGACACCGTGTACACCTGCGATTTTTCGCATGAATACGTCAGCATCAACGCAGATTACAGATCCTAATGAACGCTCCTATACAAACAACAGGCCAGGAGATGGCCGAGCTACTCGCACGCGCCACGCGTGTTCTAACTCAACTCGAGGCTTGGTTACCCCCCGCACCACCCACCACGAACTGGGACGCGCGCGCCTATCGCTGGCGTAAACGTGGGACCTCGCATGGCTGGCTCGATGCGATCGCCAACGTTTCGCTCATTCACACCAAAGACCTACAGCATATCGAACGTCAAACAGAAGTCATCGATCGCAACACGCGTCATTTTATCGAGGGCAAACCTGCTAACAATGTCCTCATGACCGGTGCGCGCGGCACAGGCAAAAGCTCGCTCGTCAAAGCCATGCTCGCCGCCTACGGTGATCGTGGCCTGCGTCTCATTGAGGTCGATAAATCTGACTTAGGTGACCTGGCTGATATTGTTGACCTGGTGGCCAAGCGCCCCGAGAAATTCATTGTGTTTTGTGATGACCTGTCCTTCGAAGAAGGTGAGTCTGGCTACAAAACACTCAAGTCTGTTCTGGACGGCTCGGCGGCCTCAACAGGTAACAATGTCCTCATTTACGCAACCTCCAACCGTCGCCACCTCATGCCCGAGTACATGAGTGAAAACCTTCAGACCAAACACGGCGCGGACGGCGAACTACACCCTGGTGAAACTGTCGAGGAAAAAATTTCTTTATCCGAGCGTTTTGGCTTGTGGTTGTCCTTTTACCCCTTCCGCCAGGACGACTACCTGGACATCGTCTATCACTGGCTCCGCACTCTAGGATGCTCGGAGGCGCGTATCCTAGAGTCACGGACTGAAGCGCTGCAATGGGCACTTGAACGCGGCTCACGCTCAGGTCGTGTCGCCTGGCACTTCGCGCGCGACTGGGCCGCCCGCAATGCCTGAGAAAATCATTGACGTCGCAGTCGGTGTTTTACTGCGACCCGATGGCACGGTGCTTTTAGGCAACCGCCCAGCTGACAAGCCCTGGCCTGGCTGGTGGGAGCTTCCCGGAGGCAAGCTTGAGCCGGGCGAGTCTGTCTTACAAGCACTGACTCGCGAATTAAAAGAAGAAATCGGCATCACCGTCACTCAGGCCACACCCTGGGTGACCTACGTACACAGGTACCCCACCACCACCGTTCGACTCGCCTTTTGTCGCGTCACCGAGTGGACAGGTGAGCCGCAAAGCTTGGAGGGACAATTACTTCGCTGGGTACCCATCGATTCCGCCCAGGACGTTCCCCAACTTTTACCGGCAACCTACCCGCCGCTGCGCTGGCTACAACTCCCGAACGTTTATGCGATTTCGTCGGCTGGGTCACCTGAGCACCTTCCCCAGTTTTTAAACAGGCTCGCTCAAGGACTTGCGGCAGGCATCAAGCTCTTTCAATGGCGTGAGCCTGGCTGGCCGGGCGGTCCCGCTCAAGCGGCTCTCCATCAAGCTCTGAAAACCATGCTTACCCGTTGTCATGCTGCGGGCGCGCGCGTCTTGGTCAACAGCATTCACCCCGAGGCGTGGTGGCATGAGGCCGATGGTGTGCATTTACGCTCGCAGGATGCCGAAAACCTGACAAACCGGCCGATATTAGACAAGGACAAGCGCGTGGGCGTCTCCACGCACAACCTCGCTGAGCTCGAACACGCACGTGCACTCGATGCTGATTTTGCCGTGCTTGGGCCGGTACTCCCGACCGCGTCACATCCTGGACATCCCGGTATCGGCTGGGACAGCTTCGCCGAACTCAATGCGCAGGCAGGTTTGCCCGTTTTTGCTTTAGGTGGCCAGTCCACTGCTACGCTTGTCCGCGCCCAATCAGTTGGTGGGCACGGCTTTGCTGGGATTCGCGGTTGGATTACCTGAGTCATCAAGGCTCTTAAGGTCTTGTGCGGACCAGCCCCCACCCAGCGCAGCAACGAGTCTCACGCTCGCAGCAAAACGATTGCCCACCAGAGTAATATAGGTACGCTCATTATTAAGCGCGGTAGTTTCAAGCACCGCCACACTCAAATAATCAATTAAACCCTGATCGTACTGATTGCGCGCCAGTCTTAACGACTGTTGAGCGGACTGAACTGCCTGCTTTTGCACGACTTCTTCTTGTTCGAAGACACGCATTTGCACCATCGCATTTTCCACCTCTTGCAACGCCGTCAAGACCGTCTGACGATAAGTCGCCGCCTGAGCATCGAATTGCGCACGCGCCTGATTAATTTGCGCTTGCCTTGCACCCCCATCAAAAATCAAGGCGGCGAGCTGTGGGCCCAGAGCCCAAATCTGCCCTGGCGCACTAAACCATTGCGTGAGATCGTTGCTACGAAAGCCTCCACTCGCATTAAGCGTGAGACTCGGAAACCAAGCTGCCGTCGCCACGCCAATCTGCGCGTTCGCAGCCGCAGTTCGCCGCTCTGCAGCGGCGATGTCCGGACGACGCTCCAACAACTCTGATGGCAAACCCACGGGCACAGCGGGAGGAATGAGTGGGACTTTTTCAGCTTTGATCGCAAAGGTCGAGGGTGGCCTTCCAAGCAAAACAGCCACCGCATTCTCAAAGACGGCCCGCTGTTGCTCTAAATCGATGAGTTGCGCACGGGTACTGGCAAGCTGGGTGCTTGCGACCGCCACATCGCCCTGCCCGGAGATCCCCGCGTTATAGCGGTTCTGTGTCAATTTGAGTGCCCGCTCATAGGCCGTCACCGTCGCCGTCAACAACCGTTGCTGCTCGTCCAACACACGTACCTGCAAGTACGCAAGCGTCATCGCAGTTTGTGCCGTGAGCCGAGCGCCAGAGACATCCGCGGCCAACGCGAGTTCAGTCGCATCGGTCGCTTCGATATTGCGGCGAATACTGCCCCAAATATCGAGCTGCCAACTCGCCTGCGCGTTCAAACCATAACCCGTCATCGCGGCACTCGTGCCACTCGAGACGCCACCACCACTGCGTGTCGTATTGGCCGTCGCTGAAATCGTGGGCAACAACGGCGCACGTGCGCCCTGCGTCACCGCGACGGCCTGCCTGAATCTCGCCTCGGCTAAGGCGATATTTTGATTGGAAATATTCAATTCAGTGATCAAGTCACTGAGCACAGTATCTTTGTACATCGACCACCAAGGACCGCGAGGCTCATTCGCAGCCGGACGCGCCACTTTCCAGCCCGGCGTTTCCTTAAACTGTGTCCCGACATCCATCGTCGGACGTACGTAATCCGGACCGACCATACAGCCAGCGATCAGTAAAGAGAGGCCGCACACACTCGCAATGCCCAAAAGACGACACATCTGCTTTAACCGTATAACATACCAACGCAAAAAACCAGACTTCATAGAGGTGTCGATCCAGGTCTAGAAGAAGAAGTATCCAGTCGCGAAGGGGACCTCGCCGCAAGCCACAGGCGGAAGCGATCTAAATACAAATACACAACAGGGGTAGTGTAGAGCGTTAGAAGCTGACTCACCAGCAACCCCCCGAGGATCGTAATGCCGAGCGGCTGGCGCAACTCCACGCCCGCTCCCGTCGCAAACACAAGAGGCATGGCTCCAAAAATCGCCGCGCACGTCGTCATCAAGATCGGCCGAAAACGTGTCAAGCACGCTTGATGTATCGCTTCGCGCGGCGAGAGTCCAAGCCGTCTTTGCGCATCCAGCGCAAAGTCGACCATCATGATGGCGTTTTTCTTGACAATACCAATCAGCAAAAACACCCCGATGAGGGCGATCAGACTGAACTCCGTCTTGAGTAATAAAAGAGCGAGCAAAGCCCCAACGCCCGCAGAGGGCAGCGTTGACAAAATCGTCAGAGGATGAATAGTGCTTTCATAGAGCATGCCTAGCACCAGATACATAGTGATCAGTGCCGCCAAAATCAACCAAGGTTGATTCGCCAGGGCAGTTTGCAAGGCCGCAGCGGTCCCTTGAAAACCCGCCTGAATTCTGTCGCTTGGCAAATTGATCCCAGCGACCGCCTGATCAATCGCTGCATTCGCTTGTCCGAGCGATACACCGGGTGCCAAATCGAAGGAAATCGTATCGGCAGCCAACAAACCTTGGTGCCGGACACTCAACGGCGCATTGGTCGTTTCAAATTTCGCGAACGCAGACAACGGTACGCGCTGACCACTTTTACTCAACACATAAACATCGCTCAACGACTCCATGCCTTGAGCATGACGCGGCGCGACCCCCATCACCACACGATACTGATTTCTCTCTCCGTACATGACCGAAATCTGGCGCTGACTAAATGAGTTGTTCAGAACAGCCGAGATACTCGCCATCGGCACATTCAGTCGCTGTGCGGCATCGCGATCAATCACAATGGAAACCTGTCGCCCTCGATCTTCTACATCAGTATCTACATCTACAAGCTCAGGAAGCTGTGCGATGGCTTGCTGCACTTTCGGTAACCATTCCTTGAGATCAGAGAGCTCGTTGGCCATCAATGTGTATTGATACTGAGAACTGGTTTGTCGCCCGCCTATCCTAATGTCTTGTTGTGGGATTAAAAACAGCCTAGCGCCCGGGATACTGGCGAGTTGAGGCCTGAGGCGGTTGATGACTTGGCGCACAGGCACCTTGCGTTCGCTCAATGGTTTGAGCTGAACCGCCAAAAAACTGGAATTACTGCCACCTCGACCATTTGCATACGCTGTGACGGTATTGATCGCCGGATCTTTCATCAGTACCTGACGAAACCGATCCAGCTTGGGTTTCATCGATTCAAACGATGTCCCATCATCGGTGGAAAAGAATCCAAGCATCATGCCAGTATCCTGCTGTGGAAAAAATCCTTTAGGGATCACACCATACAGATAAAAATTAAAGCCTACCGTCGCTGCCAGCAACAGCATCATGAAACGACCATGCGCTAACGCCCAATTCAAGGAACGCGAATAGGCATTGACGGTCGCATCCATGCTACGCACCAGCACACGCTCAAACCAACTCGCGCGCGCCTTCGTCTCAGATTCGAGTGCTTTACGCTTGAGCAATCGCGCGGCCATCATGGGGGTCAGCGTTAAAGAAACAAACATGGAAATCAAAATCGCGACCGACAATGTCACGGCGAATTCACGAAACAAACGTCCCGGCAATCCCCCCATTAACAAAATTGGAATAAATACAGCGATGAGTGAAATGCTCATCGAAAGCACCGTAAATCCAACTTCCCGCGTACCTCGCAAAGTGGCCCGTTTGACCGATTCGCCACGCTCGAGATGACGCATGATATTTTCCATCACCACGATCGCGTCATCGACCACAAAGCCGGTAGCTACGATCAAGGCCATCAACGACATCGTATTGAGCGAATACTCAAGCAAATACATCACGCCGAAAGTACCGATCAAGGAGACCGGGACAGCCACCGTTGGGATCAATGCGGCGCGCCAATTGCGTAAAAAGAACAACACCACCAACATTACAAGGCCAATGGCAATGATTAAGGTATGTTCGGCCTCTTTGACCGAAGCACGAATACTAGGCGTACGATCTTGCGCAACGCTCAAGTTCACAACGGCCGGTAACATGGCACGTAATATTGGTAGGTCCGCGCGAATCTCATCGACAGTGCGAATAATATTGGCCTTAGCTTCGCTGCGCACGAGCACCAAAATCGCCTGCTGATGATTGAAATAACCAATGTTATTAACATCCTCAACAGAATCCTCAACCCTGGCAACATCAGAGAGCCTGACGGGTGAATCGTTGCGCCAAGACACAATCAAGGGTTTGTAATCTGCCGCCTTCCACAGCTGATCGTTGGCCGTAATCATCCAGCGATGACTGTCATTCTCCAGAAAACCTTTGGGCTTGGTCGAATTCGCCGCAGCAATTGCTGCTCTGACCGCATCCAGCGCAACGCCGTATTGCGCCAAGGCATCAGGATTGAGCTCGATGCGCACGGCGGGCAAGGAGCTTCCGCCAATCTGCACCTCGCCAACACCCTGCACTTGAGAAAGTTTTTGCTGAACCGTCGTCGAGGCAATGTCATAGAGCTGTCCCTGAGACAGCGTCGCAGACGTCAACGCCAAGGTCATGATTGGTGCAGCCGAGGGATTCGCCTTGCGATACGAAGGGTTGCTCTGCAAACCACTCGGCATCATGGCACGTGCAGCATTGATCGCACCTTGCACATCTGTGGCGGCACTGTTGATATCGCGACTAAGATCGAACTGTAACGTGATACGTGTCTGACCTGTCGTACTGCGCGAGGTCATCTCTGTCACACCCGCGATCGTGCCGAGAGAACGTTCCAGAGGGGTAGCGACCGTCGCAGCCATCACTTCAGGACTGGCCCCAGGCATGTTGGCTCGCACAGAAATGACCGGGAGCTCAATCTGCGGCAAGGGCGCGATCGGTAACAAACCATGCGCGAGCCAACCCGCCAACACCACGCCCAGCCAGATCAGCGTCGTCGCGACCGGACGTACGATGAAAGGACCTGAGATATTCATGGTGTCAAGGAAGCATCTGGCGCACGCTTCGTGTGCGAACGTAACCGGTCAAAAAACAGGTAAATCACCGGCGTTGTAAACAGGGTCAACACCTGACTCACGAGCAAACCACCCACCATCACCAGACCGAGAGGCTGACGCAGTTCTGCTCCCGTTCCGGTCGAGAGCATCAGCGGGATCGCGCCAAAGAGCGCGGCGAGCGTGGTCATCAAAATCGGTCTAAACCGTAATAGCGCGGCTTGTTCGATCGCTTCTCTAGGCGAAAGTCCTGACTTTCGTTCTGCATCCAATGCGAAATCAATCATCATGATCGCATTTTTCTTGACAATACCGATCAACAAGATAATCCCGATAATACCGATCATGTCGAGATCGCGTCCGGTCAGTAACAAGGCGAGTAACGCACCGATCGCGGCAGACGGCAAGGTCGATAAAATTGTTACGGGGTGGATAAAACTCTCATACAACACCCCCAGTACGATGTACATCGTAATAATGGCCGCGAGAATCAACAACAAGGTACTGGACAGGGAGGCCTCAAAAGCACGTGCGGCACCCTGAAAGCGGATTTGTATCCCTAGGGGCATTCCAATTTCTTGTGTCGCGCGCGTCACGGCCTCAACCGCGCTCGACAAAGAGGTCCGCGGACTCAAATTAAATGAGATCGTGACGGAAGGAAACTGATCCAAGCGATTAATCACCAACGGAGTCCGCCCTTCCGTGACCTTGACGATTGTATTGAGCGCAATGGGCTTACCCGTGCTGCTCTTGACATACACCGAACCTAAAGACGACGGGTCACGACGAAACTGCGCGGGCACTTCAATCACAACACGATACTGATTGGACTGGGTAAAGATCGTTGAAATCTGGCGCTGACCAAAGGCATCGTAGAGGGCATCATCGATCGCGGCCGCAGATACCCCCAACCTTGCCGCAGCATCACGATCGATGTGAATGAATGTATTCAGACCTTCCTCTTGAAGATCATCCACGACCCCCGTCAATTCGGGCTGAACCCTCAGCTGATCCACCAGCTTGGGTACCCACTGCGCCAAGAGTGAAGGATCTGCCGCCTCGAGCGTCATTTGATATTGTGAACGACTCACTCGATCCTCGACCGTCAGATCTTGAACGGGCTGAAAATAAAACTGCAAATCCGTCATGAGACTCAACTCGTTTTCCAAACGCCGAATGACTTGAGTCACATTTTCATGACGCACATTTTGATCACGCAGTGCAATCTGGATTCGACCGGTATTCACTGTTTCATTGATGCCATCAATCCCAATAAAGGAGGCAACACTTGCCACATTCGGATCTTTCAAAATGATCCCTACCGCCTCTTGCTGACGTTGAGACATCGCATTAAAGGATAGGTTTTGAGGCGCTTGCGTGACCACTTGAATCAGCCCTGTATCCTGCGCAGGAAAAAAACCTTTAGGGATCGCCAAGTAGAGAAGTGCCGTCAAGACAAAGGTGCCCACAGCGACAAAGAGAGTCAGCGTCTGATGTCGTAACACTATTTTCAGACCACGTGCATAACTACGGATGAGCGCTTCAATCCAACCATGTGTTTTGCGGGCAACCCAACCGTACTTCTGCGTATTGCCTGCACGCAACAAACGGGCGCACATCATCGGCGTCAGCGTGAGTGAAATAATCAGTGATAGAAAAATAGCGACCGCCAAAGTGACCGCGAACTCTCTAAAGAGGCGCCCGACGACCTCGGTCATAAATAACAAAGGTATCAACACCGCAATCAGAGACAGCGTCAGGGACACCAAGGTAAAACCGATTTGCGAGGCGCCTTTAAGCGCAGCCTGAAGGGGCTTTTCGCCGCGTTCAAGATAGCGTGCGATGTTTTCAATCATGACAATCGCATCATCCACCACAAAACCTGTCGCGATTGTCAACGCCATTAAGGTCAGGTTGTTGATGCTAAAGCCCATCAGATACATAATCCCAAAGGTACCAATAAGCGACAGCGGCACCACGACACTAGGAATCAGCGTAGCTGTTAAGGTTCGTAAAAATACAAATGTGACCAGCACAACCAGACCAATGGCGATCAGCATTTCCACCTGGACGTCTTTAACCGAGGCACGAATCGTTTGCGTTCGATCCGACATCACCGTGACATCGAGATTGCCAGGCAAAGCCGCTCTAAGCTGGGGTAGCAATTTATGAATGCGGTCAACGACCTCAATCACGTTTGCGCCAGGCTGACGTTGCACGTTCAACAAGATCGCAGGCTGCTGGTTCGCCCATGCGGCTAGACGCGAATCTTCCGCATCCAACACCACCTCGGCGACGTCACCAAGCCGCAAAGGCGCCTCGTTGCGATACGCCACAATGAGATCTCGGTAATCCGCGGGATTTCGAAGCTGATCGTTGGCATCGATCGTAGTTGAGCGCACCGGACCGTCAAGCGTTCCTTTGGGCTGATTTACATTCGAAGCCATCACGGCAGTTCGCAGATCCGCAAGCGCCAAGCCGTAGGCTGCGAGTGCTTGCGGATTAGCCTGAATCCGCATCGCTGGTCTTTGTCCTCCGGCGATCGTCACTAAGCCGACACCTGAGACTTGGGATATTTTTTGGGCCATCCGTGTCTCGACGAGATCACGCACCTGGGGCAATGGTACCGTAGGTGAAGTGATGGCAAGCGTGATGACAGCGGCATCCGCGGGATTCACTTTATTGTAGATGGGCGGTGCCGGTAATTCTTTTGGGAGTAAATTCGACGCGGCGTTGATCGCAGCCTGAACCTGCTGTTCCGCGACATCAAGCGGTAGCGCTAAGGAAAACTGTAAGGTGATAGAAGAGGCGCCTGTCGTACTGCTTGAGGTCATCTGGCGTAAACCCGGCATTTGCCCGAACTGTCTTTCTAACGGTGAAGTCACCAAGGCAGCCATCACTTCGGGGCTCGCGCCTGGATAAAACGTTGTTGTTTGTATGGTGGGGTAATCCACCTCGGGCAACGAAGAAACCGGCAACCATTTATAAGCAATCAAACCGCACAACAACATCGCGATCATCGCCAGTGTTGTCGCGACAGGCCGAAGAATAAATGGCCGGGAAATATTCATCGATTTGGCTCTATCACGCGTACCTTTGCACCTTCACGCAAACGGTCTACACCCTCCAGTACCACGCGCTCGCCCGCTTTGATTCCATCGAGAATCACCAAAGACTCCGCAGTCCTGTCTCCCACTTTCACCATGCGCACAGAGGCCGTACCCTCAGGCTCAATGACATACACAAATGCACCTCGATTACCCTGCTGGATCGCACTCGCAGGAATCGTCAACGCATCCTTCAGCGTTCTAACCTTCATGCGAACATTGACGAACTGGTTGGGAAACAAAGCATCATCGGCGTTTTTGAACTCCGCTTTGAGCTTGACCGTACCCGTTGTAATGTCTATCTGATTATCAATGGACATGAGTACACCTTGTGCGAGACGCTTTGCATCCGCACGGTCGTACGCATCGACCTCGAGCTTTTGTCCTGCAAGCATCGGTTGCCTCACCGCGGGCAAATCATTTTCAGGAAGTGTAAAAACAACTGAAATAGGCTGAGTCTCTGTTATCACGACGAGACCGACAGGATCATTCGCGTTCACTAAGTTGCCCGCATCCACACGTCTTAAACCAAGCTTGCCAGAGATAGGTGCTGTGATGCGCGTGTAGCTCAACTGGAGACGCGCGTTATCAACCGTCGCTTGATCGCTTTTGATCTGACCTTCAAATTTTCTGACGAGTGCTGCTTGCGTATCTAGGAGCTGGGGAGCGATCGAATCTTGTTTGCGCAAGGTCTGGTAGCGCTGCAAATCACGCTTAGCGTTTTCATATTGCGACACATTTTGCTGTTGAGTTCCGAGCGCTTGATTGAGTGCGACTTCGAAAGGCCGTGGATCAATCAACGCCAATAATGTGCCCTCCTTGACCTGCTCGCCCTCTTTGAACAATACCTCGAGCAACTCGCCCTGCACGCGACTGCGCACAGTGACAGTATTTAAGGCGGTCACCGTACCAAGCCCACGTAAGTAAATATCAAGATCCTGCAGCCGCGCCGCGGCCACCCTCACAGGTGTTGCGGCACTCATCCCAGCCGGCGGCCCTTTTGGCGCCACTTTTTTCGTAGTGCCAAACTGCCACCAACCAAGACCCGCCAGCATCAAGGCAATAATCAACCACATCAAGGGCGAGCGAAACGCCGACCTTGCCACATTACTTTCAGACATATGAATTCCAGCAGGCCCTAAAGGGCACAAAGGGTCATTTTGAAGGCGACGTCATGATTGACCGCCTGTGGTCGTTGTTCGCCATCCTGTGAGGAATAACGAATCCAGACCATGTATTTGTTAGCGCTGATTTCAGGGAACACGTCTGCAGACTCATCCACCCAAACGCGAAGCAGCTGATAAGTTTTGCCAGCAAGCATTTGCTGATAAGCCCCCTGCGGTGCAACCGCATCCGTTGGTTGTCCCGTCTCGCGCAATAAGCGCATAACCATGCTGATGCCTGCTTGCAGGGGCATCAGAGAAGACATCCAACGCTGCAAATCATGACAACGCTGAGCTTCTGTTCTGTATTGCCAGGCATGAAAGGAAGGCATATCCACTTGCGTACCACCGCCGGGTACGGCTAAGCGTCCTCGCAAACTACTGAGCCACTCATTCGCTCTGAGTTCCTGACCTGTTTTACCTGCAGCATTGAGGTTGATCATGACACGTTCAATTTCTACGAGCATTTCGGCCAATGTTTTCGGCTCGACCCCGGGGTGATCTCTCAATGACAGCAAAACGCCGCGCTGTCGCTCTAAATCTTGAAGGACAGTCCCTTTCATATCCGTACGTTCGGTCGCATCCAGCAAGTCAAACAATGCCCCGAGCGCGACCTGATGGTGCCGCGCATCGCCAGGCTTGGCAAAGAACATCAATCGATCAAGCAGAGACTCCAGGCGCATCAGCGCACGGACTCGCTCATTAAATGGGTATTCAAAAAGAATCACTAGTTCTCATCATCCAAGCCGATGCGGCATTTGCGGTGTATTTAACGCATTTAGCCTGATTTCGCTAGGTTACACCACGCTTTATGCAAGACCAATACTTGTTTTTCAAGATCCTCCAAGGATGTTGTTACCATATTGGCAATTATATCGTCAGCCGCTACGCGTCGTTCAGTGCGGGACGCCTGCGCTGCCATAATCCGGCGAATAGTCTCGATGGGTATTGCGCTGCGGGCGTGCACGCGAGCAATCTGCGTCTCCTCATCACAATCGACCACACAAAGTCGGTCGACTCTCTCGCGCCAGCGTCCGGACTCGATCAGCAAAGGAACAACAAAAACAGCATAAAGCCCTTTTGCCTCATGGGCTTGGCGAAGAACTTCCTTCGCGATGAGAGGATGCAAGATACCCTCTAACTCAATCCGGCGACGGGCGTCCGCAAACACCAGTTCACGCATCCGACCCCGGTCGAGGGCACCACTCTCATCAATCAGTCCTGCGCCAAAAACGCGGCTAATCGCCTCGATCGCCGCTCCGCCCGGCGCAGTGAGCTGGTGCGCAATCAAATCCGAATCAATCACAGTCGCCCCCCAGCTCGCCAATAAATTAGCGACATGGGTCTTGCCTGAGCCTATTCCTCCGGTCAGACCTAACTTGAACATCCCGTTTCTCCTGGAAATTCGCTTACAACGTATCAAAAAATAGCATCAGGATACCTCCAAGCGCCAAACCTGGCCCAAAAGGCATGGGCTCTCGTAACCGGCGCCCACCGAAACACGCGGCCAAAGCGACAATCAACATGCTTGAAGTGCACGCCAATAACCACACAAAAGGTAAAGCCCAGCAACCCAACCATGCGCCAATCGCAGCCGAGAGTTTGAAGTCTCCATGTCCCATCAGCGTCTTGCCTAACCAGGCACCCAACAAGCCTGCTGGCAACCAAAGAACAATATATCCCGCCGCCGCCCCCCAAACCGCAAGTTCCAGAGACCGCTCGCCCAAGCCCGCAGCATGCCACAGCAAACCCAGCCATAAAAGAGGCTGCGTGAGGACATCCGGTAACAAATGCGTACGGGCATCAATCCGAGCAAGCAGCAAAAGCACGGCGCAAAAAGCAAACGCCACAAACGTTTCGACTTCCAGCCCCCAGAGTAAGGCTGCACTCGAGGCGCATACACAGAGCAGCGACACAAACAGGACATCCTGCCACTGAAGCCCACAAATTGCCGGTTCACTCGAAGTCAACAAATGCAGCTCAGAACCCTCCATTAAGAGTTGCTGAGGTATTTTCCACGATAACCAAAGCAGGGGTACAGACAACAACAAACCTATCGTGACCCCCACAAGCGCGATCCATAGCTGCTCACCCACTTTAATCTTTCCTTTGTATGAGATGTACAGCCATGATGCCAAGTGCGTAAAATGCAATCATTCTTTGTAAGATCCTTTTGTTTTTAATTGGGAATGTCATCATGTCAGGACGAACTGCAGGGCACTCTTCTCTACGTGCAACGATTTACCGCACTCTTGCCCTTTGCTTGCCCGTCGTCGTTGCCGGCTGCGCCCAGATGCAACAGCAAATGCAACAGCCCGGCTACTACAACCCTCCGGTTGCAAGCTCAACCACGGACGCCATTGAGAATGCCGAGTCACCCTACGGCAGTCAGACGATTCGAGCGCCAAGCCAGATTCAAATTGGCTTGAAAGGACGCCCCTCGGACGCCGCGCCTGTGCAAGGGCAACCCGCCGCTGTGACTCAAGCGGCGGCGAACGACTCACTCCAAGCCTCTCTGTTTCCCGAACCGCTGACCTTTGCCGGTACCTTGCCCTGCTTTCATCCTGAAATGAAGTGCTCAGCGCAACGCATCACGATCACCTTGGCACCCAATAGTCGCTGGCGCGCTCGCGCTGCCTACTTGGAACAGGCAAGCAAGAGTGGACCTCCACTCGCTGATCAAGGCTGCTGGCGGGTTATTCCTCAGGCCGTTCCTCGCATTGTTTTGCTGAACCCCTCGGGTAACGTACGCGCAGAGCTCGCGCTGACCTCAACCAACGTGCTGCGCCTAGTCTCCATCAACGGCGATTCGGTCAACCTGACTTACACGCTGACTCGACAGCCTGATCTCGATCCGATTAACGAGCTCAACAAGGCCACAGCACCTAACTGCCCATAAGAAACGCCTTAATCAAGGCTCCGGATTTTTGCACACCTCGCGAGCGAGTTGTACAGCATTGCGCACGCCCATTTTGTAAAAAATGCGTGCGCGATGCGCCTCGACAGTTCGCATCGAAATCCCTAGTTCAATTGCAATGAATTTGTTTGATTTACCCTCTGCGACAGGGTGAATCACATCGCGCTCTCGCGCAGTCAGTGCTCGCCAACCCGCACCACGGTCATCGTCAGGATGTTTCATCTTGCCTCCGTATCAACACGAGGCGAAGTCTGGCAGAGCACGGACTCAAAGGTAAGCTGTCAAATCTGACAGGCGGATATACCCTAGGTACCTATTGACATTTAAAGCTCGAGGTTGTCGATCAAACGCGTCGCTCCAAGCTTGGCAGCTGCCAACGCAACCAAGGGCTCGCCAGCAGTCACTTGATCAATCGTGGGCTTGTGTAAATCTCGCTGTCGACGAACGGCGATATAGTCAACCTCCCAGCCACGCTTGGCGAGGACCGAGGTGACCTCCGCGGCGAGTTGTTCGACATCATGCTGGCCTGCTCGGAGTTTGCTTTGCATAGACTGTAATAAAGCAAACAATTGTGGCGCTTCTTTGCGCTCTGTATCTTGCAAATAGACATTACGCGAAGAAAGCGCCAAGCCATCGTCCGCGCGGACAGTCTCATGTGCCATGATCTCAACGGGTAACTGAAACTGTCTACACATATTGCGTATCACCATCAGTTGTTGATAGTCCTTTTTTCCAAAGACCGCGACGCGAGGCTGAACGCAGGAGAAAAGTTTGAGCACCACGGTACTCACGCCACCAAAGAAACCGGGACGATGCTCGCCTTCGAGGATATCGCCCAACTCTTGGGGAGGTTGCACTCGATAGCTTTGAGGCTCCGGGTACAACTCGCGCTCATCCGGCGCGAACAGCACATACACATTCCGATCACGCTCGAGCTTAGCAATATCGTCCTGTAAAGTCCGAGGGTAGCGTTCAAAATCCTCGTTGGGACCAAACTGCAAGCGATTGACAAAAATACTTGCGACAACAGGATCACCATGCTGCCTGGCGAGTTTCATGAGCGCCAAATGGCCCTCATGCAGATTACCCATAGTAGGTACAAAAGAAACGCGCAACTGGCCTCGCAGTTGGTCACGCAACTCTTCAATCGTATGTACAACCTTCAATACATTCTCCGAATGCAGTATGACGAGCGGTCAAACCGCAGCGCTGGTGTAAGCCAGTCGAACATAGATGGGCGCATAGGGCTCGGCCTGTGTGATTTCGAGCAAAGATTCGCGAGAAAGTTCGAGCAATGCAAGAAAATGCACGACCACGACGGCGACAGCCGCCCCCTCTGAAATACGTTCCATGAAGAGCTCGCCAAATTCGATGAAACGCACATTTGATAAGCGCCTCAAAATATGCGTCATGTGATCACGCACCGATAATTGCTCACGTGTAATGTGATGGTGTGCATTGAGCTTGGCACGCTTCAGTATATCGATCCAGGCTTGGCGCAAATCATCAACGCTCACTTCAGGCAAAGCGCGCTCGATGCGCAAATCCGCAAAAGCCTGTGAGCGCTGAAAATCACGTCCCAATTGTGGCAAGGCATCCAGATTTTGGGCTGCCAGTTTCATTTGCTCGTACTCGAGCAGACGTCTGACGAGTTCTGCGCGCGGATCCTCGGGCTCTTCGCCGGAATCTGTTTTCTTGACCGGCAAGAGCATGCGCGCCTTAATCTCGATGAGCATCGCGGCCATCAAGAGATACTCTGCGGCAAGCTCGAGATTGTGCATCCGTATCTGATCGACATACGACAAGTATTGTCGCGTCACTTCGGCCATCGGAATGTCCAGAACATTAAAGTTCTGTTTACGAATGAGGTAGAGCAATAAATCCAGAGGCCCTTGAAAGGTCTCTAAAAAGACCTCAAGCGCGTCAGGTGGAATATACAAATCATTAGGCAACGAGAACAAAGGTTCGCCATACAGTCGTGCAAGTGCAACCGCATCGATGACATCCGGGGTGGTGTCTATCGAGGGATCCACGAGCGCACTCAGGCTATCGCCTGATACTTGATTGGGCACCATCGAGTTCTAGTCGTTCTGATAGACGTAGGGGTTTTGACGGACGCGCGCCTGTTTGAATGCTTCGGTCAACTCAGGGTCTTGCGGACGGTCCCAAAGGCGGGCACGGCCGTCGCGTTGGCGTTGCTCGACATCAGGATGCTCCGACTTGAATTTCTGGAGGAACTGTGTGATTTCTGAGGTGTATTGGTCTGCCATAACTCGTCAACAAAAGGTTAGACTGCTCGCTAGTGTACTGTAGAGCAGCCCATGTCTAATCACCCCCACGAAGCACCCACCCCTGCCCAGCGCATCTTGCCCTTTATTGTCGGCTGCGCGCTACTCATGCAGATGCTGGACTCAACGGTCGTGATCACGGCACTGCCTGCCATGGCACGCGATCTGGACTCTGATCCGATCAGTATGAACATCACGATTACGTCTTACCTGATCGCGGTCGCGATGTTCGTACCCGTCAGTGGCTGGGCGGCAGACCGCTACGGCGCGCGCAGGGTGTTTATTGCCGCCATTGCCCTCTTTACCCTCAGCTCACTGACCTGCGCGCTCTCAAACTCTCTGACACAGCTAGTGATGTCGCGTGTGATTCAGGGACTGGGGGGAGCGATGATGGTTCCAGTCGGACGAATCATCTTGCTCAGAACAATTCCTAAACATAACTTACTAAAGGCGATGGCCTTTTTATCGATGCCAGCATTGATCGGCCCGATGGCTGGCCCTCCCCTAGGCGGTCTGTTGGTCACGTATGCCTCTTGGCATTGGATTTTTCTGATCAACATACCAATCGGCTTACTAGGCATTTGGCTCATTCTTCACTATGTGAAAGAGCTACCAGCCGAGGCCGAGCCACCCCGACTCGATGTCATTGGATTTTTACTCAGCGCCATTTGCATGGCTGCCCTCGTCAGCGGTTTTGAATCACTCGGCCATGGCGGCCCCTCTGCTTGGGTCTCATTGGCCATCATCGGGACAGGACTGATCACGGGTGCTTTATATGTTGTGCACGCACGCCGACATCCCAACCCGATTCTTGACTTGAAATTGCTGCGTATCCCGACTTTTCGGGCAGCGGTTCTCGCTGGCAATTTGTGTCGTTTTGCGGTCGGCGCGACCCCTTACCTACTCGCACTTTTACTGCAGATCGGCTTTGGCATGAGCGCACTCGCAGCGGGGCTCATCACCTTTGTGGGCGCGATCGGCTCGCTCCTCATGAAAATGGCGGCTCCACGCATCCTCAACCGCTGGGGCTACCGACATGTGCTGACCATCAATGCGATCTTGACCGGAGTGAGCCTAGCCGCCTGCGCGAGTTTCACTCCAGAAATGCCAGGCATCATCATGCTTGGTATCTTATTGGTAGGCGGTTTTTTCCGCTCTTTGCAGTTCACCGCCGTCAATACGCTCGCCTATGCTGATATTGCGCATGCGGGCATGAGCCGCGCCAGCAGCTTTGCCGCCATGGCACAGCAATTAGGGATTAGCTTGGGAGTCGGTGTTGCCGCCGAAGCACTGAATCTAAGTATGGCCTGGCGAGGCAGTGACACTTTGATCGCCGCCGACGTGATGGTCGGTTTTATTGTGATCGGCACAATGTGCGCACTCGCTAGCCTTGCGTTTTGGCGACTTGCACCCAGCGCTGGCGAGTCACTGCGACAACATTAATCGACCTTAGCGCCAGAGAGCTTGACCAGCTCCTGATACTTTTTGCCCTCTTGAACTACCATCTCGGCAAACTGCGCTGGCGTCAAACTTGAAGCATTCGAACCCATCTGTTTGAGTCGAGCCTGTATCGCAGGATCTGCCAAAGCTGTGGCGTAGGCTTGATGCAGCTTGGCCAACACAGCAGGAGGTGTGCCCGCAGTCGTAAAGACACCAAACCATGTACCGATATCAAAAGGTTTAATACCCGTCTCTTGCACCGTCGGCACCTCAGGCAAGATGTCTGAGCGCTTGTCAGTTGTCACCGCCAAGGCAAGGACTTTACCCTCTTTGATCAGACTCACCGCAGAGGCAAGATTATCAAACATGAAGTCTGATTGACCGGAAAGCAAAGCAAGCTTTGCAGGCGCCGCACCTTGATAGGGGATATGGACGGCTTTAGCCTTAGTCCGAGCCGAGAGCAACTCGCCGGCGAGGTGACCCGCACTGCCCGAGCCACCCGAACCGTAATTCAGTTTGCCGGGATTAGCCAGCGCATACTTCACCAAATCCTGCATCGTACGGATGCCATTCTTATCCGCGAACTCTTTATTCACGATCAGTACATTGGGCACAGAAGCCACAAGCGCGACGGGTGCAAAATCACGGACTGCGTCGTAAGGAATCTTGCTGTAAAGAGAGGGATTGATAGCGTGGGTAGCGACCGCGCCCATGACCAAAGAGTACCCATCGGGTTGAGCCTTGGCAATGAGATCGGCACCAATATTGCCACCCGCGCCGGGGCGATTTTCAACGATGACCGCCTGACCAAGGGTGGGTTTAACCTGTTCGGCCAACACCCTCGCAATCGTATCAAGCGGACCACCAGGTGGATAAGGCACGACAAAGCGAATGGACTTGGTAGGCCAATCGCTAACACCTTGCGCGAGCGCCATCGGACCCAACGACACACTGCTCAAACCAAGCACCAACAAAAAGACTCTGCGAAGTTTGCCGTGTGAGGTTTTCATCATCGTTCCAATTAGTGGAGAATTTGACTCAAAAAGAGCTTGGTGCGCTCATTCTGAGGATTATCAAAAAAGGCTTCTGGCTTGTTTTCCTCGATGATCTCACCTTGATCCATAAAGATCACGCGATCGGCCACTTTGCGCGCAAAACCCATTTCGTGCGTCACGCACAGCATCGTCATACCTGACTCTTCGGCGAGTCCAATCATCACATCCAGCACTTCTTTGACCATTTCAGGATCAAGCGCTGAGGTCGGCTCATCGAACAACATGATTTTTGGATCCATGCAGAGCGAACGGGCGATGGCGACTCGCTGCTGCTGACCGCCAGATAACTGCCCGGGAAACTTGAGCGCTTGCTCGCTGATTCGGACACGCTCCAAGTATTTCATGGCGCGGGCCTCAGCCTCGGCCTTAGGGGTTTTAAGCACCCAGATCGGACCGATCGTGAGGTTCTCCAATACAGTCAAGTGCGGAAACAGGTTGAAGTGCTGAAACACCATCCCTACTTCGCGACGAATGGCTTCAACATCTCTCAAATCGTTCGTAATTTCAGTGCCATCAACAATGATCTGACCTTTTTGATGCTCTTCGAGACGATTGATACAACGAATCAACGTTGACTTTCCGGAACCGGAAGGGCCGCACACAACAATGCGCTCGCCCTGAGCGACTTCCAGATTGATATTACGCAACACATGGAACTTACCGTACCACTTGTTGACATCTTTCATGCGGATGATGGCATCAGCCATACATGTTCTCCAGAAATCGGGCGCGCTCAGAGATTGGCGCGCAGCTCCTAACGCTCATGTCCGGTCGCCAGCCGCTTTTCAAGAGACTGGCTGTATTTGGACATCGAGTAACAAAAAACGAAATAAATGGCGGAAATAAAGATGTAAACCTCAACACTAAAGCCACGCCAGGCTTGATCAGTGAGCGCGGCCTTCGCCGCTTGCGTCAAATCAAAAATACCGATAATGACCACCAACGAGGTGTCTTTGAAAAGAGCAATGAACAGACCAACTAAAGGAGGAATAACAATCTTGAGCGCCTGGGGTAATACGATCAACCTCATTTGTTGCCAATAACTCAAGCCCAGCGAATCAGCTCCTTCGAACTGCCCCTTGGGGATCGCTTGCAATCCCCCTCGGATTGTTTCGGCCATATAGGCCGCGGCAAACAAAATGATGGCAATTTGCGCGCGCAGCAACTTGTCGATGCTCATTCCCTCAGGCAGAAACAAAGGCAACATCACGGCTGACATGAATAACAGACTGATGAGTGGCACACCGCGGATGAGCTCGATATACACAATGCAAATCGACTTGATAGCCGGCATGTTGGAGCGACGCCCCAATGCCAAGACAATGCCCAAAGGGAAAGCAAGCGCGATACCAAACGTAGACAAAATAAGCGTCAATGGCAGACCGCCCCACTGCGTATTTTCTACATAGGTCAGACCGAGCATCCCTCCCCACATCAATATCGCAACTACAGTCAGAGATACCGTCCAAACGACGAGCAACCAGATATTCCAGAGTTTTCTCCAGCCGCTCAAAATGATCGAACCGACCAGAATGCCGGTCGCGATCATCGGTCGCCATTGCTCATCGTAAGGGTAGAGACCAAACAAAATGAGACGATGTTTCTCAACAATCATCGCCCAACACGCGCCCGTCGACTTGCGACACTCATCGGCCGTCGAGGCAGTGGCATTTGCACTGATCAAAAACCAGTCCACCATCGCAGGAACCGTTGCGAGCAATAGCCAGACGGAAAGAATAGTCAGCAGACTATTTATTGGCGATGAAAAAAGCTGCGACCGCATCCATGCCAATACACCCACGCTGCTTGAGGGCGCTTTTTCAGTTGAAACCAATTGGGTAGGCGTGCTCATGTCAACGCTCCACCAACGCAATGCGTTTGTTGTACCAGTTCATAAATACCGAGATCGACAAGCTCACCGTTAGATAAGCCGCCATAATCATCATGATGCCCTCAATCGCCTGCCCAGTTTGATTGAGCGTCGTATTAATCACAGACACGATATCGGGGTAGCCAATCGCAACCGCAAGCGAACTGTTCTTGGTGATGTTCAGATACTGGCTAGTCATTGGAGGAATAATGACTCGCAAGGCCTGAGGCAACACGATCAAACGCAAAATCTGTCCGCGCTTGAGACCAAGCGCCTCAGCGGCTTCCCACTGTCCGCGATTGACCGCTTGAATACCCGAACGCACCACTTCGGCAATAAAGGCCGCAGTGTAAATAACCAAACCAATGAGCAACGCGGCGAACTCTGGAGAGAGCGTCATCCCGCCAACAAAGTTGAAGCCTTTGAGTTCAGGGACATCAAGGGTCATGGTGGTACCACTCAACAACCACGTCACCACTGGGACCACAAAAAACAAAACAAGCGACCATCTCAAGACGGGGAAAATTTGACCCGTTTTTTCCTGATTTTTTCGCGCCCACTTCGCCATGACAATCATCAGGATGATCGCAGCCAGAACACCCACCAACAGCCAGAGCAGGCCGTCGCCATGAACGGTAGGCATCTGCATGCCCCGATTCGACACAAACACTCCGGGCAATGGATGCAACGCTTGGCGAGGACCGGGTAGTGTTTCCGAAATAATGGCGTACCAGAAAAACAACTGGAGTAACAAGGGAACATTACGCATGACTTCGACGTAAATGCTTGAAATCTTGCGGATCAGCCAGTTACTAGACAGTCTGGCGATACCGATCAATGTTCCCAAGAGCGTGGCGAGCACGATGCCGATGAGGGCAACGCGCAACGTGTTGAGCAAGCCAACCGTGATCGCTCGACCATAGGTGCTCGCTGGACTATAGGCGATCGGCGTTTCACCAATCGCAAAACCTGCTTCTCTATTGAGAAAGTCAAAACCTGTCGAAATATTACGCGCTGACAGGTTACTCATCGTGTTGTGAACCAAAAACCACACGACACCGCCTACGGCGAGCAATGCAAGAACTTGGTAAAAAATCGAGCGCGTGCCTGGATCATTCCAAGACAAGCGTCTTCGAGCAGGGGGTGCTACGTTTGATTCTTTAGGCTTCGTCATAACTTAGGGCGACCGCAAAGCGGTCGCCCCTATGTATCAAGAGAGATTAGCGGATGGGCCAGGCGTACATCAGGCCGCCCTTGGTCCACTGTGCATTGAGGCCACGCTCAAGTCGCAGCGCTGTGCTTGGACCGACGTTACGCGCAAAACTCTCGCCGTAGTTACCGACTTGTTTGATGATGTCGTAGGCCCACTTGTCGGACACACCCAGGTTTTTACCCATTCCAGGCGTCACGCCCAAAATACGCTGTACGTTAGGGTTGGTGCTCTTGAGCATTTCGTCGACGTTCTTTTGTGTGATGCCATATTCTTCGGCTTCGATCATGGCATACAGTGTCCAACGGACCACGTTCAACCACTGCTCGTCACCTTGGCGGACCAGCGGACCCAAAGGCTCTTTGGAGAAATCCTCAGGCAAGATCACGTTTGCGGCAGGATTCTTCAAGGTTGTACGGGAAGAGGCCAAACCAGACTTGTCTGTCGTATAGGCATCGCAACGTCCAGAGTCATACGCACGGACAACTTCGTCAACCTTTTCGATCACGACAGGCTTGAAGGTCAGCTTGTTGGCACGGAACCAGTCGGCCAAGTTCAATTCAGTGGTTGTGCCAGGCTGGACACAAACTGTGGCGCCATTGAGTTCTTTGGCGCTCTTAATGTTTAAATCTTTACGAACCATGATGCCCTGGCTGTCGTAAAAATTCACGCCGGCACCAATCAAGCCCAGCGAAGTATCGCGGGTCATCGTCTGTGTCGTATTACGCGTCAACACATCGATTTCACCGGACTGCAAGGCGGTGAAACGCTGCTGTGCAGTCAGTGGGGTAAATTTGACTTTGGACGCATCACCAAACATCACGGCTGCGAACGCACGGCAAAGGTCGATATCCAAACCTGACCAAACGCCTTTGCTGTCAGGTGCTGAAAAACCCGCCAGGCCTGTATTGGTACCGCATTGGACGAAGCCTTTCTTTTTGACGTTATCAAAAGTGGGACCTGCTTGTGCGACACTGGTAGCCGCGAGCATCGCTGCGCCGACTGCTGCTAATTTTAAGAATTTCATCACTCGTTCTCCGAAATACTAAAAGGGACGGTTGCCTCACAGGCTCACCGCAGGTCTAATTGTGCAAGGCACCATGTTAGCCGCACACGCACTTGCAATGTATGGGGGAAATCCCTCGCCGTCAATAATTCTTGTTTCATATGCTTATTAAAATAGGCTAGAGCAGGGTTATCATTAGGGAATAACCTAAGTGAAGCCATGATCGAATTCCAGCATGTATTCAAATCCTACGGCCAAGGACGCAACATCTTGGCCGATATTTCTTTTCGCGTCGCCACCGGGGAGTTTGTGTACGTCGCAGGTCCCTCCGGTGCAGGAAAGTCCACCTTACTTAAACTTATTGGGGGTCTCGAAGCGCCAAGCCGAGGGTCGATCCAAGTCAACGGGCACCGTCTCGAACAACTCTCTGCGCGTGCTCGTCCCTACCTGAGACGCTCAGTAGGCGTCATTTTGCAAGACACCCACCTGCTTTTCGATCGCAGCGCCATTGAAAACGTTCTCCTCCCGTTGACCGTCACGGGACTGGCCTCTGATGTCGCCCGCGCACGTGCCAGAGCAGCATTAGACAAAGTGGGCTTGAGCACCAAAGAAAACACCCCTCCCATCGAACTTTCTGGGGGTGAGCAACAACGACTCGCCATTGCTCGCGCAATCGTCAATCGTCCAGCCATTCTCATCGCTGACGAACCCACGGCTAGCCTTGATCGAGACACCGCACGCCGAATCATGGCTGTCTTCAAAGACTTTAATCGCGTCGGGGTCACGACGGTGATTGCTTCGCATGATGATGCGCTGATGGCCGAATACGCGACAAGGGCCTTTAAAATAGAACCCGGGAAATTTGCCGACTCCGCCTCGCGACGATCGACCAACACGACGACTCAACCGTCCGAACCTGGTTATAAAGAACCGCAGATTGGAGGCGCCGCGCGATGAAAAGCCTCCTCAGACAACATCGCTATGCTTTAGTGGTCACGCTCAGAAGACTTTGGGCACAACCCATCTCTTCACTCACTAATCTTTTAGTCATCGCCTTGGCATTGACACTGCCGCTGCTAGGTGCCTCGTTCCTTATTTCGATCGAGCCCGTGGCTCGCCAAGTTTCATTAACACCAGAGCTCACCCTTTTTCTAAAAACGGATGCGGCAAATGGGGTCGCGGATAAGCTCGCGAGCCGCATCCGAGATGAACACGCAGGACAAATCGTCAAAGTTCGGGTCATTCCAAAACAACGCGCTCTTGAGGAGCTACGGGCAAACCCAGCTTGGGAACAAGCTCTTAAGGTACTCCCTGTCAACCCCTTGCCAGATGCCATCGTGGTCGAACTCGCCCCGGGTGACGACCTGTCCAAACGTGCCGATCAAATGGCCGCAAGTTGGCGAACTTGGCAAGGTATTGATCTTGTGCAACTTGATAGCGCCTGGGTACAACGTCTCGAAGCTCTCCTGCGCTTTGGTCGGATTGGTCTGCTGCTGCTTGCTCTCAGCGTGATGTTAGTTGTGCTGGCAACAGTCTTTAATACCGTGCGTATGCAAGCCCTTTCGCAGCGCGAAGAGATTGGTGTGGCCCGCCTGGTAGGCGCAACGGAGTCCTTTGTTCGGCGTCCCTTTTTATACTTGGGTGCGCTCACCTGTTCGCTTGCGACACTAATTAGTTTCGGCGTCGCGCGCTTAACGCTCGCGCCGCTCAATGATGCGCTCGCAGCACTTGCGCGCACATACGATGCTGAGTTTGCGCTGTCGTTGCCTGCCCCCTCTATTCTCGTTGTCAGTGTTCTGATTGTTGCCGCTTTAGGCGCCCTCTCAGCGAGATGGTCCGTGCAACGCAACACGCGCTTCTGACAAGTCAACTCACTGCGATGAAACTTTCCGAGCGGATTATCCGGTGGCAACGTATCCACGGACGCCATGATCTGCCGTGGCAAAATACACAAGACCCCTATCGTGTTTGGCTCTCGGAGATCATGCTGCAGCAAACGCAAGTCAGTGCGGTCATTGAGTACTATCAACGGTTTTTACGTCATTTTCCAAATGTCGCTGCACTGGCAAACGCTTCGTCAGAAGCGGTGATGGCCCAATGGGCAGGGCTTGGCTATTACGCTCGTGCCCGTAATCTTCATGCCTGTTCACAGCGCATCATGTCAGAATGGCATGGCATCTTTCCGGGCAATTCACAGGGACTCGCAACACTGCCTGGGATCGGTCCATCGACGGCGGCTGCCATCGCAGCATTTTGCTATGGTGAACGCGCGGCTATTATGGATGGCAATGTAAAAAGAGTCTTTGCTCGGTATTTTGCGATCGAGGGCGATCCCACACAACGGGCCACGGAGCTTGTATTGTGGCAACGGGCACGCGAAGCGCTTCCTGCAGCAAAAACGTGCTCCGACGACCCCCAGGCGATGGCTCGCTACACGCAGGGTCAAATGGATCTCGGTGCGACAGTCTGCACACGCAGCCGACCTCGATGCACGGACTGTCCTCTTGAAAAGAGCTGCTTGGCGCGTCAGACAGGCCGAACCGAAGAACTCCCTTGGCCCCGCAAACGCAAAATCCTCCCTGAGCGAAGCACAGGGATGTTGATCGCTTGTCATGCCGAACATGTGTTGCTCGAACAAAGGCCCAACCAAGGCATTTGGGGAGGCTTATGGAGCCTGCCTGAGTGCGAATCGGGTCACAACCCACAACACGCATGCGAACGCTTAGGTCTTGCACCTAAACAACTCCAAACTCTGACACCCTTTCTGCATGTCTTTACGCATTACCGACTCACCATTACGCCGATACTTGTACATGTTCCTAACTTAAAGCCGCAACCAGAACAGCCCCCCTCTGGTGAGACCATACGTCGTTGGGTCAACTATAAAAATCTACAAACACTTGGGCTCCCTGCCCCGGTTCGTAAACTCCTAGAAGGCTTACAGGCCGATCATCTTTTACGCTGAGATGGAATCGAGTTCAGCCTTATGTCTCAGCATGGGGTGAATAGTGACGAATGCTCATGAGTATTCCGCATGCTATTCCAATGGTCACGAGCGCGGTTCCTCCATAGCTTAGCAGTGGCAGCGGCACCCCAACGACTGGCAGCATACCCGTGACCATGCCGATATTGACAAACACATAGACGAACAAAACCATTGTGAGCGCCCCCCCCAATAATCGGCTTGCGTGCGTTGGAGCACCGATTGCAATCGCAAGGCCTCGGAAGATCAACAGCAAATACAAAACCAATAACGTCACGCCACCATACAAACCAAACTCTTCGGCAAACACAGCGAAAATAAAGTCGGTCGTTCGCTCAGGAATAAAATCAAGATGCGTTTGAGTGCCACTCATATAGCCCTTGCCATACACCCCCCCAGATCCAACAGCGATCGTCGACTGGATGATATGAAAGCCCTTGCCGAGTGGATCATGCGTAGGATTTAATAAAGTACACACTCGATTTTTTTGATAAGTGTGTAGCACCACCCAGTCTGTTTCTTCCTGACATAAATCATTCTGATACACGAGAATCCCGCCTATGCCGACGAGCCCTGCGACCATAAGAGGAATGAGTAACTTAAATGACAACCCTGCAAAATAAATGACGCAAAATCCGGCGCCAAAGACTAATAAAGCCGTACCAAGATCAGGTTGTTTCACAATTAATAAAAAGGGCACAATAAGCAAAGCCCCTGCCACGAAAAAGTCATAAAACCGCAAAGAGCTTTCGCGCTTGTGAAAGTACCAAGCTAGCATCAAAGGCACCGCGATTTTGAGCATTTCAGAGGGCTGTATACGGATAAAGCCAAGATTCAACCAGCGGGTGGCCCCTTTGCTCGTTGAGCCAAAGAACTCGACACCTAAAAGTAACACCACACCCACGATATAAAAAGGGACCGCGAGTTTCAAAATATATTGAAATGGCACCATTGCCACCACCCACATCACGCCCAATCCGATCAAAAGATTACGCAAATGATCCGCATAACGCCAATCCGTCCCGCCCACAGCTGAATGCATGACCAAAAGACCCGTCGCCCCCAACAGCAACAACACAATCATGAGGGGCCAATCAAAAGCCGTGACGACGCGCAACAGAAATTTAAAAAGGATTTTCATCGCGCGACGATCCCAGCCTTGGGTTGTCGCAGCAACCATTCGTCGAAGACCTTGCGTGCGATCGGCGCGGCAACACTGCCTCCCCAACCCGCGTTTTCAACTAATACCGCAATCGCGATCTTGGGATCTTTGACAGGTGCAAACGCCATAAATAAAGCATGGTCACGCAATCGTTCATCAATCGCACTACTTTGATATTTGGCGCCTTTCAAACTATAAACCTGCGCTGTCCCTGTCTTGCCCGCAGTTTGATAGGGCGCACCCACAAAAGCTTGTCTTGCGGTACCCGATACCGTCACATCGGCAAGCGCTCGTTTGACCGCCTGAATATGTTCAGTTTTGAGTGGAATCCGATGTGAGGCTTCGGCGACCGTTAACCGCTCCTCACCAGATGTTGGATTTTTGATTGTACGTACCAAATGCGGCCGCATGTAGGTACCATCATTTGCCAGCACCGCAGTCGCCTGTGCCAGCTGCATCAAGGTGAAAGCGTTGTAACCCTGACCCACCGCCACAGAAACAGTCTCCCCTGCATACCAGCGTTGCTGTTCACGTTTTTTATAAGCCAGACGTTTCCACTCGGTCGAAGGTAAAACACCTTTGCGCTCTCCTTCGATGTCAATGCCCGTAATCTGACCAAACCCAAAGGGCTTCATAAAGTCATGCAGTGCATTGACACCAATTTCAGGGGCCAGAGAATAAAAATAAGTATCTGAAGACACCACAAGGGCCTGATGCATGTCGATTGAGCCGAAATAAGTCGAACCTGCATTGCGGAAACGCTGACCACCAAACTCAAAAAAACCTGGATCGTTGATACGATCAGTCGCGCGACGCTTGTTCATCTCAAGTGCCGCCAACGCTACAAAGGGTTTATAAGTCGACCCAATGGGGTATGTTCCGTAAACCGGTCGATTAATCAAAGGATGGTCCGGAGACTCATTGAGCCGTCGCCAGCTTTCGACATCAATACCATCGATAAACAGGTTTGGATCGTAAGAGGGCTGGGAAACAAAAGCCAAGATGTCTCCCGTCGACGGCTCGATCGCAACCAGCGCACCCCGCTGATCTTTGAAAGCAGCCTCTGCGATGCGCTGCAGATTCATATCGAGCGACAAGATCAGGTTTGAGCCTGGAATAGGGTCTAACTTACGCAGGCGGCGCACAGGCTTGCCTCGGGCAGTGACCTCGACCTCCTCAAAACCTGTTTTGCCATGCAAAACCGACTCATACGTTTTTTCAATTCCTTTTTTTCCAATAATATCGGTGCCGCGATAATTGCCGATCTCCCCTTGCTCCTCGAGCGACGTCACATCTGTTTCTGAGATTCGACCGACATAGCCCACCACATGTCCTGCCGCTTTGCCTTGCGGGTATTCGCGGACCCAGCGTGCGCGAAGCTCCACCCCCGGAAAACGCAAGGAATGGGCTGAAAACCAAGCGGCTTCGGTCTCATTGAGGTTATTGCGTAAAACAATACTGGCGTAACGACCCGACTCGTTGACGCGACGTTTGAAGCGGCGCTGATCTGCGCTACTGACATAGACTACGGGGGTCAAACGATTCAACATCTCATCGATATTGCCGGCACGCCCCGGCACGACTTCGAGTGTGTAGCTCAGGTAATTGCGGGCAAGCACTTCACCGTTTCGATCAAAGATATCTCCGCGTCTGGGTGGAATGGGCAACACAGCAATGCGATTATTTTCCGCACGCGCGGCGAGACTTTCATGTCGCTCAACCTGTAGCACCCAAAAGCGCCAACCCAGCAAACCAAAACATATCACCGCAAAAACAGCCGCCACACCCGCTCTTAGGAGGAAGCGTTTCTTTTGCTGTTGATCTGTTTGCTTGAAGTCAAACATCGTTTAGCAGACTCACGTAGAGCCACCTTCAGCATCATCCAAACGATGCTGAGGTAACAAAAGCAACCAACTCACCAATGGCCAGCATGCTGTGGTCAAAAGAGCGCTAAACAACCAAGACCATCCGGGCCATGCACTCACCAAAAATGAACCGATTAAAACTGTCACAAGCTTGGCGCCCACAAAAACAGGCAACAAATGGATACTTTGCTGGAGCAAGTCAAAGCGCAACACGCGACGCTGCATAGCTTGTGCCCCATAAACGGTCAAGACGAACATCAGCGCCTGTAATCCCAGTGGTCCTACATCGTGCACGTCGAGCGTCAAGCCAAATAAAAAAGCCACCAACATTCCAACACGCCGAGAGTCGTGCAAGGACCAAAAAGTAATCACAAGAAGCAGTAACTCTGGTGCGGCATGCCAGACGCGCCAAGGTAACAAGGACAAGACCCAGACCAGCAGCATCGTGGCCCATACATATCCAACCCCAGAAGTTGTCTCGACAGACTCAGGGCCGACGTCATGGGCCATCGGCATGGGTGGTCTTTTTGAACGTGGCTTCATGACCTCGTAGTTACTTGGTTTTGTCTGTCGCACCCGCAAGCCCCGTCGAAGAAATGGTCGCCGCTGAAGGCAAGGAAGTTAAGCCATCGCCAGTCGGTACTTGTAAGACCAGAAAATGTCTGTGGCGTTCCGGATGAGATGCGGGCTGAGCCTCCGCGCGAGCAAAACCCGAGGCAGGATTACGTTCGACATGGTCGACCCTTCCTACAGCCAGTCCGGCGGGAAATACTCCCCCAACACCACTGGTCACCAATTGATCGCCTTCTCGAATATCCGCGTCCGAGGAAAAGTAACGCACCTCCACCTTGCCGGGAGCGCTTGAGCCAAAAGCAATCAGTCGAAGACCATTACGAAGCACCTGAACGGGTATCGATACAATTTCGTCGGTCAACATTGCTGCTTCAGAAGACATTGGCGTGACACGGGTGATTTGACCGACCACACCGCTTTCATCGATGACCGGCATGCCCTGGGCGATACCCGCTCTGCTACCTTTGTTGAACACAATACGTCTTGTGAAGGCGTTGACCGGCTCATAGAGCACCTCGACGACGACGGTCGGGCGATCGACAGCAGTCTCCAAGACGCCTAACAGGCGACGCAGTTGTGTGTTCTCAGCTGAAAGCAGCGCTGCATTTGTTGAAACCTGCGCCAGAGTGATACGTTGGCGCTGCAACGCTTCGTTTTCAGACTTAATCAGCGCTGCCGCGTTGACCCATTCATTGGCCATCTTGAGCATGTCACGTGGAAAAAGCACGGCGCGTTGAAAGGGATACAGTGTCGTGGCAATTGCTTGGCGAACAGGATTTGTTTTAGTCCATGTCGCATCCGTAAATAACAAGACGATCGCGAGCAACACCAGTAAGGTCAGGGTGACTTCGGCGGCGGGTCCGCGCCGAAAAAGACGAAGGGTGACGTGTCGTTGCATCAGAGCTCAGTACCAAGTCACCCGCACCAAAAAGGCCAGGCCGACTAGTCGTTAATGAATATAGCGCCTAATTTTTCTAGGTGCTCGAGAGCATCGCCGCAGCCGCGGACAACGCAAGTCAAAGGATCCTCTGCAACGATCACGGGCAAGCCAGTTTCTTCTTGGAGCAGACGATCAAGGTCTCGCAGCAATGCGCCTCCACCGGTCAAAGCAATGCCCTTGTCCGTAATATCTGCACCCAACTCAGGCGGGGTGTTCTCTAGCGCGATTTTGACAGCAGACACGATTTGGTTCAAAGGGTCCGTCAGCGACTCAAGGATCTCGTTAGAAGATACCGTGAAGCTACGAGGCACACCTTCGGCCAAATTGCGGCCTTTGACTTCAATTTCACGGACTTCAGAGCCTGGGAAAGCTGAACCAATCTCTTTTTTGATGAGCTCGGCGGTAGGTTCACCAATCAACATCCCGTAATTGCGACGGATGTAATTGACGATTGCCTCGTCGAATTTGTCGCCGCCAACACGCACAGAACCTTTGTAGACCATGCCACCCAAGGAGATGACGGCAACCTCAGTCGTACCACCTCCAATATCGACCACCATGGAGCCACTCGCATCCGATACATTCAGACCGGCACCAATCGCAGCAGCCATCGGCTCCTCGATCAGATACACGCGACTGGCGCCTGCACCTAACGCCGACTCACGGATCGCACGACGCTCAACCTGCGTTGAGCCGCAAGGCACGCAAACAATAATCCGCGGGCTGGGTGCCAGCATATTGCGCGGATGAACCATGCGGATGAATTGTTTGAGCATTTGCTCAGTCACTGTAAAGTCAGCGATCACACCGTCTTTCATCGGGCGAATCGCCTCGATGTTGCCAGGAACACGCCCGAGCATTTGCTTGGCTTCGCGACCAACGGCTTGGATGATTTTTTTACCTCCGGGACCGCCGTCGTGGCGAATCGCCACAACAGAGGGCTCGTCGAGAACGATGCCCTTGCCGCGGACGTAAATGAGGGTGTTGGCGGTACCGAGATCGATCGCCATATCACTGGAAAAATAACTACGCAGGAATCCGAACATGAGAGCCCAGCCATAGGGAAAATTGACACACGCAACTTGCGGCGATTAGCCCTCTATCATAACTTATAATTCCTTCACAACGGCAAAACTTGCTCTCGTCAAGCCCGGAAAGTCACGGGCCGACACCTTCACTGGATTAAACCTGTCTTATGGCCCTCACAGACCAAGAAGTCGCCCGTATCGCCCGCCTGGCAAGGCTTCATCTCAACCCTGAGCAACTGACTCAGGCACAGACCGACCTCAATAAAATACTTGGCATCATTGAAACGCTCCAGTCGGTCGATACCCAGGGTGTAGAGCCTTTGGCGCATCCCCTCGCATCCGTTTCAGACGTTCATCTCCGTCTGAGAGACGATGTGGTGACCGAGATATCCTCGACCGAGCGTCGCGATGCGTTAATGGCCAATGCCCCCGGCGCTTCCAAAGGTCTGTTCCTAGTCCCCAAGGTCCTCGAATAATATGTCGAACGCACTCCAGCGCTATCCAAACATCGCCGCACTCCATCAGGCACTCTCTAGCCGCCAACTTAGCGCCACAGAGCTTGCGCAAGACTGCCTAAGAAAAATTGAGTTGCATGCCGGCTTGAATGCTTTCGTCCACATCGACGCAGACCTCACGCTTGCCCAGGCGCGCGAAGCCGACAACTTATTGGCCACCGGTCGCGGCTCGCTATTGACGGGTCTGCCTATCGCCCATAAGGATGTCTTTGTGACTCAAGGCTGGCGCAGCACTGCTGGCAGCAATATGCTCAAGCAATATACAAGTCCTTTCGATGCCACCGTTGTGCACAATTTACGCGCCGCTGGCTGCGTCACCCTCGGCAAACTCAATTGTGATGAGTTTGCGATGGGCTCCGGAAATAAACACTCTGCTTTTGGTCCCACGCACAATCCTTGGGATACCTCTGCCGTACCAGGAGGCTCATCCGGCGCCTCAGCGGCAGCCGTGGCGGCCAAGCTCGTCATCGCCGCCACGGGTACGGATACCGGCGGCTCTGTTCGCCAGCCTGCGGCGCTTTGTGGTGTCACCGGCATTAAACCCACCTATGGCGCCGTCTCTCGTTACGGCATGATCGCCTATGGCTCAAGCCTCGATCAAGCCGGCCCCTTAGCCAGCAGCGCTCTTGATCTCGTTGATCTGCTCGATGTGATGAGTGGCTTTGACAACAAAGACTCCACGAGCGCAGAACACTGCAAAGGCGTCCCTAACGCACCGGGGCGCATCCGCGATGAGTTCAACGAGGCCGACAAAAGCTTTCACAGCAATGCCACTCAGCCGCTCAAGGGCTTACGTATTGGCGTACCCAGGGAGTTCTTTGGAGAAGGGCTGTCCAGCGAGGTCGCCCAAGCGATCGAGGAAGCCCTGAAACAGTTTGAAAAACTCGGTGCAAAACGTGTTGATATTTCCTTGCCAAGGACCGCGTTGTCCATCCCAGCTTATTATGTGATCGCACCTGCCGAAGCCTCCAGCAACCTCTCCCGCTACGACGGTGTGCGCTACGGACATCGAAGCGCATCCTACTCGGATCTAGAGGACATGTCGGCACGCTCGCGCGCCGAAGGCTTTGGCTCGGAGGTCAAGCGCCGTATTCTGATCGGAACCTACGTCCTGTCGCATGGTTACTATGATGCCTATTACTTGCAGGCGCAGCGTTTGCGCCGCATGATTGTGGATGATTTCCAAGCGGCACTGACACAACATTGCGATGTCATCATGGGCCCGGTCACACCGACGGTCGCTCAACCCATCGATCACAATCAAAATGATCCAACCGCCGACTGGCTGGCGGATATTTACACCTTGGGTCTCAACCTAGCTGGTTTACCAGGCATGTCGATTCCCTGCGGTTTTGGTACAGGTGCCTCCGGCAAACCCTTGCCCATCGGTTTGCAAGTGATTGGCAACTATTTCGACGAAGGGCGATTGTTGGCGGTCGCTCATCAGTTTCAGCAAGTCACGGACTGGCATCAACGCGTTGCGGGGCAAGCATAATGGCATGGGAAATCGTGATCGGGCTGGAAACACACACCCAGCTTTCGACTCAAACCAAAATTTTTTCAGGTAGCTCCACACGTTACGGCGCTCTACCCAATACACAGGCTAACGAAGTCGACTTAGCGCTGCCTGGCTCGCTGCCAGTCATGAACCGCGCAGCGGTCGATCGCGCGATTCGTTTGGGTTTGGCTGTGGGTGCGACCATTGCACACCGGTCTATTTTTGCGCGCAAAAACTACTTTTACCCCGACTCTCCAAAAAACTACCAAATTAGCCAGTTTGAGATCCCCGTTGTGCAAGGCGGCTCCATTAGTTTTTTTGTAGACGATCAGGAAAAAACGGTCAATCTGACCCGCGCCCACCTCGAAGAGGATGCCGGAAAATCCATGCACGATGACTTTGTCGGTCCGCATGGTGAGCCCTCCTCGGGCATCGACCTCAACCGCGCGGGCACCCCCCTGCTTGAGATTGTGTCTGAGCCAGAAATGCGCTCAGCAGCCGAAGCTGTCGCTTATGCCAAAGCCCTGCATAGTCTGGTGATGTGGCTGGGCATTTGTGACGGCAACATGCAAGAAGGTTCGTTCCGCATCGATGCCAACGTCTCCGTTCGCCCCGTTGGCCAACAAGAATTCGGCACACGCTGCGAGATCAAAAACGTCAACTCCTTCAAATTTCTCGAACGCGCTATTCAATATGAAGTACGACGCCAAATCGAATTGATCGAGGACGGCGGCCGTGTCGTCCAAGAAACTCGCCTATACGACTCTGAGCTTGACGAAACACGCAGCATGCGAAGCAAAGAAGACGCGCATGACTATCGCTATTTCCCCGACCCAGATCTCCCGCCTCTTGTGATTGCTCAGGATTGGATTGAGTCCGTGCGTCAAACGATGCCTGAACTGCCTGCAGCCTTGCGTGCCCGATTTATCTCAGATTTTGGTCTTGCACCGATCGATGCCGCTCAGTTAACGATCAGCCGCGATCTTGCCGCTTACTTTGAAAGTGTCAATGCGACCCTACCTGCGGGTCAAGCCAAACTCGCCGCCAACTGGATCATGGGTGAGGTCTCCGCAACACTTAACCGAGAAGAAAAAGACATCACTGAATCACCTGTGTCGGCAACTGCGCTCGCAGCACTTCTAGTTCGCATCATTGATGGCACAATCTCTAACAAAATTGCCCGAGACGTTTTTGCTGCAATGTGGACTGGCGAATATGATGGCAATCCCGATGCCATTATTCAGGCCAAAGGTCTGACGCAAATCAGTGATTCGAGCGCCATTGCTGCCATGGTGGATGCGGTGCTCGCGGACAATCCGGCCATTGTGGCGGAGTACCGTGCCGGCAAACAAAAAGCCTTTAATTCACTGGTCGGTCAGATTATGAAAGCCGCTAAAGGCAAAGCCAACCCTCAGCAGGTCAATGACCTCCTGAAGGCAAAGCTAGATAGTTAAATGCCGTACCGCGCGCGATACGCCAACACCGCCTCGCGGTGTTCGGCGAACTCAGCGTTATCGTCAAGCAGCGCTAGGATATCATTGAGAGAAGCAATGCTGACAACAGGCAAGCCATAGCGCTGCTGCACTTCTTGAACAGCCGAATGTGGCGAGAGTGCGCCATCGGGTCCTGCACGCTCCATACGATCCATCGCAATTAGCACTGCACAAGGCTCCGCACCCGCCGCACGAATGATGTCAACAGACTCACGCACCGAGGTGCCTGCAGTAATCACATCATCAATGATGACGACTTTTCCCTTAAGGGGTGCGCCCACCAGCACACCGCCCTCGCCATGATCTTTGGCCTCTTTGCGGTTATAAGCGAAGGGTACATCGCGCCCCTGGAGTCCTGCGTGCGAAGCAAGGGCAACCGAAGTCGATGTTGCCAAAGGAATACCTTTGTAGGCGGGCCCAAACAACATATCAAAAGGCAACTTGGAGTCAACCAGTGCCTGAGCATAAAATTGGGCAAGCTTGCCGACAGAGGCTCCGGAATTGAAAAGCCCGGCGTTAAAAAAGTAGGGACTTGTTCGGCCGGACTTTGTCACAAAACTACCAAAGCGCAGTACGCCCTCTTTTAAGGCAAACTGTACAAACTCTCGACGATCAGCATCTAGCGACATAGCATTCCTTTCTGTTTCGACTCGACATTAAACCCGTACATTATCACCGACTAGGAGTTCTGCCTTGCTGCGCATCACCTCACTGAACCTCAATGGCATTCGCTCCGCCTACAACAAAGGCCTACTTGAGTGGCTCAAATCACATCGGGCGGATATTCTTTGTCTTCAGGAACTCAAAGCACATCTAGTAGACATTCAGCACGACTACCAACATCCGCTAGACTACACCGGACATTTTTGTGCCGCCGAAAAAAAAGGCTACAGCGGTGTCGGTCTTTATTTAAAACAGCAGCCAGAACGTATGCTCACCGGAATAGACTGTCCAGAGTTTGATCAAGAGGGTCGTGTCATTCGTGCAGACTGGACCAACTTGACAGTTGTCAGTGCCTACCTCCCCTCAGGCTCCAGCGGCCCTGAGCGACAGGAGGCCAAGTTTCGCTTCCTCGCTAAATTTGGCCCCTGGTTGCAAGCCTTGATGGACGATCATAAAAAAACTAAGCGTGAGTATGTCATCTGTGCTGATTGGAACATCGCACATCAGGAAATCGATCTTAAAAACTGGAAATCAAATCAGAAAAACTCTGGCTTCACACCTGAGGAGCGGGCCTGGGTCACCCACACCCTAAAAGAAATCGGCTTTGTAGACGTCTTTAGAACCCTCGATCCCAGCCCTGAGCAATACACCTGGTGGAGTAATCGTGGGCAGGCCTGGGCCAAGAACGTAGGCTGGCGTCTAGACTATCAACTCGCCACGCCTGGGATCGCTGCGCTAGCGCGTTCAACCAGCATTTACAAAGACGAACGTTTCTCTGATCACGCACCATTCACGATCGATTACGACTTTACACTCGCAGCGAAAGATTAAAACTATCCGCGCCTAAATGCAGCGCGTCATACTCCCGCGGCATCGATTCGCTCGATGTCGCGGCGACGCCACCATAACAACAACAGGCCCGGCAAAGCAATCCCCACTGTGATCAAGAAAAAAGTAGGCCATCCAGCAAATAAAACCAGTGGAGGCGTTAGCGGTCCTGCAAGGTAAGTACGGCCTACTGCAGACAGCGCGGATAACAAGGCAAACTGTGTGGCAGAAAACTCTCGGTTGCATAACCCCATCAACAAGGCGACAAACGCAGCCGTGCCCATGCCTCCACACAAGTTCTCAAGGCTCACGCCTGCGGCCATCAAGTAGACATTGTGCGGCCCAACAGAAATAACCCAATAGCCAAGATTGGAGATTGCCTGCAGCAAACCGAAAAACATCAACGATCGGTACAAACCTAATTTCGCCATGAGCGCACCACCCGTCAGCGCACCCACAATCGTCGCCGTCAAGCCCAACAGCTTATTGACCGTTCCGACCTCAGTCGCCGAGTAGCCCGCAGCGCGCAAAAGAAATGTCGTCGAAAGCGCGCCCGCAAACGCGTCCCCGAGTTTGTAGAGGACAATTAACAGCAAGACTGTGATGGCTTCGGGTCGGCCAAAAAACTCCTTGAAGGGCTCAAACACCGCCCTCGAAAGCGAGCGTGGCGTCTGCGTGGGTACCTCTGGCTCAGGGGCCCAGAGCGTGGCAAGCGCGACCACCAGCATCAACGCTCCCATCAACATATAGGTGTAACCCCAGCCTAGCCACTGATCCGCCAAAATCAAAGCCAGTCCGCCAGAGGTCAGCATTGCGAGTCGATAGCCCAGCACAGACAAGGCAGCACCCGCTCCTCTCTCTTCTTTGCGTAGAACATCGCTGCGATAGGCATCAAAAGCGATATCCTGCGTCGCGGAACAAAAAGCCACAGCGACCGCCAGCAAGGCAAGCGGTAAAAGACTCTGACCTGGGGACATCAACCCCATTGCCATGATGCCCAGCGCGAGCAAAACCTGCATCACGAGCATCCACCCTCGCCTACGTCCTAAAAATGGCGGAGCGTAACGATCAATCAATGGAGCCCAGAGAAATTTCAGCGTATACGCTGTTCCCACCAAGGTCAGAAAGCCGATTTCTTGGAGGGACACTTGCTCAACTGTTGCCCAAGCTTGCAAAGTCCCACCCGTCAGCGCCAGGGGTAAGCCACTTGCAAAACCCAGAGCCAGCAAAGGCGCGACGCGTTTACTGGTGTAGAGTTTTGACGCAGGAATTGTCTGCATCTCGACGCTGGGTTGTGGGGCTTGTTGAGCAGTCATGAGAGTCACCTCGCCGTAAATCGATACGCAGCAAGCGTACTACGCCAGCCTGCAAACAATTTCACCTCATACTGATCATTGAAGGTCGCGCGCTCAAGGATAGTGAACTCAAGCGTATTAGCCAACCGCTCAAAATCCTTGAGCGTGCAAAGGTGGATATTGGGGGTGTTGTACCAGTCATAGGGCATTTGCCCAGTCACCGGCATGCGGCCACGCAAAATCGACCATCCGTGTGGCCAATAACCAAAGTTGGGAAAAGAAACGATTCCCTCACGTGCCACGCGCACCATTTCGCGCAAAATATGTTCAGTATTGTGCATGGACTGCAGCGTCTGGGACAAGACGACCGTATCGAACTGCTGATCGTCAAACATCGCCAAACCGTCTTCGAGGTTTTGCTGAATCACATGCACGCCGTGTTGCACACAGCTCAAGACACGGTCATCGCTAATTTCAACGCCGACGCCCTGCACGTTTTTGGACTGCTGCAAGTGCGCAAGCAGCGCACCGTCACCACAACCCAAGTCCAACACGCGGCTGTTTGGTTGAACCCACTGCGCGATCCGCGCCAAATCTCCACGCAAATCACCTTGTATCGTTTGGCCGCTCAGTTTGAGTTGTTCACTCATGCTTGCACCCCGCTCGACGTCAGGGCCGGGGCGGACTCTTGGACCAAAGTCGCTGCAATTCGCAGGAAATACGCACGCATCAGATTGTGATATCGAGAATCGTCGAGCAAAAATGCATCGTGTCCGTGTGGCGCATCGATTTCAGCATACGTGGCAGGCTGACCGTTCTTGAGCAAAGCCTGCACGATTTCGCGTGAACGCTCGGGTGGAAAACGCCAGTCCGTCGTAAAGGACACAAGCAGGAAATCTGCCTGTGCGGGTGCAATCGCACGTGCGAAATCGCCCCCAGTACGTTTTGCTGGATCAAAATAATCGAGGGCGCGTGTAATGAGCAAATAGGTATTCGCATCAAAATATTTAGAAAACTTTTCGCCTTGATAGCGCAGATAAGACTCGACCTCGAACTCCACCCCATAACCGTAATGGTATGCACCATCGGCCGCAGGTTCACGTTGGGTCCGGCCAAATTTTTCCGCCATATCATCGCCAGACAGATAGGTGATGTGACCAATCATTCTCGCGACGGATAATCCATGGCGCGGCACCGTATTGTGCGCATAGTAATGACCTCCATGGAACTCAGGGTCGGTGATGATGGCGCGCCGAGCGACTTCGTTAAAACCAATATTTTGCGCAGACAAGCGAGGCGTACTGGCAATCACCACGCAATGCGCGACACGCTCGGGTAAGGTGATCGCCCAGCTCAGTGCCTGCATTCCACCAAGCGATCCACCCATCACAGCAGCGAACCTTTTGATTCCCAAGCGATCTGCCACACGCGCCTGCGCCGACACCCAGTCCTCGACGGTCAGCACAGGGAAGGCAGCACCCCAAGGCTCGCCTGTTTCAGGCCGGATACTTGCAGGCCCTGTGGAGCCAAAACACGAACCCAGATTATTGACACCAAGCACAAAAAAAACATTGGTGTCGACCGGCTTTCCAGGGCCCACCATGTTGTCCCACCAACCGATATCTTCGGGGTTTTCAGCAGAAATTCCGGCGACATGATGCGAGGCATTCAAGGCGTGACAAATAAGCACCGCATTACTTGCATCTGCGTTTAAAATCCCATAAGTCTCGATCGCTAAGTCATAGACCGACAAGGTATGACCACTCGCCAAGGGCAGGGGCTCATTAAAATGCAAGAACTGTGTGTGGACGATACCCACTGACCCTAAGGGCGAGGGGGAGATGTCTTGTGCTTGGCACGCGTCCCGAATACTGGACGAATCAATCATACGGACCTTCTTTAGCGGGATTTATGAGGCGCCCGCAAGCGGATCGAGCAAATCGGCGCCAACTGTTTTCAAAGTTTAACATCGCTGCGGGAAATTGGCAGGCCATGGCACCGACCGATTGCTTCCATTTTGTTACATCCTGCCTTCCATACAAACATTTTCTTACAAAAGAGCCCCCCACCAAAGGGGTTCTGCGCATTCTAATTAGAGTGATGAACGCTCAAACTAACGCATTCTCATTTGCGTCCTCTGGGGATCTCTTTTCATGACACTTCCACGTCTTTCCGGGCGCGAGTTGCAATGCCTGGAATGGGTATCTGCGGGTAAAACCAGCTGGGAAATCGGGCTGATCATCGGCCTGACAGAACGGACAGTCAATTTTCACCTTTTTAATGCCTGCCGCAAACTGAATGTCTACGGTAGACAGGCTGGCGTCGCACAAGCCCTGCGTTTAGGCCTGCTCACCGGCCAGCCTCACCTCAGCCGAAGCGAACGAACAAACTCAAGCGCATTTTCATTTGAAAGCGATTGTTTCGGTCCTGAAACTACCACTTGAATCAACATGCCGCGATGCACCACGACTTTCGCCATCAACAGAGAGGGTTTATTGGCAACAACCGTATCCAAGGTAAAAATCTCACCCTGTCGCGCAGACTCCGGAGCTGGCTTTCCAGCACGCGCAGCCAAGGCGTCTACGATTGTTTTGACTAACGCCACACTTTTTTCTGGACTCAAGGACTCAGGCAAAGGAAAATAGCCCACCGAAAAAACAGCCTCTCCCACCGCCGCTGAGGTCAACGCAAACGTCGCTGCAGCACCCTCGATATCGATTTGACGCTGTTCCGTTTTGGTCCGCGAGGGAAACATAATGACCCCACGATCCTGCGCGACCATGGATTCGCGCCAATTATATTCAGGGCTGCAACCTGTCAACAGAGCAAAAAGTAACCACAATGGCAAAAGGGAAACAAGGGGTCGCACAAAATGTCTCAAAAAGTGTCACGATGGAATAAACCAGCAGAATTAAAGCAAATTGTCCTCTATTTTTAACATCCGAGGGTACATTGACATATCCCTTAAAATGAATTGTTCTGCTTTTGCAATAGGTCTACCCGTGTCCATACTGACCCATCGTCTTACCACCCTTCAATCGCATCCTGAAATACTCCGGAGGTCGCAGCGCGGCATCGAAAAAGAGGGCCTTAGGGTAGACGCCAAAGGTTCGCTTTCTGAACGACCACACCCTATAGCGCTTGGCGCAGCGCTCACCCATCCGCGTATCACGACCGATTACTCAGAAGCGCTGCTAGAACTCATTACAGGTACGCACAATAATGTTGATCACCTGATGGCAGAACTCGACGAGGTGCATCGCGTCGTGGCCACCACATTGACAGATGAGCTGATGTGGAATCACTCCATGCCCTCTCATCTCCCTGCAGACAACCAAATCCCGATTGGCTGGTACGGCACCTCAAATACTGGGATGATTAAACACGTTTATCGTCGTGGCCTGGCAGAGCGCTACGGTCGCACGATGCAGTGCATTGCAGGACTGCACTACAACTTTTCTTTCGATGAAGCGTTTTGGGACCAGCTTAACCTGCCTCAGTCAACGGCTCAGGATCGCCGCTCAGCTGGCTACATCTCACTGATTCGCAATTTCACCCGTTACAGCTGGCTGCTCATGTACCTGTTTGGTGCTTCCCCAGCGTTGTCAAAAGACTTCTTGCGTGGCAAACATGGGGATTTGCTTGAACTCGATGCGCAAACCATGTATCTGCCCTATGCCACAAGCCTAAGAATGAGTGATTTAGGCTACCAAAACAAAGCTCAGTCTGGGCTCAAGCTTTGTTACAACGACCTCAACACCTTTCTAGAGCGGCTCTATGACGCGGTTACCACGCCATGGCCTGATTATCAGGCCATTGGTACGCACAGAAATGGCGAGTGGATTCAACTCAACACCAATGTTCTGCAAATTGAAAACGAGTTTTACTCGAGCATCCGCCCGAAACGTACAACAGGTCCTTGCGAGCGACCCATCACTGCCTTAGCGGAGCGCGGCATTCAATATATCGAAGTACGCTGTCTCGACATTGACCCCACTCAAGCTATCGGCATTTCCGCTGAAACAGCGCGTTTTGTTGATGCTTTTCTACTTTTTTGCGCTCTACAAGAAAGCCCCCCTTTTGCAGATAGCGGTTGGTGCTCAGAGAGTGCCTCCAACTTCTCGACGGTCGTCAAGCAAGGTCGACAGCCAGATCTGAAACTCACCAAGCTCGGCAAAGAAATTTCCCTCAAGCAGTGGGCAGAAGAGCTTTTGGATGACATCGCGCAATGCGCTCAGACGCTTGATAATGCCTTGGGCGAGAAAAACTATCACCATGCAGTCGCTGTCCAGCGATCCAAAGTTGCGGATCCCGCAACAACCCCCTCTGCTCAGTTTTTAGCAAAACTCATGACGTGCAAGATGTCCTTTCACGACGCGACCCTTGAGCAAAGCCGTGCACACGCCTTGAGCCTAAGAAAGGTGGGTTTGAGCCCCATTGAACTCGCCGCCACGCAGGCACAAGCGACTCAATCCCTGATGGAGCAGCAACAGCTTGAGGCCGGCGACAGGGAGAGTTTTGACGACTATGTCAGACGCTTTCATCATGCGCTGAAAAAACCGGTCTGAAGGCTCTGGCGCGCCCGACAGGAATCGAACCTGTATCGAGAGCTTCGGAAACTCTTATTCTATCCATTGAACTACGGGCGCCGGCGGGCGAATTATAGCGGCAGAAGCAACTCGCTCTTTCTCGGAACAGGGATTTCCGGCTTCCCTGCTCCCCAAGCCCTCCGATGCCGCTATAATCCTTGGGTTATAAGAAAACCGTCTAACTACTATGGTTGGCTTCTTGCGTATTCTGAGTACTCAAAACCTCGGCGATTCAAGTCTCCAGCCTAAGTCTCGCAGGATTTGGTCATGAGCAATACGCAGCCCCACGAAGATCATCATTCGCCCATCAAGACTCCAAAGCAGCTGATCGTCACGATCGTACTGTCTTTTATCTTGCCCGTCATCATCATCATTTTATTGGTCAATCTCGTCACCACGGGTGACCAGGTTGGCGCGGGCTCAAACACGCTCACGCCTGAAGCCATACAAAACCGCATCGCCCCCGTGGCGAAGCTTGAACTCGTTGACGCAAGCGGTCCAAAAGTCTTTAAAACCGGAGTACAGGTCTACAAAGCCGTCTGTGCGGGATGTCACGATTCTGGCGCGGCTGGTGCGCCTAAGTTTGCCGATGCCGCAGCATGGGCAGGCCCCAATGCGACAGGTCTCCAGTCTATGGTCGCCAACGTGGTCAAAGGCAAAGGCGCCATGCCTGCTAAGGGCGGCAATCCTGCCTTGGACGACTTTGAGATCGAACGCGCCGTGGTTTATATGGCGAACAGCGCCGGCGGCAAGTTTGCCGAGCCAGCTGAGCCCAAGCCTGCTGCCGCAGCACCTCCTGCCGCGCCTGCTGCTCCAATGGTCGCCGCAACGGTTGCTAAACCCGCACCAGCAGTCGCCCCACCCGCTGCAGCTGCTGCCACCAGCGATGTGGGTGAAAAAATTTATAAACAAGCTTGTGCAGCATGTCATATTGCCGGCGTTGCGGGTGCACCAAAATTCGGTGACAAAACCGCGTGGGCACCGCGTATTGCGACAGGCATGGATGCCATGGTTGCCGCTGTCATCTCTGGCAAGGGCATCATGCCACCCAAGGGTGGCGCAGCCGGGGCGAGCGACGCCGATCTGCGTGCCGCGACACAATACATGGTCAACGCCGCTCAATAATCAGTGATTCGCCCATGAAAAAGCCCTCTTTCGAGGGCTTTTTTCTTTGAACGGTCAACCTTAGGCTGCGCTTAGGTACTCAATAACGATAAGCCGAGCTGAACACGTCGCTGCAACCAGAGGCTGGGACGATACCGCGGGTCGCCTGTCACGCTTTGCATATTGCGCAAAATCTCCAAAATATGTTCAGCTCCTAAGGCATCACCCAAGCCCAAAGGCCCCTTGGGGTAACCCAAACCCAAACTGACGGCAAGATCAATATCCTGAGGGGTTGCAATATCCTGCTGCGCAATATCGCAAGCGACGTTCACGATCATCGCAACAATCCGCTGCGCCACAAAACCCGCAGAGTCTCTCACAACGCTCACGCGAACGTTATCCACACCATAGATGGCATGCGCCTTTTCTTGATATTGCGGATGGGTTGCTGGTGAAACCATTAAAGTCCGCCTACGCGTATGCTCAACATCATGAAGCATATCGATACCCACGGTACGTGCAGCATCGAGCTTTTGCTTGAAAACTGCCGTCGATATGTCCTCACCAAATGGAGTCACGATGATGAGACTATCAACATCGGGTCGATGTCCAGTTTGAATATTCGCATCAAGTCTCTTAAGCAGTTCAGTCGCACGCGTATGACCGAGAGCATGCGCAGGGCTCACCCAAACCTTGGCCGGACCAGTCAGCACCGGCGCAGCAGCTTCGATTACAGGCAGCTTCTGACCATCCGCGTAAGCATAAAATCCACCCTGACTTTTGCGCCCGTAGAGCCCGCCCGCCACACGCACTGTTCCGATCGGTGAGGGTTTGAAACGAGGCTCCTCGTAAAACTGATGGTAAATGGACTCCATAACGGCATGTGACACGTCGAGACCCGTCAAATCCATCAGCTCAAACGGTCCCATTTTAAAGCCAGCTTGATCGCGCATAATGCCATCGACCGTTGCAAAGTCCGTCACATTTTCTTGCACGACACGCAAACCCTCGGTGTTCATCCCACGACCCGCATGATTCACAATAAAACCAGGCATATCTTTCGCGCGAACCGGCTTGTGTCCCATGCGGATCGATAACGCCATCAAGACATCACCCACCACAGGATCCGTTCGTAATCCGTCAATCACCTCAACGACCTTCATCAGCGGGACAGGATTAAAGAAGTGATAGCCTGCGACACGCTCAGGACGTTCGCATCCAGCGGCAATCGCAGTGATAGATAGCGAGGAGGTATTAGAGACGAGTATGCAATCGGAGGATACAACCGACTCCAACTGTTTAAAAAATGGCTGTTTAATCTCGAGTCGTTCAATGATGGCTTCGATCACCAAGTCACAATCCGACAGATCCTCGATCTCGTCGATCAGATACAACTTGCCCAACGCTTCATGCGCTTGCTCTTCGGTCATTTTGCCTTTGCTGGCCAGCATCGTCCACGTATTGGTCAGCGAGTCGCGCGCTGAGTTCAGCGCTGCCGGGTTCGTGTCGAACAGTTTGACGCGCAAGCCTGCTTGGGCCGCTATTTGTGCGATACCTCGACCCATTGCGCCGGCACCGGCCACTCCTACTGTCTGAATCGTTTTCATATGGTTTCCTGAATCAAATAAGATCAAACGCTTGCTGTTGCATAATAGTCATATTCACCGTCTTCGTCATATCCGTCCTCAACCTGACTTGCGCTATATCAACCGCACACGATCCCTATGACACCTCGCCACTCCAATGGAAGTCCTATTACGGAGCAACAGTTTCCCCAGCTGTTCGCAGTCCGTGATGCTGAGGCACACAAAGGCAGCTTTGGTTCAGTGGGCATACTTGGTGGCTCAAGTGGCATGACAGGTGCCGTCATTCTGGCCGGTCGCGCTGCACTCAAAAGCGGCGTCGGTAAAGTCTATCTTGCGTTGACCCAAACCCCTTTGCCTGTCGCCTACGACAGCATCAACCCAGAACTTATGCTGCATGACGCAGTCACGCTCGTCGAGCAAGCCGCCACCCTAGATGCCTGGGTCGCCGGCTGTGGTCTCGGTCATGCACCTGCCGCACTCACTTTGCTCCAACGTCTTCTAGCCATGCGTTCGGCCCGCCCTCTCGTTCTCGATGCGGATGCGCTCAACGCATTGGCGCGGGGCGATATTTCAAAGACTTGGGGACCTGGGCTTGTTGTGCTGACTCCACACCCAACCGAAGCCGCCAGACTGCTCCAGACAGATACGCTCAACATTCAAGCAGATCGCCCAAAGGCTGCACAAGCACTTGCCCATCAGTATCACGCATGGGTCGTTTTAAAAGGCAAAGGGACGATTGTGTGTGCGCCTGATGGTCACTGGCAAGTCAACAAGACGGGTAACGTTGGGCTGGCAAGCGGAGGTACGGGCGATGTGCTCAGCGGCCTTTTGGGTAGTCTGCTCGCACAAGGCATCCCGGCAGAGCAGGCCATCCCAGCCGCTGTTTGGCTGCACGGTGCGGCGGCCGATACATTAGTGGCGAAAGGCGTCGGGCCCATCGGCCTCACCGCTGGCGAGCTTCCTGAAGCCATTCGCAACCTCAGAAATAGAGTATCTTTTAAAAAAGAACACACATAGCGACCTGAGAAGAGGACATTCATGAATACCGCAACCACACCAGGACTCGATAGACCCGCCATGACACCCGAGGCACAAGCACTCGCACAAGGCATTCGAACCTGGATCGAGTGCGAGTCTCCTTCCAACGATCCTGATGCAGTTCATCGCATGGCGCAGATTGTTGTAAAAAAAGCCAAAGACGCAGGGCTAAACGTTGATCTGAGCGAAATCGGTCCGACAAAGCTGCCGCTGATACATGCATCGAATCGTGCCCAGGGCGATGCCCGCCCAGGTTTGTTATTACTCGCGCATATTGATACCGTCCACCCTCACGGTACCCTTCAAGCCAACGCGTGCCGGATCGAAGACGACAAGCTGTATGGACCAGGTAGTTTTGATATGAAGGGGGGTACTTTCTTGGCCTTGACCGCGCTTGGTGAATTTTCCAAACCTGGCTCTACCCCCATGCCGGTTGATTTTCTCCTTGTGCCAGACGAAGAGGTCGGAAGCCATGCTTCGCGTGAACATATCGAGGCTTTTGCCAAACGCGCGGTCTACACCTTAGTGCCTGAGCCTGCCCGACCAAACGGTGGGCGCTGCGTGACCGGACGCAAAGGAACGGGAATGTTAAAACTCGTCATCACCGGCCGGCCTTCGCACGCAGGCATGGCGCATGAAAAAGGACGTAGTGCGATTCGCGAAATGGCGCATCAAATCCTAGCGCTTGAAGCGATGACTGACTACAGCCGTGGCATCACAGTCAGTGTAGGAACGATCTCTGGTGGCACTGTCACAAACACAGTTCCTGCGCACTGCGAAGTCATGGTGGACTTTCGTATCCCTGACGAAGCTACAGGCCAAGAAATTCTAGCGCGCATGCAAGCGCTCAAACCTGTTGACCCCGACGTCACACTCAATATCGAGGTTGAACTCAATCGACCCGCTATGGTCAAGTCGCCTGCGGCTGACAAGCTACTGGAAACCCTCAAACCCTTCGCAACCGAGGCCGGCTTTGTACTCGAAGAAGCGCCTGTCTCAGGTGGTGGCAGTGATGCGAACTTTACAGCTGCGATCGGTTGTCCGTCGATTGATGGACTAGGCGCGGAGGGTGATGGTGCACATACACTACGCGAACATATCTTTGTGTCCACGCTCCCAAGACGACTGCAGTTTTGGCGACACACACTTGCCAATCTCCAAGCGTAATTGCTTGTATGCGTATTGTGTTAGTTTTTTTTATTGAGCATCGCCTTGAGCATCTCAAGGCGATTTTTGGGGCTCATCGTATCAGGCTGCAACTGAAGCGATGCTGCAGATAGCCCCATTTCTTCGATAAACCGCGAGGGCTCACGCACCAAATCTTCGCGCGCACGACGACGCTTTTGACACCAACTCAAATGGAGACTACGTTGAGCGCGTGTAATGCCTACGTACATCAAGCGTCGCTCTTCCTGAATACGTGAGACCAAGGCATCTGCCGCTTTCGCAGAATCCATATCCTCTTCGTCACGCCCCATATGCGGCAGTAAACCTTCCTCCACACCGAGCAAATAGACATGAGGATATTCCAAACCTTTAGAAGCATGGAGCGTCGAAAGCTTGACAGCATCTGGCTCATCCTCCTCGCTGCGCTCAAGCATTGTGACCAGCGCCACATGTTGCACAATATCAATCAGACCCATGCTATCGGCCTCTGCCTTACCCTTGAGCCAACCCACCAATTCAAGGATATTTTGCCAGCGTGACTGGGCGGGTTTTTCATCCAAAGTGTCATAGAGATAACGTTCGTACTGGATTGCGCTGAGTAAGTCATCCAAAATAATGCCTGCGGGCTCAGCAGCATGTACCGTCTGTCCCGACTCAACACGGCCGGCACGATACTGAACACGAACAATAAACTCACCAAAGGTGCGTAAAGGTTCAAGCTGACGCGCATTGAGGCGGGGCTCAATGCCCTGCTCAAACAAGGCCTCAAAAAGAGAAATCTTTCGCTCTCCTGCGTATTGCCCGAGCGTCTGAAGCGTGGCTTGTCCAATCCCTCGCTTTGGTGTGGTGGCCGCGCGAATAAAAGCGGGATCATCGTCTTCGTTCGCAATCAAGCGCAAATAGGCCAGCACATCACGAACCTCTGCTTTATCAAAAAAACTTTGGCCACCAGAAATCGTATAAGGTATGTGCAGATTGCGCATCGCTTGTTCAACAATACGAGACTGATGGTTTCCACGATACAAAATCGCGAAATCTTTCCAGGCAGCCTGTTTTTCAAAACGCGCCGAAGAGATTTTCATCGCGACATTCTCTGCCTCCACCTCATCACTTGCCATTGCAGTCACACTGATGGCGTCACCCATACCGTGCTCAGACCATAGCTTCTTTTCAAAAAGCTTTGGATTTTTTGTGATCACATGATTCGCGGCGGCCAGAATACTTTGACTAGAGCGATAATTTTGCTCAAGCTTGACCAGTTTGATCTGAGGGTAATCGGTCGTCAGCTTAGCCAGATTCTCGATCGTCGCTCCGCGCCAGGCATAGATCGCCTGATCATCGTCCCCAACCGCTGTGAACATGGCGCGCGCGCCCGTGAGCCACTGCACAAGACGATATTGGCAAACATTGGTGTCCTGATACTCATCGACCAAGAGATAACGTACTTTTTTTTGCCACTTTTCACGCGCTTCGATGCTGCGCTCAAAGATCTGCGCGGGAATCGCGATCAGGTCATCAAAATCCACCGCCTGGTATGCCGCCAACGTGGCGTTATAGCTTCTGTAGACCCGTGCGGCCTCGACTTCGCTGGGTGTCGAGGCAAAATTAGCCGCAGCATCCGGATCCAACATCGCATTTTTCCAAAGAGAAATCGTCTGTTGGACAGCGCGCAAACGACCTCGATCCGTCGTGGCCAGTAAATCTTGAATAATGGCTAGTGCATCATCCGAATCAAAGATTGAAAACTGCGGCTTGAGTCCAGCATGTTGCGCCTCTTCGCGTAAAATTTTCACTCCGAGCGAATGAAACGTGCTGATTGTGAGGCCTTTCGCGATAGAGGGATCCACCAAACGCTTGACTCGATCCTCCATCTCTCGTGCGGCCTTGTTGGTGAACGTCAGTGCCAGAACATTGCGCGCAGGATATCCGCAATCGCACAACAAATAAGCTATTTTTTGCGTAATAACACGGGTCTTTCCTGAGCCTGCCCCTGCCAGCACCAAACAGGGCCCATCAAGATACAGAACAGCTTCGCGCTGAGCAGCATTCAGACCATTAGTGAAAGACGTCGACATGGGGAGCCATCAAATTTCGAGCGGATCAACTTCAAGCTGCCATCGTACTCGACGCAGATCGGGGTGGTCGCGCAAGGCAGCCAACCAGTGGCGCATTAGCAACTGAAGCGCAGGGCGATGCGTCGCTTCGACGAGAAGTTGCGCTCGACACATATTATCGACACGCACAATCCGCAAAGGTACGGGGTCGTACAACGTCATCACGGCTTCGGTTTGCTGCGTCTGCAACAAGCCTTGCGCAGCCGCCTTTGCCGCTTGCAAAAAATCCAAAGCGACATTGAGATCGCGCGCTTCGGCACTCAACAACGCCTGATGGGAAAATGGAGGCAACATCGCCGCCTCACGCTCACGTATCGTGTGACGCGCAAAACCAGCATAGTCATGCTTGACCAAGGCCTGGTAGACGGACTGCTCGGGATAACCTGTCTGCACGATCACCTCACCATGCCCGGTATGGCGACCCGCACGACCTGCTACCTGCATAAGTTGAGCGAACAACCTTTCCGGCGCCCGAAAGTCCTGCGAGAAAAGCATGGCATCGGCATTAAGAACACCCACCAAGCCAAGATTGGCAAAGTCATGCCCTTTGGCGACCATTTGCGTCCCCACCAATATATCGACCTCTCCCGCATGCACGCTTGCAAATAATGCCTGCGCACTGCCTTTTTTACGCGTACTGTCTGCATCAATGCGTGCCACCCGTGCTTGTGGAAACAACAAACCTAAATGCTCTTCGATCCGTTGA
>Ga0247843_1000658_pt1 | contig 79510 bp, 54 predicted proteins | sample LaCruzMarch2017__FD_192420 | JGI IMG/M metagenome (GOLD analysis project Ga0247843, IMG submission 192420) | Freshwater microbial communities from meromictic Lake La Cruz, Castile-La Mancha, Spain - LaCruzMarch2017_8m | ecosystem: Environmental > Aquatic > Freshwater > Lake | place: Spain... | reverse complement strand
CTGGAAAACGCGTTATTGGGGACCACGATGGCGTTTACCTGCAGATCTGGTGGTGGCGTAAGCTGAATCGTCACCTTACCAGCGCTCACAGCCTGGTTATTATTGTTGTTGGTTTCTAAAGCACTGCCATACCGGTCGGTAACGACAAATACGTAGTATTCTCCTGTAAATCCGTTTGCAATATTGAAAACGCCGTTGCCCACATAGCTTTGTCCGGTATCCAAGGCGCTAAAATTGGCAACTTCTCCCAGATAAACATCCTCTGCGTAATTGAGAACCTGATCTTCCGAGAGATACAATACGTCCTGCCATGAACTCATACCAGTACCGCCGGGGCCGATGTTCTTCACCTGCCAATCAACGCTCAAGGTTTGACCGGAGAAAGCCGTAGCCGGGATTTGGACATTCTGCGCGACCAGGTCGGGCAGGTTTACCAGGGTAAATGATTGTATGAGCCCGAGTGTAAAACAATATGGATTTTCGGCTACTACCCTCCACTGGTAGGCTGTTCCGTATTCTGCGGAGGGAATGCTGTAGTTCAGGTTGATTTGGGTAAGATTGGCAACAGTTGGCGTTGTAGGTATGGGCAATCCTTGCTTCCACAGGTAAAAATCGTATCGCGTGGCGCCTTGTGCAGGTGCCCAGGAGAACATGATATTTACGGGATTCAAATTTATGGTACCATCTGCCGGTAACAGGTTGGAGGGGATGGCCGGTGTCATGAGGTTTTCAAGCGTTACGGAGGCCGTATCGTTATCCGGGTTGGTATCGTCTGCAAACAGGGTCCAGGCGTCTATCTGATGGTTTCCAAAAGCAGAAAGGTCGGCAGAGGCGGCAAAAGTATAATCGGCCGTCAAGCCGGGCGGTACGACCAGGCCGCCAATGTTTTCAACCACTACACTCCCATTATCGACCTGGAGGGCGACATCAAAACCGCTGATCGGCGAGGCGCTGAAATTTTGGATGCGTATCTGTATGGATTCTGCATTGCCGAGGTTGCAGTCGGATGTGGGCAGCAACACCGCACTGACGCCAACATCGTCTCCCAGGAAGCTGATCTCATCGGCGCCGATGTCGGGGAAGTTGCTGTTTCGCATCTGGCCGTCTATGTCATCCGGAACAGCGCCGATATAGGTGCCGGCGCTATCCAGAGCGGTTTGCGATACGTGCAGATCGGTTTCAGAAACAAACAGCGGGTTGATGCTTAACGAGTTTTGGTCTTTTCCCGAAAGGTTGCGCCATGCCAAAAGATTGGCTGCATCTGTAAAGCCAAAATTACCGAGTATTGATCCGGTCGTGTACAGGTCGTTAAAGTTTGACAAATCCAGCGCAGAAACGTAGCAGGCATACCCCCCTCCGAAATTGGCAAAGATGTTATCCAATGCATTAAGGCCTGAAGAGAAATAATTATACAAGCCATAGCTCGGCGTATTGGCGCTGTTGCCAATACGCGTATTATTGTAATACAGGTTAATATTGGAACAATATTGCAGGTTGAACCCATAGGCGTTTCCCGGCGCATTTCCCGTGGCAATAAAGTTGTTGGCAATCAACATTGGGTTGCCTGCCTGCATGTCACAATCGTATGCGAAAATGCCCGTACCACTTTGGAGTGCAATTCGGTTTTTGGTGATCCGGTTGGTGCCATTCAAATAGTAAAAACGAAGACCAAAATCGCACGCAGGTAAATCAAACTCGTTTTGATTGATGTTCAGGCTCGATGCGTATTCGGAATAAATGCCTGCGTAGGTCTGGTTGAGGAAGCGGTTGTTGAAGATGGCAATACCTGAATCGCGGCGGCTGGAAGCCCCGTCGAGCAGGATGCCGTATTCGCCGTTTTCAATGGCGCAATGCTGCACGCTGAATTGTCGGGTTGCACTGTTGTCATTTTCAGCGATCACTCTCCCGCTGTAGGAAAACAAATCGCTGATCAACAGACGGCTATTGGCAATCGAACAGTCAATCACACCGTTTTGAAGCGAGAACACGTAGGGGGATGCCGTGCGGGTATTTTCAAAAGTCATTTTCCGGAAACGCAGGTAATCGGCTCCGTCAATCTGAACAAGTTGCTGTGCGCTGTTTCGCAGGGTAACCGTCGAGCTGTCGCCGCTTTCCGACTGGAAGGTGACGGTATGCACAGAACTGCTGCCCCGAATCGGTTTGATGACAAGCGCCTCTTCGTACACGCCGTTTCTGGCGTTGAGGGTAACCGCGCCCAAGACGCCCCCTTCTCTCAACTGGGTAACCACAGCGTTGAAATTATTGAAATCAGGCAGTACCCCGCCTATGGTGTACGCACCTTGCAAAGCTGCATACAGGTTGGCAACAGTGGCGGTGTCATTGGACGAAACGGTATCCGCCATGCCGTCGGGATTGAACGTAAATGCACGAACCAGATACTCGCCCAGTCCAAAGTTGAAATTTCCAATGGTAACCGTATCTGATTGATCCGGATATAGGGTTCCGTTCCATATATAATCGGCTTGCTGGGCATTGTTTACCTGCCATTTGATGGTAACAGAGGCGATGGTATCAAGGCCGAAGTTTCGCAGCAATACCTTTACGGGTCGACTTCCTGCCGCAAACGACGTTAATTTATTCGGCGAAAGCATCGTTTGAATCCCTGCGTCGTTGGCCGATACAGGCGTGAATTCGTCGGCGCCGATATCCGGGCTGTTCGGGTTTCGCTGTTGGCCGTCAATATCTGTCATGACATCTGCCACCGGCGTGCCCACGCCATTGAGAATGCCCTGCGCGATGTGGAGGTCGGTGTTGGATGTGAACAGCGGATTAACGCTGTAAGTATTCAAATCACCGCCGCTGAGCGACTGCCAGTCGGAGAGGGTAGGCGCATCCGTGCCATTCCAGATGCCGACACGGGAACCTGTCGTAAAGAAATCGTTGAAATTGCTCCCCGTCAGGCTGCCTCCGTTGAACTGTATGGGCGTAGTTCCCCCGGTACTCGCAAATATGTTATTTATAATATGTATATTAGCGGAGGCGTTGCTGTAAAATGCGCGGGAAGAAGAACCGGTACTGGTGACGTTGATGTTGTTGTGGTATACCTTGTAGCCGTCGCTTGAGGAAAAGTAAATGCCATACACGGTGTTGGCGCTACCCTGGCCCATTTCCACAAAGTTATTGGCAAGGAGCCCCTCGCTGCCGGCGGTATTGTCCGAATTGTCAAGATAGATACCATACGCACGGCGCATGCTTATTTTATTGCCGACCAGGCGGCTTGCCCCTCTGCATGTATTCAAATAAAACCCATATTGATTGTTTAAGTTGTTGGCATTGTTGGCAGTCAAGGTATTGCCTTCGATCACCGGCGCCTGATGATATAACAGATTCACCCCTTGTCTCCAGGCGTTGGAGAAATCATTGTTCCTGATGATGGTACCCGTGTTGTAATTACTGCTCAGGCCGCGCAACTCCAACGCATAGTCGCCGTTAAGGCACCTGTTGTTTTCAAAGGTAAAGTTGGTATTGTTCAGGCTGTTTGTCGCTTCGGAATAAACCAGTTCACTGCTTGTGCTTGAATTGCCGTTCGATTGCAGCACACACCGGCTGAATAGGTTATCCGTAGCTCCGTTTAGCAGGTGCACTACACGACCGTAGGACGTATTGGTGCCTTCAAGCATGATGCCATTGAAGCGCAACCAATCGGCACCATTGAGCCGCAGGGTATAATTGTTGGTGCTTGTGGCATTGAATGTCAGCTTTACCAATGAGCTGTCACCGGATTCCGATTGGAAAGTGATCGTTTTGTCGGCTGCTGCTCCCTGTATTTGATTGATCAGTACCTGTTCGGTGTAGGTTCCGTTTCGTACGTTCAGTACGACATCGTCTACCACGCCGCCGTTGTGCAGGGCTTCAACAGCCTGCGCAAAGCTGGTGAAGTCCGGAGTGGCCCCGCCGATGGTGTAAATCCCGCTCAACGAGGCATACTGATTTATTACCCTCGCCGTGTCGTTTGCAGTATTCACATCCGGGGTGCCATTGGCATCGCTTGACCAGGCTGTGATGTTGTAGGATGTATTGACAGTGAAGAAGAAAGTACCCGGGCTGACGTTTACCTCTTCCCCGGGAAGCAAATTACCGGTGTAAGCAAACGGTTGTTGAAGGTCGTTGTTGATCTGCCAGTTGATGGTTACACTTTGTAGCGTATCCGAACCGTTGTTGCGCAAACGGACTTCTACCGGCTGCTGGCCAGCAGGGAAAAGCATAACCGGATAGTTGATTGCCGAAACGCTGGCATCATCGTCAAGGGCGTTGAACTCGTCGGCACCCATGTCTGGGAAAAATAGATCCCGGCTTTGTCCGTCTATGTCGACTGTTACGGTTCCCAATGGTCTGGCCCGGCCATTGAGCAATATGTAATTTGTATGCAGGTCGGTCGCCGAAACAAACTGCGGATTCACAGAAATGGACGCGGCATCAAAGCCGGTGGCACCCTGCCAGGCTGCCAGATCGGTGAGGTTGGCCCCGTTGTTGTTTACGAGTACGGAACCGGTAGTATACCAGTCATTGTGATCGGATACGCTGATGTTGTTTGAGGAATTGCGGTAGAGTACCAGGGCACCTGACGAACAATATCCAATGTTGTTATAAAGTAAATGTTCACTGCCCCCTCCAAGATAATAGGCACTGCTCAAGGCGTTGGAGTTGTTGATGTGAACGCTGTTGTGAAAAACATTATGAAATCTGGAACCGATGAAATAGATGCCTTGCACTTGTACCGTACCCCCTATTTGCACAAAATTATTGGCCACCAACCCGCGGTTATTGTCTGTACTAACGCAATTGTCAATGGCTATGCCTATCGCACTGTTTGTCAGGCGCAAAATGTTGCTGTTGACCTGCTGGCTGCCGTTGCACAAATACATCACGATGCCATTAAAAGGCGTGTAAGTCGAATTGGTATAAATGGTATTGCCCGATACTACAGCACCGGTGTTGTATATGATGTTGATCGAACGCCGATACTGGTTTTCAAAGATGTTGTTTTCAATCACGGTTCCGGTTTCGTAAGCGTTACTTACACCGAAATACTGAATACCGTCTGCACCGTTTCGGAAGTGATTTTGACGAAAGACGTTGCCGTTATCCGAAAAACCTGCAGAATAAACAATAACCCGCAAGTTAGACGTGGAAGTGGTGCTTACACCGATCAAGCGGTTGTTTTCAAATACGTTGTTGTTCGAACCATTTGTAATGTCAATGACGCGAGCGTAGGTGGTATTCGTTGCTTGCAGGGTCATCTTGCGGAAACGCACCCAATCGGCTCCGTTCAGTTGCAGCACATAGTTGGCCGATGAGTTGGCATTGAACTGAAGGGTAACTAAGGTGCTGTCGTTGATTTCCGACTGAAAGGTTACGGTTTTATCTGCACTGGCACCAAATATTTGGTTTAGCACCAATTGCTCCGTGTACACGCCGTTGCGCACGTTGAAAACAACCGTATCCAACACGCCGCCGTTGTGCAAAGCGTTTACAGCCGTTGTAAACGAGGCAAAATCGGGAGCAACACCGCCGATGGTGTACACCCCATCCAACGCAGCATACACATTGAGTACCGATGCTGTGTCGTTGGAAGGCACCGAATCGTTTAACATGTTCGGCGATTCCGCCCACGCTACGATGCTCACTGGCTGACCAACCTGGAAGTTAATGGTGTCCAGTTCAACGTATTGAGTATCACCGGAGGCAAGGGCACCCGTCCACAATATATCGGATTGCAACTGCCCGTTCAGGTGCCAGCGAACGGTAACAGAGGTCAACGTATCCGTGCCATGGTTTTTAATCAGGGCAGGTACTACAATCATTCCTGCTGCAAAAGGTTTAACCGGAGCTGCAACCATTTCAATACCCGCATCGGCCGCCACCAACATAAACTCATCGGCCCCAATGTCGGGATGCTGTGTATCGCGCAACTCTCCATCAATATCGGTCGGCACACGCGGACTTGGCGTACCCGCCATATTCAAGTCAACATCCGCAACGTGCAAGTCGTCGGGCGAGACGAATTTAGGGTTTACAGAGATGGATTGGAGGTCAAACCCGGTTCCGTTTTGCCAGTTTGCCAGATTTTGGTAAGGCGTTCCGAGGTAGGAGGCCAGGTTGATTCCGGTGGAAAAAAGGTCGTTGTAGTTGGATTGCAGGTTGATCGCCGAATTGTTGACGCACAGCGCGTACCCTCCCCCTGTATTCATAAAAATGTTGTTGCGTACGGCGGCATTTGAGCAGGAGGCGATTTCGGCGGCGCAGTAGGTTGTCTGTGTGGTTGTCTGATGCACCGTATTGTGCAAACAATCAAAATAGCTGCTGTTGTTGGCATATAAAGCAGCTGCTCCTGTTGAGGAGCCGCTTACACGGATAAAGTTGTTGGCTATCAGTGCGCGGTTATTTGCCGTTCCAATGCAATATTGGATGGAAATGCCCAGGGTACCCGTAGCCATGAATATCTGGTTGGCACGAATGATTATTTCATTTGTACTGTTTGTTATCACTATACCTCCTGACTGGAAATAGGCGGCAGGCAGGTTCCGGACTTCATTGCCTTCGATGAGGGCGTTGTTTTGATAGACCAGATTGACCGAGCGGTAGTATTGGCCCTCAAATTTGTTGTTTTCAATGCGAAGCCCGGTTTCGTATTCTGACGAGGAGCCATAAAGCAATAAACCGTAACTTCCGTTTAGAAAATGATTGTTCAGAAAGATATTGTTGCGGTCGTTGATGCAGCAATCTGAATACACCAAACTCCTTGAGGAAGATGTGCTGGTAGTGGAAATGCCTGTAATGCGATTGTGCTCAAACATCAGGTTGTCTGCTCCGTTTCCGATTTGCACTACGGTTCCATAAGTATTATTGTTGGCTTTTAAGGTGAGCTTCCGGAAGTTAATCCAGTCTGCACCGTCGAAATAGACGGTATAGTTTGCAGATGAGTTGGCATTGAATTCAAGCGTGACAGAGGTACTGTCGCCATTTTCGGACTCAAAAACCACTTGTTGCGTTTGCGAAGTGCCCGAAACCGGGATGAGAGTGATCTGTTCGTTGTACACGCCCGGTCGAACCTTGAAGGTCACATTTCCTGCAATACCGGCCTGGTTCATGGTAGTTACAGCCGCTGTAAACGTCTGGAAATCGGGCATGTTTCCCCCTATAGTATACACGCCATTGAGAGCCGGGAACAAATTCAATCGAGCAATGGTATCGTTAAATTGATATTGGTCTACGCCGCCGTTGGGTTCTGATACCCATACAACCACATCGTATTCCTGTCCGATGGAAAGGTTGATCGTGTCAATGGTTGTTTCGATAGAATCGCCAGAAAGCAGCGATCCTGTCCATTCAACTGTTGTCACCGTATCGTTATTAACCCGCAGGCTCAGGCGAACCGATGTCAGGGTTTCAAAACCATTGTTTCGCAGCAGTACACTGACGGGCACTTGGCCGGCAGAAACCGGTGAAGTCAATCCGATGAAGCTCAACAACCCCGCATCTGTGGAGTCGGGCATAAATTCGAGCGCACCGATATCCGGGTTGTTCGTATTGCGTACCTGCCCTTCTATGTCTGTCGGCGCAGCATTGCTGTAATTGGCCGAACCGTTCAGGTCGAGGGCATGAGGCCGGTACATGCCTGGAGCCATAAATAGCGGGTCTACACAGATGGAGTGTGCATCATATCCGGTTTGGGTACGCCATGTATTCAGGTTTTCTAATGTGGTTCCATTGGAATTACCAATATACGTGCCATTGGCGTACAGATCGTTGTAGTCGGAAACAAAGGTAGAATTGTAAGCAAAATTGCAAGTATACCCACCTCCTGTGTTGACTAATATGTTGTTCAGAACTTCACCGTTGTTTATATATTGAAGCAGTAGCGCACTGGAACTTAACCCCGTATTGAAAACCCGCACAGTATTGTGCAGTATTTTGACGTTGGATGCCCCATAAACATAAATACCGTCGCAGTTAGATGAACCCTGTTTTATTTCGACAAAATTATCCGTAATTAACATCGGTGCAGATGTTTGTGGGTAAGAGTAAAGAGCGTACACCCCACGTGCATTCAACGGCAAATCGTATAGCTTGTTTCTGATTATGGCAACCGAGTCGGTACAGTCGTACACATAAATTGCATTATAGTAATAATAAGCGGAGTTGGAAACAACGGTATTGCCTGTTACGTCAAGATTTCTTCCGTAGTTCATGTAAATACCTATATAGTATTGATTGGTCAGCGCATTGGCCTCGAAATCCAGCCCTGATACCCTGTTTCCATTATCGTAACCATCCCAATAAAGGCCGTAGCTACCGTTTTCGATCAGGTTGTACCTGAAATAATTATCACTCGTTTCACCATCAATAAATATTACGGCATTCGATGAGGAGCTGGAAGTGGTTATTACAGAACGCAGGTTGTTGTTTTCAAACCGGTTGTATTGAGACTTGCCCTGCAGGTAAACAGCCTGGCTGTAACTTGTGCCGAGGGCTTCAATGGTCATTTTCCGGAAGGTAATATGCCCGACATCCACCAAACGCAGGGTCCAAGGGGCATAGAAATCGTTAGAAGAGTAGGCCAGAATAACATTGCTGCTGTCACCGTTCTCCGATTCGAATGTAACCGGGTTAAAGACATCTACACCGTATATGGCGTTGATGGTAATTTGTTCGTTGTACGTACCATTTCGCACTTTGAAGATTACTGGTCCGCACACACCGTAATCACTCAAAGCGGAAACCGCCTCGGTGAAAGTAGCATAATCCGGGTTAACTCCACCAATAGTATATATGCCGTTTAGCGACGAACTATCAGCAACCTGAATGCTCAGTGAGTCGGTGAAGACACAGCCGTCGGGCAGGGTAATGTTACAAAGATAGGTGATGGAGCTGTCTACCGCAGCCATTGGGTTGGCAATAGATGCATTGTTCAAACCTTGTGCAGGCGACCAGGCATAGGCAATCCCCCCTTGTGCATTGAGTTGTATGGTATCTCCACCTGCACAAGTGACGGAGTCGTATTCTGCAAAGCTGGGCGAAGTACGGTAAAGCGAGTTGATCTCAGCCGCAGAAAGTGCCCTGTTGTATACGCGTATTTCATCGAGCACACCCTGAAAGTCAGGATTATTATTACACGAATTGGAATGCCCCAGAAAGTTATTAAACCGTTTTACGTTGGCAATTGGATGTCCTTTTTTTTCAGCCTTTAATGTACCGTTGACAAAAATGCGCATGGTATCGCCCTTAATAGTAGCGCAATAATGCTGGAGAACACCGTTGACGATGGCATCTGACGCTACTAAGCGGCCTGTGTTTGAGTTGACAAAACCATCGTCCGAAATCCAACTTTCCAAAACCAGGCTATTGTTGGTGTATTCGCGGCCAAACCATACTGGCAACCCACCCAAATCACCAGGTCCGTTACCCAAGTCAATGATGCGTTCGTTTTGCACAGGATTGTCAAACCTTGCCCAAGCCGTCACAGTGAAACCATTGTTCCATAAAGCATCGAACGTTGGCAACTCCACGTACTGGCCGCCTTCGAGGCCACAGCCGTTGTCGCCGCCGCCGCCTTCATTCAACAATACACCTTCGCCGCCTTTACCTTTCACGCAGTTTGGGCTACCCACAAAGGATCCGTTGTTTTCCAACCTGCTGTTGTCATCGGCCGAGCAGCCACAAAAGCTGTAGTATGCAACCAGCCCATCAGTCAATATACGCGCAGTATCGTTTTGCGCATTGGGATCCATCACGTTATTCGGCATGGAAGACCATGCCATCAGCTTGTAAGATTGACCGGCGGCAAAGTTGACCGAATTTAAGGTGACGGTCATGGTATCGCTGCTGTTCAAGGCACCACTCCAGTTGGTAAGTACTGGTGTATCGTTATTGACCTGCAAGTATACGTTTAGAGATGTCAACAAGTTGCCACCGTTATTGCTGATCAGCACCTTTACAGGTGTGAGCCCCACAGGTACCTGTTGGAAGTTTACGATATATAGGATAGACGCATCCACACTGTCGGCCGAAAACTCATCCGCCCCGATATCCGGCGTAAACACATTGCGTTTATCGCCGTCAAAATCTTCGTTCACCGCTGCAATTGGCACACCCTGGCCGTTTAGTTGGCTGTTGGTAACGTGCAAATCGTTGCTGGCAACAAAAAGCGGATCAACAGACAGGGATTGTTCGTCAAATCCAGTCTCATTCGTCCAATCAGCTAACGAACCCAAAAACAGGTTGTTTAAGCTTTCATAGATCAGCGTGGCTCCGGAGGTATAAAAGTCATTGTAGTTGCATTGCTCCAGTTCATTCTGATCTATAATATACATGGCTAATCCGCCTGTTTCATGCTGCCCAATGTTGTTCAACAAACGGAGTTTGTAGTTGTAAACAGAGCTAAAAGCCCGGCTGTTCGCGTTGCTGGAGGCGATGGAAACGTTGTTGTAATAAACGCCCAATTGATTACAACCATTCAACAGGATACCATCTGCCTGAACATCTCCTGCAATTCGAATAAAATTATTAGTAACCAGCGCTTCCTGTCCACCATAAAACGAACCATTGCAGTAGTATAAGCTGATGCCGAAGAGCGCCGTGTCCAAAATAATTTGGTTTCGCTCAACCTTAAGGCCGGAAGGGGATTGGAAAATCGAGATGCCTTTGTAGTCGGTATCTCCGATATTGGATTCAATAATGTTGCCCGAGACAATGGGGTTGAACTGTGTATTTAGCACGATGGCTCCTTCGCGTTGATTTACGAAGCGGTTGTGGCTGATCATGTTGCCGTTTTCGAAGGTGCCATTCTCAAACACCACGCCGTAGTTTCCACCTTCAAAAAGATTGCTCTGAAAAGTGTTGTACTCATTGAGCTGAAAACCAATAGAAATCGCCATGACACCGTCCGAAATTGCGGTCGGTATTCCCCGGAAGTGAACGTACTCAAAAATATTGTTCGTGGCTCCGCTCTCAAGCACTACAACACGGGAATAAATAGAGTCAAGTGCTTCCAAGGTCATATTCCGGAACCGGAACCAGTCACCTCCAGACAATCGGATCACGTAGTTGGAGTCTGCATTGGGGCTGTCAAAACCCAATACCACATCTGTGCTGTCGCCGGATTCAGATTCAAAAGTAATAGTGTTGTCGGAGCTGGCAGAGGCGATCTCCGGAATGCTTAATTGTTCGGTGTAGGTGCCGCTGCGCAGTTTGAATGTCACCGGACCGCAAAGTCCGAAGGTTTCAAGTGCCTCGACGGACTCCGCCAAACTGGAAAAATCAGGATCAATGCCTCCCACAGTGTACTCACCGATCAAACCCGAAGAGAAAAACCTGGTTAAAGTATCGTTTTGTGGCACTGTATCCACAACACCGTTTGGAAACGATGTCCAAACTTTAATGTTGTACCCAGATCCCGGCTGTATGGCAACGGTACCTAAGGTTACGGTCATGTTGTTGTTCGTACTGCTGCAGGAATCCAGCGTAACTTCAAACTGGTAAGGCGTCTGCAGGGTATCGTTTACGGACCAGTTGACAGTAAAACTATCGACAATGTTGTTACCGAAATTGATTATTGTAGCATTTACCTCAAAGTCCGCCCCGCACAGGACACTTGAACCATTGATTTGATTTAACCCCAGATCGTTTGTTGCCTCAGAACAAATTCTGGTAAAGTGGATAGACCAACTATTTACCAATGGAATATCGCCTGAAGCCGCATCGCAAACGCGAAGTTTCCAATTACCGTCAGCCGCAATGTTGGCAAAAGCAATGGCAAAAGTATAAGTTCCTGCCACAGGACCATTGCCTGGACTAACCTCCAGGGTATTTTGTCTCCCCTCCGGTTTGTACATACCACTAAAAGGCGCAAAACCCTCTGTAATGTTTTCAATTGCATCATCCGAAAATACGGTGTTCGCATAATCATTTGAACTTCCACCGTTGTTGGTAGACAGTTCCAAGATTTCACCCGAAGGTGACTCAAGCCATATCTGCAAATCAGAGTTCCAAGTCATGGATATATCCAGTTTGATACTGTCTATTCTAACGACACCCGCGTTTATAACACCCACTCCGAAAACGGGAATGACAAGGTTTTCTTCTGCATCTTCGTAACCATCGAAACACGCTCCATCGGGAACCGTTGTGGGCTGATTATAAAAAAAAGAAACAACCTGACCATAACTACAGGTATAAGTGCCCGCAATTGAAATGATAAAAAATATCAAAAAAGGAATAAAAACAAAATGAAAATTTGGTAAATAAAACTTTTTCATGAGCATTTGGCTTGATTATGCGCTTTTCGATTGTTTGTTAGTCGGGTTCAACGCAAAGCTACCTCATAATCTGTAAATGTTGAGGAAATCCAAGGTTAACAACCTGACTCAATCGCACATTTTAGGAACTGATTGCAAATGTCTTAATCGCATAGGGTTCGCACAATACTCATTTATGAGTACACCTGCTACAGCAGCCCCCTCTTTACCATAAATACCGCCAAAGCAGAGGTGTTTTTGCATCCAGCCTTCCGTAACAGCTTCCGCCGGTGGGTATCCACTGTATTTTTTGTGATGCCCATGCGTTCAGCTATCTCTTTACTGGCCAATCCCTCGGCGAGCAGCTTAATCAATTCCAGCTCTCGGCCCGAAAACGCCAGCTCAGTGTCAAAGTGCCTGATGTTCTCCGGGTCTGAAAGAGTCAGCCAAAAAGTAGGCAAGCCATTACCCGCTCGAAATACAATCATTGGGTTAGGCACCATACCCAAAGCCGTTACATCCGTATGGGCCACTAACGACCGCTTTATCGCGCTATCCGTACCCCAGCCCAGGGCCTTTGACTGTTGGTGTATGATCCGATATTGCCCACCCACCTCACTCGAACGAAAACAACACGTCCATACATACTGGTTGAATGCAGTAGCTTTTAATTTTTGCAAGTAAATTTGCTGTGCAAAATGGTGAAAGTTGACAAACGTGCCTATATCTTCTGGGTGAACCAAGTGCCGAACCGGAACGGATTTAATGATATCCTCGCTGGCCTCTCCTAGCACTTCAAACCGTTGCGCCACCCAATCATAAAAATAATACCGAAAACTGCCTGGCAACAGGTGATTTGCCGCTTTCTCTGAAGCGTTTAAATAATATGCCAACGCAAAAGAAAGATTTTTATCGTTCGACTCGGCCGGGGCTGTTCCAAGAGGCATAGGGATACAATTGTAACTATTCAAAGCAAAGGTAAAAAAAAATAAAAAAGGCTGCCAACAACATCGCTGAGAGCCTTCTTCTAAAATTTTCTATTGAACGCATTAGAACGGATACGCCCCAATTCCGTCAGCAAGGTTGCGCACATCGTACCCTTTTTGGTGCATGATGCGGCAGGCTTGCCCACTTCGATTGCCGCTGCGGCAGAAGATGAAATAAGTGGCATCTTTATCCAACTGGCCGACGGAGTTGGCAAATTTAGGAGAAAGAATATCCATATTCAAAGCACCCGGGATAGTTCCCGAGGAAAATTCGCTGGCGGTGCGCACGTCGAGCAATACCGCTTTGGGTGTCTCTTTCAGCTGCTTTTTGAAGGCCGAGCCGGAGAGGTTCTCATTGCGTGCGTTGGGATTTGGCCTGGATATAGCATCTGCTACATCCGTACCGTTATCCGGGTCTCCTCCAAGGATTTTTTTAAAAAAAGCGTTCCAGGCCATTTTTCGAAATTGTGTATTGTTACAACATGGTGGTCGGACAAACGTAGTCCGTCACCTTGAATTTTTCACTTTCTTTCATCGCTTTGAAGCCGCCGATGACGTCCACCAAATTGTCGTAGCCACGTGCACGAAGGATGCTGGCGAAGACCATAGACCGATAGCCGCCAGCGCAGTGGATGTAGGCTGTTTTGTCTTTCGGAAGGGCCAGCATGGATTCATTGATGAAATCAAGCGGTGCATTTTGGGCCTCTTCGATGTGCTCGCTGACAAACTCGCTGTTTTTGCGCACGTCAAACACAGGCGCGTCCGGGTTGGCGGCCAGGATTTCGGCTAATTCTTCTGCCGTGACCCGCTCGATTTTGTCCGCTTCCATGCCTGCTTTTTCCCAGGCTTCGAAGCCGCCGTCGAGGTAGCCAATGCAGTAATCGTAACCTACGCGAGCCAAACGGGTAACCACCTCTTCCTCGCGGCCCGGATCGGTGATGAGCAGGATTTGCTGCTTGATGTCGGGAATGAGCGCGCCAGCCCAGGGCGCAAAATTGCCGTCGATGCCGATGTTTACGCTGTTGGGCACAAAGCCTTCAGAAAATTTCTGCGCGTCACGGGTGTCCAATACCAGTGCACCGGTTTCGTTGACTGCTGTTTCAAAGGCGCGTGGCGAAAGGGCGTGGGTGCCGCGCTCAATGACCTCGTAGATGCTGTCGTAGCCTTGTTTGTTCATGGCCACATTCAGCGGGAAGTAGGCTGGAGGCGGCATGAGTCCGGTAGTGACTTCTTTGACGAACTCGGCTTTGGTCATGTCGGCGCGCAAGGCGTAGTTGGTCGCTTTCTGGTGGCCGAGGGTATCGATGGTTTCTTTCGACATGTTTTTGCCGCAGGCAGAACCGGCACCGTGGGCCGGGTACACGATCACATCGTCGTGCAGGGGCATCACTTTATCGCGCAGCGAGTCGAACAAGGTTTCGGCCAGTTGCTCCTGGGTCATGTGGGCCGCTTTTTGGGCCAGGTCGGGCCGACCTACGTCGCCGATAAACAGTGTATCGCCGGAGAACAGGGCTTTTTCATTTCCGTTTTCATCGAGCATCAAAAAGCAGGCGCTTTCCATCGTGTGGCCAGGTGTGTGGAGCACACGGAAGGTCAGTTTACCCAATTTGAATTCCTCGCCGTCGCGGGCTACATGGGCCTCAAAACCGGGTTTTGCCGTAGGGCCGTACACGATGGGGGCACCGGTTTTTTGGCTCAGGTCTACGTGGCCGCTGACAAAATCGGCGTGAAAGTGTGTTTCGAAGACGTATTTGATTTGAGCGCCGTCCTTCCTGGCTTTTTCCAAATAAGGCTCTACCTCGCGGAGGGGATCCACTACAGCGGCCTCGCCTTCGCTTTCAATGTAATAAGCACCTTGTGCTAAGCAACCGGTATAGATTTGTTCGATTTTCATAATTGGAGTGCGTTTAGTTTGTTGTGCAAAAAATTGAACAACACAAAGATACGGGCGGCGAAACGCCGTTATCCGTGATGAAAGTCACGGATAACGGAAAAAAATATCAGGATTCTGAAACAACGGGATTGCCCGCGTTGATCCACTCGTTCATACCGGCCGAATAGTTCAGCACATTGTCGTAACCGTACTTTTTCAGGATGGAGTAGGCAATGGAAGCCCGGTCGCCGCCCTGGCAGTGGATGACCACGCGCCGGTCTTTGTGTACCTGCTCCAGGTTTTTTTCGATGGTGCCGACAAAAACGTTGTCCGTACCAGCAATGTGACCGGTTTTGTATTCCGCAGCGCCGCGCAAATCCACCACCTGCATGTTGTTTTCGGACTGGAGTGCTTTGAACTCGTCGAGCGAAATGACGGGAACCGTTTCGAGTGCCTGGGTGGTTTGGGCGGCCCAGTCGCTCACGTTGTCTACATAGCCAATAACGTTGTCTAAGCCGATGCGCATCAGTTTGCGGGTAAGGTCTTCGACCTGATCATCAGAGGCCACCAGCATAAAAGGTTCGCTGTACTCCAGAAACCAACCGGCCCAGGTGGCGAAGGCGTTGTTGCCCTGAATGTTGATGCTGCCAGGAATAAAGCCCGCTGCGAAGTCGGCCTTGTTGCGGGCATCAATCAGTTTGACGCCTTGATTCATTTTGGCGACTAATTCATTGGCGCTCATTTTGCTGATTTTTGGAACCTCGGTCAGCAAAGGACGATCCACCTTGTTGAGGCTTTTCATCATGGCGAAGTATTTGGGCGGCTCGGGCTGGTCGGCCAGCAGATACTGCACAAAACCTGTTTCATCGCCATCGTGTTGAAACGCCCAGTTCCGTACTTTTTCGTACCCTACAGTCGAACTTGGCACGGCACCGAGGGCTTTGCCGCAGGCAGAACCCGCACCGTGGCCGGGCCATACCTGCACATAGTCGGGCAAGTTGGCAAAACGTTGAATGGACTGGTACATTTGGCGGGCACCGGCATCCTGGGTGCCTTTTATGCCAGCCGCTTTTTCGAGCAAATCCGGGCGACCAACATCGCCGACAAACACAAAGTCACCTGTAAAAAGCATCACCGGTTTGTCGGAAGCCGGATGGTCGGTGAGCAAAAAACTGATGCTCTCCGGCGTATGGCCGGGGGTGTGCATCACCTCAAAAGAGAGGTTGCCCAATTTGATCACATCGCCGTGGTGCAGGCCGACATGCGGAAACTGGTATTGCCAATCGGGTCCGCCTTCGTCGGAGAGGTACATTTGCGCGTTGGTCAGTGCGGCCAACTCGCGTGCGCCGGAGAGGAAATCGGCGTGGATGTGGGTTTCGGCCACATGCGTGATGATCATGTTGTTTTGCCGGGCGATTTCGAGGTAGGTATCTACGTCCCGCTTGGGGTCAATCACCATGGCGACGCCGGCTTTTTGGCAGCCGATAAAATAACTGGCTTGAGCCAGACTCTTGTCATAAACGTGCTGGAAAAACATGCTTGCTGTAATTTTATTTTTTTAGCAGTGGTGGTGTGGAGAAAGAAATGAAAAGCTTGTGGCTTTTGTTGCGGCACAAGTTACGGTGTGCTCGTTTTTTAGTGGGTCATACCGGCTGCTGCCGGGTTCAAATACAACTCTTTGATGAGGATGTAAATGCCCATGACAAGCACAAACCAGCCGAACGCTTTTTTGAGTTTGTTGCCGTCGATGCTGCGGCTGAGCCGGTTGCCAATGAAGATGCCCGCAATAGCAAGTGCCGTAACGCTGCCCAACAGCAGCCAGTCCAGGTGATACTGCGACAGATCGCCCATGAAACCAAAAAGCGATTTGGCAGCGATGATGAGCAGCGACGTGCCCACGGCCTGTTTCATCGGCAATTTGCTGAGCAACACCAGCGCCGGAATGATCAGAAAACCGCCGCCAGCACCCACTAACCCTGTGAGCAATCCGACCACCGCTCCTTCGAGCAGAATCATTGGATAATTGAATTTTTGCGGGGCAGCATCGGCGTTGTCTTGCACCACCGGGCTTTTTTTATCCCGGATCATGGATATGGAGGCAAACACCATCAGCACAGCGAACAGCCCCATCATGAGCATCCCTTTCGACACCACAAAGTCGCCAACAGAAAATACGGGATTGGGAATGAGTGGCACCAGAAAGGCGCGGGTGGCATAAACCGTCAGGATGGACGGAATGCCAAAAATGACTGCGGTTTTCAGGTTGACCAAGTCTTCCCGGTATTTGGGGAAAGTGCCGACCAAGCTGGTGGAACCGACAATGAAGAGCGAATACGCGGTGGCCAAAACAGGGTCCACCCCAAATAAGTATACCAATACAGGAACGGTAAGAATGCTGCCGCCGCCGCCGATAAGTCCGAGTGAAACGCCGATCAGCGCCGATGCGAAGTAGCCTACAATTGCCATTTTAATTGCATTTTTGGGTTTGTTGAAAAATAATGGTGCAAAGGTGCAGGCACAGGCAAGCTTTTCCCGTGATAATTGTCACGAGGACATCAAAAATAATAATGGTTCGTGTTCAGAGTTTAAGTATTTCAATGCCATTTTTCAACAAGCGGACTTTTCCATCCTGCGAAAGTTTTTTCATCAGGCGGGAAATGACTTCCCGGGAGGAGTTGAGCTCCTGAGCGATCTGGGTGTTGGTTATTTCCAACACATTGGTATCCAGTGCCTGGCGGTGCCGGCGCAAATAAAATTCCAGCCGCTCGTCCATGTTTTGAAAAGCAATGTGATCGATGGTTTCCAGCAGTTCTTCGTAGCGTCTGCGGTAGGTGTCCACGACAAAATGGTACCACGTGCGGTACTGGCGCATCCAGTTTTCGGTGTGTTCGAATGGCACCATCAACAGCACCGCATCCGTGACGGCTTTGGCGGTGACGGCGCTTGTGCGGAATGTACGGTTGCAAATCATCGAAAGCGCGCATGCTTCGCCGGCATGCAGATGATACATGAAAAATTCGTTGCCTTCCTCGTTTTCCCGAAAGAGCTTGACCAACCCGTCGAGCACAATGATCGTATTGCGGATGTGCTGTCCACTTTGCAACAGGGTTTTGCCTGCCGTAACTTCCAGTATTCGGCCTTTTTCCTGTAATTCTTTAAACAATCCGTCTTCGAGGTCTGAAAACAAATAGCGATATTTTTCCATGTTATTTGAAAAAGATGAACCTGTCATGCTTATTTTTTTTCATCCACAGTTGGTATAAAGATACACGAGGTTTAACGGTTGCAGGCAAGATGTTTGCGGTCTTGCAAAAAAATTAGAGATGAATGTCGGAAATTCGCCTTTTTCCGGCCTGCGTATGTGCTGCCCTGAATTTTTCGGGTGTTGTACCCAGGTATTTTTTGAAAAACCGGGTGAAATAAGCATTGTCTTCAAAATTCAGGGCCTCGGCAATCTGTCCGACCATCAAATCTGAATTGGCGAGCATGCGTTTGGCTTCGAGCAGTATGCGCTCCCGGATGAGTTCACCGGCACTTTTGCCCACCACGCTGTTGGTGAGGGCGTTCAGGTGGTTGGGGGTGATGAACATCAATTCGGCATACGCTTTTGGCAGCCTTTTTTCGCGGTACCATTGCTCGATGAGTTTTTCGAACTCGTGCATCAACGTCAGGTTGTGCCTGGACACACCTTCCCGGAAAGTAATTGGCACCACACGGGAGAGCCGAACGAGGATGATGATGAGCATACCGCGCAAAATATCCATGATGTATTCGCCTCCGTTTTCAAATTCTTCCAGCATCTGCTCAAAAGTCTGTTCCAATGCTGCGCAACACGCCATGTCAAGGGTATTCACCGAGCCGCTGCTGATGGTGTTGAACAGTGGAAAATCCCGTACAAAATGCGGATTGTGGCAGATAGATGTAAAAAAAGACTCATTAAAATTGATCAGGTACCCATCTGTGTCGGCGTCAAATTCCCAGGTGTGCGTCTGCCCGGGAGCCATGTAATACACCTGATGTGGCTGCACATCGTACCGCTCGAAATCGATGGAATGCTGCCCGCCGCCCTTGGTAAACAGCACGATTTGGTAAAAATTGTGCCGGTGTGGAAATAAGATATCGGTGTGCAACGCCACAAAGTCGCGCAATCGCATCACCACAATTTCCGTCATGCAGCGGTCGGCCCCAAGCAAATTGCAAATGCTGTATGTGGGCAAATTTTTAGCCATAATCCGGTAAACAAAAATTTAATGGTGTACGTGATTTCACGCCTGCAAGGGTTTCTTGAAATGTGCTCTGGTTACCTCGGCCAGCCCGGCGTGCCCTTCGCCTTCATCGAGAAACACGGTGGCTTCCAATAATTCCACAGCATCCAACGCGGCGAAATCCGTTTGAAGCATCGTTTTGGCATAAAGCATGTCAATATGCTTGGGGCCGCCCGATGAACGGGTCAATTGATGGCGATTGAATGCTTCTATGATGATGCTTCCGCCCGGGCGTACCGCCTCCATGCATTTTTGGTGCACAGCAGTGCGCATTTCGGGTTCAAAATGGGCATAAATCAAGGCAATAGCATCCCAGGGCGCACCACCCTTCATGTCGAATTGCTGAATGTCAGCCACGAAGTAATCGATTTCAACACCTTTACCGGCTGCCAGGGCCAATGCTTTCTCTTTGGCCCTGATGCTAAAGTCCACCGCCGTTACCGACCAGCCTTTCTGAGCGGCATACACCGCGTTTCGGCCTTCCCCCTCGGCGAGCAACAACAAACGGCCCGGCGTCGGGATGAGGTCTAAACATTGTTGAAAATACCGGTTGGGTTCTACACCGTACGTATAGTCGTCCGTTGCATACCGTGTATCCCAGAACGAATTTGGGTAATTGATTTTCACTGTGTTCGAGTTAAGGCCTTCTAACGGCTATTGTTTGCAAAATCAAAATACGGATCAACAGTATCCACGGCAGCCCGTGGAAAGCCAGGTCAAACCAATCGGGTGCTTTCATGCCAACGGCACCGCCAGCTACCCAGCGCAATTTCCCCCAAATGTGCGGTTCGGGAAAGAATGGCGCCAGACCCAGGGTCAGACAGGCCATCAGCACCAATTGCCAATTATTCCAGGGTTTCATTTTCGTTGAAAGGGTTTGAGCATTTGGCTGAAAAACCCGTGTGGATACTGATCCACATCGTCAAAACCCAGCTTGATGTCGCGGCCATCACCCGGTATCCACGCCGTACCGAAAAGGTAGTCCCACACCGAAAGGGTTATGCCGTAGTTGACGCCAAAACGGTCCTGGGGCAGATCCTTTACATGGTGCCAAATGTGCATCTGCGGGTTGTTGAAAATGTATTTCAATGGCCCCAGCGGAAGGTAAATATTGGCATGGTTCAGGTGACCAATCAGGATGGTAAACAAGTGAACGAGTATAAAATCCTGAATGCCAAACCCGATCATGGCCAACGGAAGGTATTCGATGCTCCGGTAAACGATGGTCTCGCCAAAATGATAACGCAGGTGTGCCGCGTATCCCATTTCCCGGACGGAATGGTGCACTTTATGCACCTCCCACAAAAAAGGTACCCGGTGCAACAACCGGTGCACATTCCACTGCACAAAATCGCGCACCAAAAAAAGGATCAAAAGCTGTGTCCAGTAGGGCAATTGCCCCACGTTGATGGCCACGAGGTTACGAATACCAAAAGCGCTGGCTAAAAAGTCGTTGAATGCTTTGACAGCCACATCCGAAATGGCCGCATAACCCACCAGGCCAAAAAGGAAGAAATTGAAGAACATATAAAAGGTGTCCAGCCAGAAATCTTCCCGGATGGGCTGTTGGTTTTTGCGCCATGGGAACAACAGTTCAAGCGCATACACCAATGCGGAAATGGCCACCAGCCAATAAAAATAATTGCCCCAGTGTGGGTTCATCACCTCATGTGCCAGATAGGTCGCATAACCCGAAAAACTATTGACGAAAGTATGCCAGTAGACTTCCATGCTTTTTTTTGCAAAGTTAAAGCAGGTACCGGAAGCGCAGCGTGACAAATATCACGCAGTGTCATTTAACGAAATTCGTAGTCCACGCCACTCACCTGGGTCAGCAGTGTAGGCCGCGCATCCAAAATCTTAGCGGCCCCTCTTGGCATAGGCGATACGGGCGAATGAACCGCCAGGTACTCTTTGAGCACTGGATGAAGGGAGAAAGGCAGGTTTTTGCCTTCCGTCACATTGGGGATGCGGCAAAGCATGGTTTCCGGATCGCCGTCGCGTTCGCAGGCAGACACCGTGTAGTTGCGCGCCGGATCAAGCGGTTTGCCACCTATCGTGACATCCTGTACGCGCTTGCCCTGCTCCCCAAAAGCGTTGAATGACACTTCCATTCCCCGAAATTTGACGACCCAGCCACCAAAACGCTTGGATGCGTCTTTGGCGAACACATTGTTCAATTCCTTTTCGAGCCATTTGAGCAATTCCGCGCCCGTCACGTTGGCCGTCCGCACCACGGCATCCACCGGCAACATATCATAAATAAAACCTTCCGTGATGGGAATGTTGCCCGTAGCATCCGGTGTGCTGCGTGGGGGACAAAAGCGAAAACCGTTGGACAGTACGATTTCCGTACCCACTTTCCATTCCAATGCGTCAAGGATAAGCGTATCAATGGTGTTTTCAACCACAAAATAACGGTACAAGGGTACCGTGCTGTATCCGACCACTTTTTCAATTTCTGTGTGGTAAGGCGCCTCTACCTGTTCGATGAGGGCTGTAATTTCCTTTTTGGCCTCGTATTTTTTCGGATCTACTTCCATCAGTTCGTAGCGTTGGGCGGTAATTTTGCCATTGGTCACTTCCAAATCCAGCCGCCCGACAAAGGAGCCAAACGCGCCGGGCTCCACCACACGGGCATATTGGCACACGATGGGTTCGCGTACCCGCTCATGCGTATCGCCACCGAAAATATAATCCACGCCTTCACAGGCGGGCATATTGGCCAGGGCGATTTGCTGTGACAGTCCGAGGTGAGCCAGGATGATGACAAAATCGCACTGTTCCTGTTCGCGCAACACCTTGACGTAATATGGGAGGCTTTCCTCCGGTTTGGTGTACACGATGCCTTTGGAATAGTTGGGCGACTGCCGGATGGGTACCAGCGGGTCGGTATAACCAAGGAAACCGATTTTGACGCCGAGGCGCGACCAGGTGTAGTAGGCCGGGAACACGAGTTCGCCTTTTTGTCCGTTGCCTGCGTCGTGGTGCATATTGGCGCACACTTTGGGTGCATCGAGGCCGCCGAGCAGGGTTTGCATGGCTTTTTTGTAGTACACTACCTCCCAATTGCCCGGCAGGTACAGGTCGTATCCCAGTGCATTGAGGATGGGTGAAATGGCTTGGCCGGTGGTTTTGACGGCAAGTGCACTGCCCTGAAACATATCGCCTGTGTCAACGATAAATGTGTTGGGGTTGTTTTTACGCGCCTGGTCAAACAGGGTAGCCAAATGGGCGTAGCCTGCAGTTTTGCGGAAAACGGCCCGGTCGTTTTCCCAGAACAACTCGTCATGTGGATGTATCTGGCAGTGTACATCGGTGGTTTGAAGCAGGCTGATGACGCCGTTTCGTGTTTTTGACGCTGATTCGGCACCAAGTTGAGGAGGAGCCCCTTCATCGTTCAAAAAGGGAATTGGTTTCCCCTGTACAACATTCGGGATCAGCCCGGCTCCAATGCCTGCGAACAGGGAATTGCGCAGAAATGTGCGGCGGTGCAGTTTATCGGGGCGGTTGTCAGATTTTTGCGACATGTACCTGGGTGTTTATTTTTTGGCTTGTGACTTGTAAAACTGTACAATTGGCTTAAACGTACCGTATTTGTGTTGTATTTCCGGAAATGTGTCTGTGTACGGTCCAAAAGGGTGATCGAACGGTTTTTTTTCGATTTTAGGCCAATCGGTATCCAAAAAAGGGTGTTTTGGGCGCGGTTGTGTGTTCACAAAAGCTGCTACATCCCACGCTTCTTCATCGCTCAATTGCGGATTTTGGTAGCTGGCCCCAAAAGGCATGTTGGCCTTCACGTAACCTGCAAAGCGGGACAAGCGAAACAGGCCCGCGCCCTCGTTGTAGCTGTCATCGCCCCACAATGGCGGATAATCCCGGGCGCTTTCCGGAATGGGAAGCCCTTGCCCGTCGGCACCGTGGCACGAGGCGCATTTCTCCTCGTATACTTTTTTGCCCCTTGCAGGATCGGCGGGGCGATCCAGAAAGGGCAATTCCACCAACCCCGTGCCTTTGGGTGTTTCACCCTTGGGCACGCCTGTGCCCAGCCAGTGTATGTAGGCTACTATGGCCTTCATCTCCCGGCTTGTGGTATCCAAAGGCTGGCCGTTCAGGCTGCGCTGGAAACAATCGTTTATGCGCTTGGGAACGGTTTCGAGCGCACCGGAACGCGCCCTCATCTTTGGGTAAGTACTCTCTACTGCAAAATAATTGTTGCCAAAGGGTTTGCTGCCCGCGTCGAGGTGGCAATTTTGACAATTCAGTCCGTTGATGCTGGCGGCACGAACGAGGCCGCTTTTCCCAAAATAATCCTGGGTGTGCGCAATCAGGTCTCGCCCGTATGCAATCAAATCGGCATGCTGATCCGTTTCGGCCAGGTACACATCGGGAACTTCCCACATTTTATCCTTGTCATACACCGGTATGAGCGGCGCGCGCATTTCGGCAATTTGCCGGGTTCTCGATAGGTTGTCCCAATACCAGGCTCCAGCCCCGACAGTAGTCAGTGCAATAGCCGTGGCCCACAAAGTCCACCGAATGCCTTTCAGAAAGGCCAACTGGCGTCGACACACCTCGCGTACACCCGCATCATGGGTGATCTGGTGCCGGTAATAGCCTATTGCGCCCGTCACGGCAAAAATGCCAACCGTAAGGGTAATGATTACCAGCCACATGACTGGAAAGTAAACTTGGTTGCCCATTATTTATTAAACAGGTAAAATAAAATCTATTGAAGTGCGATCAAGCCAACCCTTTCAGAATAGCGCCCCAGTACATGCGAGGCAAAACCTCCCGTTTGAGTTGGTACATGCTCCAGCGCTCCTTCGACTGGTCGAAAGGGAACGTCTCCATAGGCTCGTTGTTGTAGTCGAACTCAGCCAGTACAAGTTTGCCGTATCCTGTGACCAAAGGGCAGGAGGTGTAACCGAGATACGTGGCCGACGGTTTTTGGCCCGCGATGACGTCGAGCACGTTTTGCACTACAACGGGCACCTGCTTGCGGATGGCTGCGCCGGTTTTGGAAATAGGAAGGCCCGCTGAATCGCCCACAGAAAAGATGTTGGCATGCCGAACATGTTGCAGGGTGCCTTTATCCACATCAACCCAGCCGGCGGCGTTGGCCAGCACACTGTTGCGCACGAAATCGGGTGCGCTCTGCGGAGGCGTGACGTGGATCATATCGAAGGACACTTCTTGTACCTGATCTTTGTTGTCCTCCCCAAAACCGACAAAAGTGGCTTTTTGGTTGGGCCCGTCTATTGCGGTGAGGTTGTACAGCAGGTTGAGCTTGATGTTGCCGCGCTTCACCACTTCAAGCAGGGTTTTTTCGTATTTGGGCACCGCAAAAAGCTTGCCCGCTCCACTCCAATACTGGATATCGGCCTTGGGCAATACACCGTGTTTTCTGAAGTAATCGGCAGCGAGGTACATGATCTTGTGCGGGGCACCGCCGCATTTGACTGGCGTAGACGGATTGTGGAACAAGGCCGTGCCACCCTTGAAATTCCGGACACACTCGAACGTGTAGGGAGCCGTTTCAAAAGAGTAGTTGCTGCAAACGTTGTGCTTTCCGAGCGTTTCGGGCAGCCCCTTGATGGCGCTCCAGTTCAACTGAATGCCCGGACAAACAACCAGTGCATCATACGTTACTGCGCCATTGTCTAATTCGACTCGATGTTGCTCGGGTGCGAAACCCGTTGCCTTTTGTTTGATCCATGTCACACCGCGCGGCATAACCGACGCTTCGCTGCGCACAGTCTTGTTGATGTCGAAAACGCCGGCACCCACCAATGTCCAGGCAGGCTGATAGTAGTGTTTTTCGGAAGGGTCGATGATCGCAATGTCTAATTGGCGATTTTTGCGAAGGAGCTGGGCGGCGAGGGAAATACCCGCATTTCCGCCACCGATGATGACTATTTGATGATGTGACATGGTAAGTCGGTGAATAATGAATGAAAACTGGGTGTAAATATGCCAGCTTATCCTTCTGCCGAGATGGTACTATTCGTGGAAGCAACAGGACTATTCATATTATTTGAAATAAAGAACGGCGATGATTATTTTACATAATATAAAATTTTATTTTTCAAGAAAAAATAATTCAATATAAAGTATCACATCAAGCAGCCGATTTTGCATCAAAAAGTTTATTGGGTAAAGGCACATATAAGGGATTGCGGTTTCTCAAAATAAAATTTCTAATTATGCTTCTGTTTGCCGTGCGATCAAAATAAAAAAGCCGGAGGTGTTATGCTCCGGCTTTGTTACATACCTGATTGAGTATGGGGTATGGCCTTAAATTTTTAGGCCAGATCTCGTTTGGCGAGGTAGAAATCGACCATCTCGTAGTCGCTTTTGAGGCGGTCATCGAGTTCTTCGATTGTTTTGGGTGGGGGGACTATGACTTTTTCGCCTGGTTTCCAGTTGAGCGGCATCGAGCATTTGTGCTGGTCGGCCGTTTGCAGCGCCAACAAAGCCCGTTTGATTTCATCCATGTTGCGGCCTACGTTGAGGGGGTAGTACATCACGAGCCGGACTTTGAAATTAGGATCAATGAAAAACACGGCCCGAACGGCTGCTGTTTCGCTTTCACCGGGTTGCAACATGCCATACAATTTTGACACGGACATGTCAATGTCAGCGACGATAGGGAATTCAAAAAGTACCCCGGTTTTTTCGCGGACATTTTGCACCCAGGCCACGTGTGCGTGAATGCTGTCGATGCTCAGGCCGATGAGCCGGGTTTCGTGGGCATCAAAAAAATCCTTTTCCTGTGCAAAGCCGGTCATTTCGGTGGTACAAACCGGGGTAAAATCAGCCGGGTGCGAAAAAAAGATGGTCCAGGCTCCTTTGGCAAACTCGGAGAAGCGCAATTTGCCGGTGGTGGTCAGCGCTTCAAAATCGGGTGCTGTATCGCCGATGCGCGGCATGGTAAGCACTGTTGTATTATCCATGTGATGTTGATTTTGTGAAAAAATAACCACACAAAGGTATGCCTGTCTGCACACGGCAAAGAGACTGATTGGTGGGAAGAATGGCACTTTTTCTGGTATCGCAACCGCTGTTCATCACGAACTCGTCCTTTCCAGTTCAAAACCCATCACTACCCGTTCAATCATGGCGCAACAATCTTCCATCTGTGCCTCTGTGATGACTAATGGCGGTGCGAAACGGATGATGTTGCCATGCGTTGGCTTGGCCAGCAATCCGTTGGCGGCCAGTTCCAGGCAGATGTTCCAAGCCGTTTTGCTCGTTTCATCATCCCGGATGACGATGGCGTTCAGCAGGCCTTTGCCCCGCACCAATTCCACCAGATCGGGACGCCGGGCCTGCATGGCGCGCATGCGGGTGCGGAAGCGTTCGCCGAGGCGTTCGGCATTTTCGGCCAGGTGTTCGTCTTCCACCACCCGAAGTGCTTCCATGGCCACTGCGCATGCCAGCGGGTTGCCGCCAAAGGTGGATCCATGTTCGCCGGGTTTGATGGTCAGCATCACCTCATCGCGGGTCAGCACAGCGCTCACCGGCAAAACGCCACCGGAGAGGGCCTTGCCCAGAATCAGGATGTCGGGCTGCACCCCTTCATGGTCGCAGCACAGGCGTTTTCCGGTACGGGCAATGCCGGTTTGCACCTCATCGGCTATGAAGAGCACATTGTGTAGGCGGCACAATTCGAAGGCACTGGCAATATATCCATCGTCCGGCACGTACACACCTGCCTCGCCCTGAATGGGTTCCACCATAAAAGCGGCCACGTGCGGGTCTTGAAGCGCCTTGTCGAGGGCATCAAGGTCGTTGTAAGGAATGATTTCAAAGCCGGGCATAAACGGCCCGAAGTGGCGGTAGCTGCTCGGGTCGGTAGAGGAAGAAATAGCCGCCATGGTTCGACCCCAGAAGTTGCCCTCGGCAAAAAGGATTTTCGCTTGCTTGTCTGGCACGCCTTTTACCTCGTAAGCCCATTTGCGGGCCAATTTGAGGGCCGTTTCACCGCCTTCCACGCCGGTGTTCATGGGCAACACGCGGTCGTAGCCGAAGTACCGGGTGATGTATTCGGCGTAACCACCCAGTTTGTCGTTGTAAAAAGCGCGGGAAGTTAATGTCAACATTTGCGCCTGTTCCATCAGGGCGTTGATGATGCGCGGGTGGCAGTGGCCCTGGTTGACGGCACTGTAGGCCGACAGGAAGTCGTAATACCGCTTGCCATCCACGTCCCAAACAAAAACCCCCTGGCCACGTGTCAACACAACGGGCAAGGGGTGGTAGTTATGTGCATTGTATCGGTCTTCCAGCGCCATCAACTCGGCGGCGGTATGGATTGTTTCGGAGGCAATTATCATGGAGAGGGCGTTTTTGTGTGTAATAGCCCCCAAAGGTAGGATGATTCGAGGATTTGTTGGCTAATGGATTTATGCGGAGTTGCAAGCCCCCGAAAGGGCACTTCTCCCCTACTCCCAATCCTGTTCGTAATTCCTTTTTTTATGGGTACTGCCCCAGGAATAGCCGAATCGGAGGGTGGCCTGGCCAAACGCACCAGAGAGGTCGCGGTCATTGATGCCGGGGAAATCGCTGTCTGTGGTGAAGCGATACCCGCCCTCCAACACTACACGGAACCAACGGAACACGTTGAATTCGATTCCTGCGGCGGGCTGCACAATGAACAGCCGGTCTTCGCCTTCCCCGTCGAGGGTGGCTTTGGCACCACCCAGGTCGACGTTGAGCACCGGATGCACGGCCTTGTAGGCCTGAAACGCATAGCCAATTTTAAAAGCGTTGAAACGCATGTCAAAGTTAGAAGCCACGGGTTCGCTCCACCGAACATTGTTGTGGATGTGGTAACGCCCGTATCCCAAAAACAGCGATTTGCCAAACTCCAGGCCAAATTGGCTGCCTTTGACGTAGGCATTGGTTTCGTCATATTGGGCAAGTTGATGGTTCCAGTTCCACCAAATGCCGGAAAACCCAAGGCCGCGGCGGCCGAGCACGGTTTCTTCCCGTTGGGCATCCAAAACAGACAAAGCGCTCAACAAGAAAAGCGCCGAAAGCACGTACGTTTTCATAAACAGACTATTTTATGTGGTCAAATGTAATTTGCAAACCGGTTGGAGACGCTCTAATCGAGTACAAGGTTACAATCCGGGTTGCAGCAAAACAAAAAAGAAAAGGTGAATATGGGTATATTCACCTTTTGCCAACACAATTTAACGTTGTTTAACACGCGCCCATTGCGCCCAAACGAGCGCCTAAGGCTTAATGATGACCAACCGTTTGGTGGATATGGTGTTGCCTTGCTTGTCTTCCAGGCTGTACAGGTAGGTTCCTTTTTTGAAATCTTCGAGGTCAACCCGTACTGATCGGTTACCCGAAAGGAAATGGGTTTCCTTCCACACTTCGTTGCCAATGATGTTAAAAATCTTGAAGGTGTAGCTGTCGGCAGGCAGGTTGGCGCAATCGAAACGCACCCAATCCACCGCCGGATTTGGATGCGCCTGTATGGTTGCTTTACCGGGCGCATCGGCGTCATCGGTTGCCGAGATGCCGTTGAATATGAATTGTACGTCTTGCAACGAGTCTCCGGCAGCATTGTATGTCACGACTGCAATCTCTTCCTTTTCCGTTCCGCTGAAAAACAAATACTGCACTGTAGTGTCTGTACCGATCAGATCGCCGAAAGCCCCGCCACCAGGCAGCAGCGTTGTCAGGTCAATCCAGCCTGGAAAAGGAAAGGTAAGATACAAATCCACCGCGGTATTGGTGTAAGTGGTGCGTTTTTCGCGCAGCACATCGTACAGCGCACCGAAAGGCAGTTCACAAGCACCCCAGCCATCTACCACATCCAGGCGCGAAGTATTCAGGCGAATGCGAATGGAATCGATGAAATTCAAGCCTGCAAACAGGCTGTCGGGCAACTGGTCGGTGCTAAAGGCAAAATTCAGGTCAGACTGCTGCTGGTTAATGTCGAAAAAATTCATCGGTGCCCGGCGTTCAATGCTTGCGGGTTGGTAACGCCCTACAATGTCGGCTCCAAAAGCAGCGGCAAATTCGCCGGCAAAGCCTACCACCTGAAATTGAGTGTTGGTTTTGTTGAAATAGGTTTCGCCTCCCCCTGTGATCAACACCAGATCGGCACCCGGAAACTGGGCGAAGTTCATGCCGGCAGAAGCCGGGCGATAGACTATCTGATCGGTCTCTACGGCCTCCAGTTCGGAGAAATCCCAGATTTGAGGGCCTCCGGGAGCGGAATTGGCATTCAGGGAAAGGGGCGGAGCGTCGTCAAACGCATACCAGAGGGTGTCGTTGGTTGCGGGAAAGGTCAACGCGGACACAGTGATTTGGGCGGAAGCACCGAACCACAAGGCGGTAAAAAGGGCCAGTAACATTCTCTTCATCGGAGGATTTGATGTTTATAAGAAGATAGATTAAAAAAAGAGAGAAAACGCTGCCGTGTTTTGAAATTCAAAGATACGGCTTTTTCGTTACGCCCTTACAAACCTTGTAATTCGACCAACTTTCGATAATGTCCGGCGTGTTGCATAAGCGATTCATGCGTGCCGCGCTCCATGATGCGGCCTTCATGGAGCACCACGATCTCGTCGGCATGTTGAACGGTACTCAAGCGATGTGCGATGACTAAAGCGGTGCGGTTTTCTAAAAGACGGTCTAAGGCGTCCTGAACCAGCTTCTCTGACTCACTATCGAGTGCAGAGGTTGCTTCATCCAAAATTAAAATGGGCGGCTTGTTGAGCAATGCCCGTGCAATGGTCAGGCGCTGACGCTGTCCACCGCTGAGTTTACTGCCCCGGTCGCCGATGATGGTATCGTACCCTTCGGGCAGACGAATAATGAACTCGTGCGCGTTTGCCTGTTCGGCAGCGTTTTGAATATCTGCCAAGGTGGCCTGCTCATTTCCAAAAGAAATGTTGCTCCGGATCGTGTCGTTGAACAATACTGGATCCTGACTGACGATGCCCATTAATTGCCGCAACTCGGTGAGCTTGAGGTGGCGTATGTCATGCCCGTCAATGGTGATGCGCCCTGCTGTCGGATCGTAAAAACGGGGGAGCAGGTCAGCCAAAGTACTTTTTCCCGAACCCGAGGCACCCACCATGGCCAGCACCTTACCGCGCCTGAGTTCCAGATGGATGTCGGTCACAGCGTCTCGCTCGGCACCGGCATAGCGAAAGGTGACGTTTTGGTACACGATCCGGTCGGTAAACGAGGACAGGGGTACCGGGTTGGCTATTTCCTCAATTTTAAGGTTAGCGTGGAGCAGTTCTTGCACCCGGTCGAGGGCACCACGGCCTTTGCGGACGTTGTACAGGGCATTATTTATGGCCTTTACCGGATCAATGACTTTGTAAAAAGCATATAGGTACCCGATAAACACGTCGGGCGACATATCGCCGCGGAATACGAGTTGAGAGCCGTACCACAACAGCATGGCTACCACGCTTACACCGAGCCATTCGGAAAGCGGAGAGGCCAAATCGCGCCTGCGATTGATGCGCACGATGCTTTCGGTGTACGCATCATTAGCCCGGTCAAAACGCGCTTGTTGCCAATTGGAAGCGTTGAAACCCTTCAGGATGCGCAGACCGCCCAGGGTTTCATCCAATAAGGAAATGAGGTAACCCAATCGGTTTTGGGCATCGTTTGAATGCCGCCGAAGGCTACGGCCGATGAAGCCGATGATAAGCCCCGATACCAGTATCAAGCCAAAAGCGAAAAGCGTAAGGGCCGGTGCAATCCAGATCATGGCACCCAGGCTGATGAGCATGATGATGGGTTCGCGCGCCAACTGCTCAAACATACTGATCATGCTCCACTCAATTTCAGCCATGTCGGCTGTCACGCGGCTCATCAGGTCGCCTTTTCGCTCTTCTGTATAATACGAAAGCGGCAGTTCAAGCATTTTAGCGTGCACCTGGTTGCGCAGGTCGCGTATGACGTTGGCCCTCAGGGGTGCCAAAAAATAAAGGCCCAGGTACCGAAAAAAATTGGATCCAAAAAAAGTAAACACCAACAGGCCGCAGGTGATGGCCAGTGCCCGATTCCGGCCGTATTGCTCAATGAGGGTGCTGGAAAAATTGTTCAGCCAATGCTGAAGGGTTTGCGCGGCAGAAAGCGCTTTGTCGGTGGGTATTTCCGGCGCAGCCAGACCGAAGAGGTTATTCAGAAATGGCAATAAGGCCGGGATGCTGATCAGTTGGAAGACCGACATGAGCACATTGCACACCAGTACCCAGATCAGCAATGCTTTATACCGAAGCAAATAGGGCCATAGTGCGCGCATGCCGGGTAATGCAGTTTACAGCGTCGCGTTCCGGAAATCCCAGGTATTCAAAAAGCCTGTGTGGAAGTTGCCTGCGCGGAAGTCCTCGTTGCGCATGAGCCGCTGGTGAAAAGGGATGGTGGTTTTGACGCCTTCCACGATGAACTCATCCAGGGCGCGCTCCATTTTCCGGATGGCTTCGTCGCGTGTGCGGGCGCGCACGATGAGTTTGGCAATCATGGAATCGTAGTACTGCGGAATGGTATAACCGGCAAAAGCGTGGGTGTCTACGCGTACGCCGTGGCCCTTTGGAGAGTGGAAGGAAGTGATGTGGCCGGGGCATGGGCGGAAGTCGTTGAAAGGATCTTCCGCATTGATGCGGCATTCAATGGCGTGAAGTTCAGGGAAATAGTTTTTTCCGGAAATGGGCACGCCAGCCGCAATTTTGATCTGTTCTTTGATGAGGTCGAAATCAATCACTTCTTCGGTCACGGTGTGTTCCACCTGGATGCGGGTGTTCATTTCCATGAAATAGAAGTTGCGGTGCTTGTCTACCAGAAATTCTACAGTACCCACCCCTTCATAGCCAATGGCTGTGCAGGCTTTTACGGCGGCTTCGCCCATTTTTTCGCGCAACTCGGGCGTCATGAAGGGCGACGGGCTTTCTTCCACCAATTTCTGGTGGCGGCGCTGAATAGAGCAATCGCGTTCGGAGAGGTGGCAGGCTTTGCCGAACTGGTCGCCCGCAACCTGAATCTCAATATGGCGTGGCTCTTCGATGAATTTCTCCATGTAGATACCATCGTTGCCGAAAGCCGCTTTGGCCTCCCGGCGCGCGGTTTCCCACTGGCCTTCAAGCTCTTCTTCTTTCCACACGATGCGCATGCCTTTACCGCCCCCGCCTGCTGTGGCTTTAAGGATAATGGGGTATCCCACTTCGGCTGCCATGAGCAGGGCCTCGCGGGTGTCTTGGAGCAACGCCTCCGAACCGGGTATGCAGGGCACTCCAGCGGCGATCATGGTTTCTTTAGCGGTCATTTTATCGCCCATAGACCGGATTTGCTCTGGCGTTGGACCGATAAATTTGATGCCGTATTCCCGGCAGACTTCGGCGAACTTGGCGTTTTCGGCCAGGAATCCGTAACCGGGGTGTATGGCATCGGCGTTGGTGATTTCAACCGCAGCCATGATGCGTGGAATGTTGAGGTAACTCTCTGCTGATGGCGGCGGGCCGATGCACACAGCTTCGTCGGCAAACCGCACGTGCAGGCTGTCGCGATCGGCAGTGGAATAAATGGCTACCGTTTGGATACCCATTTCTTTGCAGGTGCGAATGATGCGCAGGGCGATCTCGCCGCGATTTGCGATGAGTATTTTTTTAAACATGAAGGCAATGGCGTTTAAAACGGTGGAAGCAAAGCAGCGGATGGATTAGGCTGGCTCAACCAGGAACAACGGCTGGTCATACTCAACGGGACTCGAATCTTCTACCAGCACTTTAACAATCTGACCCTTTACCTCCGATTCTATTTCATTAAAAAGCTTCATGGCTTCGATGATGCAAACCGTGTCGCCCACTTCCACGTCATCGCCAATTTTGACGTAAGGTGGTTTATCCGGAGAAGCCGAACGGTAAAAGGTACCCACCATGGGTGATTTGATCGTGATCAAATTGGAAACTTCCGGCTTGACAGGTTGGACGGCAGGTTGCACATCGGGCGGTGGTGCCGATGGCGCACTGGCAGGCGGGGGTGTTGGCGTGGGGGGCTGCGCTGCCGGAGGTGCAGGCGCATACAAGACCGGCGGAGGCGTGCCTTCGGGTAGATGGGTCGCCTGGTTGCGGATGATGATCTTGAAATCGCCCTCTTGTAAGTAGAAGGTAGACAACTTGTTTTTGGTCACAAGCCGAATGAGTTCCTGAATTTGGTTGAAGTCCATGCCCTGGGTATTTATTTACTTCTTGACGCGTTCGATGTAAGCGCCGGTGGCCGTATCGATTTTGATGAGGTCACCTTCGTTGCAGAACAGCGGTACGCGCACTTCGGCACCTGTTTCCACCGTAGCTGGCTTGAGCGTGTTGGTGGCCGTATCGCCTTTTACGCCTGGTTCGGCATAAGTAATGGCAAGCACCACGGTTTGCGGCAATTCCACGGACAACAAGATGTCTTTTTGCGCGTGAAAAAGGGCGTCTACTACGTCACCTTCCTTCAAGAATTTGCCGTTTTCAATCATGTCGCCCATTACCGTAATTTGATCAAACGTCTCCTGGTTCATGAACGCATAATCTTCGCCTTCCGGGTACAGGAACTGAAATTTGCGGCGTTCTACGCGCACATCGGTGATGTTGTGCCCGCTTTGAAAGGTATGTTCGATGACTTTACCGCTGGTAGAGCTTTTCAGTTTGGTCCAAACTTTACCGCTTCCGCGGCCGACTTGAAACTTTTGGAAGTCGATGACCCTGAAGATGTCGTTGTTCAGCTCGATACACAGGCCATTTTTGATGTCTGCCGTCGTTGCCATATTTTTAGTTGAGGAGTTGAGATGTTGAGATGTTGAGATGTTGATTGGTTTAGGGCGCACAAAAGTAGGCTTTATTTTACAAATGCGGAAATGGCTTTACAAGGCCCATTTTAGCAGAAGGGATCCCCAGGTGAAACCGCCGCCAAAAGCGGTGAGCACAATGTTGTCGCCTTTTTGGAAGCGATCCTGGTATTCCCACAGGCAGAGGGGCAAAGTACCCGCAGTGGTATTTCCGTATTTTTCGATGTTGATGGTCACGCGTTCCAGAGGGAAGGTCAGGTTTTCGGCCACGGCGGTGATGATGCGGATGTTGGCCTGATGGGGTACGAGCCATTGCACGTCTTCGGTGGTGAGCCGGTTTCGGCGGAGGAGTTCCTGGGTGGTATTGACCATGCCTTCTACTGCATTTTTGAACACCCGCTTGCCGTCCTGATACACGTAATGTTCGCGGTTGAGCACAGTTTCGACGGTCGGGCGTTTTTTGGAGCCACCGGCTTTCATGTGCAGGAACTCGCGTCCGGAACCATCGGCGCGCAAGATAAAGTCCATCACGCCGTTGCCGTCTGAACGCGGCTCGAGGAGCAGCGCGCCCGCGCCATCGCCAAAAATGACACAGGTATTGCGGTCCGTGTAATCAATGATGGACGACATGAAGTCGGCGCCCACCACCACCACTTTTTGATACACGCCGCTCTGGATAAACTGTGCACCGGTAGCGAGGGCGTACAGGAATCCGGAGCAAGCGGCGTTGATGTCGTACCCGAAGGCATTTTTAGCGCCAATTTTGTCACACACCGTGTTGGCGGTGTCCGGAAAAGTCATGTCGGGCGTGATGGTGGCCACGATGAGCATGTCTATTTCGCCGGGTTTGGTGTTTGTTTTTTCAAGCAGTGCTTTTACGGCTTCGGCGCACATGTCGCTGGTAGCCCAATCGGGCGTACGCAGGATGCGGCGTTCTTTGATGCCGGTTCGGGTAAATATCCACTCATCGGTGGTTTCGACCAGTTGTTCGAGGTCGTGGTTGGTGAGCCGGTCTTCGGGCACCCAGCCTTGAACGCCGGTGATGGCGGCGCGGAGTTTGTTCGGCATGATTTGTATCGTGCGATTTGGAAGGCGAAGGTATGGTTTCTTGGGTGACATGATGCAGATTTAGACGAAATGATATATTCATCAGAATTTTCCCACCTTTTTCGCCTTTAATCACCACATGAGTACGTATTGTTTAATTGATGGAGAATTTAAAAAATTATATGTAAATCCAAACCTATACTTTAGATTTGCATAAAAATGATCGGCTTTAACCTCTCTGAAAACCGTTAGTTTTGCAACAAAAACCCGCAACGCGGTTTTTACTGAAGATGGTCAAACACTACCTCTCCCTCATCAAGTTCAGCCATACGGTGTTTGCACTGCCGTTTGCACTGGTGGGTTTTTTTCTGGGCGTTTTGGCGCGGCCAGACGGCATGAACTGGCGTTTATTCGGCCTTGTGGTGCTGTGCATGGTGTTTGCGCGCAGCGCGGCCATGGCGTTCAACCGCTGGTTGGACCGGGACATAGACGCGGCCAATCCGCGCACACAAAACCGTGAAATACCCGCAGGCGTCATTCAGCCGCAGGCGGCACTGGGTTTTGTAGTGGCCATGTGTGCCCTGTTTGTGTGTTGTACATGGTTCATCAATCCACTGTGTTTTTACCTCTCGCCCGTGGCTTTAGCCGTGGTGCTGGGGTACAGTTATACCAAGCGGTTCACCTGGCTTTGCCACTTTGTACTGGGCCTTGGCCTGGCACTGGCCCCCGTGGGTGCGTACATGGCCGCCACGGGGCATTTTGGCCTGGCATCCATTATGTACGGACTGGCGGTGCTCACCTGGACGGCTGGTTTCGACATCATCTACGCCTTGCAAGACGAAGCCTTTGACGCCGAACACGACCTCTATTCGGTGCCCTCCTGGCTCGGCAAAGCGCGGGCGCTCCGGGTGTCCGAATGGCTGCACCTCGGTACCGCAGTGTTGATGATCCTGGCTTTGCGCCGTGCAGGCTTTGAAACGCACGGTGCCACGCATTGGGCTGCCTGGATCGGTACCGCATTGTTTCTCGGGCTGCTGGTGTACCAACACCTGTTGGTAAAACCCCATGACCTCCGGCGGGTCAACCTCGCATTTTTCACCACCAACGGCGTGGCCAGCGTGGTTTTCGGGGCTTTAATGGTGGCCGATCTGCTTCTTTAGCCCATCTTTACCCTCAAAACATACAAACCCGAAAACATGACCTACCTCGCCCTGTTCGCGTCCGGCTCGGGCAGCAACGCCCGAAAAATGATGGAACATTTTGCAGAACACCCCGAAGTGCGTGTGGGGCTGTTGGTGTCGAACAAACCGGATGCGGGCGCCCTCCTGCATGCCTCGGAAATGGGTGTGCCCACGCTGGTGATCAACCGGGAATCGTTGTACACTACTGAAAACCTGTTGGTTGACCTCGACTTGTACCGCATCGACTGGATTGTGTTGGCGGGGTTTATGTGGCTCATCCCTGCGTATTTGGTGCACGCGTATGCGGGCCGCATTGTGAACATTCATCCGGCGTTGTTGCCCCGATTTGGCGGCAAAGGCATGTACGGCATGCGCGTACACGAAGCCGTAAAAGCGGCAGGGGAAACCCAAAGCGGCATCACCATCCATTATGTGAATGAGCAATACGACCAGGGAGCGGTCATTTTTCAGGCCACCTGCCCGCTGGAAGCGCAAGATACACCCGAAGGCATCGCGCGCAAAGTGCAGGCCCTGGAGCACCGGCATTACCCGGAAGTAGTGGAACAGTTGGTCGGGGAGGTAGGCAAAGGATAAAAACCGCTACATTTACCCGCAATCTGCATCATGAGTCCTACACCATTATATACTCTCGCCGGTTTGCTGCGCATAGAACACTGGGTCAAAAACCTGTTCTTGTTCATCCCCGCATTTTTTGCTGCCCGGCTCCACGAGCCGGCGGTGTTTTTCAGGGTGTCTCTTGGCTTTTTGGCGTTTTCTTTGGTGGCTTCGGGCGTGTACATTCTGAACGACCTGGTGGATGCGCCTCAAGACCGGCTGCATCCAGACAAGAAAAACAGGCCGATTGCCAGCGGTGCAGTGACGCCTCGGCAAGCCATTGTGGTGCTGGTGCTGGTGCTGGGCGGCGGCGCAGCGTTGGCGGGGTATCTGGGCCCGAATGTGCTGGCTTTGTGCCTGTTGTATTTTACGGTGAATTTGTTTTACTCGTTTTCCCTCAAGCACATTGCCATTGTAGACATCACCGCCATTGCTGTTGGCTTTTTGCTGCGCGTGTTTGCCGGCGGTGCGGCGGCTGGCGTGGAGGTGTCGCAGTGGCTGTTGGTCATGACCTTTTTGCTGGCGCTCATCCTCGGGTTAGCCAAGCGTCGGGGGGAATTTTTAGTGGCGCAAGACAGCGCCGTTTTTCGAAAAGCATTGGAAGGGTACAACCTGCCGTTTTTGGACATGAGCATGGTGGTGTGCTCCACGGTGTCTATCGTGGCTTACCTCATGTACTGTTTTTCGCCGGAAGTGGAGGTGCGGATAGGCAGCGATAAAATTTATTACACAGCGGTGTTTGTGGTCATCGGGGTGTTGCGTTATTTGCAGCTCACGCTGGTGTACAACAAAACCGAGTCGCCCACACGGGCTTTGCTGCGCGACGGCTTTTTGCAATTGGTGTTGCTGGGCTGGGTGGGAGCGTTTGTGTGGTTGCTGTATTTGAAAAGTTAATATTGACCATGACAAACAAAGCCATTGCTGCTGCTTTTGATGAACTCGCCAACCTCATGGAACTGCACGAGGAAGACGGTTTCCGCATCCGTTCTTACCAAAATGCCTACCTGGCGCTTCGCAAAACAGACCAGCCTCTGGCTGGCATGACCGACGCGGAAATAAAAGGCATCAAAGGCGTGGGGCCCGCCATTGCGGCCAAAATCAGGGAGTTGCTCCACGCGGGCAAGATGGAGACCCTCGAACGGTACCGCCAAATGACGCCACCCGGCGTAGTGGAAATGCTCGGCGTCAATGGATTCGGCCCCAAAAAGGTACGCACGGTGTGGAAAGACATGGGCATCGAATCCATCGGTGAACTCTGGTACGCCTGCAACGAAAACCGCCTGGTGGAGTACAAGGGTTTCGGACTAAAAACCCAGGAAGACCTCCGCCAAAAACTCGCCTTTTTCCTCAAAACCCGCGATCAACTCCACATGGACGTGGCGGAGGAAGAGGCCGACTTCCTGTGCACCTGGCTCACCGGCAAGCTGCCCGGCGCTTTTGTGGCACCTGTGGGCGAAGTGCGCCGACGCTGTCCGGTGGTGAACACCATAGAAATACTCGTGGGCTACAACGGTGAACTGAGCGCCGCCTTCGACGGAGAAACGCTCACCCTGATAGAGGAGCGGCCCGGAGGCATTCACCAGGTGCGCCTGGAAAACCAGACCACCGCGCTCATACACCGCTGCCTGGCGGAGGAGTTTGGCTCCAAATTGTTTCAACACAGCGGCTCGGCAGACTTTGTGGCCGGTTTTGCAGCACAGTTTCCCGGTCAGTCGTTCAAAAACCTGCGCACTGAACAGGAAGTGTTTGAAAAAGCCGGATTGGCGTATGTGGTGCCCGAGTTGCGCGAAACGGCTGAAGTGCTGGAGCAAGCCCGGCTCGGTGCCATGCCGATGCTGGTAGAGGAAACCGACTTGCTCGGGGTGTTGCACGTGCACACCACGTACAGCGACGGCCTGCACACGCTGCGCGACATGTGCGAAGAGGCCATAGAGCTGGGTTATGCGTACATCGGCATCACCGACCACAGCCAAAGTGCCTTTTACGCCAATGGCCTCAAACCCGAGCGGGTGTTGGCCCAAATGGCCGAAATTGACGCCCTGAACGCCGAACTGGCACCCTTTCGCATTTTCAAAGGGATTGAAAGCGATATACTCCACGACGGCAGCTTAGACTACGACGAAGACTTACTGGCCCGTTTCGACTTCATCATCGCCTCCGTGCACAGCAATCTGCGCATGGACAAGGCCAAAGCCACCGAGCGCGTGTTGCGCGCCGTGGAAAATCCGCACACCACCATCCTGGGCCACCCAACGGGTCGACTCTTGCTCAGCCGCGAAGGGTATCCGCTGGACTGGGACGTGATCCTCGACGCCTGCGCCAGGCATGATGTGGCCATTGAGCTGAACGCCAATCCGTACCGCCTGGATCTCGACTACACGCTCATCCCTGAGGCGCGCCGCCGCGGCATCCGCATCGCCATCAATCCGGATGCGCACAGCAAAGACGGGCTCCGCGATACGCGTTTTGGGGTAATGGCCGCGCGCAAGGGCGGGCTGACGGCGGAGGGATGCCTCAACGCGTTGAGCGTTGCGCACGTGTTTGCCGGCCGATAGATGTACCTTTACCCACTCATATTCAGCACATGAACGCCAACCAACTCTCTTTCCAGTTCATCAGCGAACCCACCGACGTCAACTTTGGCGGCAAAGTACACGGCGGTGTGGTCATGAAATGGATAGACCAGACCGCCTTTGCCTGCGCATGCGCCTGGTCTCAGTCGTATTGCGTCACCATATACGTAGGCGGCATTCGTTTTTACAAGCCCATTTTAATTGGCGACATTGTAAGGGTAGACGCCCGCATCATCTACACCGGCAACACCAGCATGCACATCGCCATAGATGTGCTGTCCAAACCGGTAACGGCGCAAGATTTTCTGAAAACAACCCACTGCATCATTGTTTTTGCCGCCGTGGACGAGCATGGAAAAACCAGACCGGTCCCCAAATGGCAGGCGCTCACGGAACAGGAAATACAATTAGAGCAGTACGCCATCAAGCTTATGGACATGCGCAAGCAGATTGAAGTGGAAATGAAGGCGTTTTTTTAAGCATCATTTGGGATGAGGTGTGTGCATTTGGAACTTACCGTTTTTTCCGATGAAGCACACTCCACAAGTAATATCTTTGATCAAAATGCTTATATTTGCAGAACCCAATTTGAGTTTATGAACATTGATGAAGGTTTGGACAAGACTGCCGTTCGAAAAGGCAAGATGAAAGAGCAAGGTAATGATTGGCATTATTGGCAATCTCAACCTTATTTGCTCCGCATTTTAACTGTAGAACAGATACGTAAAGAATACAATTTATGGAAGTATGGTGCTGAACAAGGATTTCAGAGAGTTTATCGAATTGTTAAACCAAAATGATGTAAAATATCTCATCGTTGGTGGTTATGCTGTTGGTTTCCACGGGTATCCCAGATACACAAAGGATTTAGATATTTGGGTATGGGTTGACCCTCAGAATGCTGAAGCACTCATAAAATCACTACATCAATTCGGTTTCAGTCAAAGTGGATTAGAAATTCAAGATTTTCTGGAAATAGGTCAATTTGTTCAATTGGGCCAACCCCCAAATAGAATCGACCTCATTACTTCGTGTGATGGTTTGGATTTTGAATCATGTTATCCCTTTAAAGTTCAAGTTGATATGCAAGGAATTTTAGTTTCATTTATCGATTATGAGAGCTTACTGATCAACAAGCGGGCAACCGCAAGGCCACAGGATTGGGCCGATATTGATAACCTGATGGACAACAATTGAAGTGGAAATGAAGGCGTTTTTTTGAAATAACTTGATTGTTTTCATCTTTTTTACCGTATTTTTGTATTTTGAAAGCATCATTAGCCATGTCTATTTTAGCATCGCCCATCCCGTCTACGCCCATTGACATCCCCGATTACCTCATCAAAGAGGTCATTGACGGGTATCCGGTTTACTATAAGGGGTACCGCGATGTATTGAAACAAATCAAAACACCTCCAGAAATCATGGCAGACGGGCTGCTCCAGGCCATCATTAAAAGTTGGCTCCAAAGCTTACTCATCCGTCAACTGCAGCCCAATCAATATTGGGTGCTGGCGGGCGAAGTGGGCGCTCATGTTTCCCATAAAAACAACATGGCTCATGACCTTATGGTCATTGACAAACGGAAGCTGCCACCCTCCGAAATCAACAATCGGTACGCCCGTGTACCCGCTGACCTGGTGATAGAAATCGACACAGAGGTTGAATTTGGAACCACCGGCAATATGGAGCAATATGTGCAACGCAAGACCCAAAATGCATTGGACTTTGGCGTTGGCAAGGTCGTGTGGTTTTTCACCGAAACGCAAAAAGTAATGGTGGCCACTTCCAATACAGATTGGTCTATCAGCGCTTGGAATAAAACCATCGATCTTCTGGATGGTGTCCAGGCCAACATGGCTGAATACCTGACGTCGGAAAGCATCGTATTGGATAACCCGGGCGAAAATCCATAATTTCGTCACCTTACCGGTTTAATTTCAACATTACTTAACACCCGTATATTCCCCTACCCCCACCGAACGTGCTACATTGGTGCTTAAACAACCGTTTTTCACTGATGACCCAACGTTATTTCCTCCTGGCGCTGCATGCGTTGCTGCCTGTGCTGCTATGCGCCCAAAATTCCACCACCACCATCATGGTACCGGCCCGCGAGTCGTACTGCCGCATCGACACTGCCGGAAAAAGCGTGATACCCAGCGGCCGCTTTGTGACACCCGCCGGACGAGTAACCCGCATCGCCCGCGCTCCATTTGGCCTGGCCATATCGCCCGACCAAAAGCAAGCCCTGGTGCTGCACAACAATGGGGTGCTCACCCGCGTCAGTCTGGGTGACAAGCCAGCTGCCCAGCAGGTTCCTTCCCCGCAGCGCATTGTCGAGCTGGCCAAACAACAGGCCCGTTTCAACCCTACAGCCTACCTCGGCGTGGCGTTTGACGCCGACAACCACACGGCTTACCTCAGTGGTGGTACCGATGGCTCCGTCACCGTCTGGGATACCCGCAGCATGCGAAAAATCGACAGCATCTCGCTCAACGGCGTCAGCAATGGCCAAAAATACGAGGACTCTTTTACCTCCGACTTAGCCATCGACCGCAATAAAAACCAGCTCCTGGCGTTGGACCGCGCCAACTACCGATTGGTCAAAATAGACCTCAAAACGCGCAAAGTCCTGGCATCCATTCCGGCAGGCCGCATCCCGTTTGGCATAGCCCTTACGTCCGACGGCAAAAAAGCATTAGTGGCCAACGTGGGCTTGTACGAATACCCGCTTGTGCCTGGTGTGACCCCCACCAACAAAGACACCATGATGATGCATTTCCCCTTTTACGGGCTGCCATCCAAAGAAGCGGAAGAAGGCATTCGGCTCCCCGACGGCCGTTTCATTCCAGGTCTGGGTTCTGCGCTGGCAGACGAAGCCATGAGCGTGTGGTTGGTTGATCTGGAAAAAGACAAGGTGATTGGCAAGTTTAAAACGGGCTATCAAATCGGCGAAAAAGTGGAAGAAACGGAGATTGTGGGCGGTGCCAGCCCCAACTCCATCGCCGTAGGCAGCCGATACGCCTACGTGTCGAACGCCACCAACGACCTCATCACCATCATTGACACCCAAAAAGGAAAAATGGTGGGCGACATCAAACTGCTCGCCGACCCGCGCATTGACCAGTATCGTGGCCTGATGCCCTTCGGCCTATGCCTGTCAAAAGACGAAAAAACACTCTATGTGGCTTGCCTCGGATTCAATGCCGTGGCGGTGGTGGATGTGCAGGCGCGTAAGGTGAAAGGATACATTCCCGCCGGGTGGGGCGCAACCCGCGTTCAACTGACCAACAATGACCGGCAATTGGTCATTCTGAGCGCCCGCGGATACGGTGCCGGGCCCAACGGCGGCAAAGGTTTTGTGGCTCCTCCGCAGGGCACGTACATTGGCGACATCCAGCTCGGCACTTTTCAGGTGGTGGATGTGCCCACCGACGCCCAGTTGGCCAGGTACACCAACACCGTCATTGCCAACACATTTGAAGTGGTTCCCGTACAAGACAATGGCCTCAACCCGTGTCCGCCCACGCACAACGGCCGCAAAAGCCCCATCAAACACATCGTGTACATCACCAAGGAAAACCGCACGTACGACGAAGTGCTGGGGCAAATTCCGTATGCCGTGGGCGACCCCACGCTCGCCCGTTTTGGCGTAGGTGTAGACATCATGACCGACAAGGACACCGTGCGCAACGCCGACGTGATGCCCAACCACACCAGCATCGCCAAAAAATGGGCTTTTTCCGACAATTTTTACTGCGACTCCGACGCCAGCATACACGGCCACCACTGGTTAGCCGGCTCCATGCCCAACGAATACGTGGAAGCCAACTCCCAGGCAGAAACGGGATTCAACGCTTTTTCCAAAGCGCCGGGCCGTCGCTCGCCCGCAACAACCGGTGGCATTGAACCCGAAGACTACAACGAGATTGGCGGCATGTGGGAAAACTTCGCCCGACATGGGGTCTCGTTTTTTTCGTTTGGACAGAGCACCGAGCTTACCGGCAACTATGAGGAGTGGAACGACACCATCGTGGGTGCCGCTCACCCCGTGCCATGGCCCTTGCCCAAGGTGCTGCTCGACCGCACTTGCCGCGACTATGCGGGTTACAACATGAATATTCCCGACCAGTTCCGCGTCATCCAGTTTGAACGCGAGTTCAAAAAACGCTGGTTGTCGGGTGCCGAGCCTTTCCCGCAGTTCCTTACCATGCAATTGCCCGACGACCACGGCACGCAACCACGGCCTCAAGACGGGTACCCTTTCCAGCATTCCTATATGGCAGACAATGATTTAGCCTTGGGCCGCGTGCTGGAGTTCCTGAGCCAGACCCCCTGGTGGGACAGCATGCTGGTGATCGTCACCGAAGACGACCCCCAGGGCGGCGTAGACCACATAGACGCCCACCGCAGCATACTGCTCATGGCTGGCCCGTATGTCAAACAAGGATACGTGTCGAAACGCCACGCCAATTTCGGTTCCATCCTGCGCACCATGTACACCATCCTCGGCATACCCTGCGTGAACCAGTACGACGCTACGGCAACCCTTTTGGACGACTTTTTCACCGCCCAGCCAAACGACGTGGGGTATGAGGCTTTGCCGCAGGATCCAAGGGTATTCAATGCCAAGGCTTCTTTGAAGGTGTACAACCGCGATTTCAACTGGCGCAGTGTAAAACAAGGCCTCAAGATGGACGATGAATCGGAACAGCGTGTGGAGTTTTATAAGTATGGCGGGAATTAACGGTACCCGGACGTTCGAGTAAAGCGTGGATATGGTGCTGTATTTGAATAATTCCTGTTCAAATACAGCACCTTCTGCTACGGTTTTCTCCAAAACCACGGTGAATCAAGGCTTTCTCCTTCGGGGAATCAAAGGCGGCTTTTCCGGTTGAAAAGCATTTAAACCGGCATCACCAGTAAAAATCAACACTTCCAAATTGCCGGTATTTGCGTAATATTCGGCGACCTTTTTGATCGAAATATCTCCAAAAGAAGACCCTGATGAAACATACTGAATCCATTCGCTGGTCAATTCAACTAATTTTTGAGGTTCCCAAAAAGCGGTTTGGTCTCCAAAAAAAACCCAAGGGCTTTCGTTGTTTGTCGTTTTTTCGATACAGGCAACAAAACGCTGCGCCACCTGATAACGGTGGTTCCCTGCACTTTGGGCAATATGGTTTCCAGTCTCGATGATAACCGCAAGTGGCAATACGAATTGTTCTCCCTGTTTTTCTGCCTGTGTTAGCTCACTTTCAATTCGGTCAAAGTCCCAGAGGTCGTGCGTTGGGCCGCAATTGTCAAATCCAGGTACGCGTAGCCAAACACAAAAAACAGAAGTATCAATAACCCTCAATTTTTTCATTTCTGCTTCAATTGAGAGAGTTCTTCTTCCAAGTACCCCCGAGCAACCCAATCTCCGACCAGTCCTCTTCCAAGTAGTTTGGTAAGGTTGGGTAAATCTTCGATTTGCACTAATTTACTTGAGCCAGTATCCACATCACGGTGAGACAATACCACAAAAGGCAGCATTTCAGTACCCATTTCGTTCAAAAAGGCCGGGTTGTGTGTAGTTACTAATACGTCCACACCTCGCTGTAAACCCTCTTCCCGAAGCATGTTTAGCAACAGGCCAGCCCTTGACGGGTGGATGCCATTGTCAAATTCTTCAATTACAAGCAAACTTCCTGTTGGTCGAGTGAGGATAGCGGTTAATATGATTAAGAATCGAAGGGTTCCGTCGGATAGCCCACGAGAGTCAACTTTCTGAGTCTTACCCTTTACAAATTCTTCCTCGCAAACTAAAATTGCATCTTTTTCAAATGGGCCAAAGCGAAGTGCTTCTACCTTTTTGATCTCCTTTTCCGGCAGTTTAGAGGCATATTTGGTTATGGTTTTTTCAAATTCTTCTTTTTGGCCGTTGGTCATGGATGCAATGACTCCGGCGATATTTGAGCCATCAGAAGCCAAATCAGGCTCAAGCGAAACGTATCTTCTTGCATTTTGAGGAATAGGATCGAGAATAAAGATGTTTTTCAGGGTGTCAAATACCAAATCAACCCCTTTTCTGACGTCTTCGTGTACTTTTGAAGCATATATCTGGGAAAGCACTGTGTTTAAATTGCTGACCTGCTGTGCCGAACCGGCTTTTCTGTTGTAGGTTTTTGCGGTTAGGAAAGGCTGAGTTAATTCGTACGGCTCTGTCCAGAAAAGATTAGTCGTTTTTTTACCCAGCTTCTGAAGGCTTTCCTTTTTAACTACCGGAGTAGTGAGTTCCTTTTTTAGCAAACTGATTTCAATGGAATAAAGGTAGTCTGTCTTGGAGTTGGCGTCTGCAATTTTGGCCTCAATTTCAAAAGAATCGTTACCTCTAAGTGCCGTCCAGTCAACCCCGCCTCTTATTTCCGGCAAAAACCTGTCCCCTGCCAGTGTCGCGTGTAAATCTCGATAAATAACGGTGCGTTGAAGGAATGTTAGCGCATCCAGAATATTGGATTTGCCACTGGCATTTAAGCCAATTAAGACCGTTAAGGGGTCGACGTATAAGGTTGCCGACTCAAAACTCTTCCAGTTTTTGATTGTAAGTTCTTTCAACATAGCAACAAAGGTAAGCACGATCACTTTTTCAGCCGATTATTATTCAATCCCTCAATGAGCAGCCCGCCGCATATATTATTCAAATTCGCCAAATAAAAAAAACGCCACCCCGAAAAACCGGGATGGCGCTTGTTCGTAATGGGCATAAAAACCGATTACTTAATAGTCCACATCTTGGTGTTGATGTTGTCGGGACCCTGACGGGCCACGGCAGCGTCGCGGTTCGCGCCATTGAGCGCCTGCTCAACGATCGGGTAAATAAAACGCACCGGTATGAGGTCGTCGTTCTGGTTGTCTACCGATGGCTCGATCGCCGGAAAACCGGTGCGGCGCCAGTCAAACCATGCTTCCAGGCCCTGGAAGAACAGCGACACCCATTTTTGATTGCCGATTTTCTCCAATTTCTCCGCTTGCGAGCCTGTGAAAGCCACGCGTGGGTTGGTGAAATAGTCGGCAGCCGGCGTCAGGCCATAAAACGAATAAGAGGCATTGACGCCGTTGGTATAGTACGTTTCTGCGCTGCCACCGATCAATCCTTTTTCAGCCGCCTCGGCGAGGAGAAACTGAAGTTCAGCGTACGTCATAATCACACCTTTGGCAATGGTCAGGCCTTGCGGGCTGATTGATTCTTCGTAAAAGAGTCGGCCTACGGGTGAGTGGTTCTGTTGTCCACCATAGTAGGTTTGGGCCGTTACGTCGTCCATGCCGTTGGGGATACCGCGGATGATGGCGGTGTCTTTACCCGCAGAAGCCGGTGTAGGGCGGAAGAAGATGGCCTTGCGTGGGTCTGCCACGGAATCCAGGAAGTCAACCATGGTCTTGCTGGCGCGGAATTCGTTAAACGAACCGCTGCGCGCAGAAAACTGAGGGAACTGATCGGGGTTGGTCGACTTGTAGGTGTACACCGCGTGATCGGCGTTGCTGGTAAAAATCGGATACTGTGCAGGGTTGTCCACAATGGTTTTCAAATCGGCGCTCACGTCGCGTTTGCGTGAGATGCGCATCAGGTAACGGATCTGCAGTGAGTTGGCCAATTTGCGCCATTTGGCAACGTCGCCATTGTAGATCAAGTCTCCTTGAAAGTTTACGCTGGGCGTGATGATTTCATTGGCCCTTTTCAAGTCTGCCAGGATGCCATTGTAAATGTCCTCCTGGGCGTCGTACTTCGGGTAGTAAATGCCTTCCTTTCCTTTGATGGCATCCGAGTAGGGCACATCGCCGTAGCAATCGGTCACCAAAGAATACATCCAGGCACGCATGATCAGCGCCACGGCCTCGAAGTTATTGTCGCCACTGTTTACCGAAAGGGTACGGATATTTTCGACATCGCGCATGTTGTCGTACACACTGTTCCAGATGCCGTTGATCTCGCCCCAGAGGTAGCGGTCTTCGTTTACAAACTGGTTTTTGGCGGTTTGCTGGATCACGATGTTGCCGATGCCCCAGGCTTCGCCGAGCACAGCATTCATCATGTCGCGCTGTACGCCCGGCAACAACAGGGTTGGGGTAACGGTACTTGGCGCGTTGGGGTTGGTGTTGACCTCTTCGAAGTCTTTGGTGCAAGCGGGCATTAAACCGATGAGCACCAGCAGAAGCAATAATTTATGTAAATGTTTCATGATTTCAGGTTTTGAAAATTAGAAGTTCAGGCCGAGGTTGATGCCGATGCTGCGGGCAGAAGGGATGGCAACCGATTCAACACCAGGAATGATGGTGCCACCGGAGGTGGAAGATGTTTCCGGGTCTACGTGGGGCACGTCTGTCCACAACAACAGGTTGCGGCCAACAAGCGATACGCGAACGTTTTCGATGCGGGCCTTGCGCGTCCAGTTTTGTGGCAAGGTGTAACCTAAGCGCACTTCGCGAAGTTTCACGTAAGAAGCGTCGTACACCATCGGCTCAACCAGGCGGCGACCGAGTGTGATGGTGGTGTGCCACTCGCGGGCAGAGAGTTCTTTTGCGTTGGATAAAAAGCCGGTCAGGTTATCGTCGGCGTCGTACTGAGGCACTACACCTTCACCGGTTACCCCGTTGCCTTCCAGGCTGAGGTCGTAGCCATTGGCGCGGCCTTCCAGCGTTTCTTCGATGATGCCACCTTCACGACCAACGGTTTGGGTGTGCGAGTAAATTTCGCCGCCAATGCGGAAGTCAAACAGGAATCCGAAGCTGAAGCCTTTGAAACCAAAGCTGTTGTTGATGCCCATCAACCAATCGGGGTTGTAGTTACCCAATTTGATGCGGGAAGCAGTGGGTAAAGGTTTTCCGTCGTTGCCATATACGATCTGACCTACAAATGCGCCGGTAGGGTCGTAGTACTCGCTGTTCGGATCGCTGCTTACACGCTCGTATCCAATACCGTACATGTCGCCCATCTGCTCGCCTACGCGGGCTTCCACGGTGATGTAGCGGTCGGCCATGAGGTAGCTGGTGATTTCCTGGCCGGAAACCGGGTCCGTGTAGAGTTCTTTTACTTCACTGCGGTTTCTTGACCAGTTGATGTCGGTATCCCACGAGAAGCCATTGCTGGTGCGGACGGGCTCAAGGTGCAGAATCACTTCCACGCCCTGGTTGTTGATCAAACCGGCGTTGATGAGGCGCGCGCTATAACCAGTAGCAGCAGAGAGGGCTACACCCAGGATCTGGTTTTCTGAGTTGGTGTTGTAGTACGTAAAGTCGAGGCCAACGCGGTTGCGGAAGAAACGGAGGTCAAAGCCGGTTTCGAACGACTTGGAGATTTCAGGCTTCAGGTCGGCGTTTGGAATCTGGGATTGCTCGGAGAATGTTGGCAGACCTTGAGCGGCCGTCTGTGCGTTGTATATGGCCAGGAGTTGGTATGGATCGGTGTCGTTGCCCACCTGAGCGTATCCCAAACGTACTTTGGCAAAAGAGAGGGCACCGCTGGGGTTGAGTTCAAGCAGCTCGCTGAGCACTAAGCTGGCGTTGGCCGAGTAGTAGAAATAGCTGTTGTTTTCTTCTGGCAGGGTGCTCGACCAGTCGTTGCGGCCCGAGAAATCGAGGTACAGGTAGCGGTTCCATCCAAGTTGAACAGTACCGTAAAGGGAGTTGATGCGGCGCTCGGAGCGGAAAGTGTTGTACTGAAGAGGAGCTCTGGCGTTATTCAAAGAAAATACGCCGGGAACGGCCAACTCGGGCGCTGAGATATCAGACTGGTTGCGTTTTTGGCGCATTTGGTTGCCACCAAAAGATGCACCAAAGTCGAGGTTATCGTTGATCGGTTTGTTCCAGCTCAACAGGAAGTCGGAGTTGTTTTCTGTGAAACGGATTTTCTCTTCGCGGTAACCGCCCAATATGAAACGCTGGGTAGAGTAAGCGCGGCGACGGTCGCGGAACTCATCGGAAAAGTCGGTACCCGAGCGCACCATCAGGTTGAGGTGGTTCGTAAGTTTGAAATTCAGGGCGGCGTTGCCAAACACGCGGTTGATGTCCTGACCGTTGGTGTTCTCGTAAAGGTTGAAGTACAGGTTATCGTGGTAGTTGTAGTTGAAGTTGAACTGGTTCAAATCTTCACGTCCAGCCTGCCAGTAGTCGCGCATGGCAGCCACGTTGGTGTTGCGTGGGAGCCAGCAGTTGATCAGGTACATGATGTTTTCAGTACCGTAGCTCAGGTTCGGGCGGTTATCGCTTTTGCTGTTGACGTAGTTGGCGTTGATGCTGGCGCTCATCCAGTTGGTAATGTTGTACGTGCTGTTGAAGGCAACAGTGTTGCGTTTCAGATCGGTATTGGGCACGAAACCTTTTTGGTCGAGGTTGGTGAACGACAAGCGGAAGTTGCCCAAGGTATTGCCACCAGTGATGGCCACGTTGTTGGTGAACGTGGTACCGGTTTCAAAAAAGTCCTTGATGTTGTCCGGACGGGCAATGAAAGGCGTAGCATTGATGTCGCCACGGTCTGCAAGTTGCTGGGATAAGTTCACCGGACCGATTCGAGCAAAGAGGTTGCCCACATCGCCACCACGGAATCCGTTGGTGGTTGGGCTGTCATACTGATCCAGGAGTTGGCCTTCCATTTTAGGGCCCCAGCTTTCGTCGACACCGTCTCGCAAACCACCACCGTTGCCGTCTACAAAGTTGAACTCGCCGTTCAAGCCCTGGCCGTACACGTTCTGGTAGTCGGGCAGGCGCAAAGGCGATTCAAAGGACAGGGTGCTGTTGAGCGATACACCAATGCCGCGGGTACCTTTGCCCGATTTGGTTTTGATGACCACTACACCGTTGTTGGCACGTGATCCGTACAAAGCAGCAGCAGCCGGGCCTTTGAGAATGGTCATCGACTCCACGTCGTCGGGGTTCACAAAACCGGCACCGTTGCCGTAGTCGGCATCCTGGTTTCCGCGGCCGGAGGAACCGAACTGTTGGTTGCTGATCGGCACACCGTCAACTACAAAAAGAGGCTGGTTGTTGTTGATGTTCAGCGAGCGCTCGCCACGGATGGTGATGCGCGAGCTGCTGCCGATGCCCGATGGGTTGCCAGTGATTTGAACACCCGCTACTTTACCGGCCAAGGAGTTGATGAGGTTGGTTTCGCGGGCCTGCGTAAACTCCTCACCATCCACTTCCTGTACGGCGTAACCAAGGGCTTTCTTTTCGCGCTCGATACCCAGAGCGGTCACCGTCACCTGGTTAATACCCACGGCATCTTCTGCAAGTGCGATGTTCATGTTGTTACCTCCAGCGACTTCCTGCGTCAGGAAGCCCAGATACGAAACCGCTACGGTTGGGTTCTCTCCCTGTACACGCAGTACAAAACCGCCATTTTCGTCCGTAATGGTCTTGTTTAGCGAACCTTTTTCTGTAATGGTTGCGCCAATGAGCGCGGTGTTGGTGGCGGCATCAGTCACTGTGCCGCGGATTTCCCGCTGAGCCACCAAGCTGCAGAGGGAAAGAACATGAGCTGCTGCGATCAATAAAAATGACCGTAAGCTCAACTTCTTGGTAAAAAGTTGCTTCATTTGCATGAGTTTGCGTTTTTAAACTACCGGTTTAGAAATGCGGAGTCGCAGACGGGGGCCCACCTGCTGCGGCTCTTTATTTTTGCAAAGGTTGCTACTACACGACAAACTGCACTTTATTTCTTGATAAAATTAGTGTTACGCCAATGTAACTTTTTGCTTTTTATCAAAATATTATATCATACTATATTTTCCATTCCGAAAGTTTACTTATATGCAACATCTACTACACTATAACATATCGTTTGCCAGGCAAGGCCCGCACCAATCCTTTGAACTCCAGCGACAACAACAGCGAAGCGATGCGGCCAGGCGGTAACGACACGTCATAACTCAGCTCGTCTATGCCGATTTCCGGCCTTAATTGCACTTGTTTGAGCAGTGATTCCTCTTCCCCAGTCAAGTCTACAAACAATGCAGCCTGCACCGCCTTGCGCTGGCCGGAAGGCACCCACCCCATCTCCTCGGTCAAATCGGCGGCCGATTCGGTCAGTCGAGCCTTGTTCAATCTAATCAAGCGGTTGCATCCCGCGCTTTTGGCATCGCGAACCCGGCCAGGCACGGCAAATACATCGCGGTCATACTGCACCGCCAGTTCCGCCGTGATCATAGAGCCACCGGTTTGGGCCGTTTCTACTACCAGCAAGGCGTCCGACAAACCTGCAATGATGCGGTTACGCATGGGAAAATGCTCTCTGTCCGGACGGACGTCGTGCGCGTACTCTGTCAACAACCCGCCGTGTTCCAGCATTTTTTGCGCTATCCCGTGGTGCTCTCGCGGGTACAACGTGCCCAAACCGTGCCCCAGCGCGCCCAAATTGGGCATACCCAACGCATTGGCCTTTTGATGCGCCACACCGTCTATACCAAAAGCCAGGCCACTCAGCACGACTACCCCGTAGGCCTGAAGCTCCTCCACAAACGCCTCACACAAAGCACGCCCTTGTTCGGTTGGTTGCCGGGTGCCCACAATGCCGACGATCCGTTCGGCGTTCACCAGTGCTGAATCAGATCCTTTAAAATACAAAAGGGCCGGACAGTCGGCGTTTTGTTTTAAGCGGAACGGATATTGCGAATCGGTGTAAAATAAAACACTGATTTGCCGCTTTTCGATCCATTCCCGTTCAAGCTCGGCTTTCTCTAACAAGCCCTTGGAAAACAACCCCGAGGCGATCGATGGCCCAATGCCCGGTATGCGGTGCAGGGCTTGTGGTTTGCTGCGGAAAACAGCCTCAGGGCTGCCACAGTAACTCACGAGTATCTTGGCGGTCACAGCACCTACATGCGGTGCCATCGTCAATGCAATTTGGTAAAGCAGCGGATCGGACATAGTTTTGTGAGCCGGGCCGAACCCCGGAAGCGTGCAGATGAAATATTGCCTGCAAAAGTACAACTTTTAAACATAAAAGTAAAAAACATTTTTTTTCACTCAAAACCCTTCTCTTTGCGCTATGAGACTGCCGAAAATTGAGGTTTTAATGATTTTTGTATTCTTTGGCTGCGTAGCCGTATGGGCGGTGTCTAAATGCACAGACCAGCGCAGCCGGGTGGCACCTCGAGGCAGCGACCGGGAAACAGAGGACCGCCCTGCGCGTCGCGACACCGTTTTTGTTAAACCACAAAACACCACACCCCCGGCCACTACCCCAGCCCTGCAACAAACGCCCCCTCCACCAACAGTGTCGGCACCGGTAAACCTGAAGAGTCCCGAAAAACAAAGTCGGCCCGAATTGGGAAAACCAAATCCAAACACCAGCAATACCGGAACATCCAATACCGGTGCCAGTTTATTTTGCAACATCGAAGGCCTTAAAGTGCGCAAAGAGCCCAATGTGCGCAGCAACGCAGTGGCCACGCTCAAAAAACACGAGACGGTCACCTTCCTGAACCAAAAAACCGATTTTACAGAAGAATTAAACCTGGGTGACGGAAAAGTAACCGATCATTGGGTCAAAATTCGAACCAAAGGCGGCCAAACCGGCTGGGTGTTCGGTGCAGGCGTGCATTATTACAAGAAATAAACCGGAAAAACACAATGAAATCCTATTTGCCCGCTATGGGTTGGGTAGTGGTCATCACATACCTCTCCACCACTCCTGGAGCAAACCTGCCCAAAATAGCCCTTTTTTCCGCCGATAAATTTGCCCACGCGGGTGTCTATGCCACCCTTGTGTTCCTTTGCTGGTTCGGACACCGCAAACGCAACGACCTTGGCCAGTACTGGGGCCTCACCACCTTCCTCGCCGCCGCCGCTTACGGTGCCCTCATGGAATGGATACAAGCCACTTTCTTCCCCTATCGTACCTTCGAATTCGACGACATGATCGCCAACACCGTCGGTGCCGCCATCGGCTGGGCCTTCGGCCAATGGATATTTCCTAAATTATCTGCCTGATCCTCCCCCTCTAAACTCTAAACTCTAAACTCTCAACTCTAAACTCTAAACTCTAAACTCTAAACTCTAAACTCTAAACTCTAAACTCTAAACTCTAAACTAAAAAAATGCCCCTCATCCTCCCCTGCAACGGCATCTCGCCCACCTTTGGCAACAATATTTTCCTGGCCGACAACGCTACCATCATCGGCGATGTGCAGATGGGCCACGACTGCTCGGTCTGGTTTCAGGCGGTGGTGCGTGGCGACGTGAATTTTATTCGCATCGGCCATAAAGTCAACATCCAGGATGGCGCCATTCTGCACTGCACATATCAAAAATGCGGTACAACCATCGGCAACAACGTGAGCATCGGCCACCGGGCACTCGTACACGGATGCACTCTGCACGACAATGTACTCATCGGCATGGGCGCCATTGTGATGGATCAGGCGGTGGTGGAATCCAACTGCCTCATTGCTGCGGGCGCCGTGGTGCTGGAAAACACCGTTTGCCATTCCGGAGGCGTGTACGCCGGTGTACCCGCCAAACGGGTCAAAGAATTAACGCCGGAATTGTTTGAAGGAGAAATTCAGCGGATTGCAAACAATTACATCCTGTATGCTTCGTGGTTCAAATAGACGCTACGACCGAACCAGGTAAATCCCCGTCAAAATAACGCCCGTACCGGCTAAATCGAGCGCCGTAATGTGCTCTCCGTCCAACAAACCAATCATGAGCGCCATCACGGGCAACAAATAGGTGACGGAAGTAGCAAACACCGGACTGGTGCGTTGAATCAACCAAAAATATAAAATAGAACCGCCCACGGTACCCACTGCCGCCAAGTAAAAAATGTATCCTAGAGCATGCGACCCCTTCGGATGGCTCCATGCCGCATCCCACGCCCCGCTGTACCACAAACCGAACAGGAAAAACGCTCCGGTAAGCATAAACGCCGCCGAGGCTATGCCCGCCGGGTGCTGATCCGATAAATACCGGTTGACAATCAGGGCATTGAACGCATAACAAATCGTGGCAAATACACACAACCCCGCATACCACAGTTGGCCGGAAAAATGCCCGCCCGAACTGCTCCAGATCAACATGGTAGCGCCCACCAATCCCATCAACACGCCCGCTATTTTAGATGAGGTGTACCCCTTCTTGAAAAAAGCATACCCCAAAAACAAGGCAAACATGGGTGTTAGTGAGTTGAGCACCCCTGCAAGACTGCTGTTGACATGCTGCTGCGCAATGGCAAAAAAGTAATTGGGTATAGCCGAACCAAACAATACCACCCCCACGAGCGGCAACCACCGCTTCCAGTCTATGCGCGTCCAAACCGACAAGGCAATGGGTAAGTACATCAGCGTGGCCATCGACATGCGCCAAAACGCCATGTGCACCGGCTCAAATACCTGTACCGCTCGTTTTATAAAAATAAAAGAGGCTCCCCATACGATAGCCAACAGGATCAGGATGAGCCAGTCTGCCAGTGCCGGTGTATCGGCGACTTTAGTCGCCGACGAGGCATCTACATGGTCGACTTTAGTCGCCGACGAGGCATCTGCATCATCGGCTTCAACCGCAGACGCCGCAGGTGTTTCGGCGACTTCAGCCGCCGACCTCGCAGGTGTATCGGCGACTAAAGTCGCTGATGCTAATTTAAAAATAACCATAGTTCCATATCAAAAAAACTAAAAACCAAAATACCCCACCATTGTTGCCCTGTTTCCAAATTAAATTTGCCGTCTTTGACCATGACTCCTCAACTCAAACCACTTATCTTTGGGGCGGAATTGCGTCGGCCATCCAACCCGTCAGCAGGCGCAGCCATTTGAAATCATACATTTTGCTTATTCTTTGACCTTTACCGTCCCAATTCCATGCGCAACTTATTCTGCTTTGCTTTTCTGGCGTTCTGTGCAACCGCCACCGCACAAACCGCGCGCCGCCCCAAACTCATCATAGGTATTGTGGTTGATCAAATGCGGTACGACTACCTGTACCGCTACGAATCGGCTTATGGCCAGGGCGGTTTCAAACGGCTGCTCCGAGAAGGATTTTCCTGCGAAAATACGCATTTCAACTACATGCCCACCTACACCGGCCCGGGCCATGCCGCCATATATTCAGGCACGACCCCCTCGGTAAACGGCATCATCGGGAACGACTGGTGGGATCCGGAGTGGAAAGAAGCCCGGTACGTGACACAGGACAAACGCTACCAAACCGTCGGCGGCACACCGGGTACTGTCGGCCAGCACTCGCCTGCCGTGTTGCTGAGCTCGACCGTCACCGATGAGCTGCGCTTGTCCAACGCCATGCGCTCCAAAGTAGTCGGCGTTTGCCTCAAAGACCGTGGCAGCATCCTGCCTGCCGGACACTTTCCCAATGCAGCGTATTGGTTCGACGATAAAACCGGCAACTGGATCACCAGCACCTATTATCCAGATTCCATCGCACTGCCCAAATGGGTGCAAGATTTCAATAACCAGAAACGCGCCCAGGCGTACATCAACAAAGGCTGGGAGAAATTAAAGACTGCCGATTACAGCGCCAGCTTCCCCGATTGGAAACCATTTAAAACGACGTACATCGATGGCGATTTGCCGTACAACCTCACGGCACTCCAACAAAAATTTGGCTTGGGTGTCGTCCGATTTACCCCATATGGCAACGAACTGACGCTCGACTTCGCCCTGGAAGCCATCGAAAAAATGGAACTCGGCAACGACGACTTTGCCGACTTCCTGGCCGTCAGCTTCTCCTCAACCGACTACTGCGGCCATCAAAATGGCATACACGCCGAAGAAACGGAAGACGTGTACCTCAAACTGGACCTGCAAATCGAACGCCTCCTCAATTACATTGACAAACGCTTTGGCAAAGATCAGGTGCTGGTGTTTCTTACCGCCGACCACGGCGGTGCCGAAACGCCTGCCCACCTCAAATCCATCGGGGGGCAGGCTGGCGTTTTTGCCGAAAGCAAAACCCGAGAAGCTCTTTCGACAGCTTTGGAACAAGAGCTGGGCTTCAAAGGCAATTTCATCCACGAAGTGACAAACCAACAAGTATGGCTTCACTGGGAGGCCATAACAGACCTGGAGGTAGACCCCAACACGATTGCCGATGTGGTCATTGAAACGCTGAGGGCCATGCCGGGCGTGTATGACGCCATGAGTGTGGACGAACTCATGTACCTGCCCGATGATTACCCTTTTGTGTCTGAGGTACGCAGGGGCATACACCCGCGCCGCTCGGGCGATATCGTGTACCTGCTCGATCCGGCCTGGCACTCCGAAGACCGGTATTTCCTCACCGGCGGCACCACCCACGGCTCCCCTTATGCTTATGACACGCACGTGCCCTTGCTGTGGTATGGTTGGAAAATACCCACAGGCGAAAGTGTTGAAGCGGTGAACATTACCGACATTGCCCCTACCCTGTCGGCCCTGTTGCACATCATGGAACCCAACGGAAACACTGGAAAAATCATCGAAGACCTTTTCGAAGATTAAGGGCCTGTTTAAAAATCAACCAACCGCCCCTCCGTTTTTAACCAGCGCTCCTGGCGCTCATAGTCCGGCATGTACCGCGCCACCAAGCTCCAAAACCGGTCACTGTGGTTCAACTCCACCAGATGCGACAGTTCGTGCAGGATCACATAATCCTGCACTTCGGGCGGGGTGAGCAAAAGCCGGGTGGACAGGTTGATGTTGCCATCCGAGCTGCAACTGCCCCACTTGGATTGGTGGTATTTCAGGTAAATGTTGGTTATAGGCCGGTTGACGGTCATGCGGTTCCATTCGTGTACCCGGTCGGCCACATCCGGGTGAAAATCGCCCGCTACAACCCTCGAAAGGAGGTGTTTGAAGCTTTTGTGCTGGCTGGCCGCATCGCTTCGGGTGCTGAGTATAACGCTGATGGTATCGCCAATCAGGTGTGCCGTGTGCGTGGCCCGGTCTTCATACCCAATGTCGAGCAGATAACGCCGATGACCAACAGACAGCACATCGCCGCTCCGGTACCCCTTGGATTCAAAAGGACTTCGCAGGGCGGGTTTGGCGATAAACTGTTTGGCTACCCAGGCGTGCAACTCCGATAAATACTGACGCAAAGCATCCTGTGAGGTATACTTTGGCGCACGCATGATCACCCTCCGGCGGGTGATGCTGAAGCGCGTATTGAGGCGGACTTCCAAATGCACTTCCACCGGAATTTGAAGGCCGTCGATCAGCAGCGTCGTTTTGATTGAAGACATGTCCTGTTTACGCTCCATAAAGCGGTCGGGCAAAATTACCCCATGCGTTTGGCAAAATCCTGCATGAGTTCAGCCAAAGCAGTTGCGCTTTTTTTCTCCAATGCGTTATAAGCAGAGGCGCGGAAACCACCAACACTGCGGTGGCCTTTCAGCCCGATCATGCCGTGTTTTTCGGTTTCTGCTAAAAATTCTTTTTCCAGGTGCTCAAAACCTTTTTCCATGACGAAGCAGATGTTCATCAGCGAACGGTCTTCGGCAGCCACTGTTCCGCGGAACAGCGGGTTGGCGTCTATTTCGTTGTAAATGATGTTGGCCTTGGTGCGGTTGCGGCGCTGGATGGCTTTGAGCCCGCCCGCTTTTTTGATCCAGCGCAACGTCAGCATCGACACGTAAATGGGGAACACTGGGGGCGTGTTGTACAGCGAATTTTCCTTGATAAACGTCCGGTAATCCAGCATGGTAGGCAAGGTGCGCTGCACGGTTCCGATCATGTCCTCGCGCACAATCACCACCGTGGTACCCGCTGGCCCGAGGTTTTTCTGCGCGCCAGCGTAAATTAGTCCAAACGGCTCTACATCTACCGGGCGGCTTAGGAAGTCCGACGACATGTCGCATACAATCGGCACGGACGACTTTGGAAACTTGTGCAACTGCGTACCAAAAATGGTATTGTTGCTTGTGAGGTGCAGGTATTTGGCGTTGGACGGAATTTTATACTTTTTGGGAATATGGGTGTAGTTATCGGCTTCTGAAGAGGCCAGCACTTCCACCTGCCCAAAATGTTTGGCTTCTTTTATGGCCCGGTTGGCCCACGTGCCGGTATCGGTGTAAACGGCGGTCTCGTTTGGGTTCAACAAGTTCATGGGTACCATAAAAAACTGAGAACTGGCCCCGCCGGTGAGCCACATCACATGGTAATTGGACGGCAGCTCCATGATTTCGCGCAGCAACGCGTTGGCTTCTTCAATGATGGCCGTAAACTCGGGGCCACGGTGGCTCATTTCCAGCAAACTGAGGCCGCTACCGTCGTAATTGGTACAAGCTTTGGCCGCCTCTTTCAGCACGGAGGAGGGCAGGATGGCCGGACCGGCCGAAAAGTTGTGTTTTTTCATCGTTTAGGCGATCATAAGGCGTTAGTAAAGCACCGCAAATGTAGGCGTTTTCAAAAAAATATACTCATTTGCATTGCTCACAACGGTTTATCTTTTCGATCATGCGCAGCGCCTCTTCCAAATGGGGCTTCGCATCCGCTGCCTGTGCTGCCAGTAAAGCCATCGAACAGGCCGCAATTGCCCTGTTTGCATTGTCCTGCACCTCACGGCATGAAAACAACGTACTGGCCAGGTATTCTGCACTGCGCAGCAAAAACAGGGCGTGCTCAATCTTCTGTACTTGTATGAAGCGATCGTTGACCACCAGCGCATCCGATATGTCCAAATAAGCAATTTCTGCATCTTTGCGGAGCATTCGCCGCGGCCCAAACCAATCTGTCCCTTCGACAATTCCAGCGGGCTGCTGCAAACAATGGTCTGCCGCCTGGCGCATCGCCTGTGCCTGCCGACGCGCTTCCAATGCCCTTAATGTCAGCGAGTTGATATCTGTCTCTCTTTGATAACCCAATACGTCAGCCTCTTTGCGCCCGCGCTCTGCCGCTTCACGTGCAAAGTTGCAATACAATCCCATTTGTGCCACGGCATCAAACTCCTGCCAGGCGTTCCAAAGTTGTAAGTTCAAGTGATTGATTTCTTGCGATAAAGCTGCGCCACCCAGCAGCGTGTCTAACCGGTTGGCCCTCCGTTTGACCCACTCCAGGGTTTCCCTCGCATCTGTGTTTTGAGCGGCCAGATGGTGTGGTAAACAGAAAACAAGCAACATGAAATAACGCATCATACTCGATTTTTTTTGTGTTGATCCAAATTAGTCCATCCATAAACAAAAAATGTCCGACAAAAGGTTTGCCGGACAAATTTAGGTGTTACTCAAGCGGAGCGTGCAACAGGGATAACGTCCAAGGAATACTGAAACCATCCGCTTCGATAACTGATTATCGAATTGGATTTGAATGTTAATTGGATTTTTCCGCATTTGTAATCACAAAAATCAATACAAATTTGCCGATGTTCCCAAGGTCAATAGCTAATTACGGTCATCATTTGCAATGATCTAGAACTTAATGCCGAACTTGTGCCCCGTAACTGCTTTTACCCACGAGTATACATCAACATCGATGGCGGGAATCATCCTCCATACACCACAAACACCATGGCAAAACACGAAGTAAACACCGTTTGGGCTGGCAAAATGGCCTTCGACAGCCACCTCGGTGAGCACACCGTACACATAGACACCAAACCCGAAGCGGGCGACGACAGCGGCCCCGGCCCCAAATCCCTGCTCCTTACGGCCCTTACCGGTTGTACGGGCATGGACTTGGTGTCCCTGCTACCCAAAATGCGCGTACCTTTTGACAGCCTGCGCATCACCGCAGAAGCCGAACTGACCGACGAACACCCCAAAGTGTACAAATCCATTCATTTGCGTTACTACATCAGCGGCCCCGAAGTGCGCGAAGACAAGGTGCGCGAGGCCATTACCCTCTCCCAAGACAAGTACTGCGGGGTGTCGGCCATGCTGAAAGCGCATTGCCCCATTACCTGGGAACTTATTGTTGAGTTGAAGAGTTGAGAAGTTGAAGAGTTGAGAAGTTGAAGAGTTGAGAAGTTGAGAAGTTGAGAAGTTGAAGAGTTGAGAAGTTGAAGAGTTGAGGAGTTGATTTATCCACATAATGTTGATTACTTTACGCACCAAAGCGCTAAAGCGTACTACTTTTGCAATTTGACCCGCACACATAGCAGTAAACCCTTGCCATGAAATTTAGCGTTTCTTCCTCCGAACTGCTCAAGCAACTGCAATTGGCCTCCGGCGCCATCGGTTCCAACCCGGTGTTGCCCATTCTGGAGGACTTCCTCTTTCGCATTGAAAACAAAAAGCTGACCATAACGGCTACTGACCTGGAAACCAGCATCTCCACCACGCTGGAGGTGTTGGCCGACGATGATTTTTCCATCGCCGTACCGGCAAAAATTTTGTTGGAAACCCTTAAGGCGCTGCCCCAACAGCCCGTCACCTTTTCCATCAACGACGTCAACCACGGCATCGAAATTACCTCTTCGTACGGCAAATACCGCCTGGCGGGCGAAAGCGGCGCTGACTTTCCCAATGTGCCGGAAGCCGATAACGTGGATACCGTGAAAATCAACAGCCAACACCTGCTTGAGGCCATCAACAAAACGGTGTTTGCTACCTCCAACGATGAACTGCGGCCCGCCATGACCGGGGTGTATTTCCAGGTGGACCTCAATAAGCTCACCTGCGTGGCCACCGATGCCCACAAACTCGTCAAAATAACGTCGCACGAATTAGTGGGCGATGCCTCCACCACCTTCATCGTACCCAAAAAGGCCCTCAACCTGCTTAAAAATGCCCTGCCCGCAAACGACGCCGTTACCCTGTCGTTCAACAAAGCCAACGCATTTTTCCATTTTGGCGACATCCACCTCGTGTGCCGCCTCATAGACGCCCGCTACCCGGACTACAACGCCGTGATCCCCGTCGACAACCCCAATTTGCTCAGCCTGCACCGCGCAGACCTGCAAAATTCGCTCAAACGCATCGCCATTTACGCCAATAAAACCACCAACCAGGTGGTGCTGGACATTGCCGACAAAAGCCTGACCATCTCCGCACAGGACCTTGATTTTTCCAATGAGGCCACCGAACAAATGGTCTGCACCTACGAGGGCAACCCCATGCGCATCGCATTCAACGCGAAATTCCTGATTGAAATGCTGGGTGTGCTCGAATCCGAGGAGGTCAAAATTGAACTTTCCACCCCTTCCCGCGCGGGTATCCTGACGCCGGTGGAAGAAGATGCTCCCAAACGCGAGATCCTGATGCTGGTGATGCCGGTGATGGTGAACAATTAACCCACCATAGACAAAAACTGGTCGAACAAATACCGCGCATCGTGCGGCCCCGGGCTTGCCTCGGGATGGTACTGCACGCTGAATGCCGGTTTGCCCTTCAGGCGAATGCCTTCCACCGTTTGGTCGTTCAAATTGATGTGCGTGGGTTCTACCAAACTGGGACTGTCGTACACCGCTTGTTCCAGCACACCAAAACCGTGGTTTTGGCTGGTGATTTCCGAGCGGCCGGTAAACAGGTTTTTGACCGCGTGGTTGATGCCGCGGTGTCCGTGGTGCAGCTTATACGTGGGCAGTCCGGCAGCAAGGGCCAGAATTTGTTGACCCAGACAAATGCCGAACAAAGGCTTGTTGTCTTCCAAAATCTGCCGCGTGGTATTTACTGCGTAGTCCATTGCTGCAGGATCGCCCGGGCCGTTGGACAGGAAATAACCGTGCGGATTCCAGGACTTCAGTTCCGCATAGGTGGTTTCGGCGGGAAAAACCTTGAGGTAGCAGTTGCGCTCCTGAAAGTTGCGGAGGATGCTTTTTTTCACGCCCAGATCGAGCACGGCGATGCGGCGCGGCGCGTCCGGGTTGCCGATGTAATACGGAATTTTGGTGGTTACTTTAGTCGACAACTCCAACCCGGCCATAGAGGGCGTTTCGAGCAGGCGCTTTTTTAGCGCTTCCAGATCGTCCGTTTCGTCGGAAATGATGGCGTTCATGGAGCCTAAATTGCGCAAGTGCTGCACCAGGGCGCGCGTGTCAATGCCATAAATGGATACGACCGCTTCCTCCTCAAAATAGTCTTCCAGGCTTTTGGTGGCCATTGCGCGGCTGTAGTTGAAATTAAAGTTTCGGCACACAAAACCGGCTATTTTGACGCGTTCGCTCTCCACTTCGTCTGCTTTGGTACCGTAGTTGCCGATGTGCACGTTGGTGGCCACTAATATTTGCCCGAAATAGGAAGGGTCGGTAAATATTTCCTGATAGCCGGTCATGCCGGTGTTAAAACAGATTTCGCCGGTGGCGGTGCCCGATTTGCCCGCTGATTTGCCGTGAAAGACCGTTCCGTCTTCCAATAATAGTATCGCTTTGCCCATAAGGATGTCAGGAAGGCTTGGCCTTCTCAAAATTTGTCGCAAATGTCGCGCTCAAAACGGGGTTTTCATAATCTCTACACAGCTTTATTCCAAAATGTTGGTATGCTACCTGTGGCTGGGGATAATTTGTGGAAAATTCAATTTTAAATCTTTGTTAAATTACAGACCTTTGGCGTCCCAAATTGCCCGATATCGTTCACACAAATTAGAAACATGAAAAAGAAACTTCAACGGCTCATTGAACAAGGTCGTTTCGACGGCCAGGCCGCTTTCACCGAGCTGTACAACAATCTTTTGCAACAACACAGCGCCTACACACAGGCCAAACAACGCAAAATAGACACCAAAACGGCCTATCGCACTGCATTTCAGGGAAAAAAGCCCCTGGAATCGACCATTGTTCAACTCCTTGGTGAATTTCGCAAGGCCAAGCTGATGCAACAATACCACAGAGAAGAATACAAGTTAGCCGACTATGCCCTCAGCACCTGGGTAGAAGCGTTTTTGTCCGCCCCGGAGGTGCCCCAGGCGGCCAAGTTGGTGCGCCATAAATTAAAATCCGCTCCCACGCTTGAAATGGCCGTTGAACGCAAGGCCAAGTAAAGTATACGTCGTTTTATCGTGAAGCAATGTAGGCGTTTGGCTATTTTTGCACCAAACCCTGCATTATGCCGCAAGCCAGCCTCCAGGAGCGCCTCTTTTCCGCCGTAGCCGCCCGTTACCCCAAACGGGCCGACGCCGTAGACAACATCTCCACCGTACTCAACATGTCGCCCGACGCCGTGTACAGGCGCCTGCGCGGCGACACCTTGCTCTCGCCCACTGAAATGGAGGCCCTTTGCCTCCACTACCGCCTGTCGATGGACGCCCTGATTTTTGGCCAAAGCGATCTGGTCATCAGCCGGTACAACGCCATTTCGAGACCGGTAACCACTTACCAGGATTATGTAGACAACTTTGCAGCCGACCTCGGCCAGGCACGCCTGTTGCCCGGCGCACATTTGTATTTCGCCTCTGTCGAAATTTCGGTTTTTACGTATATGTTTTTCCCGGAATTGATTCGTTTTAAACTCTATGTTTGGGGAAGAACCACTTGGGACCTGCCGGTGTCCAACAACCATCCCTTTGCATTTGACCTGGTGCCGGAACCGGTGCTGCGCGCTGCCGACCAGATAGCCGAACACTATCTCCATTTGCCCAGCACCGAACTCTGGAGCATCAGCATTTGCGACAATACCCTCGCACAAATTGAAAATCATCTGTATTCCGGCGGTTTTCGAAACCGACAGGACGCCCTGCTGCTGTGCGATACACTGCGCCTCTGGGCGCTGCACATGAAAGCCATGGCCACAGCCGGTGGCAAATTCCGGCCGGGCGCAGACCCGGAGTCGAGGGCCGCCGATTTTCAATTGTACCACAACGAAATGGTGTACAACAACATCACCGCATTGCTGCGCTCAGACGTGCTGCGCATCGTGTACACCGCCTTCTGCAACCCCAATTTTCTGACCAGCTCCGACGAAAAAATGGCCCGATTTACCGAACACTGGTTCGATAGCGTACTGGCCAAATCGACCCAGATTTCCCGCCAGTCTGAAAGCAAACGCAACTGGTTTTTTCAGGAACTGATGAAAAAAATAGACCGGGTGCAAAAACGGATCGAACTGCACCTAGAGGAACAAGCCTGATCCTTCCGTCTTGGCCAGCACCCCTATGCCGAACAACGCAAAATCATAGCGCACCGGATCTTCGGGAGAAAACGCGCGCAGCCGCCCCGTCAGCTCCAGCACAGCCTGCCAATCGGTCTGTTTGCGCGCCAGCAGGCCCAGGCGCCGCGCAATGCGGTCTACGTGTACATCCAGGGGCATGAGCAACTGATCGGGCCGTACGCCCTGCCACAGGCCGAAATCGACGCCCGCCTCGTCGCGCCGCACCATCCAGCGCAGAAACATGTTCAGGCGTTTGCAGGTGGAGCCGCGTGCCGGTGTGGCCACGTGCTTGCGGGTACGGTCTGGCGCGTGGGGATGGTCAAAAAAATCGCGGTGAAAACCGACGAGCGCCTTTTCCACCGTGTCGTCACCGGATTGCAGGTGGCGGGTAAACGCGGTTTCCAGAGAGTCGTGTTGGCTGTAAAACCGCTGAAAATAGTCTAAAAAATACAGCGCATCCATGCCCTGAAACGTGCGGTGCGCAAAACGCTCGAACCGTGCGCGTTCGGGCTCGCTGTGGCCGGTAATGAAATCGTACGGGGCGCCGTCCATCCAGTCGATGAGCCGTTCGGCGTTTTTGATGATGGTCACGCGTTGCCCCCAGGCCAGCATGGCCGTCCAGAAGCCCGTGATTTCGCGATCTTGCAGCCTGGAGAATCGGTGCGGGATGCCGATGGGGTCGTTTTGGATGAAATCGGGCCGGTTAAACCGCTCGACGGCTTCATCCAGGAAAGTTTGCAGGTTTGGCATGGCGGCGTTTGCAGGTCACAAATCGCCCAGCAGCGGGCGCAGCACAATTTCTTCCACCACAGCAGAGTCCGACAAGGTGTACGCGGCCCATACGCTTTTGGCTATGTCTTCTGCCTGCATGAGGCGCGCTTCGGGCAGGTCGACCCCGCGCCACGAATCGGACCAGGTGGCGCCGGGCAGGATGGCGGTGACCTTTATGCCCTGGGTTTTCAGTTCTTCGCGCAGGGCTTTTGAGAACCCCAGCAGGGCGAATTTGGTGATGGAATACGATCCGCCGTTGGGATAGGCCAGCAGGCTGGCGATGGAGCACATGTTGAACACATGACCCTTTTGGCGGGGCAGCATCAGCGGCAGCACGGCGCGGGTGAGGTGGTATGCGCTGTACAGGTTGACCTCCATGAGTGTTTCCAGGGTACCGTCGGGTTCTTCGGATACCAGGCCGGGCAAATAGATGCCTGCGTTGTTGACCAGCACGTCGACGCGGTCGAACCGCTGCTGTACAAATGCCGCAAACGCCAGCACGTCGGGTTTTTTGCCCAGGTCGGCGTCATGGGTGTGCAAGGTGCGCTCCGGAAAGCGGGCGCTCCAGTATGCCTGCATGGCTTCCAGGTCGGAGGGTGTGCGGGCGCACACGCACAGGTCGAACCCGTTGGCGGCAAACGTTTCGGCTATGGCGCGACCGAGGCCTTTGGTGGCGCCGGTGATGATGGCTGTGGGCATGGTGCGTGTTGAAAAGCAGTGCAGAATTGCATAACAAATCACAATGTAGGGCCGCATCCGTATACAACAAACAATACTGTGTTAATAAAATGTTAACAAAAATGGGAGAGGGGACTTGTCTGCCGTCAATGTTTTATTTTTGTTCAAAAGTAACCATGAAAACCCGGACTCAATTAGCCGATGAATATGGAATCAGCCGAAAAACTTTTGTTGATCTCCTGAAGCGTTATCAAATTGAGCTTCCCAAAGGCCTCATTCCCCCTGAAAAGGTGGTTGAGATTTACCGCGCACTTGGACCTCCTGGCGGTTTTATACCGCCTATGCCATGATGATGCAAAATCATATTTGCGTATCATCCCTTTTTGACCCAACTTTACTCAAAATTACCCATTTTGACCCAATTTTACTCAAAATTACCCAACATATCTACCGGCAGCACCTTTACCTTTGCAGTGTTGGTTTTGTGCACAAACAACATCCTTGTCAACCGGTGAAAGTCGTCTGTGGTACCCTCGCGGGTTTCACCCCAATTTTAACAAAAAAAAATTTTTTTTATGAAAACTGTTAAAGTTTTTCGATTTTTGCCCGGCTTGCTGTTGCTTGCAAGCCTCTCAACCATCACGCTCTTTTCCTGCAAAAAAGAAGCGGCGCAGCAGGAGACCACGTCCCTAAGTGGAAGCCATGAAAATGTGCCGGTATCGCAGCGGGCGTGTACCAGCGTGGACTTTTGTGAGTTCTCCGTGAGAACGTCTATTAATGCCACATTAACGGTATGTGGAGGACTGGAAAGTGGCAGCGGTTTGTGTGCATGTGGATGTGACCCAGGAGTTGATATAGGTCAAGCAACTATGTTTTCGGCAGGTACCGCGATTTCATTTTGTCTATCAAAGGGAAGGAAAGTGTGTCTTTGCAACAACGGGACATCAGTTGATATTCCTGTCTTTATTGACTTTGGAGGCGGGAATACCATCACGACAACCGTGTTTGCCGGGCAAAAAGTTTGTATTGAAGTAAACAGCAGCTGTGTACCAACGGTAATTACACCGTGTTAGCAACCAAGGTTTCTGCTCCATAGTGAGTCCGTGATAATAAGCCAATACCCTGTTATCATTTTGGGGTATTGGCTTCTGTATGCACCTCCAAAAAAATTTAGCGTTATGAATAATCAACTACGTATATTGTTGTGTTTTGTTTTAATCTATCCGCTGCTCATTAGCGTTGCTGATGCCCAATGCCCCCCCTTGGAACCCATTCAAGGGACTTTAGAACCGCAATTTTGTATTAATTACACAACATACAATTATTTCATACCAAATAGCGCAGACGCTGATTTGGTATGGTCGTTATTGCTGGTACCCTTTCCGCCCAACAACGTCATATTTATCGGGCCGAATACAGGGGAGAGTGTAAATATCCAAATGCTTGATTCGTTTAATTTTACCATATGTGCTACACCCACCAATCCGTGTTATAATCCCACTCCGATATGCATGACCGTAGACCCGCTCCCGGGCTATTTTATGGATCAACCTCCCGACATTACCGTTTGCCCGGGTGACAATGTCGATATCACTTTCAATGGGAACGGCGACTATTTCATTTGGCAAACCAATATTATAGTAAACCAGCCTTATATCGGTCTTGGCCCTTTCGGTTTAGTAGGTCAAAATGGCATGGGTATTTTAAGTTTTGTTGCCGAAAACCCCGGAAATTCACCTTTAGTCAATATTGTTGGAGTGCAACCATGGGTCGGTAACTGTGCCGGCTATCAACCCGTTGCTTTCCGCATCACCGTCAACCCCACCCCCACCGTCACCCAGCCGCCCGACCTCACCGTGTGCGGTGGCTCTGCGGTGAACGTGGCCTTCAGCGGCACCCCCGGCGCCACCTTCAACTGGACGAACGACAACCCAAACATCGGCCTGCCCGCCACCGGCAGCGGCAACTTGGCCTTCATCACCAACAATGTGGGAGCTCAGGAGGTGGCCACCATCACGGTGAATGCTGCGCTGGGAAACTGCCCCTCGGTGCCCAAAACCTTCCAACTCACTGTAAACCCTACGCCTGTCCTCGACCCGCCGCCCAACCTCACCCTCTGCGCCGGGGAGCCACTCGACGTGCCCCTCAACCCTGCGCCTCCGGGCAGCGTCGTCAACTGGACCAATTCCAACCCGACCATCGGCCTGGCAGCTGCGGGTTCGGGCAGCATTAACGTGCCCACCGCCCTGGTGGATAAGGTGGAAAACGCCCTCATCACCCTCAAACCCCAACTCGGCGTATGCCAGGGCTCGCCCGTGTCGTTCACCGTGCAGGTGAAACCCACACCTGAACTTGATCCGGTGCCCGACGTGACGGTGTGCGCCGGAGAGCCGGTGTCGGTGGTGTTTGGCGCCACGCCCGGCGCGGCACTCAACTGGAGCAACTCCAACGCAGCCATCGGTTTACAGCCCTTCGGCTTCGGCAACATTGCCTTCACGGCCGCCAACGTGCAGCAAACCCGGAGCGGGTTGATCACCGTGTCGCCAGACCTCAACGGCTGCCAGAGCGAACAAGTCATTTTCCAGATCACCGTCAAAAAATGCTGCGAAACCTTCGCCGGAAACATGGACACCCTCGGCTCGGCGGTGTGCGGGCCCAAACCCATCCCCGTTAACTTTCTGCAAAACGACAGCCTGGAAATGGGCGACAGCCTTCATTTCATCCTGTACGCCAATCCGGGCAACCCCACAGGCAGTGTGCTGTATGAAACAGACACGCTGTATTTTCCTTTCCTGCCGGGCCTCACGGCGTTTGACAGCACGTTCTACGTGTCGGCCATCGCGGGCAACGGTCTGGCAGGCGACAGCATTGACCGGGCCGATCCGTGTATAGATGTGTCGAATCCCCAGCCGGTGCGCTGGTTGGCCAAGCCGACCATCAGCGCCGTGTCCACCGGCCACGAACTGTGCGCCAATGGCGGCTGCATGACGGTGGATTTTGTGTTCACGGGGCATCCGCCCTTCGCGTTTGCGTGGGTGCTGGAGCAGGGCGGACAGGTGCTGTACAGCCGCAGCGAGGTGGCGGCGGGGTTTGCGCTGAGCGTGGAGGTGTGTGCTGAGGATTTCTTTTTGCCGTATTCGGGAGGGAATTTGGACTTTCGGGTGACGGGGCTGGTGGATGCTTTTTGCGATTGTGCGGATTGAGGAATGCGGAATGCGGAATGCGGAATACGGAATGCGGAATAGGCGCTGCTTTTGGCTACATTTATGGCATAAATCAAAAAGTTTCGGATGGAAAAATAGTACCTTGTATGATTCAGGGCACGAACAACATATTCGATATCGCCCTGGCGTAGAACAATATCAAACAATTAACACGAAAAACCCAAAGCAGGGCATATTCCGTATTCCGTATTCCGTATTCCGTATTCCGTATTCCGTATTCCGCATTCCGCATTCCGCATCAGGCAACCCCGCCGCCCATCCTTGCGTCAACAAGCCATTCCATTTCAATCCAACTAACCTGCACACCTGCTTTTCCTGACGATGACGAAGAAGAGTCTGCTGCTGGCGGCCCCTGTAACATTTTGCTTATTAGCCATGTACGCGCTGGCACGCCCCGATACATGGGGCAACCGGGCCTTGACCCTGTTCATGCCCGGGCATGCACCATCATGGGCACCAAAGGCCATCATGGTGGATACCACACCGCCTTATCAAGATCGTTTCGACGATTTTTTGAACAACCCCAACCCCAATCCGGTCGACCTGAAAGACCCGGCTGCCATTGAAAAGCAGGTGGAATACGATCCTGCGACCAACATGTACATCGTGACCGAAAAAATCGGTGATGAGTACTACCGGATGCCCACCTACATGTCTTTTGACGAATACCTGCAATGGCGGGAGGAAGAACAACAACGCCAGCACTTTGACCGGCTACTGGGCGTAAGCTCTGCGGAAGGCGGTGGCTCCAGTTTGGGCGATCCCATTGCCAAGTACAAAATTGGCAACAGCCTGATCGACCGCCTCTTTGGCGGATCAACCGTTGAAATTAAACCCCAGGGGCAAATCAACCTCACCTTTGGCGTCGATTATCAAAAGATTCAAAATCCGGTACTCACCCTGCGCCAGCAAAAGGTCACCAATTTTGACTTTGACATGGGCATCAACATGAATGCCTCGGGTAAAGTGGGCGAAAAACTCAAACTGAATTTCAATTACAACAGCCAGGGCACGTTCGACTTCGACAACCAGATCAAAATTCAATACGATCCCAAAAGTTTTTCGGAAGACGAAATCCTGCAAAACATTGAAGCCGGTAACGTATCGATGCCCCTGCGTTCCAACCTGATCAAGGGCGTCCAAAATCTGTTCGGGATCAAGGCAGAAATGAAATTCGGGCACCTGCGCACCACCCTCGTGGCCAGCCAACAGCGCTCCCGGCAGAACAGCCTGACTTTTCAGGGCGGCTCCCAGGTGCAAACGTTTGAAAAACCCATCGACGAGTACGACGAATTCCGCCACTTCTTCGTCAGCCACTGGAACCGAAACCAGTTCGAGCCCGCCATGAGCTGCCTGCCGGTGCCACAATCCCTCTTCACCATCACCCGTATGGAAGTGTGGATCACCAACGACCGCCTCGTGACCGAAAACGTGCGCGACATCGTGGCCTTGGCCGACCTCGCTGAACCAGACTCTGCACGCGCCGATTTCCTCCTGCCTTTTCCGCCGGATAAAGACATCACAGGCAAATCGTTGCCCACCAACGGAAACAACAACCTCTACCCGCGCATTTTGGACGACCTGAAAACAGACTCCTCTTTGCGCCGCACCGACCGCGTTATTCAGCGCCTCAACATCGACTACGGGCTCAAACAAATCCAGGAATTCGAAAAAGTACGCGGACGACTGCTCAACTCCAGCGAATACACCTTCAATGACCAGCTCGGTTTTGTCAGCATCAACCTCAACGTGCAACCCGATCAGGTGGTTGGCGTGGCTATGGAGTACACCTATAATGGCATCCCGTTTAAAATCGGGGAGTTTACCAGTGATGTACCCCAGGGCGACAGCCTCAATCAGAATGTACTGTTTGTCAAAATGCTCAAAAGCACCACGGCCAACGTGCAGCTCCCCATCTGGGATCTGATGATGAAAAACGTGTACGCCGTAGGTGCCGCCAACGTAGACCCCCAGGAATTTCGTTTCGATATTTTTTATGAAGACCCGGGTAAAGGCCAAAAGCGCTTTTTGGACGGTGCCGGTGTGCCCGACCAAATTGACGGCGTGCCCTTACTTCAAGTGTTTAACCTCGACAACCTTAACCTGCAGGGAGACCCGGGGGCCGATGGTATTTTCGACTTTGTGCCCGGACTCACCATGAATGTGCGCACCGGACGCGTCATGTTTCCCGTGCTGGAGCCATTTGGCGATTTCTTGGAAAAAAGGCTGACCGATGCCGGAACGGATCCGGGTGTGGTGGAGGGATATGTTTACCCCCAGCTTTATGACTCTACGCTGTTCCGGGCGCGTGAATTTCAACAGCTCAACCGTTTTACCCTCAAAGGTTCTTATAAATCGTCCGTCTCCTCCGAAATTTCCCTTGGCGCTTTCAACCTTCCTCAGGGGTCGGTGAGGGTAACGGCAGGTGGTCGGCAACTTGTTGAAGGACAAGACTATACCATAGACTACAACATTGGAAGGTTGCGGATACTGAACGATGCACTCCTCCAGTCTGGCCAAAACGTGAGCGTCAGTTTTGAAGACCAGACCCTGTTTGGTTTCCAAAACCGAACCATGATTGGGGCGCGTTTTGACTATGAGTTCAGCAAGGATTTCGTGGTAGGGGCCACCTACATGCGCCTGTTCGAACGCCCGCTGACGCAAAAAGTCAATTTTGGCGACGACCCCATCAACAACCGGGTGTATGGGCTCGACGTCAACCTCTCTAAAGATGCACCCTGGCTCACGCGTCTGGTGGATAAAATTCCGCTCATCAGCACCAAGGAGCCATCCAGCATCACCGCCCAGGCGGAAGTAGCCGTGCTGGATCCCGGACACAACAAAGCCATCAACTTAGGCAACGACAAGGGCGGTACCGTATACATCGACGACTTTGAGGGCAGCACCGCCAATTTGCCATTAGCCAACCCCGCCAATACGTGGTTCATTGCTTCGGTGCCACAGGGCGATTCGGCCCTCTTCCCGGAGTCGGTTTTGTTCGACAGCATCGCTCAAGGTGCCAACCGCGCCGGACTGGCCTGGTACATTGCCGACCCGAGTGCCCGAGACGGCATAGACGCCAACAACCCTTACACCCGTCTGGTACAATACCAGGAACTGTTTCCCAACCGCCAGCTCACCCCGCTCGAACAATCCAACCTTCGGCCGCTCGATGTAACTTATTACCCCAGGGAACGCGGGCCATACAACTTTGAACTGCCGGATGGATACCCCGGCATTTCGCAGGGATTAACCACACTGGGCCAGCTGGATCAGCCCGAAACGCGTTGGGCCGGGTTTATGAAAGGACTGAATACCAATGATTTTGAGGCCGCCAACATCGAATTCGTCGAATTCTGGATGCTCAACCCGTACATGCAAAAAGCAGACGGGTCGCCAGTGTCGACCGATGGCGACATGTACATCGACCTCGGCACCGTTTCGGAAGACATCCTGCGTGACTCCCGCCAGTTTTTTGAAAATGCCATTCCAACGGCGCAGGGCACCGGTTCCAGTGTAAACACCGGTTGGGGGCGCGTACCGGTGTTGCCTCCGGTGGTCAATGCATTTGACAACGATCCGGCCAAGCGCCAGTTGCAGGATTTGGGCCTCGACGGCCTCAGTGACGAGGGCGAACGCACGTTTTACAAACAATGGTTGGATGCCATCCTGAACTCAACCCTTTCGCCCAATGCGAAAAACGCTTTTCAGGCCGACCCCTCGAACGATAATTTTGTCTATTACCTCGATCAGTCGTACGACCAGAGCGAGCCTGGGCTTTTGGCGCGCTACCGCTACTTTACCAACACGCAGGGGAACTCACCCGAAAACCAGACAGACAACCTCAACCCTTCGTCGACCAACATTCCTGACATGGAGGACTTGAACCGCGACAATACGCTCAATGAAGCCGAGGCGTATTTCCGGTACAGAATTCCATTGGCAAAAACAATTGACGCCAATGGAAATGAGGTGTTAGACCTAAACAATCCGGACATCACCGACCTCATTACCGATACTGTGGTGGTGGGCAACGAAGTGTGGTACCGATTTAAACTGCCCTTGGACTGGAAGCAACGCCGTCAGGTGGGTGGCATCCAGGATTTCCGCTCCATCCGATTTGTGCGTATGCTCTGGAAGGGTTTCTCCGAGCAAACGACATTCCGTTTTGCTACCCTTGAACTGGGCCGCAACCAGTGGCGCCGTTTCACCCAGTCGCTCTCCTGCGAAGGCAGCTTGAACCAGATCCCTTTCGATGTGAACGCGGTGAGCATTGAAGAAAACTCGGCCCGAACACCCTTCAATTACACCACGCCGCCGGGTATTTCCCGCGAGCAATCGGTAGGCGCTTTCCCGGACATCCTGCAAAATGAGCAGGCGCTCTCTATGAACATTTGTGAATTGCCTTTCTGCGACGCCCGCGCCGTGTTCAAACCCTTGAATATGGATCTTCGCCAGTTCGAAAACCTCAAAATGTTTGTGCACGCTGAATCTGTCGACAGCATTGGTTACCCGTTGGATTCCACAGATTTGACCGTATTTCTCCGCCTGGGCTCCGATTATGTGAACAACTATTACGAATACGAAATACCCCTGATGCCCTCTGATCTGGCCCGGCTGATGGGCAACACCAACCCGGACAGCCGCGAGTACAAAGAGGAAGTATGGCGTCCGGAGAACAATTTCAGTTTTCCGTTGGAGCTGCTCACCGAGGTGAAAAAAATGCGCAATGCGCAAACGGATCCCAACCTCGGGCAGGAATTTATCATGATCGACCCGGGCGACCCCAGGGGCCGAAACAAAGTCAAAGTACTCGGAAACCCCAACCTTGGCTATGTGAAAGGGGTCATGGTGGGCGTTCGTAATGTGGACACCACCAATTTGCAAAACCACTGTGTGGAGGTATGGATCAATGAGCTTCGCCTCAACGGCTTCAACGAACGCGGCGGTTATGCTGCACAGGGCAGGGTAGACATGAAATTGGCCGATTTTGGCAACGTTTCGCTCGCCGGACTCTACACCAGCATCGGCTGGGGTGCCATTGACCAAAAAGTCATCCAGCGCCAGTTGGAAGAAGTGTATCAATACGACGTGTCGACAAACCTGGAGCTCGGCAAGTTTTTCCCCGAAAAATTTGGTCTCCGCCTGCCCTTTTACGCCCAGTATTCCAACATTACGCGCAATCCGGAATACGACCCTTACGACCTGGACGTCAAGCTCAAAGATAAACTTGATCTGGCCGACCCGGCCGACCGGGACAGCATTCGGCGCAACGCCCAGACCGTCACCACGGTGCGCGGGTTCAACTTTACCAATGTGCGCAAGGAGCGCCGGGGCAACAAACGACCTTTGCCCTGGAACATCGAAAACTTCAGCTTTACCTACGCCTTCAACGAGTCCAAACGCCGTACGCCCTTCATCATCAACGACGAAATAGACCAGTGGAAAGGCGGATTTGACTACCGGTACGCCACCGGCATTAAACCCATTCAGCCGTTCAAAAAGCTGATTAAAAAAGACAAACACCTCAAATTCATTTCAGAATTTAACTTTAATCCGCTGCCCACCACGTTTGGCTTCAACACCAACCTCGAACGCGTACGGCAACAAACCATCTGGCGTTTTGCAGGAGAAGACCCCTCCAAAAACACCTACTACAACCGCCGGTTTACCTGGGACAGAAACTACGACCTCGGCTGGGATCTCTCGCGCGGCTTGCGCTTCAATTACAGCGCCAATTCCCGCAACCTCATCGACGAGCCACTCCAATACAATGAAAATGGCGTACTCGTGTCTGATCAGGAGCGCAAAGATTCCATTTGGACCAGCCTGAGCAACTTCGGCCGCCCGAAAAACTTTACCCAAAATGCCTCGTTGAGCTTTACCCTGCCCCTTCGGCAATTTCCCATGCTCGACTGGATTACCGCAAGGGCAACGTACTCCACCGGGTACGTGTGGTCGGCACAGTCGCTCAAACTCCAAAACCTGGAGGCCGACCAATATCAGGAATACCTCAACTCGCGCAACCTGGGCCACGTCATTCAAAACAACAACGTACGCCAACTCAACGGCGACTTCAATTTTGAGGCCCTGTACAACAAAAGCAAGTACCTGTCTACCATAAACAAGGGCGCTCCGGCGGCCAAACCAAACCCCAATGGCAAACCCGCCGCACCGGGGGGAGGCCGCGACCGCAACAACCCCACAGACCGGAACGACCTGGGCAAAACCCCCGATCCCAAGAATCCCGATGGCAAAGACAGCGGTAAAAGCGACGGTAAAACCGCCAATGCCGACGATAAAACAGGCAAGGACAAATCGGCAGAAAAGAAAGACAAAAAAGATCAACCACCCTCCGGTTTCGAACGCGCCCTTTTCCGAACGCTCATGATGGTGCGCAAAGGCCGGTTTACCTATGCTGAAAACTATGCCTCTGTGGTGCCCGGATTTACACCGGAAACGGAACTATTGGGCATGAGCTCGGGCTTTGATGCGCCCGGATGGGGGTACGCACTGCTGGGCGAACAGCCCGACCAGGACTGGCTTGACGACGCGGGCAGCAACGGCTGGATCACCCACCGCCCCGAACTCAACCAGCAGGTTACCCGCAACTTTACCCAGAATTTTGACGCCGGTCTTTCCATAGAACCATTTAAGGAATTTCGGGTAGAACTGACGCTCAACAAGCAATACAGCCGCAACAGCACAGAACTGTACAAGGATCAGGACTTCAACCTTGACCCCAATAATGTAGACTTTCAGCACCGCGCCCAACGCGACCTGGGCAGCTACACCATCTCGTATTTTTCGCTCAATACGATGTTCGATAAGGACATCAACGGTTTGTTCGACCGTTTTGAGTCCAACCGTACCGTCATTTCAAGCCGCCTGGGTGCCAAGGCTGGCAACAATACGGCCCACCAGGTGGACGGCCCGGAGTACGCCTACGGCTACGGCCGAATCCAGCAGGAAGTGCTCCTCCCTGCCTTCATTTCGGCCTACAGCGATAAAGACCCGGCGGGCGTTCAATTAGACGTGTTCAAAACGAGGCCTGCCGTAAACTGGACGCTCAACTACAACGGCTTGTCCAAGGTGGGCAAACTCAAGAATGTTTTCACCAGCATTTCCATCCGCCACGGCTACAAGAACACGCTCACCGTGAACTCGTACAACACCGACATTTTTTACGACCCTGCGGTGCCGTACCAGATCGACGAGCTGAATTTCAACTACGTGGCCCGATTTGAAATACCCCAGGTGGTGATCACCGAAGCCTTCCAGCCCCTGTTGGGCATCGAAATGCGCCTGAAAAACGAGTTGCAGTTTCGGATGGACTTCAAGCGCTCGCGCACCCTCGCCATGTCGTTTGTAGATTATCAGTTGGCCGAAACCCAATCGAGCGGTTACACATTCGGCACCGGATACCGCTGGAAAGACGTGAACATCCCCTTCCTGACGGGCACCAAAAATAAAAAATCCAGTTCGCGGAAAAAACCGACACCCGGCTTCCTTGGCGGCCCTGCAGGCCCGGCTGGCCCGGGTGCCAACCAGGCACACGACCTCACGTTTAAATTTGATTTCGACCTGCGCGACGACATCACCATCAACCACCGCCTCGATCAGCTCGACCAGGCCGTACCCACCCGCGGCCAGCGCACCATAGCCATCAACCCGTCGCTGGACTACGCGCTCAACCGCCGCCTCAAACTGCGCCTGTTCACCGACTACCGCAAAACGGTGCCCAAAACCTCACAATCCTTCCCGATTACCACCATAAACTCCGGTATTCAGGTACAGTTCTCACTCAATTAAAAAAAATGTTGGTACATGATGGGGAAAAGGCTTACCTTTGCCCCATCATTTACCAACCCGGTATTTGTCCGCCCTGGACATTGAAGTTTTTGGGAAATATTTCAGCGCCGCTTTTTGTTTACGGCGCGCTCCCATTACGACCCCTTGACCCTTGCAAGCGCTCCTTTTTTGTGGTGCTTACGCGTACGAGACCGGGAAATTTACCTACATGACATTTAAAGAATTAGCGCTCATTGAGCCGCTACAACGCGCGCTTGCAGCCGAAGGCTACGAGCGCCCCACCCCTATTCAGGCACAAGCCATACCGGTTTGCCTGGAAGGCCGCGACCTGTTGGGTTGCGCGCAAACCGGCACCGGCAAAACGGCTGCGTTCACCCTGCCCATTTTGCAAAACATGTTTCAAGCGGGCAAAAAACCCGGTATTCGGGCCTTAATTCTCACCCCCACGCGCGAATTGGCCATACAAATTGGCGAAAGCGTGCAAGCTTACGGCCGCTACCTGCCGTTCAAGCACCTGGTTGTTTTTGGCGGCGTGTCGCAATACGCCCAAACCCAGGCCCTGGCGCGGGGTGCCGAACTCCTGATTGCCACGCCCGGCCGTTTGCTCGACCTGATGCAGCAGGGTTTCATCAACCTTAAACACATCGAGTTTTTTGTACTGGATGAAGCCGACCGGATGCTCGACATGGGTTTTATCCACGACGTCAAAAAGGTCATTTCCAAGTTGCCCCACGAACGCCAGACGCTGTTCTTTTCGGCCACCATGCCGCCCGAAATCGCCAAGTTGTCGCAGGCCATTCTGAGTAATCCTGTGCGCGTAGAAGTCACCCCCGTGTCTTCCACGGCTGAAAAAGTGCAGCAAGCAGTGTATTTTGTCGACAAACAGGACAAAAAACACTTGCTCATGCACCTGTTGCAAAATCCTGATATCCGCTCTGTGCTGGTGTTCACGCGCACCAAACACGCCGCCAACAAACTGGCCGAGTTTGTCACCAAGTCGGGTACGCCCGCCGAGGCCATCCACGGCAACAAGTCGCAAAATGCCCGCCAAAACGCCCTCAACAACTTCAAAGCCGGCAAAACGCGGGTACTCATTGCCACCGACATTGCTGCGCGGGGCATCGACATCGACGCGCTGTCGCACGTGGTGAACTTCGAGCTCCCCAACGTGCCCGAAACCTACGTACACCGCATAGGCCGTACTGGTCGCGCGGGTGCCAGCGGCATGGCCTTTTCGTTCTGTGAAGGAGAAGAAATGCCCTACCTGAAAGACATCCAGAAACTCACCGGACAGGTGGTGCCCGTGGCGGAAGACAATCCGTATCCGCTTGACCTTACGGCCATCAGGCCCGCTGCTAAACCAGCCTCGTCCAGCAACCGTCCAGCTTCGGGTGGCGGCGGCAACAGGCGGCCTTCGTCGGGCGGTCGACGAAACTGGTAGTTTTTTACCACAATTTTTTTTACCACTTAAGGGCTCTAAGGACACTAAGAGACACAAAGGAGACTTGTTTTCTTTGTGTCTCTTAGTTCCCGATGCCAGTAATACAAGCCTGGTGGCGACCACGGAGTGCTGTACTTGAGGTATTCCAGTTAATTTGTCGTTTTTCCAAGCCAAATTATGTTCTGTATTGATGCCGACCGGATTGGCGTGTTCCTTTTCTACGCAAATAAGTCCTCCAATGTCAGCACATTGTCCAAAATACCCTTGTTTTTGATGCCAAAAGTGGTGATCAGTACCCAGGCCAAATACTTTTTGGTATTTGTGCTTTTAGAAAATACGCTGCTTTTGTGCCAGAGGGCCGCCATGTCTGCTGCGCTGAAATGAAACGCGTCGTTATAAAACTTGATTTCGAAGAGGTTGATGACGCGGTCTTTTCGATCGAGCACCAGGTCGATTTGCGCACCGTCTTCCGTATCCGTGCTTTTTTTGTAAAAAGCAGATACCTCCGTGTAGACCCCGGAAATGCCCAACACCTTTTTTATCTGCTGGACGTGGCGCAGGCAGATATGTTCAAATGCAAATCCGCTCCAAACTTTGTACGCCTGCGAATCGAGCATATTGAGCCAGTTGTATGATTTTTGTAAGACCTGACCTTCCATGAATTGCAGGTAAAAAATGGAGTACTCATCCGTCAATCGCCACACTTTGTCGCGTATTTTTTTTCCAAAAGGACAAGAAACAGCGATGGGTGTCTTCCACCACTTTTTGAATCATCCATGAAGCTGCTGAACCGCACAAAACGATGACCAGGTTTTGCCGAGTTTCTATTTGTTAAAAATTGACATAAGTGGGATAAATACAGTACTTATGTCAAAATTTGTTGCTCCCGATGGTATTTTCCGGTTTCTTCTTTAAAAACTTTCATCTCACCATTTTATAGTCGTCTACGAATTTCTTTTGAGAGTCCATTAATTACAAATATGAACG